>Ga0075163_10002617_pt1 | contig 24167 bp, 20 predicted proteins | sample JI1023141ADNA_FD_71478 | JGI IMG/M metagenome (GOLD analysis project Ga0075163, IMG submission 71478) | Wastewater effluent complex algal communities from Wisconsin, to seasonally profile nutrient transformation and Carbon sequestration -... | ecosystem: Engineered > WWTP > Effluent > Algae... | reverse complement strand
AGGGACAGTCCTCCTCTCTCAGCAACGATAATGCTATTCTGACTTTAAAATATAAAAAAACAAACATATAAGGGACGACCTTATTTTTTCGTATTATAAAATGCAATGCCATTGGGAATTTATTGAACGCCGGTTAATGATGATTACAATAAGGTCGTCCCTACGGGACTTTGGTGAACGCTGCTCAATCATTTCTACCATAATGTCGCCCCGCTGGGGCTAGGGTGAAGGCCGGTGAATGATGTTGATTGAAAATTTGCCATTCTAATTATATTATGATGATAAACAAATTGCAACCATAATGACGTCTCTACCATAATGTCGTCCCTACGGGACTTTGGTGAGCGCCGCGGATTGATGGCTACCATAATGTCGCCCCGATGGGGCTTGGGTGAACGACTTTCATTGATGTTGACTGAAATTTTGCCACGAAAATTATATCACGATTATAAAGAAGAGACTTCCGCCAAAAGTCCCGTAGGGACGACATTATGGTAGATCGCACAATACGGCTGTCACAAAGTCCCGTAGGGACGACATTATGGTAGAGACGACATTATGGTTGAAACGACATTATGGTTGACGGCATCATTTCATTGTATAATAAAATGCCATGCCATTCGGAATTGGGTGAACGCTGGTGAATGATATTTACAATTGGGTCGTGCCGCCGTGGCTGCAGTGAGCGCCCCGATTTGATTGCGTCATCTATTTCTCCCCCTCAGGTTTCTGATACAACGTATTTTCATGCTGACGCATGTATTGGTCGTGTTGTCTTTTGAATTCGAGATTACGAGGCTCTGAATAATGTTGGATTTTGAGTCGCGCCATTTCAGGATCATAACGGTATTGCAAACTAATCAAAGTCGACATTGGGATTGCTAGAAATATGGCAGAGGCCAAAAACAAAACCAATGCGCGTGTGTACATGTTTTTGTAATAAGTCTGCAAGTCTTCTGTCGATTTTTTTCTCATGTAAATAACCAACCCCAATACAATAGCCGCTGTGAGGACTGCTGTCAGCAGCAATGTTGAATTGCCGCTCCAATATTGCAGTCTGAACAATACGGCCATGGGCACAACCGACAACGCTATACCGGAACCGATAGAGAGTGGTAAATTCTGACGTTTGATACTCTTATCGCTGAAGAAATAAAACGCACCAGCAAAATAAATTGCGGTCAACAGATACAAGCTAAACACCAGCAGAATTGAAGATCCTGGGATGTGACTGAACTTCAAAACGATTGCCAGTAGTACTATGATGCCGATGGCTTTTTCTGTTCTCATGGTGTTGTGTTTTCGTTTGGTGGTAAATATAACAGTGGTTGGTGTGAGAAGAAAGAATGAGAAGCAGAATGAGAATGAATAAAAATAACGGCATCAATCCCCACTAGGCTTTGACTCATAACCAACACGCTGCCGCATCAAGCCGTTACGCTCTTCTCTGATGTATTCAAGTCCGACATGAAGGCCGTAACGATAGTCGCTATTGATGCCATCTATTGAATAGCTATAACTGCCACACTTGAGGCCTTCTTCCGGCCATAGCTGTCTTAGGTTGATGTGGCTTGGCATGTTTGACAATAAATCTATTGTGCTATTGTAAATGCCATGTGTATTTGCAAAACACTCGCTCAGCTCAGCATTGTTTCTAAAATAAATACTTCCTAAATAATCCGGCCAACTCTGCGATAGCTTTTGTGTGATATGTGTGGTGCGCAATATCAAAATATCGGTTGAACCTTGATCTATCGCCCAGCGGACCGGAATCGGATCACTCCAACCTCCATCCATTAATTCCAGGCCCCTCACCTTCTGAACTCCTTTTGTAACAAAGGGAAGTGTGCTTGATGCGATCACCACATCTATCCAATCGTCAGAAGACGGAGTTAAATATAATGGTCGACCTGTTTGACGATTTGTTGCCACAAAATTCACGTCCACATTTTGCATCATGCTTAATGCGGCATTTATGTCAAAAGGAACCAACTCATTTGCCACTGCGCGAAGGTGATCGATATTCATATAACCACGATCCCTGACAATGTGTTTGAAATTGACGAAATCCGGATCACGCGCAAGAATGCGCATGGCTTCAACACACGAGCCGTATTGTTTGCTCAGAAAATACGAAGCGGATATAGAACCACCGGAAATACCAATGACGCGATCAAACGGAAAATATTCCAAAGTTAAAAAAGCATCCAAAATACCCGCCGTGAAGCCCGTTCGAAATCCTCCTCCCTGTATGATCAGTGTTTTTCCCATAACGTTTCAAATGTAGTTTTTTTTTCGGGTTTGGTGTCAACTCCTCATTCTCATTCTCCTTCCCCTCTCTTCTCTCTCACTAAACGCGCAACCAAATTGTCATCCCGCATCGAATAACGCTCAGTCCAGAGACACTTCGTCTGAAAGCAACAACATCATTCGCCTGAGCGTTGTTCGTTAGCGGGACCTGTTGGCTTTGTAGAAAAGCGGATATGTTTCACTTTCGAATTCTCATTCTGTTTCTGTTTCTTAATTTTTTAGAATGAGAAGAAGAATGAGAATGAATGAATAGCCCCTATACAAAGCGAACGGATCCCGCCATGAACAAAGCTCAGGCCGAGGTCATTTCTGCTTTCAGGTTGAATGCATGAGGACTGAGCTTTGATCATGCGGGATGACATTTTTGTGGCGTTGTTGGTTGGAGGGAGAGGAAAGAATGAGAATGAGAAGCAGAATGAGAATGAATTAAACGAACACCCGGATTATACTTCCTCTTCGAGTCGTCGGAATACCTCCTCATACGGATCAAGCCCTGTAATCTTACTGCGCTGCCAACAGAAGAATAATATCGCCTGGAGGTCTTCGCTCTGGCCTTCTTGTTTGAGGTTGGCTTCTTTTACAAGGTCCAAAAATTCTTGTGTACGCACTTTGTCGGGATGGTCGAAAAAGAACAACACTACTTTGATAAAACGTTCTGCACGATTGTAGATATCGACGTCTAAAAACTCTTTGTATTTGTCGGGCAATGCTACCAATCTTGTGCGCGCTATTTCGGTATTGCCGAGTTCGTATTGAAACACTACATCAATTAGGTTGCGCTTAAAAAACCACTCCTGACTGAGTGTAGTAGATTCAAGTCGCTTCGAAAATGTAGGGAGTTTCATCAAGCATTTGTTGGCTTCCTTATATTTTTTCTTGAAAAATAAATACACGCAATGATTCAATCGCATATTCATCAATTCCGAACTTTGATCTTCAGGGTCTTGTGTATCTAAATAATCTGTGAGTTTTTGTATAGCACTATCCAACTTTTTCTCATAAAAATCTAATGATGCCTCGAGGCTGATGCTCTTGCGTTGCATTGGATGTTTTTTCAAACTGCGATCAGTCAACATTTCCTTCATCTTCTCTAGCCAAGTTCGCGACGTGGCAAAATCATGAGTTCTATAATAAACGTGGGTAATGAAATACATGAAGTCGAGATGAAAATGTATGGGGTGTCCTTCAAATGCATTCGATTCTATTAATGATCTATAAGCCTTTATCAAAAATGGTTTGAACTCCGAATATCCCTTGCGTGAAATGATCACAGATCTCCACGAACCTGCCAACGTATGCATAAACTTGATGTTGGTGCGCAATCGTCTGCTGGTAAAGGGTATAGGCTTGAGCATGGTGCGTATCAATGCCTCAGCCAACAATGCTGTACCTTTCATTCGGGCAGCCTTCAATGTTTTTCGAATCATGGCAAAAAGCATCATGATCTTCAACATATTGTCGGCCAGCCAAGCATTGTCGACGGCCTTTTTATTGATGTCTTCTACATCGTCTACCAAATGATCGGCATGACTCATTCGCAACTCATAGATCAATGACAGCAGGTGATGTGCGCCCAGTGCCTCAGCCTCATCATGCAAATCTTGCAATATATCTTCAGCCAATTCATACACTTTGTCGCGAGCGTATTGTTCTGCTAAAAAATATCGGGCATACATTTTAGCCTGACCTGTGGTTTCCCAATTGGTGACTGTTCTAATTTTATATTCTCTGATATAACCTTCAAGCCGACTGCGCAATCGATAATATTTATTAGTGACCTCGTCTTTGTATAATTCCTTGCAGATTGCTTTTGTGTCGGTCAATTTACCCTGGACAAGAATTTCAAAGAGAGATAAGCACAATTCCGAATCCTTATCTTTAGCGATGTATTTTCGAATTTCGTGACGTTCCCTGTCGCTTGTGTGCAAAATTGTTAGATCAAGTTTTTCCATAGGCGGTGTGGGCGAATATAGTAAATCAATATGCCAGCATAAAAATTCAAAAACGTCTGCAGAATTTGATTCTTGAAATCAATTAGTCAAAATTGATTGTAACATTTATTTGGTAGTTCATTTTTTTTCATTTCATTTACAGTCCATTAATTACCAAAACATCTAACGGGTTCACTACCCTATTTCATTATTGAAATTCTACTCCCATTAAACCACCAATCAATGAACAACCCTAAAAAAAAGTTTGGCCTTGCCTTGTCAGGCGGAGGCTATCGCGCTGCCACTTACCACCTCGGCACCATGAGGGCGCTTAATGAATTGAAAGTTCTCGACAAACTGGATGTTGTTGCCACAAATAGTGGTGGCTCAATCACAGGCGCCTACTACGCATTGAATCATGACACCATGAACTATCAGGATTTTGAGAAAAACATGCTGGCAAATCTTCGGAAAAACACGCTCCTGCGGGCACTTTTTCATCCGAGGTGTTTGATTGGTGCTATTTACCTGATAGGACTCATTGTTCTTATCGGGGTATCCATTAGCATCTGGCATCCACTTATTACATGGGGGCTGATTGTTACCTTTTTGATTTCCATTTTGTTCTTTCAATTTTTAATCTTCCCGATAAGCATAGGAATCAGGGCTGCATATTCAGCCATATTTTTTGGCAACAAAACGCTTAAGGACTTTTGCAATAAACCTCTCCTGGTGATGAATGCTACAAATGTGGAAACAGGAAAACTTTGGTCGTTCAGCAAAATTCAAATGGAGGATTCCACATATTCTCGCAATTTGAAACCTGCGGTTCTATTCAAACCTGAATTGTTTCCCGTTTCTGCCGCAGTGAATGCCAGTAGTTGTGTCCCTTTTGCTTTCACTCCTGTACATATTGAAAAGAAATATTTCGCTAATCCTGATGATACCGGCAGGGTTCACCCCTTGCTAGTAGATGGTGGCGTCTATGACAATCAAGGCGTTCACAAACTTATCCAACCTAAAAGCAAATATGAATGTGATACCATAATAGTAAGCGATGCTGGCAACCCTATGAAATGGAAAAGCAATCAACGCAATGCATTTGCTCTTCTCATTCGAATGATGGATATATTCATGTTGCGTATCAAGAATGTTCAAATGATTGCCGGCGTTTTCGAAAACACCCGCACCATTGGTGCAAATCGCAACATTGGATATTTCGGCTTGAGCATGGATCCACATAAAACAGTACCATTCTTTATTGAAGATATGTTTCGAAAAGGACTGCTTACGGCCGATATGATAGCTGCTCAAGGTTTGGAAGGACAAGAACACAAAACGGATGAAGAACTAATTGCGATTGTAAAATCGAATATCAAATGGAATGAAATCGAACCATTGATACCGACACCCAAAGAATTGGTATTAGCTCAAGGGGTTTCTACCAACCTCTGGACTCTATCGCAAGCAAAGACGGATGCCCTTATCAAACATTCTTATTGTATGACCCTTATATTCATGCGACTCTATTGCCCGAATATTTTGAACAACAACTAAACCAATGAAAACACCTACCCCAACCTATCGTCATTTAAAGGGTTATGCCTTAGACCCCGGATTCAGCACTCAATTGGAAACAACAAGGATCAATGAAGTTATATATAAGATTAAGTGGGAAGAAGTGGAAGCTGGTCCTTGTGGAGAATACCTCGAAGTAATTGACTTCGATCCGGCAAGCGATTGTTTTTATGATCCTGTTGATCTGAATGATCGCCGTGTGCTTGCTGCCAATGGATTGAGCCCTTCTGAGGGCAATCCGAAATTTCACCAGCAGTTTGTATATGCTGTGGTAATGAAAATCATTAGACATTTTGAGCAGGCACTTGGCAGAAAAGTAATCTGGAGAAATGAATACATGTTGCCAAGCAAAAACAACGATGGAAAATGGGAATTGGGTTTCCAGTACGTCAAATGCCTTCGAATATATCCTCATGCTTTTCGCGATGCCAATGCATATTACGACTCAAGCCTACAAGCTCTTCTTTTTGGATATTTCAATGCAGGCAACTCTATCATCGGCAGCAACTTTCCGGGCGGCGTTGTGTTTACTTGTCTTTCACCTGATATCATAGCACACGAAGCGACACATGCTTTATTAGACAGCATTCACTATTTATTTCTGGAAGACTCAAATCCTGATGCACCGGCTTTCCACGAAGGTTTTTCAGATGTAGTCGCTTTGCTTTCAAGATTTACATTCAAAGAAGTTGTTGAACATCAATTAAGCAAAACGCGCGGTAATCTTACTGACTATAGTGTGCTAGGCGAACTCGCAACACAGTTTGGTGAAGCCAACGACCAACGCGGTGCATTGCGCGGAGCAATTGGATTCAAGGATCCCAAAACCGGAAAATGGAAACGACACGAACCTAATCCCAAGGCTTACCGAACACAATTCGAATGTCATGATAGAGGTGCCATCTTTGTTGCCACTATTTTCGATGCATTTATAAGACTGTACAATCATAGAACACAAGACCTTTTGAGAATTGCAACAGGTGGTACAGGAAAACTTCCTGAAGGAAGCATAAGTGTGGATTTGGTAAAAAGGCTTGCTGACGAAGCAGGAGAAATTTCAGAACACCTTCTGCACATTTGCATAAGAGCGCTCGACTATTGCCCTCCAATGGATATCACTTTTGGCAACTATCTGAGGGCGCTCATCACAGCAGATTTGGATGTGGCACCTGAAGATGAAAACGGTTATCGAATCGCTTTGATTGAAGCGTTCCGCGCTCGTGGTATTTTTCCGAACCGAGTGAATACCCTTTCAGAAGAAAGTTTAAGATGGAACAAACCTTCATTTACAGAGGATGAAGATGAGATCATGAGTTATATGGCCGCTGTGCTCCATCGACAAATAGGCATGCTTGTGGCACTGGAAGATAGAAAACAGATTTTCGAATTTTCGATCGACATCAGAGAAAATTTCGAAAAAGAATTTGAAAAACAATCTGCTGAATTCAGCGATAAAGCGACTTGGGAATCATTTCTCAATAAGCTTGGCCTTACCAGAGAGACAATCACATTTACCTACAACAAAAAGAAGTACAGCATACCGGCACCAAAAATTAAAGCACATCAGATCAGGCCGGCTTTCAGAACAGGACGTGAAAAAACTTTGCTTCAGCAGGTAGTGATCACCCTTATTCAAATTGCAAAATTCGAAGCCGATGGTCAAGAAGTAGAATTCCACGGTGGTTGCACTCTTATCCTCAATCTTGCTGCTCTCAATCAAATGGTAAGATCCAAAGACTGCGATACAGACAATTTAGAATTCGCAGCCTTTCAGCGGCTAGGTTTATCAGGTAAAAATGTGGTGGAATATGCTATTATCAAAAACATCTGTAGTGGCTCACGTTTCGATAAAGAAAGGAAATACCGCGAATCGGGCAACCTGATGGGATTCGTGGCCGACAACTCCACTTATAACGACGATTGCAGTATCGAACCTATCAACTTCAGTAAACTTCACTTTCACTAAAAACTTTAACGATGAAAAACAAAGTAAATGTCAATGTGAAAATGTATCGCATGGATGATGAGCTTGGCGATTGCTTCTTGATTACCTTCAAGAAGGACGATCGCGTTTCCACAATGCTTCTCGATTTCGGAACATTCAATAATCATAAGTCATCAATAGCACGACTAAGAGAAATAGCTACAAACATTACCGAGGAACAAATAGATGGAAAAATTGACATCGCCGTTGGCACACATCAACACAATGATCACCTCAATGGTTATTATCATGCAGCTGACATATTAAATGGAAAAATTGAGCAAGTTTGGTTATCATGGCTCGATGATCCCAAAAACCATGAAGCCAACGAAGTAAGAAAAATACATAGCGGGCTCCATCAAACACTGACGCTGATAAGCAAAGAATTGAAGTCATTGAAATCTGATGATGTCACCGACAAAACTGACATCATCGACGAAATGGTGCAAGCCTACGGCGACGAAAAATCGGTGAAGCCCGCATTAGCTATGGACACACTTAAACAGATGGGGCGAAAAAAGACACAATATTTATTGCCTGGAAAAATCATGACAATCCCGTCGTTCAGTGGAGATGAAGTACGCGTTTATGTATTAGGTCCACCGGTAAGTCGCAATTTACTGAGAGACATCACACCCGGAAAAGATGAGTCGTACGATAAACACCTCTCAATGATGGGCCTGAACTCAAGAAGATTATTGGGTGCATTGAAAGGAAAAAACAATGAAGACAACAACGAACGCGACGAACTTGAGTTTCCATTCAACGCCGAATATAAGATACCTGTGAAGCTCATCGAAGAACTCAAAGAAGGAAATAAGGAGATTCGAAACAACGAAAAGTTCTTTTATAAGAATAATGAAAAACTCATCGAAAACCCACAGGCCTTGTTGAATGTATATGACAAGTATAAATCAGAAGACGCTTCAGACAGAGTTATTGACGGTGTGTGGCTTGATCAAGTTGACCGTCTTTCACTTTTTATGGATAGCTATACCAACAACAGCAGTTTGTGTTTGGCCATTGAGTTAGTGCAATCTGGAAAAGTACTCCTCTTCCCTGGCGATGCGCAAACAGGCAATTGGAACTCATGGTTTGATGTAAAGTTTCCGAAGAATACACTCACAACGGAACAACTCATGGAGAACACAGTGTTATATAAAGTAGGTCATCACGGGAGTCACAATGCCACTTTGGTGAAAGCGCTGGAAATGATGAAAAGAGAAGATTTGATAGCCATGATCCCAGTGCATAAGAAGGATAAAAATATCACATCCAAAACAAGACCCTGGAAGATGCCCGCAACAAACCTACTGAAACGATTGAAAGAAAGCACGGAGAATCGTGTACTCCGCATGGATGACACTTTTGAAAAAGGATCAGACCCATCAAAATCCACAACAGTTGCCGAAAGCTGGAAAGCCGCAAAACTCAAAAAGATGCCGGATAAAAACGAACCTCTTTTCGTAGAAATAGAATTGGAAGGATAGAAAACAGACCACATCGAACTAACACCATGCGAATTTCAACATTTAAAATCGTATGAACCTCTTAAACCACCAATGCTGGTTTTCCGCATTTGCGCTCTGCGCCGGCTTGCAGATCCCGTCGTTCGCAAGCGAACACGGAAGACAATCAAGAAGGGGTTTTAGTTTGGTGTTCTGAGTTCCGGTGCATTGATGAAGCAGACAATAGCGGGAGTCTATTATATAATAAACAAAAAAAACCGCACTGCAGTTGCGGTTTTTTAAGACTAAACATCTTAGATAAGTTCTTCTAGAACTATCTCACTTATTAAGCACTCACCTCGGCAAGGCGGGCTTCTACAATACCGATGCTTTCCCCATTCCCTACCAGATATACACCGGTAATCGTAAGGTTCGACTCTCTGCGAAGACGAAGCACGATACCCTTCACCTGCGACTCTGTTTCAAGATCCATCAGTTCGTTCTCGATGTCATTCACACGCATCATCAGGTCCAGCTTTTCCGGTCCTTCAGGAATGTTTGGCAATGCGTTTTGAATTGTTTCAAGTTCGAACGTCAGTTGACTAATCGCAACCGTGTTGTCTTCAACGGTAAGATCTGTTTCTGCAACTTGTTTTTCGAGTGTCTTCTGACGATATTTCAGGTCCGACTTCTCGAGATTTAAAATGTTAAGCACTTCTGTGCATTTTGCTGCGCTTACAAAGCGCTGTGAATTAATTGACATACTCTTTTTGTATTTAAAATTTAAACTTTACCCCTTTTTTTTGTTGTTCTTCACCACCGCAGACGGTTCATGCTCCTTGAACAACGCTTGCCATTGAGCGATTACATCGGCCAAATCCTGGCCTGTGGATGGAAGTTGTGCAGTGTGTGCAATGAATTCTTCAGGGTGAAACGACATAGTATAGGGTTGATTTGTTTTCTCCAAATTCGTGGAGAGCGAGGCTTCTGTTGAGCTTTCAATTAGCATTTCATCAATCAAATTCAAAACATCATTGTTTGCGATTTTTCGCGATCGATTTGAATCACTTTTGTAATGCATCGTCATCAGCTCAGATTTAAATTAAGCAGCAGCAGCCGACTGCAACTCAGTTTTGCGATTCACCAGACCGGCAATCATGACATCCATCTCCGCCAGCGCTGCTTGAGCTTTGGTGAGTTCATGCTCAAGCAAAGGAACCTTTTCCTCTGGATACGCCAGAAGCGTTTTGTCGATAGCGATTCTGTCGTTGTCGAAGTCGTTCGCATTTTGTTTTAGCTGCTTCCTCCTCAACGGATCAATATCACTCGCAGCTAGTACGTTGTATACTGAGTGCATTCCTTCAGCAGTGCTGCGCGAAGCTGTGAGCTTCTCAACATTGCGGTCTGCAATTTCGATTTGTCTGGCAAGTGAGTTCACTTTGAAATCGAAACTTGCTCTTTTTGCATTGGCTTCCGCCATGATCACATCACAATCTTCTACGGAAGTGATCAGATTAAAACTGTACGGCATTTTTTTTTGTTTTTAATTAATAACTAACACAATTGATTTTCGAAACGTTTCGTGGGACAAAAGAGCATCGAACGCACCATACGGATCAAGGTGTCTTTTTTTGAAATCTTACACGTTTTAACATTTGCCGATCCGGGGGGGTCAAAAAATCGGACACCGTGAAACACCTGTAATTATTGGGTATTTGAAAAATCGTCCCTGAAAATTGCACCTTTTACCCCCCCCTTTTATCTTACACCAAAACGCTAAAATAAAATCTCATTTTTGGGGTAAAAAAGTTGATTTTCGATGAAATGGGGATAAAAAAGTTGGGTTGATTGGAGGTAAAAATTCCGGATGACTATCGGTAAAAGGAAAAAATTCGGTGCTTCACAAAACCGAAAGTGGACATATACATATGTATACCCTTTTTATCTGTTGGAAAAGTGGTTGAATAGAAAGTTGTCGTGACTGTGGGTTCAAAAAACTTCGGTAACCACGGAGAGCGTGGAGTGAGCGGGACTCTACGTGTGCTGAATTACAGCCATGCGATTTCAACTAATTCTTTGTGCACTCCGTGCGAAATTCCTCCGTGTTCTTTGTGGTTACCGAAGTTCCCGTGGTTACAAAAAATGCTGAAACCACGGAGAAAAACCACACAAAGAACTCGGAGCGAGCAGGTCTCTGCATGCACAGTACTACTTCCATGCGATTTCAATTAATTCTTTGTGCTCTCCGTGCGAAACTCCTCCGTGTTCTTTGTGGTTACCGAAGTTCCCGTGGTTTCAAAAAACTTCGGTAACCACGGAGAGCGCTGAGAAAAACCACACAGAGAACTCGGAGCGAGCACGTCTCTGCATGCACTGAACTTCTTCCATGCGATTTCAATTAATTCTTTGTGCTCTCCGTGCGAAATTCCTCCGTGTTCTCCGTGGTTCCCGCAGTTCCCGTGTTTTCAAAAAACTTCGGTAACCACGGAGAGCGCAGAGAAAAACCACACGGAGAACGCGGAGGGAACTGGTCTCTTCATGCACTGAACTTCTTCCATGCGATTTCAACTAATTCTTTGTGGTCTCCGTGCGCAATTCCTCCGTGCTCTCCGTGGTTTCCGAAGTTCCCGCAGTTCCCGCAGTTCCCGCAGTTCCCCTGAAATCGAAACAAAAAATGACCCCCAATCACGCCGCGTTCACATCACTACTATTATTTTCAGCCCGCAGCACATCCAATTCAGCGATGATACCCGCAAGTTTGGCCTTCATCTCCAATTGTATGCTCAGAGAAATGTCAGCCAATTCCTCGTAGCATTTTGTGCGATGTTCCTCCACCACGAATAATTGTTTTTCAGTGAGCGCCTCCGGATGCTCGAGCACCCAGGAAAGCCGGTGAATAGCCTTTGTTAGCGCCAGGTGTCTTTCCTCCATTTGCGCCAACTGTTTGATGAGCTTAAATTTTTGAGCCGTCAGACTCGACCGTTTGATATTGAGCTGCAAATCATAATCCCTCGTGATAGCATCATATTTCGCATCATATTCCGGGTCGGTAAAATTTGCTAGATAGCTGGCCACCTCATATTGTTCGAATTTGGTGAGGAGCACTTCAATTTCCTGCGCTTCCGGACCATCCTTTTTGATCATTCGGAAATACTGCCACTTTCGGAGGTTCATCATCGCCCCTATTTCATTCCATGTGAAAGCGAAATGCTCCTGAACGGCTTCAATTAATCTTGGCTTTACCATACCCCAAATTTAGCCGAAAAAATTTTGCAACCAAGAAAACATGCAACTCATTTTTGAAAGTGAAATATGAGTTGCACATTTTCGGGCGACAATTTTTCACCCTAAAACGGGGTGGATTTTCTGGGGCGGGAAATTGGTTAGGGGTTTATTTACAGCTAATTGGAGATGGTTTTTTGGTTGCAGGGATTGGGGGGCTGCGGATTGGGGCTGGAAATTGGGTTTGGGGTGGATGTGGTAGAATTGGGTGGCTTAAAGAGGGTGGTTGGGGTCGGTGTTGGATTTTGGCGGGGTCAAATTTTAACAGTTTTGGGGTGCAAATAGAAGAAATTCAAATCGATTATTGCCTAGAACCTTTCCTCAAACAATCGTCAAGTTTTTGCTATTCTTAAATAGATATAAGAACAGATTGATTTTGCATATATTAAGCGATGGTTTCTCTGCAATAACCTAGAAGACAATACATCCGCAAATCCCAGCTTCTCGGAATTCTTCATCGATGCAAGTAACAGATTCAGATTTTAATGCTCAAATTCAACCTGGAGATTTGGGCTTTAACCGAAAGAAAAAGTATGCTAAACTGAAAATTTAGATTGGGATTGCATTTCAAGACATATCTCGGTTAATAAACTGTTGTAAAAATTTGATATCGACTATTTAAACTTGTGCCACCAAAAAAGATGCACAAAAGAAACGGTGAAGAAGGATCTGATGAAATTTAGAAAGAGCTTTCCTACAAGTTGCATTCAATACTATTCTTTTAAGAAATGACCAAAGACCAAGAAAAACATATACTGGACTATTTTCACAAAGTAAAAAAGGCCAGCAAAGAATTTGCAAAAAAAGAAATTTTTAAAGACTTGCTTCACAGGCTATACGGTCATCTGCCAGAAATTGCTAAAGTAATAGACGCAATAACAGCCGGTTCGGAAAAGACAATTCTCAACATACCGCGAAAGGATAAACTGCACCGAGGTAGCGCAGACACGATGTATAACAATATCATTATTGAGTTTGAAAATGATTTGAAGTCTAACTACAAACACGCTAAAGAACAATTGGCAGGTTACATGTTAGGCCAATACCGCACATATAAAAAATATGATTTCACACTTATTGCTTCTGATTTTATTAATTGGAAAGTTGTTGCACCAGATGTGTCACAGCTGGAAGAATTGCATGCAATAAAAGAGGACGAACTGAAATTGAATGAAGTGCCTGGGGCATCATTCAATTTAAATGAAAAGAATGCAGAAGAATTTTATTACTGGATTGACCGTTTTCTGTTTAAAGAAACTAAACAACGAGCAACTCTTCAGAGCATAGAGGATGCTTTCGGATATAATAGCGCAGTTTTTATCGAGAGTTTTAGACAGATAAAAGACGTTTTTCAGGATGCCAAGAAGTATGGTGAAGTGCAAGTAAGCTATGAGCAATGGAAAAAATTTCTGAGCATAGCTTATGGAAGTTATCAAGCCACTGATAGTGCTTTTGTGATTCATACCTATTTGAGCGTGTTCGCCAAAATGATTGCCTACAGCGTGGTAAGCAATGATGACTTCATAGACGATGACGAGATGCGAGGCATACTTGATGGAACCATCTTTCATCAATTTCACATTGCCAATTTTGTAGACAATGACTTCTTTCACTGGGTGCATGGCCAGTCCTATATGCCAAATTTAAGACAAGTGTTCCGCACCATTGCGCAAGAGATTAGCACTTTTGACTTCAAAAACGTTGACGAAGACGTGTTAAAAGGAGTATATCAGGAATTAATAGATCTTGACACACGCCACGCACTAGGTGAATATTACACTCCTGATTGGCTTTGCGAGAGAGTTGTGAAAGAATTTGATTTCAAAAGTAACAGCAAAATACTTGACCCAAGTTGCGGTAGTGGCTCGTTTCTTCGCGCTGCTATACACAGATTAAAAACGTTGTACCCACAACTGACCGCCGAAGAAATAAACGACAATATCTATGGAATAGATATACACCCGTTAAGTGTACAAATAGCAAAGACTACTGTGTTAATTGCTCTAGGGGATGAATTAAAAAGACATAAGAGGCGACTTCATCTCAATATCATTCTTGCTAATACTTTGCTCGCCCCTGATGGGGTTCAAGACCTCTTTGGAGCTACGTTTAATTTGATGATTGACAAAGAAAGGCTTGTTGTAACCTCACAAATATTAGATGATGTGAAGCTATTTGATGATGGATTGCAAGTATGTGATGAGTTGGCCCAAATAACAAAAGGAAATAAAAATGAAACATCAGCCACGTTAGAAAAAATGCTTAAAAAACTGCACGGTAGCGCTGGACTCAATCAACAAATAGCAGATGGATTTCATAAAATTTATCTTGGCTTTAAAAAGGCGAAAGAAAAAAAACGTGACAGTATTTGGAAGTTTATTGTTCAGAATTTATATAAGCCATACTTTCTTGCCGGAAAGTTTGACTTTATAATTGGTAATCCACCTTGGTTTACTTACGCAAGTATAAAAAACGAGGAATATCAAGATACGCTTAATGCCTTAGCAGAGAAGTATCACGTAAAGCCTGAAAAGGCAAAGAATTATCCTCACCTTGAAATTGCTTCAGTATTTTTATCATATTGTAACAGCTACTTTTTGAAGGAAAGCGGAAAGCTTGCATTTGTTCTACCACGCAGTTTCTTCAGCGCAGACCATCATGACAATACAAGAAGCGGAAAAGCAAAGGATCTTTTCATCACGTCCGTTTGGGACTTAAATGAGGTGTCCCCACTTTTTAGAGTACCATCATGCGTACTTTTCAGCGTTAAGAAAGGCAGAGGGTTCCCGAAGACATATTCAACTAAAGGAATTGAAGGCAAATCTTTTTCAGGAAGAGTTCCAGCTCACAACTGCAATTGGCTTGCTGCTGAAAGAACCATCATAGATCAAAATTCAATTTTTTACTGTGTAAAACAAGGTAAATCCTCTGCGTTCTCAACCAAAAAAATAAAGATACAAACTAGAGTCAACCCATACAAAAAGGAATTTAGACAAGGAGCTACTTTAGTTCCTCGTACATTCTACTTTGTTGATTTGAATATGCGGCTAGATGTTGGTTGGGAAAAAGATTTTGACTGGAATGATAGAATGCTCAATCTAAAAACAGCAGAACATATAAAAGCGGATGCTAAAGCACCATGGAAAAGCATAGAAATGAAAAGCAGCATGGAAAGCAGCTTCATTTTCAGAACCGCTCTTTCTAAGAATATTTTACCATTTGCACTCTACAAACCAGATTTGGTTGTACTTCCAATAGTTATTGAAAAGGATAAGGACCTAAAAAAAATTAAGTTACTTAATCCAATAGAGATCTTGCGTGAAGGTTATTCAAATGCATCTCAGTGGTTTAAAAATGCGGAATATCAATGGAAAATTCTTTGCACGGAAAAATCTAAAAAAATGTCAGCGAATGATAGAGTCGATTATCAAAGAGGAATCACAGAACAGAACTTAAACGCGCCATTTCTTGTGCTATATAATTCATCAGCAAAGGACGCAAATTGTACTATCGTGGAAAGAAAAAAGCTCGATTTGGAATTCATCGTTGAAAGCACTGCATATGCATTTGAGTGCCAAGATCCAAGTGAAGCGCTTTACCTTAGTTCAATTCTTAATTCCACTATTCCCAATTTGATGATGAAAGACTTTCAAGCTAAAGGCTTATTTGGAGCAAGGCACGTTCACAAAAAAATCCTCGACATCTATTTTCCTAAATACGATGACAAAGACAGAACTCATATTAGGCTGGCAGAACTCGGCAAAATCTGCCACTACAAAGCTTCAAAGTACTTGGAAGACAATCCACCTCCAAAAGCTCTTACTGCCATGCCCCTTGGTAAGCTTCGCACTAATATAAAAAAATATTTAACAGAGGAGATGAAGGAGATAGACAGTTTGGTGAAGAAAATTATTTCATAAATAAACAACATGAAAAATCTCTACAATCACCCTGTTGTTGTAATACTGGGAATATTGGCGTCGATAGCTACTATCATTGGTTTATTTTTAGCTTACCGAAGTGCGTATCCACAAGAGCCCGAGATTAAGACAGTTGAATTAGCGGTCCTTATCAACTCATACATAAATGAAAGCAACAATGCCAGCTGGCATTGGCAAGCCGATAAGCAGTCAGCCATTGTATGGCAAACCAATGGAACATTAGTGGACGATAGCACCGACCAATGGCTTGAAGAGGAATACGACTTAGAAGAATATCTTTGGAAAAAGCGCATGGGTGATGTGCACCTAACCATGAACGATACCATCACACATAGTATTCTGAAGGCCACTATAGAGCCAGGATCTTGGTGGGCTATACTAGCTGGGTCTAATGCAAGTTGTTCAACATTTATTCTTGATGCTGGTATGTGCATAGGTGCGAATGGCCCTTTCATTGATGTATATCTGAATGAGCAATTTAATTTAGAGTTAATAGAACACAAAACTTACGTTTCTACATGCAATTTTGATAAGAAATACAAGCTGAAGAATAAAATTGGTAATGCCTATCTTCTAAAGTATGAGTCTGGCTGCGGTAGTTGTGGCTATTCCGTTCGGATTACAATAGAATATATAGGTGATGAGCTACCGCTGCACACTAATTAGATTTGTAAATAGCTATTCGTTTGTGCGCAAATTTCTGAAAGAAAGATCGATCTTCTGGAAGTATTTTATCTACACTGTCATAAACCATATTTAATACTTCTTTCTCATTATTATTTATAGAATCAATAAGCAGATGATAGGCAATTATTCTATCGCCTTTGTGGGTTGATGCACTCATATTGATCCATTCTTGAATGTTCATTGCAAATTTTTTTCAATTTATTAGGTCAATGCAACGTCCACACCTAACATTTCAATTACGATTTATAACGCTTATTCAGAGACGCCAACATCTCAAAATTACGGCATGGTCTCTTTCATAAAATAGATCGATATATTTTTGTGGTAATCTCACCTAAAACTTTAGCAATTTACACAAGTCTCACGCCTGCCTCGCTTTGCCAACGCAGCAATCTTCATATATTACAAATCACATAGCTAACAAGCACTTAATCGCATAGAGAGCCAATATGCAATACCAAAAGTATATTTACAGCTTTCTAATAATTAATTTACGCATTCACCTTCGCAAAGTAAACCAAAATGGCAAAATTCATCACCGGAGAAAACCTCGAAAAGGTTATTTACGATATCATCTGGGAAGCAGAAAATACTCTGCTGATTGTTTCTCCTTACATCAAGCTTGATGACTACTTCAGAAAGTTATTTGACAAGCATGCTAACAATCCTAAAATTCATTTGCTCATCGTTTTTGGCAAAAATGAAGGAGAGGTTAGAAGAAGTTTAAGCAAATCTGACTTCGACTATTTTAAAAAATTCTTGAACATAACGGTTGTATATGTCGCTAACCTTCATGCAAAATATTATGGCAATGAAAAGAAAGGGGTTATCACTTCTATTAATCTATACGACTACTCGTTCAAAAACAACATCGAATTTGGAGTGTTTTCTGAAATCAATATTCTTAGCAATTTCACCACAAGTCCCGATCAAGAGGCTTGGAATACTTGCAAAGAAATTGCTTCCGAAAATGAAGTGGTGTTTGTTAAAAGACCTGTCTACGAGAAAAAACTTTTAAGCTCATTGCTTGGAAAAAACTATGTCAAGTCAGACATACTCCATGATATAACGGAAATGTTCTATAATGGGTTTGGATATAACAAGGCAGGTAAATCAATTAAAAAGCTAGATGACTTTCCTGATGAATTAGAACTTGGTTCTCAAATAAAAGCAAGACCAGAGAGAGAAAATTATGAGGCTGAAACAACTGGCTTTTGCATTAGAACAGGAGAAAAAATCCCATTCAATCCAAAGCGTCCATTTAGTGAAAAAGCCTATAAGAGTTGGGCCCAATATGAGAACATGGATTATCCTGAAGCTTACTGCCACAAAACAGGCAAACAATCTTTTGGTAAGACAACAATGAGAAGGCCAATACTTAATCCGAGATAATTACTTTAGTTAACCAAGTAAAATCTACTTTTTCGATAAATAAGTACTGCAAAATTTCTAATCCCAAATTCCAATTCGTGCAATTTTCACCGGTTATCGAAAGTCATTCTCTTTTCGATTTGAGAATATAATTAGCTTTTCCAAATCCCGGAATTTAATACCTCCCTGTGCATATCCAAATAAAAATGATTTTCCTCTGAAAGATTCTTGATCTTTTCATTGCCAAGAACCTTGATACGCTCGAACGCCTCTGCTTGGATTTTATCTGAGAGTATAATCTTGCCATTATTCTCGAAAGAAATAAGGTGCCGATCGAAAAGTGCATCATATGCGGGTGAGAGTAGAAGGCCATTGTGAACGTCTAGTCTTTGTTCATCACTGGCTTCGGCCCATGGTAAAATATGCGATGCTATAAGAACATCGAGTTTATCAAAACCTGTAACTGCGCATTGGTACTCCCATCTATGGATAATGCGTTTTCTATACATGCCTTGGCCGACCCTAGAGGTAACCAAACCTTTTCGTTCTGTTACGTTTGGTCTTGTGCTATTAATGTCCAACATCGGTTCCGATGCGATGCTGTGTGCGAATAGATCTAGTTTCGGAACTACAGCTTCCGCCCTTTTGAAAAAGAACTTAATGCCTGTGCGCAGTTTACCCTCTCGGTCTTTTGTTTGAAAGTAGTCCGCGTCGAAATATTCAATTTCACAAATGAACTTGACATAGCCCTTTTGTTTCAATTGTTCAAAGAGGAAAACTCTTTTACCAGTGTTCAGATGTTCTCTCAATGCCAAGTTACCACGAGTAAATGACATGTCTCCAGTTTGGCCTTCTCCTGTATAGGCAAATACGTTTGGATTATCCCAACCATCCTGATAGCCATGCTGCTTACCACTGTGACCAGAGAAAATGAAGATATATGGATATCTCGCAGACACGCTTATTCCATTTTGATGACTGCCGCCATATATATCATGAACATCGCTTCTGCGACGATAAACGTGATCTGGTATAAATGGCAGTTTATCCAATACTTGTTCTTGATTCTGCTCGAAAATACATATTTATAGCATTTGCTTATGAAAACTTTCTTACTCTTTTCTGCATCTGAAATTGTTTCTACCTGCAACTCATAAGATATTGTGCACGGTTCGTTCTAAGCCATCCAAAAATCTCTTTACCTTCGCTCTCCCCCATGCAACCCCTCTATCTCGACATATACCACTACAACAACGCCTTCAAAAAACTGCGCATCAGTCTGTCGAAAGGGCCGGCGCCGCATAAGCCGATTTTGTTGCTGACGGTGTTGCAGGGTGTGGGACATGGGTTGATCAGGTCGCCTAGGATTTATGTGACGCCGGAGTTGCTGACTCAGTTCAAGGCGAACTGGGCTTGTCTGGTGAAAAGTGATCACGACTGCAAACCTTCTTATCCTTTCTTTCATTTGAAGTCGAGTGGCTTCTGGAAACTCAAGGCTAAGCCGGGTTATGAGACTTTTGTGAATCAGTCGAGTCGGTCGCTGAGCTTAAGCGACCTGCGCCTGATGATCGAATACGCCGAAATCGATGCCGAACTTTTTGATCTGATGTGCGACCCTATTGCCAATGCTACTCTGACAAAAACGTTGCTGGATAAATTTTTCCCGCATCATGTGGAGAATGAAATGCTTTTTGTGGAGGGGCTGAGGCTCCTCAAAGAATATGAGGAAAATCTTTTGGTGGCTGATCCGATTGCGTATCAAATCGAAACTAAAAAGCTGATCGAAGAGGACAACGAAGAGGAAATCTTTGTGCGCGGTGGTGCTTTCAAACGCGAGATCCCAAAGGTCTATCAATACACCTGCGCTATCTCTGGAATGCGTGTTCAGGCTGCTCGCGAAGTTTCGCTCATCGATGCTTGTCATATCGTGCCGTTCTCTGAATCTTATGACGATACCATCGGCAACGGTATCTGCCTCTGCCCTAACCTACACCGGGCGTTCGATCGTCATCTGATTACCATCACACCCGACTATGTGGTGCGTGTGTCTTCTTTCTTCACGGAGTCGGAGGTGGAATATGCTATCCGACCTTTCAACAAAAAACGTATCCTGTTGCCGGCGAGCAAAGAACTTTATCCGCGCAGGGAGAATTTGGAAAGGCACAATGAGATTTTTGAGAAGTATCAGTAGCACTCAATGTTGATGCTGTAATGACATCAAGTCAATTGCATTCCTTCCTGTCAATTCCCTCCCTATCTTCCCACCCCAAATGCCACATGGAAAATTCGTCATATCGTTGGACTTCGAGTTGATGTGGGGTGTGCGTGATGTGCAGACCGCCGAGCAATACGGTCGCAACATCGAAGGGGTGCAATCTGTGATACCAAGATTGCTGGAGGCTTTCGGGCATCATAAGGTCAAGGCCACATTTTCTGCCGTTGGTATGCTTTTCTTCTCACATAAGGATGAATTGATGAAGTCACTGCCTGATTTGCAGCCTGGCTATGAGGAAAAATCTCTTTCACCTTACTATGATTATCTGCAGTCGCTGATAGAAGATGAAGCTTCTAAGCGACATCACTTTGCAGCGCATCTCATCGATATGATCCGCAAGTATCCGGAGCATGAAATAGGTACACATACTTTTTCGCATTTCTATTGTTTGGAAAAAGGTCAGACAGAGAAAGATTTCAAAGCGGATCTTAAAGCAGCAATAGACGTTGCTTCGCAGAAAGGTCTTACACTGACCTCATTGGTCTTTCCGAGAAATCAGATCAATCCTGCTTATCTGCAAACATGCGCCGACCTCGGCATTATCTGCTACCGGGGTAATGAACGATCATGGCTTTATGCGGCACACACAGGGCCGAGTGCACCAAGTTATCGACGAGCTTTCAAGTTACTCGATGCATTCGCGAACATTTCCGGTCATCATACCTATTCCGATGAATACCTGCGCCGCCACTCACCCATCGACATTCCAGCAAGTCGTTTTCTGAGACCGCATTCAGGATCTATGCGAATGCTCGACACGCTTAAATTGCGTCGCATCACAACCGCCATGTCATACGCAGCAAAGAATAATCAAACCTATCATCTTTGGTGGCATCCACATAATTTCGGTATCCATCAGGAAGAGAATTTCGCTTTTCTCGAGAAGGTTCTTTCGCATTATGACAAACTAAATCGCGAATACAACTTCACGAGCTATACCATGTCGGGACTTGCTTCATCATTGCTCAACAAACAAAAGCATGGGTGAATCGGCAACATACTCGCACATCACGCTCTCCGATGCGCAGCGCATTCGGGAGCTTGCCATACACCATGGTGGTAACGAAAAATTGTCGCCCGCGAATATTCAGTTTTGGTATTTCAACAATCCTACAAAATCCTTCTCGTTGTGGAAAGTAGTGGTGAATGGCCAAATAGAAGGATTTGCCACAACCAACAATTTCAAATATAATATTGACGGCAATGAACAACTTGTGGCCTTGCCGCAGAATGTTTTGACTTCAGCTGCAATAAGGGGACAAGGACATTTCGGAACCCTCTATCGCAAAACAGAATCTGAGAACATTGATGACAACAAAGTCGACTTTTTCATGACCTCCACCGGCGAGATGAGCACAGAGATTTTTCTTGAAAAATTCGGATACCGCCGTGGACAATGTCCAAATACGTTGATCAAGTTATCGAATCCGCTGACTTTTTTCGTCCAACAAAATTATCGAGTATTGAATTCATTGAGTGATGTCAAACCTTTGACACAGTTCACGCTCAACAATGCACGCATTAAAAACACTGACTATTTCCTTTGGCGATATTCATCAGTGAACAGCGATACACTCATAATCCTAGAGATATTCGAAGGTGGCAAAGTGATTGGTTACGCTTTTTTGATCAAAGAAAAAAAGTTCGGTTTGAAGACATTGATCCTTGCTGACATACATACACCCGAGCGCGGATATATCAGCGCAATCGTTGATGCCTGCTATTGTTATGCTGTTAGAAATTTTTACATAGCGATGGTGATGTTCGAGCTTTCAGAAGATTGCCGCAGAAGAGGCATCAACATTTCAAAACATAACAGGCTCAACTTTTTAGTGAAGGGAAAATCAGAATCTGAGACATTAAGGTTGAGTGAACAGTCGTTCAACTCTTACTTTGGAGATCTGGATTATTTCTGGTGAGCGGGGTCGCTGAAGATCGTTCAACTTCTATATTTTTTTGAGATTTTCTTGCACACTTTGAGGTTTCCCACACACACTCGTCGAACAAGTAAAGGCTCCTGTGAATTACTTTCGTGCCATGAAATCACCGCTTCAAATAGCCAATGACTGGATGGCCGCTTTCAACATTCACGACCTCGAGGCATTGCTATCACTTTACGACGACAATGCACAACACTTCAGTCCGAAGTTACTTATACGCCAACCTGAAACCAAAGGACTCATACAAGGAAAAGAAGCGATGCGCAATTGGTGGCAAGACGCCTTCGACCGCATACCATCACTCAAATACATCCCTATCACCTTCACAGCCAACGACGACCGCATCTTTATGGAATACAAACGTCAAGCAGATGGAGATCCAGATATGATGGTAGCCGAGGTGCTTGAGATAAAAGACGGACTAATTATATACTCACGCGTTTATCACGGCTGATCAAGACTTTTTAAGCTTGAGCTCTTCAGTTTTGATGATGGTGCCATTACCAGGAATATCCATTTTTCTTTCGAGAGTATAAGATTGCAACACTTTCGATCTAGGATCAAACACCATCTTTTGACTGATGGTAAACTTGGTGATTTCAGTAAAGTCCAAATTTTTATCCCAAGAAACATTGTCATTTCCAAAAGCTGCTTTGGCGTTTTCAAATATTTCTTTATCAAGATTTTCTACTATGTCAACTTGCATAGTCGTGCCAGGCACCTGGGTCACCTTAATATCAGCCAAAAAAGGAATCATCGCATCTGAGATCCCGAAAGGCGCAGCATTTTCTTCCATCCAATATTGACCATTGGTATATGTCTCGCCATTACGATTAAAATAAAGATATACCTGAGGGAAATATGATTGAAGCATAGCCATAGGATCATCCATACTCGACTCGACCATAGCTTGAACCTGAGCATTTTGTTCACCTGTTAATTCACTGTAAAGTCCCATCACCATCTTGAGCACCTTTTCAATATGTGTGGCGCACTCGTCGAAATTTTCAATAGCGCTAATATTACCTTCACGGTCAAGGGTAAGTTTTAGTGCAAAATCTTTGTTCACATCAAGCAATGGCTGAACTTGTTTGCGTTGCTCCTCAGTCATGCCTGTGACAGTCGTGGCGCCATAAGTCCATGATGTATGAATTCCGCCCATGTCTTCTTTATCCGAAGTAAAACTCATCAAGGTTGAACTAGCAACCTTTGCAGATTCCGGATCGCCGCCTTTCTGCTTGACGATATATTCATATTGATACTTCTCACCCGGTTTGAAATAGTGGAATATTTTCACTGATTGGGCAGACACTGTCGCAGTAAGAAGCAAAATAAAAAGGGTAATTATATTTCGTTTCATGGTCAAATATAAAATGAAAATGCGGGCCTTCGGCTGCGCATGCGGTGCCTTCGGCTACGC
>Ga0075163_10002616_pt1 | contig 24169 bp, 15 predicted proteins | sample JI1023141ADNA_FD_71478 | JGI IMG/M metagenome (GOLD analysis project Ga0075163, IMG submission 71478) | Wastewater effluent complex algal communities from Wisconsin, to seasonally profile nutrient transformation and Carbon sequestration -... | ecosystem: Engineered > WWTP > Effluent > Algae... | reverse complement strand
CACCAGCACTGCGATCGGGCTGCGCCCCCTCTGGCTGCTCCTCTGCGGCGCCTACATCGCCGGCCCCGGCATCGGCATCGCCATCCTGCACCTGTTCCTGGATCGCCGCGGCGCGGCGGCTATAAAGTGAGGGGCAGGGTTTCGAGGTAGGTGGGGTAGCTCTTGGGGAAGAGGCTGGTGTCGAGGGTCCAGCGGTCGTGGCCGCTGTACTCGTAGCGGATGGGGTAGGGGGCGACGGTGGCGCGGCGGCCTTGGGGGTCGACCTCGACATCGATGATGAGGGCGCGGTTCTGGACCTGGACGCGGCCGTGATAGGCGGCGCCGGCCGCGAGCACGAGGGTCTGCTTGTAGGCGCTGGAGAAGTAGCCGGCCTCGTTGTCGTGAAGGTGGCCGCGCAGCAGGAAGTGCATGTGCTCCTGGAGCAGCTCCTGAATCTGGCGCCGCTCCAGATCCGAGAGATCGGAGAGGGGATGGTGGACCATGGCCAGGCGCAGCTGCGCGCCGGCCAGGCGCCGGATGCCGTCGCGGAGCAGCGGCTCGCCGATGAACAGCTTGCCGCTGTCCTGGTCGTCCTGGGCAAAGAGGCCGCTGTTGAGCGGCAGGATCCCGATCTCGACGTCGCGCACCCGGTAGATCTCGGCGGCGGCTGTGGCCAGGCCCGGGGCGCACTGCCGGGGCCCCCCCTGATGACCGCCGGGGCGCGCTTCGGCGGCATAGAAGCGGTTGTAGAACGCGGCGAACGCCTCCATCTTGCGCAGGTGCATGCGCTCGGCGGCGGGCTGAAAGTAGGCCTGGGCGTCCTCGTAGCTGGAGAGCGTGCGCACGAGCTGGGTGCCGCGCGGGCGAAAGACGTCGTGGTTGCCCGGCACCATGAAGACGGCCGAGCGCGGCACGCTCACGGTCTGGCAGAGCCGGCTCAGATACTCCTCGGCCATGCGGTACTCGGACTCGGCGCCGGCCTGGGCGATGTCGCCGGTCACAAAGATGAGATCCACGCCGCGACCGCGCTTGCGCATGTCGGACAGGGTGTTGATCAGCGACTCCAGCACGATGCCGGCGCCCTGGGCGTGGTGGCGCTCGGAGAAGTGGAAGTCCGAGACGTGCAGCCAGCGCACGGTGTGCGCGCCGGGCGCCGAGATCACGGGCTGCTCGGGGGGCAGAATCAGCGCCGGCACGGTGCCAGATGACCCGGCGCGCTGGCGGGTCAGATAGTAGCGCAGCGCGATCTCCACGGCGCGGCTGCGCGGCACGGCCAGCCCGCGCTCCCAGCCGATCAGGCCGTCGAGGTAGCCGCGGCCATGCTCTTCCCAGGTGAACACGGCGGGCTGGCCGAGCAGCGACCACAGCCCTTCATAGCCGCCCGACAGGATCGGCATGCTCTGCGAGATGCTGGGATTGGATGCGCGCGGGCCGGGGCCCGACGTGGGCAGGCCGGGGAGGTTGGCCAGATCCGGCAGGCGCGTGCGGCCGGCAAAGGCCAGCTCCAGGAGCTCGTTGATGCGGGCGGGCTCGGTCTCGGCAGAGCGCAGCAGCACGGCCAGCTGCCGCAGCCGCTCGCGCAGGGACGGCACATCGGCCAGCTGGTTGAGCATCTCGTAGAAGCGATCGCACAGATCCGGCCAGCCGCCGGAGAGCTCCTGAAGCGTGGTCAGCAGCTCGGCCATGAGCTGGCTGTCGCCGAGCGCGGGGCGCAGGGCGGGCAGCTCATCGAGAAAGCGGGTGACTTCGGGCGTATAGACGACCTGGATCGGCAGCGCCATGAGCTCGGCGGCCTGACGCAGCCAAGGGCTGTCGCGGCGCTCGTTTTTCAGGCTGTCGGTGGACAGCAGCACGAAGGTGAGCCGCGGCGTGCGCCGGAGGTTTAAGGGCGAGACCGGCATCAGCGCCTCGGTGGCGTCGGTAAAGAGCTGATACTGGTTGCCAATATAGATGGGCACCAGCACGTGCAGGCCGTGCTGCTGGAGCGTCTCTTCCAGGCGCAGCAGGGTGTCGGTCGAGGCGCTGCCGCCGCCGGTCAGAACGGCCAGCAGCTTGCGCTTGCTCGGGGGCAGCGCCTGCTTGGTGTGATCGACGACGGCCTGGATCAGCTTGGAGACGGAGGCGTAGGCGCTGGCGCGGATCGGCGGTGCCAGGCGGTGGGCGACGTCCGGCTCGCCGCCTTCGGCCTCAGCCTCGGCGTTCCAGTCGTAGAGGTTGTGCATGCCCAGCGCAAGCTCCATCGCTTCGTCGAGCGCCTGCGAGATGTAGAGCACATGGCCAGAGACCATCCGCCCGTCGAGCCCGACGGCTGGATACCACAGACAGCGGGCCCGCAGCCGATCGATGGGCACTGCCTGCCCACTGGCAATGTGGACGGCGTAACGGGGAAAGACGTACTGAGCCAGGCCCAAAGCAACCTCCTCGTGGAAACAAACTCCCAGCAAACCTGCGGCAAAACCACCCTTGAGTCTAGTTCGGGCGGCCTTCCTAACCATACAACGGCTGTCTGTTGCAACCAGAAACCCGCGGATGGCTGACATGTGTCAGTTAGAAAAATGGTCAAATCCTCATCAGTCCTATGTGTGCATTGTGCGAGGGGAAACCCTCAAACAGTCACTCTCTGCGATAAGCCCTGAGGGGTAACGGGGGGCGAAAAAAATTCTCTGGATACTGGCATTTGTGCATAATCGGACGAATCAACGCTTATCCGTCGATGGAGGCTCACATGAGACCGGCTGACACCCTGCTACGACCGCACAAGTTCGGCGTGGCGGCTTCGATCGCGATGGCTCTGCTGTCGCTGATCGGGGCGCAGAGTAATCTCGCGAATGCAGCCCCAGCGCTGCGCTACCAGGTCGCGCAGCGCGGCGACATGGTGCTCTTCGGTAACACTCTAGGCTATGACTGTCGGGCCTCTGTGCCCAAGCCGATCGTAGGCTCGGTGGACATCACGGCATGTGGCATGAACACAGACGACATCGACAGCGATGTTCTCTGGAGCTCGGATACGCCGGCGAACGGCAGCGCCACCGCGAGCAACAGCATCATGACGAGCCAGGCGCGCACCAGCGCCGTGCTGACCCTGCCGGCAGGTGCAATGGTCACCTATGCGCGGCTCTACTGGTCCGCAGAGGGCCCCAAGGGTGCGATCACGCCGGGTGCGACGGTTACGCTTGAGCGTCCGGGCATCTTCACCAAGAGCGTCGCGGCAGACGGCACGGCGCAGCTGGACCTGGTCGGCCTTCCGGGCACGCACTACCAGCAGACCGCCGATGTCACGGAGCTTGTGCAGAGCTACGGCCCCGGCGCTTATCGCCTGGGCAACATGCTCCTCATCGACCCGGTGAACCTGGCCGACCAGCTGTTTTACGCCGGGTGGAGCGTCGTGGTCTTCTACCGCCTGCCCTCGAAGCCGCCGCACAACCTGTCGCTGTTCGATGGCTTCGACGAGATCACCGGCACCACAAGCGTCAAGGCGACGCTCAACAACTTCCTGGTGCCCAACACGGGCTTTGACGCCAAGCTCGGCGTGATTGGCTACGAAGGCAACTTCGACTCCACCGGCGATCGCATCAGCGTCAACGGCACGGAGCTCACCGACGCGCTGAACCCGCCGTCCAACTTCTTCAACGGCACCCGCAGCGTCCTGGGCCAGCCGGTCACGACCGTCGGCGATCTGCCGCAGATGTCCGGCCAGCCGGGCAGCATGAGCGGCATTGACATCGATGTCGTCGACATCACCTCGCGCGTCAAGGCGGGCGACAAGTCGATCGAAGTGCTGGCCACCGCCACCAACGACAGCTACTTCCTGGGCGTGTTCGCTGGCTCGGTCTCGACCCTTCAGCCGGTCTTCTCGGACAGCCAGATCGATGGCTCGAACCTGACCAACCCCGGCGGCTCGACGCGCCCGGGCGACAAGATGCAGATCACCGTGACCCTGCCGAACACCGGCACGGACACCTCGGTCAACAGCTACGTCACCATCCCGCTGCCTCCGGGCGTGACCTATGTCCCCGGCTCCATCACCTTTGGCAACGGCCCCAACGCCGGTCCCAAGACCGACGCCGGTGGCGATGACCAGGCCGAGTACGACCCCGCGACGCGCACCGTCAAGGTCCGCTTTGGCACCGGCGCCAACGGCACCAAGGGCGGCAACGTCGCCATCACCGACCCTCCGCCGGTCGTGAACTTCCAGGTCACTGTCGACGGCTCTGCCAACGGCACGGACGTCAAGATCACGGGCGTGGTCACGGCAGGCGGCCTGGTCGGCAGCATGCAGGGCATTCCGCCGGGAACCTGGAACACGGGCAGCATCCTCACGCCGCTCGACGGTCCGGGCAAGGGCGTGCCGATCTTCGTGCCGAACCGCCCGCTCACCGTTCCGATTCGCGAGTGCCAGGTCAACCTCGACTGCCCGCTCACCAAGCCGCGCTGCGACACCGCGATGTTCAAGTGCAGCAACAGCTGCGGGGTGGACGCTGACTGCGCTGGCCTGGGCGTTGGCCAGATCTGCACCTCGGCCAAGGTCTGCGGCTGCAACACCGATGGCAACTGCCTCAGCAACAGCTGCGATGTCGGCGCGCACTCGTGCCGGATCCCGAACACGGATCTGACCGTCACCGTGACCACGTCTCCAAACCCGCCGCAGCCCAAGGAGCCGCTGACGCACATCATCACCGTGACCAACAACGGTCCAGACCCCGCACCTCCGGGCGTCACCGTCATCTACACCGTGCCGCCGGGCGGGACCATCAAGGAGATCACCCCGGGTCCGGACTGGCAGTGCAAGCAGGTGTCGCGCACCATCACCTGCACCTATGGCGGCACCATTCCGCCGTCCAGCAGCCCGCCGAAGATCCGCATCGTGGTGGTGCCGGACGATGGACGCACGACCGTCGACATCAACACCACGGTCAAGACCCCAGGCTCCAACGATCCGAACCCGGCGAACAACACGGTCACCCGGACCGATCTGCTGGGCGGAGATCCGCTGCCCGAGCTGCAGCTGGCCGGCGGTGGTTGCAGCTGTGACATGCGTGCCAGTGCAAGCCCAACCAGCCAGGCCCAGGGCGCAGCCATGCTGGCGCTGTGCGCGATGGCCGGGCTGCTCATGTTCCGCCGCCGCCGTCATGGGGCAGAGCGCTAGATGCGAACCAAGTCTTGGATGGAGGCACTCGTGCGTTTCTCGAATCGAAACATTCTGATGTGCGCGGCCTTGGGGAGCATGCTGGGGCTTGCTTCAACTGCCAGCGCGCAGTCCAGCTACAACAACGGCTTCCAGCTGAACCGCTACGAGCCGACGGCCGCCGGAGAAGAGTCCTTCTGGGTCGATCATCCCTGGTATTCGTCGACCCGGCGCTTTGCGGCTGGCCTGACGCTGAACTACGGGCACAACCCGCTGATCTTCGGTCAGCGCAACTCTGATGGCACGTTCACCCAGAACAACTCCGTCATCGAACACCAGCTGCTCGGCCATGTGGATCTGGCCGCGTCGTTCCTGGATCGCATCACGGTCTCGCTGTCTCTGCCGATCACGTTCCTGGAGCGCGGCACCGAGACGCCGGTCGCGGGCGTCCTGCCCCGGGATGGCGGCGGTGTTGGCGATCCGCGCATCGGCGGCATGGTCCGGCTGTGGAAGCAGCCGGATCGGGATCCGTTCTCGATCAACTTCGGCGCCTACCTGTGGATCCCGGTGCGAGCCGGAGGAGACAACGGCGCCGTGGGTCCCACGACGGGTGAGCAGGGCGTGCGCTTCATGCCCAAACTCGTGCTCGGCGGTATGTACAACTGGCTACGTTGGTCCGCCACCCTGGCCTTCTACTACCGTCCGGAAGCGACCATCGGCGACCTGGACAACCTGGGCGGCAGCAAGACCGGCTCCGAGATTCAGTTCGGTCTGAGCGCGTACTACGCCGACAAGGTGCGCCGCTTCGCAGTGGGTCCGGAAATGCTGCTCGCGGGCCAGGTGATTGGGCCCGAGGGCGTTGCCCGCGACCACACGAGCCTGGAAGTGCTCCTCGGCGCTCACTACAACATCGCCAAGCTCATCCAGCTGGGCGTGGCAGGCGGCTTCGGCATCCTGCGTCAGCCCGGTACCCCGGATGGCCGCTTCCTGCTCCGTCTGGCCTACGCGCCGGTTCGTGAGTCCTGCCGTGACTCTGACGGCGACGGCATCTGCGATGCGGATGACGCCTGTCCGCAGGTGCGCGGGCTTCGCACCGGCGACCGCATGACCAACGGCTGCCCGCCGGGTGATCGTGACGGCGACGGCGTGCTGGATCCCGATGATCTGTGCCCCGACGTCCACATGGGCCAGAATCCCGATCCCGAGCGTCGCGGCTGTCCGCTGCCGGATCGCGACAAGGATGGCGTGCCTGACGCGCAGGATCTCTGTCCGGATGTGCACATGGGCAACACGCCTGATCCGGCTCGCCTCGGCTGCCCGATCGGCGATCGCGATGGCGATGGCGTGATGGATCCGGATGACATCTGTCCGGATACGCACCATGGCCAGAACCCGGATCCGACGCGCCGCGGCTGTCCGGATGGCGACAAGGATAGCGATGGCGTATCCGATCACCAGGACGTGTGTCCGGAGGTTGCGGCAGGCCTGCTGCCGGATCCGGAGCGCCGTGGCTGTCCGCTGCCGGATCGCGATGGCGATCAGGTGCCGGATAAGGTCGATGCGTGCCCCGACAAGCCGGGCTCGCCGCACACCGATCCGAAGAAGAACGGCTGTCCGGGTGGCCTCGCCATGATCCAGCAGGGTCAGGTGAAGATCCTCAAGCCGGTGTTCTTCGCGTTCGACAAGGACGTGATCCTGGCGCAGAGCTACCCGACGCTGATTGCAGTGGCGGAAGTGCTCAAGGCAGTGCCGTCCATCCACAAGCTCCGCGTCGAGGGTCACACCGACTCGCAGGGCAACCGGATGTACAACATCGACCTGTCGGATCGCCGCGCAGCCAGCGTCATGAAGTTCCTGATCGAAAAGGGCATCGATGCCTCGCGCCTGGTTTCACAGGGCTTCGGTCCGGATCGTCCGATCGACACCAACGCGACTGTTGCGGGCCGCGCCAAGAACCGCCGCGTCGTGTTCGAGATCGTCGAAGGTGGCGGCGCCACCGTCGAGCCTCCCAAGTAAGCCCCAGCCCCCCTGCACCCGCAGGGGGGCTCGCCTCCCCCCTCTCGAACTTCCCCCCAACTCACGCAAAAACCCCCCCCGAATCCCTCTCCCCCCTCGGGGAGAGGTTAGGTGAGGGGTGGGCCTTGCCCCTTACCCGGCTTCTCCCCGAGGGGGCCGAGGGGGAGAGGGGACGTTCTGATTTCCCCGAGGGGGAGAGGGGACGTTCTGATTTCCCCGAGGGGAGAGGGGACTCTGCCTACGAAAGGGCGCGGAGCTTGTCGGCTTTGATGGAGAGGGCGCCTTCCTGGCGCTGCACGAGGCCTTCGACGACGAGGCCGCGGGTGCCGTCGATCACGCTGCGGTAGGCGGTGAAGGTGTCGGGCGGGACGATGATGTTGAGCAGGCCGTGCTCATCTTCCAGGGTCAAAAAGCAGAAGCCGCGCGCGGTGGGCGGCCGCTGGCGAACGATGCACAGCCCCGCCACCGCGACCCGCCGACCCGCCGGCTGACCCGACAGCTCGCGCGAGCTCAGCACGCCCGCCGCGGCCAGCTGTGCCCGCCCCAGGGCCATCGGATGCGGTCCCACGGTGAGCGAGGTCCCCTGGTAGTCGGCGGCGATCCGCTCGCCCAGCTCCATGTCCGCCAGCGGCGCCGGTCCGCCCGTGGCCACGGTGCCGGCCAGCAGGCCTCCACGCTCGGGCATGGCACTCACCTGCCACAGCGCGTTTCTGCGGCTGGGCCGGGCATCGAGCGCCGCGAACGCCCCGATGGCAGCCAGCGTCTGCATATCGCCCGACGAGAGCTCCGGACAGCGCCGCCTGACATCGCCGATGTCGGTAAACAGGCGCTCGCTGCGCGCTCGCACCAGCGCTTCGCCCGCAGCGCGCTGCAGGCCCCGCACATAGCGCAGCCCCAGCCGCACCGGCCTGGGTGTCGTCGCCGTCGCGCCTTCGACCGCCTCCAGCGTGCAGCTCCAGTCCGAGGCATTCACGTCGATCGCCCGCACGCGCACATTGTGGCGCTGCGCATCCTTGACCAGCGTCGAGGGGTGATAAAAGCCCATCGGCCAGGCATTGAGCAGCGACGCATAAAACGCGCTCGGATGGTGCGCCTTGAGGTACGCGCTGGCATAGGTCAGGTAGGCGAAGCTGATGGCGTGCGACTCGGGAAATCCGTACGCGGCAAACGAGGCGATCGCATGCACGATCTCGTCGGCAGTTGCCCCGGTGATGCCGTTTTTCGCCATGCCGGCGCGCAGCTGCGCCAAAAGCGCATTCATCTTCTCTTCGCCGCGCTTGCCGTCCATCGCGCGCCGCAGCTGGTCCGCCTGGCCGCCGGTAAAGCCGCCCGCGACCATGGCCACGCGCATGATCTGCTCCTGAAAAAGCGGCACCCCCAGCGTGCGCTCCAGGATCGGCTGTAGCGATGGATGCGGGTAGCGCACCGGCTCCTTGCCGGCGCGGCGGCGCAGGTACGGGTGCACCATGTTGCCCAGGATCGGCCCCGGCCGGATGAGCCCCACCTGCACCACCAGATCGTAGAAGCGCTGCGGCCGCGTGCGCGGCAGGATCGCCATCTGCGCCCGGCTCTCGATCTGGAAGATGCCCACTGTGTCGCCGTCGCCGATCAGGCGATAGACCGCGGGATCGTCGGGCGGCAGCGCGTGCAGCTCGAACGGCACGCCCTCGTGGCGCGGCACCAGCTTGCGCGCTTCGGCCAGAGCACTCAGCATGCCCAGGCCCAGAAGATCGATCTTGATGAGCCCCAGGTCCGCGGTGTCGTCCTTGTCCCACTGCATCACCACGCGCCCCGGCATGGCCGCCGGTTCGAGCGGCACCGTCTCATCCAGGCGCCCGGCCGCAACGATCATGCCGCCGGGATGCTGGGCGAAGTGGCGCGGCAGATCCTGAAGCTGCGGCCACAGCTTCAGAAACTGCTGCACGCGCAGCTCGCGCACATCCAGGCCCGCGGCGCGCACCAGCTCGCCGATGTCCTTGGCGGCGGGCGGCGCTTCATGCTGCGGCTGCGTCTGCGTCTGCGCACCCTGGGCGGGCGAGTCCGCGGCTGCGGAGGGCTCGTACTCGTAGCGGTGCAGCGCCCCGCACAGCTGATCCACGGCATCCTGCGGCAGCTCCAGCACCTTGCCCAGATCGCGCGCGGCGCTGCGCTCGCGGTAGGTGATCACACTGCCGGTCATGGCGCAGCCGTGCGGCCCGTACTTCTTGTACAGGTACTGAATGACCGCCTCGCGGGCGGCGCCCGACGGCAGATCCAGATCGATGTCTGGCCACTCGCCGCGCTCCTCGGACAAGAAGCGCTCGAACAGCAGATCCATCTTCAGCGGATCGCAGGCGGTGATGGCCAGGGCGTAGCAGACCGCAGAGTTGGCGGCGCTGCCTCGCCCCTGGACCAGGATGCCGCGCTGGCGACAGAACTCGATGATGTCCCAGACCACCAGAAAGTACCCGGTCAGGCCGAGCCGCGAGATGAGCCCCAGCTCGCGCTCAATCTGCGCCTGCGCCCGATCGGTGTAGGGCGAAAAGCGCTGGGGCGCCGCGCGCAGCACCAGCTCGCGCAGCAGCTCGTCCTGGCTCTGCGCGCCCGGGGGCAGCGGAAAGTCGGGAAAGCGGTAGTTGAGGTCGCGCAGCGTGAACTGGCAGCGCTCTGCGATCGCCACGGTGCTCGCCAGCGCCGCCGGCAGATCGCGAAACAGCGCCCGCATCGCCCCCGGTGCCTTGAGGTAGCGCTCGCCGTTTTTCTCCAGGCGCGTGCCGGCGCCGCTCAGCGTCACGCCGTGCCGCACGCAGGCCAGCACATCGGCCAAAAGCGCCTGCTCGGGCGCGGCGCAGTAGACGTCGTTGGTTGCGCACAGCGGTAGCCCGAACTCGCGCGCCAGCCCCAGGAGCGCGATGTTGCGCCGATCCTCCTGCTGATCGAAGTGGAGCTGGAGCTCGATAAAGAGCCGCCCCTTTTCGCCGAGTCCAAAGATGCCGACCAGACGATCCAGCACCTCGCGCGCGGTCCGGCTGTCGCCGCGATCGATCGCGGATCCCAGGAGCCCTTCGCTGCCGCCGCCCAGCGCAATCAGGCCGCTCGAATGGGCATCCAGATCCGCAAACTCCACGCCCTCGGGCTGCTTGCCCAGCTTCTCGCGGGTCAGGAGCCGGCACAGGTTGCGATACCCGAGCGGCTCCGCGCACAGGAGCAGCAGCGGATGGCCCGCCACCGTGACCTCGGCGCCGACGATGGGCCGGATGCCGGCCGCCGCCGCCGCCTTGAAAAAGCGCGGCGCACCATAGAGCCCGGCGCGATCCGTCAGCGCCAGCGTGCGGTAGCCCAGCGCCTGCCCGCGCCGCACCAGCTCCTCTGGCATCGATGCGCCGCGCAGGAACGAAAACGCGCTGTGGCAGCGAAGCTCGACGTAGTCCGGGGAATCCGAGGCGGCTTGCACGGGCTCAGTCGTAGACCGCATCGAGGTACCAGCGATCCGCAGTCAGATCGTAAAACAGGCGCAAGAGTTCGCCGTCCACAAGCTCCACGTCGTAATAGTCGCGCACGCCGCTGACATCGGCCAGGCGATAGGGGCCGCCGCTCCGTCGCACAGGCTGGGTATCGGCGACCCGCCGCGCGGTGCCCGGTTCGAACACGACCTGCACCAGCTCATCGCCGCGCCGGCTGACCGAGATCGGCTGCGCCGGCCGCACCGCCCGCGTGGCCAGCAGGCGCGGCGGCGGCTCGCTCGGGGTCGCCTGCTGCCCCGGCTGCTGCGGCGGCGACTGTGGCCTTTGGGGCGGAGCAAAGGCGACCTGCGCCGCGGCGCCGGGGATGTGCGTGTCGGGGACCAGCGGCTGGCCGACGCGCCCCGCCCCGCACAGCGCCTCCAGCCGCGCCAGCGTCGTCGCCAGCTTCTCCGGCGCCGGTCCGGCGGGCGTGAACAGATCCAGCTGGATCAGGCGCTGGCGCGACGGCGTTGTGATGATGGCGATCCGCTCGACGTTGCCCGTGGGCGGCTGGCTCTCCAGCGCCACCCGCAAAAGCTCCAGCAGCGCCGCCACCTTCTGTGTCGGCGCCGCCACCGCCACCCGCCGCGTCTCTTCAGTGCGGGGGCCGCGCGGGCTCAGGCTCAGCCGGATCAGCAGATCGCCGCACGCCTGGCTGCGCGCCCGCAGCCGCGCCACCAGCCGCTCCAGCAGGCCGCGCAGCACGAACAGCAGCGGCTCCAGGTTTTCCAGCGCATCCAGCAGCTCCTGCTCCTCGCACAGCTCCGGCGCAGGCGGCGTGGGCTGGAGCAGCTCGCTCGACTCGCCGCTGGCCAGCCGGTGCAGCGCCGCGCCCGCCGCGCCCAGCCGCGTGACCACCGCCGGCCGCGGCAGACCCGCCAGCTCACCGACCGTGCGCAGGCCCCAGCTCTCGATCTTGAGCCGCAGCTCGGCGGCGGGATCGAGGGTCGCGATCGGCAGCGGCGCCAGGGCCGCCTGCTCGCCGCCACGCAGCACGATCGCGGCATTGCGCGAGGCGCGTCCCGTTGCCTGCCCCAGCGCGAGCCCGCGCGCTCGCACCCGCGCCACGCCCTTGTCGCTGGCGATGGTGATGCACGCCGCCACGCCCACCTCTGCGGCCGCGCCCTCCAGCGCTTGCAGCAGCTGCTCTTCGGTCTGAAACAGCCGCCCGAGATCGCCGACCTCCAGGTAGACCGCTTCGTCCGCCTGCTCAACCTGCGGCGAAAAGCCGCTGGCAGCATCGGCGAGCGCGGTCAGCGTGCGCTCGTCGGGACTGGGGGCGCAGGGAAGGAGGCAGGCGATTCGCGAGGCTGGCATGGCGCTTCGGCTGATGGCTGATGGCTGATGGCTGATGGCTGACTGCTGAAGAAGGCGAGCTAGCGGCGCAGCGGCAGCTCTTCGATCTCGCCCGGAGGACCCAGGCGGCTGCGCGTCACCTCGATGGTGGTGCGCTGTCCGTTCAGGACCATGCGGCCCCCGGGGGCGCGCTCCCAGACCGGCTCGCCGGCGGCGCACTCCAGGGTCACGGCGGCAAAGCTCCCGGCCACGGGCTGCTGGGCGGCGACCAGCAGCGTGGTGCCCGCCTTCTCGCAGCGCTGAACCAGCCGCGGCCAGGCCGTGGTGGCGACGGCAGAGCCGCGCGCAAAGCGGGTCCCATACAGGATCACCAGCGCAAAGCCGCCGGCGCCCAGCAGCAGATCCACCGCCTTCATGCCGTCGCGCAGCGGGCTGCTCTTTTGCCCCGGCTCGGGCGTCGCCTCGGAGGTGCGCACCCACAAGAGGCGCTCCAGCACCACCCCCACTCGCGCCGCGGTCTGGACATCGAGCGCGTCGTCGGCGTCGACAAACGCGCACAGCTCCCCACGCTGGGTCGCGGCGGCCAGGGCCAGCAGCGCGAACGCCATCTTGCCGGCGCCACCGACGATCTCCAGCACCCGGCCGCGCGGCAGCCCGCCCTGGAGCGCGGCATCGATGACCGACAGCTGCGTCGACAGCGGCGCCCGCTGCTGGCTGGCCGGCGCCTGCGCCTTGGTGCGCTCGGCGAGAGCACGTCGCAGCTCAGCCACCACATCGCTGCTGGATTCTGGCCGGAGCTGCGCGCTTCCCTTCATGCGTTCAGTGTGTACGAACGCGCAGGTAGTAATCAATTGGCAATTGGTAAAAAACACCGCCTACAGAGGTAATTAATGTGGGCGTATGTGGTGATTTCCCTGAATTTGTAAGAAAAAACCGCTTGATCTGGGCAGTTAATTACCCATTTGTTGCCATCAACGCTCTGGTAATTGGAATGGCTGAGCAAGGCAGCCTCAGCCTTTAGTTAAGGGGCTGGCTCTGACAGGGGCAGAGGCAGAGGCAGGGTTCGGAAGCTGGCGCGCAGCAGCGAGCGGGGCAGGGCAAAGACGCGCAAGAGCGGGGCGCCGGCTGGAACCGGCAGCACCTCGTCGGCGCGGTGGATGGCAAAGACCGCGGGGGTGGCGTGGAACTGGTCGGTGGCGATGACGCCGCGCAGCACCTCGTAGCCGTCGCTGGCGTAGCCCTCGACCAGGCTCGACCAGCCGGGCGGGGTGCGGGTGAAGGCCCACGGCTTGACGAAGAAGTGCGGCTCGCCCGGCGGGTGGGTGGTGAAGTACTTGGTCAGGTAAAAGAGCGCCCCTTCGTGACCCGCGACAAAGTCGTCGCCGTAGAGCGTCCGGAAGTTCTGCCAGAGCGGGCGGCCCTTGCGCGCCAGGGCCTGGCGGTCAAACTCCAGCGCCACGGTGGCGCCGTCGAAGCGGCAGGAAAAATCGAGCAGGTTGCGGAACACCACGTGCGCCTGCTCGCCGCCGCCTGCGGGCTCGCGAACGATCTCGAAGTCGGTGGGTCCGGCGACGATGATCTCGCTGCTGGTGGCAGAGGATGCGGACGCAGCGCTGAGATCCATCTGGCGGCGGTAGCGACGGGTGGCGTTGGCGTTCTTGCGCTGGAAATAGCTGGCATCGTAGAAGGCGGCGTGGGCGCGGCCGACCTCGGGACAGTCGCTGAGCAGGCGCTGGGCAAAGCTGGTGACCGCCGGCAGCGGCGCCAGACATGCAAGCTCCCCACCGAGCGTCAGCACCTTGGCCGAAGCTGCGGGCGAGGCCAGGTCGAGGTCGAGGATCAGCGGCACCAGCTCGCCGCCGCTCTCGGAAAAGCAGCGCTCGGCGACCTGGAAGCTGTGCGTGCGGCGGCTGCCGGTGGGCAGCAGGCGCAGCGCCACGCCGGCATCTGGGCGCAAAAGGAGCCCGGTCCACAGCCGCAGCCGCAGCCGGCGCCCCAGCCGCCGCAGCGGCGGACCAAAGAGGGCCTCTTTTTCCAGGAGGGCATGCCAGGGGGAGCCGGGCTTGAGGTGGCCTGCGGCGACCAGCCGCTCGCGAGCGCGGGCGTAGCGGCTGCTGAGGGCCGCCTGCTCGTCTTCGGTGAGCGCCAGCGACCAGCCCAGGGGGCCGCGCTCCAGACGCCAGCGCTGGGTCAGCGTGACCTGAAAGCCGAAGGCATTGCCCTCCAGGAACGGCGAGCACGCCTGTGCCACGCGCAGCGGCACCGAGCCGCGCAGGGTGGGCGAGCGCTTCTCCAGACGGAAGAGGCCGTCCAGCGCATCGACCACCGTGAAGCAGGCCGGTCCTGGCTCCGGCTTTTTCATCCGCGCTTGTTATCCCCCGCCGCCGCCACAGCCGCCGCCGCCGCCGCCACAGCCGCCGCCGCCGCCGCCACAGCCGCCGCCGCCGCCGCCACAGCCACCGCCGCCGCCGCCGCTGCTACAGCTGCTGCCACCGCCGCTGCTACAGCTGCTGCCACCGCCGCTGCTACAGCTGCTGCCGCCGCTGCTGCTGCCGCCGCTGTCGCTGGTCCAGCTGCTGGTGCCGGTGCTGCCGCTGCTACAGCTGCCACAGCCGCCGCCGCCGCCGCTGTCGCTGCTGGTGAGCGAGTTGCTGGTGAGCGGCTGCTGGGGCTTGGAGTAGGGCGTGCCCCAGGTGGGGTTGAATGCGTAGATCATGCCGCCGGCGATGGCCGCAGCGCTGATGATGGCGACGCCGTCGATGGCGACGCCCAGACCGACCGCGTCGGGCGTGTTGCTCCAGCCGGTGTTGACGTTGACGCGCAGGGATGCCGTGGCGTCCTTGAGCCACTTGAGGTAGGCCTCGCGCAGCGCGCTCTCGCCGGCGCTGCGGCTGATGAGGAAGACCAGGAAGCCCATGAGGAGCATCTCCGCGACCAGAAACAGGAAGCGGTGGTCCAGGAGGATCGCGCGGATGAGCCGGATGCCGCCGAAGGCGAGCAGCAGGGCGCCGCCCAGCCAGATGGCGCTGTAGACGCGGCTCGTGGTCTCGCTGGAGCGGATCATGCCGGAGTCGGTGAGCTCCTGGATGAGCCGATTCTTGTACTCGCTGGCGGTGGCGCGGGCGGCCTTCTTGACCTCGGTGGCGGTGAGCTCGGTGGTGGTGCCCGGGGTGGCATCGGGCGGGATCAGCCGGCCGATAAACGCGCGAAAGATGGGGTGATCCGGCGAGGCCGGCTGGTTTGAGATCAGGTAGGACAGCTTGTTTTCGGGATGCGGCTTGATGCATCCGGCCGAGTGCGCGACCGCGATGAGGGTGTTGGTCACGCCCAGCTCCTCGTGCTGGAGGTAGGCGATGGCGTAGTGCTGATCGGGGGTTGGAATCTCGCCGATATTCAGGCGGCGGGAGCCGACTCCGGCGACGGCGGCGCGCGACAGGTTGTCGAGGTGGATGCCATAGGTGCGGCGCACCAGGGTCAGCACGAACAGCCCGAGCATTCCCACGCCCGCATAGAGCATCAGGAAGTCGAAGCCCGAGTGCATATTGAACGGGTAGAAATCGAAGAAGTCAGTGTTCATTTACTTGCCTCTCTGGTTCCCTCGCCGCCGGATTCTTCGGGCATCTGATCGACGTCATGGACCGCGGCATCGAGCAGCTGCGCCAGGGTCGTCAGCGCATCGCTGGGCTTCTCCTTGATCTTCGTCAGCGGAGCGATGTCGATGCTATAGACCTTGCCGGCGGCTGCGAGCACGTCGTTTAGCCGCTCGCTACAGGTGACCTTGCGCAGGCTCAAGAGTGCATGCAGCGGCGCGCGGATCTGGCGCAGCTTGCGCGAGAGCGGCGACACCAGCGCGTCGGGCTGACCCAGGCAGTCGGTGACCACGCGGCGCAGCCGGATCTGGGCCTCGCGCAGCTCCTGCTCGATGCGCAGGCGGCGATGGCGGTCCGAGATGACCAGCTCCGCAAGCGGATCGGTGCCGTAGAGCAGCGTGTGGCTCTGCCGGATGCTGTCGTAGAGCAGCGGATACACGTCGGCGGCGCGCGGGATCTCAGCGAGCGTGAGGATCATCGCCTCGACGCGGATGGCAAAGCGCGCCATGGCCAGCGGGTTTGCCAGCGGCGCCAGCTTGTCGGGCACAGCGCTCTTGAGGACGATGAGCAGCTCGATGTCGGTGTGGCCGGGGCGGTAGTCCCCGCGCACCGCGGCGCCAAAGACGATGATGGCCACAAGCTCGCTGCCGAGCGCGCCCACCAGCGCCCTTTCCAGCTCCTCAAGGCGCGGGGCAACCGTGGCGGGCAGGGAGGCGAACAGCTCTTGCTTGGTCTTTTGGCTCATGTCGCTTTCTCTAGGTTTTCTGGGACCGGGCCCAGCACTGAATGGGGCGGAGATTCAAGTCTGGAGGTCCGCAAGCGAACGCGCGCAAAGCGCCCCGGCGGCTTGAACGCCCAGGTCCGGCTGCCGTCCGCATGGCTGACGCTGCCCAGAAACGGCGCCCAGCGGACGCTCGGGTGGCCCTGGCTGGTGGTGAAGCGGGCGCGCAGCTGCAAGAGCTCCAGGCGGGCGGCGCTGGCCAGTGCGGGCCACTGCGCGGCGGCGGCAGCGGCAATGCGAAGGGCGTCGGCCACAGCGGTAAATGCGGGGGCGCGGCCGGTTTGGCCAACGCAGAGCAGCGCCAGCTTATAAAGCTCGCCACTGCCCGGGCACTTGAGCCGCGGCAGCAGCGCCAGCGCCTCTTCGGCGCGCTTGTGATGCAGGATGCTGCGGCTGCGCGCGATGGCCGCGTGGTCAAAGGGCCTACATAGCGCTGCGCCGGGCGCTTCGGTGCCTGTCAGCAGCGAGGTGAGCTGCGCCTGCCGCTGTGCGAGCGCCTGGAGCTCGCTCGCGGTCGCTGCCTGGGCCGCGGCTGGGGGCGGGGGAGCTGGCCGCGGGCGCGCGGGAGCTGCCTCCACCAGCGAGCGGGCCTGCTGGAGCTCGCCGCGCAGCTCGGCAAACGGCGGGTAGTTGCCATCGCGCTCGATCAGCACCGGCACCGGACCGGTGATGCGCAGGAGCTCGGCCAAGAGCTCAAAGGCCGCAGGCGGCGTCGGATGGGCGTGGGTGTCGACGTAGAAGTCGTCGCGCCAGCTGCCGCCGGCCAGGTGCACCATGGCCACGCGCTCCAGCGGATAGCGCCGGAGCAGCGCCAGCGGATCGCAGCCGCTGTTGAGCGCATTGGAGTACACGTTGCTTAGATCCAGCAAGAGGTCGCAGCCGGTGGCGCCGACGATCTCGTGAAAGAACGCGCCCTCGTCCATCTCGTCCTCGGGCCAGCGCAGCGTCCAGGCCGGGGTTTCGAGCAGGAACGGCACATCGGGAAGCACGCGCCGCACCTTGGCCAGGTTGCGCGCCACCACCGCCACTGCGGCGCGGCTCAGCGGCAGCTGCGTCAGGTGGCCGATCTCCTGGCCGCGGCTGCGCGTAAAGGTCGCGTGCTCGCTGACCATGGGGGCGCGGGTGAGGCGGGCGAGCTCGCCGAGCTGGCGGGCGCGATCCAGGTCCACGCCGTCGGCGCTGCCCAGGGACAGCTTGATCCCGTGCGGAATCACCTTCCAGATCGACGAGATGGCCTGGGCCTCGCGGCGCTGCGGCCCGGGGGCGTAGCACGACTCGGCGATGATCTCGACGAAGTCGACGAGTCGCGGGCTGGCCAGGAGGTCGCCGGCCAGCTCGCGTCGCCAGCCAAGGCCCAACCCAGAGATCCCACCGGCCACGGCGCCCGAGACAGAGGTCGCTGCCACGATGTCACTATTTTAGCACACCCGCTCCCGGGCAGCGCTGGCCTCCCGGAGGGCGTTGTGACACGATGCGCCGCTTAACGGAGGAATCGCATGCGCACAAGTCCCTCGTCTTGTCCCGTGTCGCTGTCGCTGCTGGCGGGCTCGCTCTTTTTCAGCTTCGCCGCGTGCAGCAGCCCCGAAGAGATGGCCCTGCCCGATGGGGGCGATCAGCCCGACGACCTGGGTGCGGACACGGATGCTGGGACCCGGCCGCCGCGCCCGCCGGTCGGCCCCCCGATCACGGCCCCCATGAACACCTGGACCTGGGTCGACTTTCCCGACGCGGTCTGCGACGACGGGACGCCCACGGGCATCGGCGTGAGCCTCACCGGCAGCAAGAACCTGCTCGTGTTCATGAACGGCGGCGGCGCGTGCTGGAGCTACCTCACCTGCGCGGGCGGATTCTCGACGCATGGACCGTTCGGCAAGAGCCAGTTCGACAAGGCCAGCGGCCAGCTCAAGGGCTCGGTGCTCGACCGCCAGGCCGCAAACCCCTTCGCCGACTACAACATGGTCTTTGTCCCGTACTGCACCAGCGACGTGCATGCCGGCGACAAGGTGACGACCTACACCAGCGCCAACGGCTCGAACATGATGGTCATGCACCACAAGGGGCGCGCGAACATCGCCGCGTACCTGAAGCGCCTGGCCGCCACCATCCCCACGCCCGAGAAGCTGGTGGTCAGCGGCAGCAGCGCCGGTGGCTTCGGCAGCGCCGCCGACTATGACCTCTTCCGCACCTACTTCCCCGACAGCAAGTCCTACCTGCTCGATGACAGCGGGCCGCCGTTCATCGGTGACGCCATCCCGGAAAACCTGCGCACTAGCTGGTACGACGTGTGGGGCCTGGACCAGACGTTCGGCGCCGAGTGTCCGGCCTGCAAGATGGACATGTCGGCGCTGGTGGGCGTGCTCGGCCAGAAGTATCCCAAGGATCGCATGGCGCTGCTCTCGTACACGCAGGACAGCACCATCCGGCAGTTCTTCGGCTTTCAGTCCGCAGACAAGTTCCAGATGAACCTGTACGACCTGGCGAGCAAGGTGCTCGATCCGCGGCCGCAGTTTCACTACTACTTCGTCACCGGCACCAGCCACACCTTCCTCGGCTCGCCGGCCAGCACCACCGCGCAGGGCGTGCCGCTGTGGAGCTGGATCACCCAGTTCGCGACCGACGACCCCGCCTGGACCTCTACGAAGCCGTAATCACCAGCCGGCCGAGCGCAGGGCGGTGAGGATCATGCGCGTGGCGCGGCTCTTGTTCAGCGTATAGAAGTGGATGCCGGGGGCGCCGCGCTGGAGCAGCTCGATGCACTGCACGGTGGCGTGTGCGACGCCCAGCTCCAGCACTGCATCGGGATCGCTCTGGTAGCGCTCCAGCTGGAGCCGCAGCCGCATCGGGATCGTGGTGCCGCACAGGCGCGTGAAGCGGTCGATCTGCTCGAAGCTGGTGATGGGCATGATGCCCGGCAAGATGGGAACGCGGATGCGCGCCGCCTGCGCCCGCTGCAAGAAGTCGAAGTAGAAGGCGTTGTCGAAAAAGAGCTGCGTGATCAGAAACTCGGCGCCGGATGCGACCTTGGTCGCCAGGTTCTGGAGGTCCGTGTCGCGCGAAGGGCACTCGATGTGGCCCTCGGGATAGCACGCCGAGCCGAGACAGAAGCGCCAGCGGCCGCTCTGCCGTCCGGCGCGCATGAAGTGAAGCAGCTCGCTGGCATAGCGGAAGCCGCCGGCCACGGGCTCAAACGGCGCCGGCAAGAGCGCCCCCGGCGGTCGCGGCGCATCCCCGCGCAGCGCCAGGACATTTTCGATGCCCGCCGCCTGGATGCGGTCGAGGATCCCGCCGAGCTCGCTCTGGGTGTGGCCCACGCAGGTCAGGTGCGCCATGGCCTCGATGCCGACCTCGGTGCGGATGCGCGCGACGAGCTCGGTGGTGGTCAGCTGCGTGGAGCCGCCGGCGCCATACGTGACCGACACAAAGCCGGGCTGGAGCTCGACCAGCTCGCGCAGCGCCTCCATCAGGTTCACCTGTCCCTGCGGCGTGCGCGGAGGAAAGAACTCAAACGAGAAGCACGGGTTCGGCTGGAGCAGGCGCTCGGCGATGCGCATTTTCAGCTGTTTATCACGAGACCCTGGGCGTTGAGGGTAGCGACCCCAAAAATTCTGGGTCGTGACCCCAAAATTCTGGGTGCGACCCTAAAACGTTCTGGGTGCGACCCCAAGCGTTCTGGGTGCGACCCTGAACGTTCTGGGTGCGACCCCAAAAATTTTGGGCCTAGGACCCCAAGCGTTCTGGGTGCGACCCCAAATTTTGCGGGTGCGCCCCCAAAGACTTGGCCCGCGACCCCGGATGTTCTGGGTGCGACCCTGAAAAATTTGGGCCTAGGACCCCAAACGTTCTGGGTGCGACCCCAAATCTTGCGGGTGCGACCCAGAATGCCGGCGGTTAGCGGCGAACTACAACGCGGGTGCCGCGAAATGGGACTGCTGGGGCGGCGGGGCCCAGGCCGTTGACCGTGTGCCAGCCCGCGGGCAGGTCCGGCTTGGTGAAGGAGAAGAACTGCTCGGCGGCGGCGGGGCTGAGGTTCACGCAGCCGTGGCTGACCGGGTGCCCCAAAAAGTCGTGCCAGAGCACGGCGTGCAGGCCGATGCGGCCGTTGAAAAACTGCGCATACGGCACCTCGCGATAGTCATACTGCGAGGGGGCGCCGCGGGTGTTGGCCATGGTCTGGGTCAGGTACTTGCGGTAGATGAAGAACGACCCCGCCGGCGTTGCGCCCTTGCCGGTCGAGACGATGGCGGCAAACAGCGGCGAGTCGCCCGCGTAGGCGACCGCCACCTGCTCGGACAGCGAGATGTCGATCCAGCGCTCGTCGGGCTGCAGGCCGGCGGGCAGCGGCGCAGGCGTGACGCGGCGCAGCTGCGAGGCGTCGATCTCAAAGGCGGCGGCCTGGGCCACGGCACGGGTGTCCTGGCGCGAGCCGAGCGCAGTGCGCGTCTCGTCGGTCAGGTAGACCATGACGCGCCCGGGGCTCGACGCCTTGGTGTCGGTCCACCAGAGCTGGCTGTAGCGCGGAATCCACAGCGGCTGGCTGGAGCCGGCAGTGGGGTTGTAGAGCGCGACCTGGCTCTCGCCCTGCGGCGGCACGGCCCACGCAACCAGGAACCGCTGCCCGGCGGGCACAGCCTGGAGGTTGATCGGCGTCAGCGCCGGCGGCGTGGCCAGCGCCACATCCATCTTGCGCAGCCACGCCTTGCCGTAGATCTGCACCCGATCGGCGAGCTCGCGCACCACGGTGATGCCGTCGCCCTTGTGGAGCTGCGCCCGCAGGTAGCCGGCCTCGGTGGCGCTCGGCTGCCCGGTGGCGCCCAGGAGCACGGTGCTGGCGACCTTGACGACGCCGTAGCGGAAGCGCTGCCAGGTCGTGGCCTTCTCTTGCTGAGGCGGATCCGAGAGGTAGCCGGGGCGCAGCTGGACCTCGTCCTGGCACAGGTAGCCGTCGGGCAGGGCGCCCAGCCAGCCGCGACAGCCCGCCCCGCGCCGGACCAGCGGCGGCGGCAGCCCGGCGGGCTGGAGCGTCGGCCCGGCGACCTTGACCGCGATCGCGCCGCCGTGCATCTCGCCGATGGCCGTGGCGGCGGGGCTGGGGCTCAGCCGGACCTTGACCCCGGGGTGCGCGGGTCGCGGCAGCGCCCAGTAGACCGCCTGCTCGCCCAGCGGCAGCGGCTCCAGCTCGGCGGCGGCCACGGCGACCGGGGCGGCACTCGGCGGGCGCCCGGCAAGGCGCTTGGCAGACGGACGCTTGGCCCGCTTTTTGACCTTGGTTTTGGCTGCGCGCGTGCGGGCTGCGGAGGCGGCATACACCGGTTCCCCAGAAGCCACGAGCGCGCTGACCGATAGAGCCCCAATAAAGAACCAGCGCATGGTACGGCGGGTTCATCGTAGCACGACTGCGCGCCTTTTTGGCGGCGCTCAGCCTCGCGAGCTCTGGTATTTCTCAGATCAGCCCGAAGTGTCTTTCTGCGCATAGAGTAAGGAGGGCGAGCACCGTGGTCGCTGCTGTGACCACCGCCCCGTAGCGCAGAAACTCCCAGAATCCGACCTTGCCCTGCTCGCCGAGCGCGCTCTGGGCGCTGTCGAGCACGATGATGTTGGCGACCGAGCCAACAATGGTCAGGTTTCCGGCCAGGGTCGAGACCAGCGCCGTGGAGAGCCACATGAGCTGCGGGTCTTTGAAGTGCGGGATCCAGTGACCGGCCAGCAGCACGAAGGGCACGTTGCTCACCAGCTGCGAGATGACCAGGGTAAAGCCGCCAAAGATCGCCACCTGGCGCAGGGCCGAGTCGCCCAGCACCGGCTGGAGGTGGCGAAACAGCGCCTCGGCGATGCCGGCCTTGCCGACGCCGTAGACCACCACGAAGAGGGCGGCGAAAAAGAGCAGGAGCACATAGTCCACCCGCTCCAGCACCCGCCGCGGCGTGCGCCTTCCCAGAAGGATCAAGAGCGCCGCGCCGCCAAGCGAGGTCCAGGCCAGCGAGTAGCCCAGGCTGAAGCCGATGAGGATGAGCGCCAGCGCCAGCACGCAGAGCGCCGCCAGCTGCGGATCGAGAGATGGGCGCGCAAGCGCTGCGACCGGCAGCCTGGCAACCGGCAGCTCGCGGCGAAAGAGCCAAAGCAGGAGCCCCGCCACCACCGCCAGGCTGAGCAGCGCCGGCAGCCCCAGCGCCAGCACAAAGCGCAGGTAGGGAATGCCCGACAGCGTGCCGATGATCATGTTCTGCGGGTTGCCCGTGGGCGTCGCCACCGAGCCGGCATTGGCGCCAAAGCAGACCGCCAGCAGGAAGGGCAGGGGGCGCAGCTTGGCGTCGCGACAGCACTGCACGACCAGCGGCGTCACCATCAGGCAGATCGTGTCGTTGACCAGCACCGCCGACAGCAGGCCCGACATCATCACCACGGTGACGAGCAGCCAGCGGGCGTTCTGCACGTGGGTCAGCGTGAGCCACGAGACAAAGCGGAACAGGCGCGCCTCGACCATGTAGGAGCAGACGACCATCATGCTGAAGAGCAGGATCAGCGTGTCGTAGTTGACCGCCTGGTGCAGCGCCTCGGCCGTGGTGACGCCGCCCACGAGCAGCATGCCCAGCGCCCCGAGCAGCGCCCCGGCCGGCCGGTCCAGGTAGAAGCCACGCTCGGGGCCGTCGGGCACCAGCGGCGCCTTTGTGGGGCGGGTAAACGCAATGATGAACAGACTCAGCAGGAAGACGAGCAGCGGCGGTAGCATGGCGGTTACGAGGCGACGGTATTTAGCTTCAGCGCGAGGCGCTCGGGGGTGGAGTAGACGTTGCAGCGGCCGTCGCGGGCAAAGGCGACCAGGGTCATGCCGCAGTCGCGCGCCAGCTCGACCGCGAGGCTCGATGGAGCGCTCACGGCGACGAAGATGGGGATGCAGGCCATGCGCGCTTTCTGGACCAGCTCGAAGCTGGCGCGGCCGCTGACCACCAGCAGCTGGTCGTGCAGCGCCAAAGACGATGACGAATGCCCGCGGCGCAGCTGCGCGCCCAGGAGCTTGTCGACGGCGTTGTGGCGGCCGATGTCCTCGCGGACCAGCAGCAGCTGGCCGGCGGCGTCAAAGAGGCCGGCGGCGTGCAGGCCGCCCGTGGTGCTGAACGTCGCCTGGGCGGCGCGCAGCGTCCCCGTCAGCTGGTGGAGCACGCCCGGCTCAAGTCTTGGACCGTGCGCGGCGGGGCGCAGCGGCTCGGGCGGGGTGGCGGCGAGGGCGGCGAGCGCGCTCTTGCCGCAGACGCCGCAGGCGCTGGTGGTAAAGAAGTGGCGCTCCAGGCCCAGGCTGCGCCAGGCGACGCGGGTCTCGGGGTGCAGGCTCACCACCACGGCCTCGCTCTCGGCCTCGGGAAACTCGACGCTGGCGACCTCGGCGGCCGAGCGCACGAGCCCTTCGCTGAACAGAAAGCCCAGCGCCAGCTCAGCGTCCTCCTCACGGCTGCTGCCGGGGGTGCGCATGGTCAGCGAGATCGTGCGCAGGTCGCCATCGGCGGCCGGGTCGGGCGAGTCGAAGCGGGCGCGCAGGCGGATCTCCAGCGGCTCTTCGACGGCAACGTGGTCGGACTGAGCGCGCGCCTCGGCCCCGGTCACGCTGTAGATCGCCAGCGGAGCGCTGGGTTTTTGAGGCGGGCGGGCGGCCATGGTGGCCACTTTACATGGATGGCCGCGGCGCCGGCAGGGTGACAAGCAGCAGGCCGGCCTGGCGGCCGGGGTCGCTGTCGCGCACCTCCAGCAGGATCTCGCGGCGGTCGGGCAGAAAAGAGCTGATGAACAGGACGCCGGTCACGGCGTTGATGCTGTGCGCCAGCGCCTGCGCCTCGCCGCGCGCATCGTCGATGAGCAGCAGCCGGTTTTCGACGCCGACCACGCTGAGGTCGACCATCGCCAGGAGCTT
>Ga0075163_10002615_pt1 | contig 24173 bp, 29 predicted proteins | sample JI1023141ADNA_FD_71478 | JGI IMG/M metagenome (GOLD analysis project Ga0075163, IMG submission 71478) | Wastewater effluent complex algal communities from Wisconsin, to seasonally profile nutrient transformation and Carbon sequestration -... | ecosystem: Engineered > WWTP > Effluent > Algae... | reverse complement strand
TTTTCAACGGCAGGGCAAAATTGATATTCGTTTAGTGATCATGTCCCCTGTGGCAATTCCCCGGAACCGCCGCCAACGCCGCCGATTCCGCCGGTCCTGGGCACCGATGATTTCGGCGCGCCGTCATCGGGATCGAAACCGTCATCGACGCGAATGATCGGCTCGCCGCGCATCAGGCCGCGAATTTCATCTCCGGTCAGCGTTTCATATTCCAGCAAAGCCTTGGCCAGAGCATGCAACTGGTCGTTATGATCAGTCAGGATTTTCTTGGCCTGTGCATAGGCTTCATCAATCAGGCGGCGCACTTCCTTCTCGATGTTGGACGCCGTTGTCGTGGACAGCGGGCGTGTCGAGCCGTAATAGTCATGTTCCTTGTGGCTGTAATCGACCATGCCGATTTCATCGCTCATGCCCCATTCTGTGACCATCTTGCGGGCAATTTTTGTAACTTGCTGGATATCGCCGGACGCCCCGGTGGTAACACTTTCCGTACCGAAAATAATTTCTTCGGCCACGCGCCCGCCCATGCCGACCGACAGATTGGCCTTGAGCTTGGCAAACGAGGTGCTGTAACGATCCCCTTCCGGCAAACGCACAACCATGCCCAGCGCACCACCACGCGGCACGATCGTGGCCTTGTGAATCGGATCGGATTCCGGCTCGTAATAGGACACAATCGCGTGTCCGGCCTCGTGATAAGCCGTGTTTTTCTTTTCGTCTTCGTTCATCGCCAACGACAGACGCTCGGCTCCCATCATGACCTTGTCTTTGGCCGCCTCGAATTCTTCCATGCCGACGACGCGCTTGTTGCGACGGGCCGCCAGCAGAGCGGCTTCGTTGACGATATTCGCCAGTTCAGCACCGGAGAACCCGGGGGTTCCACGGGCGATGACATGGGCATCGACATTCTTCGCCAGCGGCACTTTCTTCATATGCACCAGCAAAATCTTCTCGCGGCCCTTCACATCCGGCAGCGGCACCATGATCTGGCGGTCGAAACGGCCCGGACGCAGCAGCGCGGGGTCCAGAACGTCAGGGCGGTTGGTCGCCGCCAGAATGATGACGCCTTCGTTAGCTTCGAAACCGTCCATTTCGACCAGCAACTGGTTCAGTGTCTGTTCGCGTTCGTCGTTACCGCCGCCGATACCGGCACCACGATGACGACCGACCGCATCGATCTCATCGATGAAAATAATGCAGGGTGCATTTTTCTTTGCCTGTTCGAACATGTCGCGGACGCGGCTTGCACCGACACCGACAAACATTTCAACGAAATCGGAACCCGAAATCGTGAAGAACGGCACGTTGGCCTCACCCGCGACCGCACGCGCGATCAGGGTTTTACCCGTACCGGGCGAACCCACCAGCAGCGCGCCGCGCGGAATCTTGCCGCCCAGACGCTGGAATTTTTGCGGATCTTTGAGGAAATCAACAATCTCCTGAAGTTCGGAGCGCGCTTCCTCGATCCCGGCGACATCGTCAAACGTCACGCGGCCATTGGCTTCGGTCAGCATGCGCGCACGCGACTTGCCAAAGCCCAGCGCCCCGCCGCCGCCCTTGGACTGCATCTGGCGCATGAAGAAAATCCACACGCCGATCAGTAGCAGCATCGGGAACCAGTTGATAAAAATCGCCAGCAATCCGATCTTCTCCGGCGCTTCTTTCTCCGCCGTGATGCGGACGCCCGTGCCATCCAGACGCTGGACGACATTTTCCTCATTCGGAATCAGGACAGAGAACTCTTTACCGGAGCCACTGTAATGGCCGATCAGCGTCTGACCCTTGATGGTCACATCAGAAACACGGTTGCCTTTGGCATCGCTCACGAAATCGCTGTAGGCGACGGTCTCTGTCATGCCGGGCTTCTGCGTGTTGGCGCCCTGAAACACATTGAACAGGAACATCATCAGGATGCCGATAGCCATCCAGAACATCATATTGCGACCGAAATTATTCACGGCTAAGCCCGCCTTTTCGAATGAGGTAAAATGCCACGATACACTATAGGAAATTTAAGCTGTTTGTCCAAGCAAACAAGGGGGAAAAACAAGGGGATTACGCGATTTCCCTGCGGATTGTCAGCGTCTTTTCGCGGGCCGATTTCTCGATCAGACAATGATGGAGCGTTGTTCTGGTAAAATCGCTGTCCGTGGCCATGGATTCAGCCAGTTCCTCGACACGTTCCAGCCGTGGACCGTACCCGCCGCTCTCCTGCGCCACCATCCTGAGCGCCCGCATCAGGATGCGAATCCGGATGTCGTCCGGCTGGCACATCAAATCATCCCACGAGAAAACGAGTTTTCCTGTTTCTTCCTGACGTAGCGTCACCGACCATGCCTGATCCGCCAGTTGTTCCAGCGCGTTGCGCGCCCGCGCCAGACGCATCGCCGTCACGGTCAGGCGCTTGGCCGACAAACCTTCGCGCGCCAGCAATTCCATGACCTGACGCAAACGCACCCGCGCGAAACGATCATTGCGATTGGATGGATCGCGCACAAACGGCAACCCCTTGACCGCGCAGGTCTCCAGCAAAACCGCCTTGGGCACATCCAGAAACGGGCGAATGAGTTTCACATCGCCGCCCGTTTCATGTTTCATCGCCGCCAGACCGTCAAGACCGCTGCCCTTGCACAGACGGAACAGGAATGTTTCCGCCTGATCGTCCTGATGATGCGCCAGCAACAGATGATGGATATCGTGTTCGCGACAGTAAGATGTCATAAGGTCGTAGCGGTCATGCCGCGCGTCTTCCTGCAACCGTGTCGGCGCAATCCGGTCCGGGTCGCGCCGCAGGATGACATGTGTCACGCCGGGACAATGCGCTGACACCCATTGCCCGACCAGACGGGCTTCTTCCGCCGATTCAGGGCGCAAGGCATGATCCACCGTGATCGCGTGAACCGCGATGCGCGCACCGGCCCATGCGGCAACCAGAGCGCATAACGCCATGCTGTCGGGGCCGCCGGACAGCGCCACAGCGACAGCCGGGACCTGTTCCAGCGCGGAGATCCCCGGCAAAACCGCAAACGTCCGCGCATCCAGCGCGGGGAGCGCGGGTTCATCAGGGTCCGGCGGAAGCAGGCAATAAGGGTCCATGACGCTGTTATAGCGTTATTTCAGGCGCTGGCAAAATCTTACAGGAAGTCAGCCCGGGATATCAGCGCGGGCGCAGGCCGCCCGGTTGCAGGTGCGGCACATCGCGGACGTTCGGCGCATCAACCGGAACCGATACCGGCTTGTTGCTACCCGATGCCTCGATCGACGGGGATTCACGCCACGGCAATCTGCCGTATTTGGATTCAAGGAAGATATCGGATGCCGCAAATCCTGTTGTCATCGCCACCGCGCCGAACGCGACAATCGCGCCCGTCTTGGCCAGCAGACCTTTTTTCTTGGGCCACAGCGTGGTGCCCAGCACCATCAGCGTCAGCACCGCGGTCAAACCGCCCGTCAGCATCGCCGCGTCATTGTTCAGAGGGATATCGATCAGCTTGTCGACATCACGCGCCACGGCAGAGCCAAAGGCACGCACGCCATCGACAGCCCCGTCGATACGGTCAGGAAATGTCTGCGCGGGGTGGTTGTTGATATCGTGTCTGTCTGCCATGGTCACACCGTTATTTTCTGCCGAAACGCATGCCCTGTTTTTATAACCGCGATCAGGGCTTGTTTATTGTCCCTCAAAGATAGCAGATTTGCCTGAAAAAGGCAAATTTAACATAACCTTAGAATGAACCTGATATCAGCCACTTAGGGGCAGTTCAGCGTCGCCATTTCCTTGCCGGCGCGGTCGATCACCGGATTGGCGGTACCGCTATACTCGGTCTGGAGCTGCTTGAGCGCCACACAGGCATCCTGCGTCTTGCCCATTCCGGCCAGCGACAAGCCCAGTTTCAGCAAGTTATCGGGGCCTTTGGGACCCTTGGGCGACTTCTGATAGGCTTCAGCGAAAACGCGAGCGGCTTTCGGATACTCTTTACGAACATAGTATGTCTCGCCCAGCCAGTAACGCGCATTCGGCGCCAGCGTGTGATCGGGGAACCGGGTCAGGAAATCGGTCAGACCGCCTTCCGCCTGATCGTAATAACCGTCCCGCACCATCGAGAATGCGGCTTCGTACACTTCGGTCGGGTTATCCGAAACCGAAGCGGTTGTGTAAGGGGCCTTGCCTGTCGCGGCTTGCGGCTGCGTCAATGTGCCCAGTTGGCCTGCGGCCTGCGGCGTTGCCGCTGTGGGCGACGCGACCTGCGCGTAATTCATCGCCGACATATTTTCCGGCGCCGACGGATTGATCACGGCATTGCCGTTCGCGGGCTGCTGGCCGTAGATCGATTCCGCAATCGGGTTGGTCCCCAGCGGACGGCCCATCTGGGTCATGGTCGCCTGTTGCGGCTGGGTCTTCAGCGCGGTCAGTTCTTCTTGCAGCTTGCGAATATCAAATCCCTGCTGCTCGACCTGACCGGTCAGCGCGCGCAGTTCGGTTTCCAACTGATTGATGCGAATTTCCAACGCCGCACGCGCGGCATCGGACGACGGTGACGACAGCGAACCCGCTGGCGGCTCTTCGCCTTTGAAGATCGCCCGGCTCAGCGTTTCGATTTCATTTTCAAGACGGTTCATGCGGCTTTGCACGTCGCCGGATTGCGCCAGCGCTTGCGGCGTGACACAAAAAAGCCCCATTCCGACAAAAGCCGCAAGGCACAGAAGACGACGCTTCTGTGCCTTGCTGATATTCGCTGTGTTCATGTCAACCTTAGTCAACTTCGGTTACACCACGACGGTTCTGACCCCACGCATCTTCGTTGGAGCCCATAACAGCCGGCTGTTCCTTGCCATAGCTGATGGTGTTGATGCGTGTCGCCGGTACGCCCAGCGCCGCCAGATAATTCTTGATCGAGTTGGCGCGACGTTCGCCCAGCGCTAGGTTGTATTCACGTGTGCCGCGTTCGTCACAGTGACCTTTGATCGTCACGTTGACATTCGGGTAACGCTTCATCCATTCAGCCTGCATCTCGAGAACGCGCTGGCCTTCAGGGCTGACGTCATAACGGTCATAACCGAAGAAGACGCGGTCGCCCACGTTCACAACCAGATCCTGCTGGGAACCGGGAACAACGCCGTCCGCACCAGCCGCACCATATGTCTCTGTACCATCCAGCGGACCCGATGCCAGGCCGTCGTTTGAAACGTCAACAGCGTCCTTATCCTTGTTGGATGAGCAAGCTGCCAGTGAAACTGCTGCAACTGCAACCAGCAGCAAACCGCGAATATGCATGGACGTATCTCCTTAGTCGTCTAATAAAAAACTTGTCACGGGAATGACGCCGGAATGGCGTTTCTTGGAAACCCGAATCTTCAGTTAAACCAGTTTTAATCCGGCAGGTCCGCGGAAACAAGAGGCGTCAAGCCCCTTTTTCCCGTCTACCCACGGAAAATAATGGCGTTTTTCAAAGGCAAGGCAAGGTCCGAAATAAGGTCATTTTTGGGCAAAGCACCAACCCGGCCAGCCTTATGGAATGGACGCCGCCCCGCCCAGCGCTTTGTGCATCAGTGCCCTTGAAAATCACGTACCGCCGGTCATGCGGATATGCTGCAGCAACATCGCCGCTTCCTGACGGTCGCGGCTGTTCGGGGCTTTCTGAATATAGGATTCCAGCGCGTCAATCGCACCGGCGGCGCGTCCGGTCCGGGCGCTTAAGACCCCTTCATCCAGCAGCAGCCTGTATTCATGCGGATCAATCGCCCGCATCGCGGTGACGGTCTTCAGCGCGCCTTCATAATCTTCGCCTTCGATCAGGCGGATCTTCACGTTGTTTTGCAGGCGGATCAAAATCTGCCGGGTGGTGACGGGTTCGTAATAACTTGATGACAGCTCGGCGTCCGGACCTATCGTTTTTTTCAGCAACTGCCGCAGTTCCGGCGCATTCATGATCGTGCAGCGATTGAACGGATCGAAAATCAGGCGCTGGCCGTCACGGTCCAGCCGCACCAGAAAATGCCCGGGCAAGTTCAGCCCTGCAACATCCCATCCCTGCGCCTTCGCGGCGAGAATATAAAGGATGGATAGCGTAATCGGCATGCCCTTGCGCCGCTCGATTACATCGATCAGGTCGGCGTTCTGGACATTATCGTATGTTTCATCGTCGCCGTGATAACCGTTCTGGTCGGCCAGCACATGCTTCAGCGCGGCCAGACGCGTTTCAAGATTATCGTCGGACCCGGCCTCGATCAGGTCATGGTGCCGCCAGCCCACATCTTCGCCCAGCTTTCGGATATGACTGACGTAACGTTCGGTGGAAATTCCGGGGTGGGTCAGTTCGGATAATGTCAGCGCGACAGCGGCCAGATCGACATGTTCGTCCGCAGCTTCGCCCAGACGGCGCAGGCGCGCCAAAAGATCATTGCCGCCTAGGGCTGAATCCATGGCTGGCCTTCCTGCCCCTGCACCGGCTCGCCATACGGCTTCACATAGCTGACGACTTCCTTGACGTTAGGAATTTCACGCGCGGTCTGGATCACCTTGTCCAGTTCGGCCTGATTGCGGGCGACGCCCATCAGGTAGACTGTGCCCTGCACCGTATCGATCGTGTAATTGACGGCGGATATTTCCTTGTCGAACGTCATCGCCGTACGCAGCCTTGTCGAAATCCATGTATCGCGCACATAACCCGGCAACCCGTCGCTGTCGGCCACGCGAATTTCATTGATCACCTGCTTCACGCCTTCGACCTGCCACGCCAGACGCACCGCTTCCACCCGGTCATCCGGGTTCTGCACCACGCCGGTGATCAGCACGCGGCCCTGATTGACGGTCGTGCTGAGCTTCGAAAATGTATCGACTTTGTACTTGAACCATTTATCGGCCACCATCGCCTTGATCCGTACATCGCTGGCCGCGGATTTGACGCCGCCTTCCTGTTGCGAAGCGATACCGACCGCTGCCCCCGCGCCCGCCGCCAATCCGACCGCGCCGCATGCCGAAAGCTGTGTCGATGCCAGAACAAGGGATGCCACAAGGATGAGTTTATTCGTCTTCATATCAGGAAACCGGAATGGATAAGGTGAGAGGTGAAGAATGCTATACAGCTATTATGTATGAGCCTGCCACGCGTTGTCCAGATGCCGGAACGAGAAAGCCCCCGTTAAAGCAAACAGATCGAAACGCATGTCATAATCACCATAGGCGGGATATACGGCAAGAAAATGGCGTGCGGCATTGGCAATCCGCGTTTTCATTGATGGCGTCAGGCTGAGCAGCGCATCCTCCATCGTGCGGCGATATTTGACCTCGACGAAGGCAATCATGCGGCCCCGGCGCACGACCAGATCGATTTCCCCGACGGGCGTTTTGTAACGCCGCGCCAGAATGCGATACCCCTTGAGCCGCAGAACCAGCGTGGCCACCATCTCGGCCCACAAGCCGTCCTGATATGTGCCGCGCGTCTTTTTCATGGCTGATATTTTGCGACCACGCGGCGCACATGATCTGCCGTCACGGAATGCGCCCCCTCGCCCAGCGCCATACGCGCCAAGGCCAGCGTTGTGTTCTCTGCCTCTCCGGCATGTCCGACCGTCAAATCTTCGACCACGAATGTGTTATATCCCAGATCGACGGCGGCCTTCATCGTTTGCCCCACGCATTGCGCCTGCTTCAGGTTGTATGAGTAGTGACGGTAAAGACCCGAGATCAACAACGTATCAATCTCGCGACGCTTTAAGCGTTCATCGAGATCCGTCCCGGCGAAAGCATCCCGGAAAGGCTTACGCAGCGTCACGTCATGGTCAGGATCGACGCGCCCGCATATCTGCAACCCCTGTTCGCGGATCGCCGCGATCTTGCGCGCCTTAATATCCGGATCGATGTGCAGGAAATAATCTGACGGGAAGCTGTCTTCATCCAGCTCAGGGTCATGATACACCCACCAAGTCGGCGCAGATTTTCGCACTGTGGCGGCAAAATCATTGGTCCGCGCAAGCGTCAGGACGATATTCTGCATCAGGGGGATATTGTTGTGGGAATTGGTCGGCATATCAAAATCACAATAAAGACGCTGCCAGTCGATCGCCAGATGCACCGCCTGACCGGGGCGGAACGCCTCGTCCAGCGCCCGTGCGCCGTATTCATAAATCTCAGATAATGTCGCTGTTTTCAGATCCAGCATCACACCAACCCCGATGAAAGAGGGTGTAAACTACACTATTCTCTGGATTTTTGCAATATTATGGCAAACTCATAGGCCTGTTTCTTGGGAACGCCCATTTCATCGGCCACCTGCGCTGCGGCATCGCGCACCGACAGGTCTTTCAGCAGTTCAGACAGGCGGGCGCGGATATCGTCGTCGGTGATTTCGGCCTTTTCACCCGGCCCGACCACGATGACGATTTCACCCCGCGGTTCGCCTTCCTGCCGGTAATGCTTCACGAGATTTTCAAGGGTGTCGCGCCGCACCTCTTCATACATCTTGGTCAGTTCGCGGGTGACCGCCGCCGGGCGATTGCCCAGCACCGCCGCCATATCGGAGAGCGAGTCGATCAGGCGCGGGCCTGTTTCGTACATGACCAGTGTACCCGGCACCGCGCGCCATTCTTTCAGCATGTCCTGACGCGCCTTGGACTTGGCGGGCAGGAACCCCAAAAACGAAAACTTGTCGGTCGGCAGCGCCGATAATTGCAGGGCCGTCAGTACGGCATTCGCCCCCGGCAATGAGGTTACATTCAGGCCCAGATCCTGCGCGTCCCGCACCAGCTTGTAACCGGGGTCAGAAATCAGAGGCGTACCGGCATCGCTGACCAGCGCCACTCGTTTTCCCTGCACCAGCATATCGAGCAGACCCTTGCGTTCGCGGTCGGCGCTGTGGTCGTTATAGATAATCAGTTTCGGGGCTGAAATGCCATGGGCAGCCAACAGCTTGCCCGTCATGCGCGTATCCTCGCAGGCAATCGCATCCACCGCGCCCAGAACCTCGAGCGCACGCAATGTTATGTCACGTAAATTGCCGATGGGCGTCGCAACGATATACAAGCCGGGGGTTAATGACACAGCAGAGAGCGTTTTCATCCTTCCTGCATAAAGGCAATTATGCTAACGAACAAGGCATGATGAAAAAAATCCTGCACAGCCTGTTTTCCCTTGCCCTGATCGTGTCTCTGGCCGCCTGCGTCAGCAGCGGCGGCGGCAATCCCTGGAGCGGCCAGCAAAACGCCGAAGCCCCCGCGAGCGCGGAACCGAACCCGCTGACCCGCGAAGCCCTGACCCGCGAAATCCTCTCGCCATCCCAAGGCCTGAAAGTGGAAGGCGGATCAGCGGCACAAGCCGGATATGAAACAGCTGAAGCGCAAACACAGGCCCCGTACCAGCCCCCTGAGTTTGAAACGATTATCGACAGCACAACTGCGCCCCCGGCTCTTGCCTCTGCAGAAACGAACGCCCCCGGCGTGAAGGTCGCGCTGCTGGTGCCGATGAGCGGCAAGCACGCCGATCTCGGTCAGGCCATGATGCAGTCCGCGCAGCTGGCCTTGTTTGACATGGGTTACGATAAAATCGAACTGATGCCACAAGATACCAAAGGCACACCGGAAGGTGCCCGTGTCGCCGCCCAGCAAGCACTGAATGACGGCGCGCAGCTGATCCTCGGGCCCGTCTTCGCCGGTGAAGCCCGCGCTGTCGCGCCGATCGCACAACAGCGCAACGTCAATGTCATCACATTCTCGACCGACTGGACGCTGGCCCAGAACAATGTGTTCGTGATGGGCTTCCTGCCGTTTACGCAGGTTGAGCGGATCGTTCAATATGCCGCTGCCCAGCGTTTGCAGCGCATCGGCATCATCGCGCCGGAAACAGAATACGGCAACATCGTCGTGTCTGCATGGAACGTGCAATCATCCCGTTACGGACTGGCACCTGCCAGCATCCTGCGCGTCACACCGGGCAGTGCCGCCGCGTCTGAAAAGATCAGCGCGTTCGCCAATGCCGATGCGCGTGCGGCAGCAGCCCAAGCCGGATCGCCGATGCCCGCCCCGTTTGATGCGCTGTTCCTGCCCGTGGGCGGCAGCGAAGCCGTATCGCTCGCTGACTCGCTTGCCATGTATGATCTTGATCCGCAAACGGTCCGCCGTCTGGGCACGGGCCTGTGGGATGACGCCGCGCTGGCCACACAGAAAAGCCTTGATGGTGCATGGTTCGCCGCGTCCGATCCGGCCTTGAGGAAAGCGTTCGAGCGCCGTTATTATGATGCTTATGGTGCGGCACCGCCGCGCCTGTCGACACTGGCCTATGATGCGATGTCGCTGGCCGTCGTGCTGGCGAAGTCGGGTCTGTCCGTCAATGGCTCACCGGCCTATGACCGCACATCGATCGGCAACCCTAACGGCTTCGCCGGGATCGACGGCATCTTCCGCTTCCGTCCTGATGGCATGGCCGAACGTGGCCTCGCGATCCTCGAGTTCCGCCATGGCAGCCTGCAGGTCGTTGACCCGGCACCGCGCTCCTTCGTCAGGACGTCCTATTGATCGTCTATGAATTCGGCTGAAGACGGGGCGCAACGCCTTTGTTCAATCCGGATTCCTCTAGTTCCCGGGTGAGGTGCCGGCACGTATGCCGCCCCAGCGCCTTCACGTCGTCCAGTCTTTGCGCGCCAAAAGCATGAAGCACATCAATCAGCGTTGTATCAACGCCACCCTGATACAGCACTTTCATCATATCCGCCCGCGCGGTTTCATCGGCGGCGGCGTAACGTTCATAAAGCGGCATCACGATCAGCGCCGCAAACGGATGCTTATGCATATCCTGCGGCCTGACGATCCGCCCGTTATCACTGTTGCAGACGAATGAAATATCGTTTTCGTCCAGCGACCAGCGTCTGAATTCTCTGGCCAGACCACTCATTGACGTTGCAGCGTCATCATCACGATCCAGCGCCCAGAGAAACAACGGAATGCGTGAGAGTATGCCGGTATAATAGCTGAGCCGGTGCGTGCGCACCGAGAGTCGTTCCTGCTCGCTGGCTGCCCGTTCCAGCAACAGGCCGTAAGCGATTTCCTGCGCGAACATGCCCTGTATCTCAAGGATATTTTCAGCAGGCGGCACGCTATCGACAGGGGCCATCAGGCAGCCTGCCATCAGATGCCCGCTTTCATGCGCCGCGCAGACAGGATCGTTGACACTCCGGTCGCTTTGTATCTCGACCAGATCGGCAAAGCACTGACCGCTGCCGGTGCCGTATGCGGTTTCGCTGAAACGAAAACAGGCGCCATCGATAGACTCTCTCATTTTATCGCTGTAATCACCGCCGACATGATCCCAGACCGCCTGTGTGAGATCGAGCGTTTCCTGCCATGCCCATGTGCGGCCACGCCCCAGCGCCAGCGACACGCCCGCCGTCAGGCGCGCATAGGGAAGAATGTTCGACGCCTGTTCGCGCAAGACGTCGATCAGCGGCGCATAAATTTCATCGGGTACGTAATCAGAGCCGGGGCCGCGCGTGCGGGGCTGTTCCCACGTTTCGCGACTATATTTCTCGAATGTGTAGATCGCACGCCTGTCCATGGATTTAAATATATTATGAAAAAATTTTAAGTGTCAAATCCGCCAAAAATTATGCCGGGGTCCCGAGGGTCCCGGCATAATTCTTGCCCCTTCAGGCACAAAAATAGCCCGCTAGACGTCTTGCGACATCACACGAGCCCTCTTGCCTCTATGCTTTCCGGACTTCTGGAACCTCCCTGGTTCAGCTCGCTATTCTAAGCGTATATGCCTTTTTCCGTACGTTGACGGACGTGGGCCCGGTTGCATTCCGAAAGTATAGGCGATTCGTAATACAGGGGGGAAGGATAAGTTTTGATTTTTTCTTGATCTTCTGGAAAGGCACAGCTAAAACGACACGTCCCGTTGTGATGAATTCCATATCATGCGGGATTCGGTCAAATACAGTCGTTTTTAAGAGGTGTGAACTATGGCTGCTGAAACTGCTTTAATGAGTGTCGTTTCCAACAATACTGAAGATAACCGCCACGCAGAAAAGCGCCCCGGCCGCCCCCGCTCCGACAAATCCCGCGAGGCCATTCTGGACGCCACGCGCAAGATGCTGATGCATACGCCGCTGCGCGATATCTCGATCGAGGCCGTTGCCAAACGCGCCGGTGTCGGCAAGACAACCATTTACCGCTGGTGGCCGCACAAAGCCGCACTGGTGATGGAAGCCTTTCTGGCGCAGCCCGGCCTGCAGAACATCCTGCCGACAACGCCGGGGGCCGATGACGCGCTGAAAGTGCAGCTTGAGAAACTGATCCGCCAGCTGCGCGGCCAGAATGGCCGTATCGTGGCGAACATCATCGCCGAAGCACAGGCCGAGCCGGAAGCGCTGCGCCTGCTGAACGAAAGCTTCATGAACGAGCGCGTTCAAAACCTGCGCCGCCATCTGGTGAGCGGCAAGGAACAAGGTCTGTTCAGCATCGACCTTGATGTTGACATGGCGGTCGATCAGTTGCTGGGCCCCGTGTTCTATCGCCTGCTGACGAACACCGAAGGGCTGGATGAACGCTTCAACGGCCACTATCCGGAACAAGCCGTCAACACGCTGCGCGTTTAAGCGTTATCCGGGTAACAGACAATACAGGGGCGTTCGTTCAGAATTGCCCCTGTTCTTTCATCATCAGGAAGGCCTAATAAAAATGTATGACGATCATCATCATGAATCAGACCACATCCCCCCGGCGCAGGCAAACGGCTATGACGCTGTGAAAAAACACGGCCTGATCGACGATCCCCGTTTCCATCGCCCGGCCCCGCCCCCGTTCAACCCGTCATGGCGGAATGAACCGGTAACGGGCAATGAAACCATCATCGTCACCGATGGCCGCCATTTTAGCGACACGCTGGACAGCCTGAACATGAAACTGGGCCATGATTATGATTGCTGGGCCCCTGTCGGCGAACGTCTGACCAACGCCTTCCGCGCGGTTTACGGCGCTGACGGCACGCAAAGACCCCTGTCACGGACCACAGAGTGCCAGACGGCTTTTATCGCCGCTGCCGGTGCTTCGCTGCGTGAATGGATGGACCAGACCCAGCGCCATACGGTTCAAAACCGCATACTCTATCGCGGGCTGATACAGGATCTGGCATGGGTGCGGACGGGCGACATGAAACCTTCATCACCGCGATGATGTATGGAAGATAACTTACTGATATATGCCCTTATCGGTTTTTGTGCCCAACTGGTCGATAGCGCATTAGGGATGGCGTTTGGCTCCCTTTCATCATCACTTCTATTGGCAATCGGCTTTCCGGCCCAGTCCCTGAGCGCAACGGTACACATGGCCGAGATATTCGGCGGCAGTGCTTCAGCCCTGTCGCACTGGCGGATGGGAAATATTGACATGCCCCTTCTGAAGAAACTGGCTGTGCCTGCGCTGGCCGGCGCCATTCTGGGGGCTTTTATGGTGACCCAGTTTGACAACAAGTTTCTCTATCCTCTCATGGGTATCTATTTCTCCATCATCGGCAGCGTTATTGTTTTGAAAGCCCTCAGACCCGAAATCATACGCACAATGAAGACGCGCAGAGAAACGATAGGCTTCATCGGCGGATTTCTTGATGCCTTTGGCGGCGCGGGCTGGGGCGAATTCGTATCATCCGGCTTGCTGCTGCGGGGCTATGATACGCGCAAAGCCATTGGCAGCATTGTCGCCGTCGAGTTCATGATCGCCATCGCTGTCTCTGTCATACTCTTCAGCACGATGGGAATATCATTATGGGCCCCTATTATAGCGCTGGCTTTGGGCGCGATTGCTGCCGCGCCAATAGGAGCCTACGTTTGCCGGAGAACCCCTTCCAGACTTCTGACCCTGGGTGTTGGCAGCCTGATCGCCGTGATCGGCGTCAAAACCTTAATTCAGTCTCTCTAAAAAAAAGCCTCCGGTACGGAGGCTTTTTATCAAATTAAGGGAGCGACTGCCCCTGGGATCCTCCGTAAGGCTCACGTAATAGCTGCTGATAAACCTCATCGCGCTCATGAGACTCTCGGCGCAAACGCTCCAGCCTATGCGCAACATGGATAGCGATTTCACGCTCATCAACGAATCCAAGTGCAACATTCTCATTATACGGGCTGACAACCGGCATATAACGAAATCCCATGTCCGTCATACACTTCAGGGCTTCTTCAATATCGGTATCGCTTGTCAGTGTGTGAGGGTGGGATATCATGACATCCATGACGCGCATATCATCTATATATTTACCTATATTCGCTTGGTGAATGGTTGAATCCGTGAGTAGTGAAAATATACGCCTCAATATCTCTCGTTCAGTGAGAATGCCAATCAAAGCACCATGATCATTAATAACTCCTGCGCAACCGACCCGGCTATTTTGCATCGTACGCAGGATAATCTTTACGTGCTCTTCGGGATAAAACAGCTGGCATTTTCGTAAAGCCGCAATATCTCCTACTGTAGCAACGTCTTCTACTGTTCCTTCATATTTGTCATTTGTCGTTCTCATCGCGCATCTCCTTTCCTTTGAGCTTGAAAACAACCCTGATATTTATGAAAAAATCATCCTCAAAAAATTCAAGGGCTACTTTTTTGATATAGGAACGACTTTTTTTCAGTCAAGTATCTGACTTGTATACGGCCCATAAAAATAGAAAGCCCCCGATAATCTCAGGGGGCTTTCACTTTAGAAGGAGGTATAAATAAAATCAGGCAGCGTTCGCAACAGACGGCGCTGCGCCCTGAAGCGCCGCTTCACCGTTCAGCACGGCAGAGGCCGCGTTGATGACAGCCGCGATACGCACGGCGGTTTGCACCTGTTCCTTGCTCAGGCCTGCCTTGATCAGGACCGGTTCATGCGCATTCACGCAGAACTGGCAGCCGTTCAGCGCCGATACCGCCAGCGACCACAATTCGAAATCGACCTTGTCGACACCCGGATTGCCGATCACGTTCATGCGCAAGCGTGCCGGCATGGTGCGGTATTCGGTGTTTTCGATCATGCCGGTGAACTTGTAATACACATTGTTCATCGCCATGATCGCCGCCGCTGCCTTGGCCGCGTTCAGCGCTTCCGCAGACAGGCGCACCGATGCTTCCGCATGGACCGCCTGAATTACGGTTTCGTTGCCGCTCGCCAGCGCACAGGACAGGAACGTGCCCCATTTCTGCTGGTCGCTCAAGGCTTCCTCGCCCGCCAGTGTCGACAGGTTCAGCTTGATGTCCTTGGCGTATTCCGGCAGCTGGTTTTTCAGTGTTTCGATACTCATCGAATTCACCTTACGCCGCTTTTTTCAGGTCGATGGTATCGCCGCCAACCGGACGGTTGCATGCGCACAGTTCGTCTGTCTGCAGGGCATCAAGAATGCGCAGGGCTTCTTTCGGGCTGCGGCCCACATTCAGGTTGTTCACCGTGATGTGCTGGATGACATTGTGCGGATCAACGATCACGGTCGCGCGCAGGGCGACACCGGCTTCGTAATCGCGAACGCCCAGACCATCGACGAGGGAACCGTTCGTATCAGCGAACATCCACATATCGAGATTGTTCAGGTCCTTGTGCTCGCGGCGCCATGCCAGCTTGCAGAATTCGTTATCCGTGCTGCCGCCCAGAATCACCGCATCACGGTCTTCCAGTTCGGATTTCAGTTTCGCGTATTCGACGATTTCGGTCGGGCATACGAATGTGAAGTCCTTCGGCCAGAAGAACATGACTTTCCATTTCCCTTCGAAGCTGTCCTGCGTGATGGTTTCGAAAGCGGATTCTCCGTTTTCTTCGTGCTTCATGAATTTGGGTTTTACGCCTGTGACGGAAAATTCAGGCAGTTTGTCACCGATGCCGAGCATGGTCGTTCTCCTTTGGGGGTTGGGTTGGAGGGTTGGAAACTGCCCGTACCATGCACGCCCGCAGCGCAAAAATCCAATCGAAATTTTCTTGCTTTTTGATAGAAAAAATCTATCATTAACCCGGTTAATCGATAGGTTTTACCATGCAGTTACCGACCCTGCGCCAGCTGGAATATTTTCTGGCGGTGGCCGACCACCTCTCTTTTCATAAGGCCGCCGAACTGTGCGGCGTGACGCAACCGACATTAAGCGACGGCATCGCCAAGCTGGAAGATCTGCTGGGCACGAAACTGTTCGAACGCGCCAAGCGCGATGTAACGCTGACCCCGGCGGGGGCGGATATGGTTCTGCCCGCGCGGGATATCGTCGTCCGCGCGGAAGATTTCATGCACATGGCCCGCGCCCGCCGCGAACCGTTTACCGGCACGCTGACGCTGGGTGTGATCCCGACGATTGCGCCCTATCTGTTGCCGCACATCCTGCCGCTGGTGCAGGATGCGTATCCGCGCATGGATCTGCAACTGAAGGAAGACGTGACGGCCCGCCTGCTGCGCGCGCTGGAAGACCGTAGCGTCGATATCGTGCTGATGGCGTTTCCTTACGACACGCCGCTATTCACACAGATGAAATTATGGTCGGAACCATTCCTGATCGCGATGCCGGGGGACAGGCCGGTGACGGACCGCAACGCGCACCTGAGCGACCTGTCGCGCCATAACATCATGCTGCTGGAGGACGGGCATTGCCTGCGCGATCATGCGCTGGCGGCATGCCGCCTGCAGCCCGGGCGGCAGAAGACATTCGGCGCGACCAGCCTGACGACATTGATCCAGATGGTCCAGCACGGATACGGATCGACATTGCTGCCGGCGATGGCCATCACACCGCAATCGATCCCCAAGGGCGTCACCATCCAGCGTTTCGGCAACCCCCAGCCCAGCCGCCAGATCGGCCTGTGCTGGCGACAGGGGAGCCCGCGGGAGCAGGAATTCCGCGCTCTTGGAAAACTGATCATCGACAGTCGTAAAAACGATGCCTGAGGCCGCTTTGTTGACAGGCGCAAAGGCCGGGTGATATCTGTCTATTAAAATGAAAGACAGGGATCATACACCATGAAAAAACTGGGACCGATTTTGGCCAGCGCCGCAGCCGCGATCTTGATCCCGCATGCGGCCGCAGATGTACAGCCCGCACCTGAAGACGCCGACCAGAGCGCCCTTCTGATCCTGACCGACAAAGAACAGCACAGACGTTATTTCGTCCTGAACAATGAATGGGTTGGCCAGGATACAATTCTTGAGCGCGGTTTATCGGACGATGCCGTCGGTGTTGTCTGTCACTGGAAAACGGCACGGCACATCAACGTGGAAACCGGAGAACTGGGTTTTCAAATGAGATCCCATCACTGCGCCGCATCCGCCACACCCCCGGCACAGTGGATGGGCAACGCCCGTGACGACTGGGACAGCATCAATGTCAGCGTCCGCGAGGCCACATTCAAAATCGAGAACGGTTCCACCGTCGACGAAACCATTACATCCCGACATAACGGCCATGAAGAGGCCAGCATTTACAGGAGACTGTGGGATTTCAACCAGAACAAGGTGTGCCTGACATTCACGCAAGGCCAGTTTTACAAAGGTTCTTTCCGTACCGGCGTCGTCACGGATCAGGGCTGTTACGAGATTCCGAACAATCCCTATGCTGACAAATTGCGCAAAAAGCTGCATGATCAATACAAGTTCTACTGACGCGTAACACTCTAGCCATGAATGCCCGGCCATGCCTTATTTCTATGAATTCTTTGGCCTGATATCATTCATCATCGGCGTTGCCGGTTATGCCGTTTACATCCGTTCGATCCTGCGCGGGCAAACCAAACCCCATATATACACGCACCTGATCTGGGGTATCGTGACGGGTATCGCTTTCTGCGCGCAGCTATATGATGATGCCGGTCCGGGGTCGTGGGCCATGGGATTTTCGGCGTTTGCCTGCTTGTCTCAGGCGGCACTGGCCGTGAAATACGGCGAGAAGAACATTACCCGCAGCGATCAGGCTGCATTGGCGACATCATTACTGGCGATCGTGTTATGGGTCGCCACCGACAACCCGTTATGGTCAGTCATTCTGGTGTCAATCATCGATGCCATCGCTTTCTATCCGACCTTCCGCAAATCATGGAACAAGCCGTGGGAAGAGAATTTGACGGCGTACAACATCGCCAGCCTGAAATTCGGCCTGTCGCTGATTGCCATCACAAATTTCACATTCATAACAACACTTTACGCAATCACCGTGATTGTGCTGAACAGCGTGTTCGCGCTGATGTGCCTGTGGCGCCGCCAAACCTTGCATAGAGCGGAAGAAATAATTACCAAAGATATCTAAGCCAGAATGACTGGAAAAGCTCTAGACACAAAGCCCGTGCGATGATTAGTCTCAACAATAATTTTAAGAATATCATTCTCTGAACAGGGATATAGACATGACATCAGTCTCAGACGGCCTGAACAATATAAAGCAGTCATTCAGACACGCCGTGCGTAGAATGCAGGCCATCATCGAAGCGCCACAGCACGACATTCCTAATGCTATCATTAATCATGACCTGGGTATGGTACGTTATTTGTCGCGTCATCTCGACCATCCGGAGATAAATAATGCGCTGCAAATAGCCGCAATCGAGGATGCCGACGAGATCGCGAAGTTTCTTGTAGAAGAAAAAGGCGCAAACAGTACACTGCTTGCATTATCTGCTGCCGTCAGTCGCGGTAACAAAAAAGTAGCCGATTATCTGGGGTTTAGAACGCTGGCCTGCGTTGCCTATTACGGCATTTACAGTGGCCGCGTGAAAGGAAAAATGGATCAGGGCGTATTGTCTATGTACGGGGCTCCTGAAGGGATTCCGCACCCTCTATCTTGGGCAGTTATGGGCGATAATGTAGAATTTTTAAAAGCTAACAGGGCAGAAATTCTGAATATCGCGTACACACACGCCCAATCAGTTGAAACGAGTGCCGGTGGATTATTCCGTCGTGCGGCATCTTCCAACGCCGTAAAATGTCTAAAATTCCTGAACGAGAACTATACGATTGATATTAATCAACCAGACCAAGACATTACCTGCCTAGCAGAAGCGACATCTAATGGGCATAAGGAGGCCATGCAGTATTTGTATGAAGAGTGCGGAGCAGACCCAGAAGCTGGGAAATACAGCGCTCATTACATGGCAACATACACAAGTTGTGGTAGAGACAAAATTGGTCATGAAGATTTGATTTCCATTCTGGGTAGACACCCAAAACCCCATACAAAGCCCGTCTTAAGCTAGAAAACCAAAACTGATCGAAATTATTGCCAAAAGCATTACGGGGCGTTAAAACATGCCCATGATCTGGACTGTATGCGCCCTTTATCGATTTGTCAGCATCCCGAACGCCGAAGCCATGCGCCCGGTGGTGAAACAGCTGTGCCTTGATCACGGCATTTGCGGCACGATCCTGCTGGCGCAGGAAGGACTGAACGGGACTATCGGCGCACCGACGCCCGAAGCCATGAGCATCATCATGGGCTTCCTCGACGAGAATTTCGGCGTGACGAAGGGCGAGGTCAAATATTCGACCGCGGCGGAAAAACCGTTCGACCGGATGAAAGTCCATTTCAAACGCGAGATCGTGACGCTGAAAGCACCCGAAGCCGATCCGACACAGCAGGTTGGCACCTATGTCAGTCCGCAGGAATGGAACGAACTGATCTCCGACCCCGAAGTCGTCATTATCGATACGCGCAACAAGTTTGAAGTGAAGATGGGCCAGTTCGAAGGCGCCATTGATCCGATGACGACAATCTTCAGTGAATTCCCTGCATTCGTTCAGGAACATCTGGACCCTGGAAAGCACAAAAAAGTGGCGATGTACTGCACCGGCGGCATCCGTTGCGAAAAGGCATCGTCATACATGAAGGCGCACGGGTTCGAGAATGTTTACCACCTGAAGGGTGGTATCCTGAAATATCTGGAAGAGATTCCCGCCGACCAGAGCAAGTGGGAAGGTTCATGCTTTGTCTTCGACAAGCGCGTTGCGCTGGGGCACGGCCTTGAGGAAGTCGGCGAAGAACCGGTTACATCCGATGCCCGCGCCCGCGCAGGACGCCCGAACTGGTAAAACGTTTCTTTTTATATTGACTGAACACTGATCGTCATCCCGAGCGTAGCCGAGGGATCTGACCCACTATCCGCCTGCAACGATCCTTCGACTTCGCTCGGGATGACAGGGATTTTTGGATTCAATCGGAAAACCAGACAATGTAACCATCAAGCCATCATGATTATTCGTTCGGTGGCGGGGGCGCCTCGTCTGCATTTTTGCGACGATCTTCCAGACGATCACGGAAACGGCCAAAGCGTTCTGACTTCGCCTTCATATGACTGACCAGTTCTTTGCGTTCTTCAGCCGTCGCGTTTCTGGCCAGATCCAGTGTCGCTTTTGTACGCACATCCACCAGCGCCTGTTGTGCCTTATTTATTTTTTCTGACGCTGCATTAAACGCCGCCTCATCGAATTCCGGCGCTTCCAGAATATCCATGATATCCTTGCGGGCGTCCTTCATCTGATCAAACAGCGCGCGCTCCTGCTGTCTTGACTCCTTCATTGCCTTTGCCACGCGCGGGCTGAATTTAGAATCCGCTTCGCGTGCGTGCGGCGGACCATCATGCGGGCCATAAGCCCGTTTATAGAAGGACCCAGCCAGAACGCCGAGCAGCAGCACATTCAGCAAAATTGACAATGTGAAGATGATTCTCAGTTTACGGTTCATATCCAGTCTTCCTCCATCACGATCACATCAAAGCTTGTGGTTTCGGCTGATGTCTGCGTCGTCGTATCGGGCAGTGCAGTCGTCATCCAGCCGCCACCGACACCGATTACCAGACATACAGCCAATGCGAATGCCGGGCGTGGCACGATGAACAATCCGGCCATTTCCTGAAACAATCCGGATGCGAAGGCGCGTGATGCCCGTTGCGGCGTGCGGACGGCGCGATGAACGATCCGGTCGGCCAGATCATCGGGGGTTTGCGGCGCGTGCCGCATCGACAGCCACTGATCGATATCTTTATCCTTGTTTTGTTCGTCGTGCATCTTGCACCTCTCCCGGGCCTGCCAGCCCCTTCCTGATAAAATGTTCTTTCAGCCCCGCTTTCGCGCGCATCAGCAATGATTCAACGGCTTTTTCACCGACGCCGATCACTTCGGCGGCATCCCTGACACTCATTCCTTCATAAAAACACAAATTCAAAGCCAGCTTCTGTCGTTCGGGTAATTCATGTATGGCGGCTTCCAGATGACCCTGCATCTGCCTGTTCTCGTAAACAGCATCCGCCGTCGCAGCGCGGTCTGGCATGGCGTCAAAATCGACATCGCCCTTCCAGCGTTTCCGTCCCCGCAGCCGATCCAGCGCCAGATTGCTGACCACCCGATAAAACCACGTCGTAAAGCGTGCGCCCGCTTCGGGCCGGAACATATCCGGCTGGGTCCAGAATTTCAAAAACGCATCCTGAACCACGTCATCGGCTTCAGCACTGTTTCCCAGCAGCCGCCATGCCAGACCGTAAAAACGGTCGGTATGACGCCTGACCAGAATGGAAAAGGCCTGGTGATCGCCATTTCGTATGCGCAGCGCCAGGCCTTCGTCCGTATCATCCATCAGCGGATACCCCGATCCTTGTCAGGTTATTCCGCCTGTGCGGGAGGCTCCCCGGATTTTGTCTCTTCAGCCGGTACAGGTTGCGGCGCCTTCTCTACCGGCGGCGTTCTGCCTTCTTTACGGGCTTCCTCACGGTGTTCCTTCATTCTTTCTTCCATCTTTTTGCGACGCGCTTCCATCTCTTCCTTGGTGACCTTGCCGTCGCCATTCATATCCGCGCGGCTGCTGTGTTCGTTCATCTTGCTGACGAACTCATCGCGGCTGACATTACCGTCAGCATCGGCATCCAGCTCGTCGAAATGCTTGCGCTGGCGCGCATCTTCTCGTTCGGCGCGGCGCTTCATGTGGTGACCGTCCATTTCTTCGCGCGATAGCTGACCATCGCCGTTCACATCGATCTGGTCGAACATATTTCCAGCGGCCTGCCCCATCTCATCTGTCGAGATCGAGCCATCCTTGTTCAGATCGCGGTTCATAAACATTTCGGCACGGTGCTCGCCCGCACCTTTTTTTGCAGGCGCATCCTCGGCCAGCGCCACACCGGTGCCCAGCAGTAAAACAGCACCGAGCGAGAGAATAAAATTGGCAACCATGATCGTTCCTTTCAGAAAAAGCGGTTATGTCAGTCTTGTTACGCGGTTGAGAGAATAATCCTTCGTTTTTTCATGATGCGCCGGGATCGCGGCCTCTTTGTGGCGTTTTCCCCGGTGCCCGGCCTGACAATCAGGCCCCGGCCAGATCAAGAACGATACGGTCACCCTGCAACCCTGCGGGCGGAATTGACTGTGACCACAATACTTTAGCCGGTGCCAGCAACTGGACGACTATGCGGGTGCCGCCCTGACCGTTCGGCGAAGCCGCCAGCGATTTGACCAGCGGGTTTTCCATGAAATTGCGGGTCACCGGGCCGGCATTCCAGACCGTGGACGGAATTTCGATCACGAGAATTTTCTCGGTGTTATCGACATCGTAGGTAAAGGTCGAGGCCTTGGACACATCGAACACCATGCGGGTTTTGCCGGTTTCGTGATTGCCCAGCCGCACACCCTGCACAGCCGCGACGTTAATCGCCGGAGGGGTATAAGCCGCAGGCTGTGCCACCGGGACGACCGGTTGTACCGCCGGTTGAGCAGCCGCCGGTGGCGGAGGGACAGGCTGGACCCGCGCGGTCGGTGTCAGCGGCACAGGTGCCGGGACGGGGGCCGCCTGCGGCGCGGCATATGCCGGCTGATCCATTTCGATTTCAGGATTGTCAGCGGCTATCTCCGCCGCCTGCATGTAATTACGGTGAATGCGGGGAACCTCGCCCCCCTGCACGCCGCCTGCCGCCGGCTGGATATCGTTCAGGGCCGCGCTGGCATTACGCTCCAGCCCGGCAAGGCGCGTCAGCGCGGGCATCATCATGTTCATATCGTTGCGGAGCGCGCCGATTTCCTGTTCCAGTTCGGCGATACGCTGATTGGCCTGCTTCAGTTCTGCCAGTTCGGTGGCTGTCGGCACCGGTTTGGGCGTGCGGTCAGGCTCGAGCCATGTTCCCTCCGCCGTTTGCATGACGCGGGTTTGCGGGGGCGGCGCCACCGTTTCGGCGGACTGCCAGTTGTTATAGGCCCCGCTTTGGGGGTTTTCCTGAAGCCATGAGCAACCACCCAGCGCCACCAGTACGGGGATCAATGCCACGGTTGTCAGGCGGATCGTGCGGTTTTTTTTCAGTTTCATGATGAACGCCCCCAGATATTGTGCGGCGATAGATTCGGTATATGATTCAACAGGCTAGGTGATTGTTTCCCGGATGGTCAACGAATCCGCCTGCCAAAACTTGCTTTATCCACACAACTTGTGGTGATCTGAAATCACGATATTAATGATTTTACCGGGCTTTTTGCGGTAAAATGAAGAACATAAAAAAATAATATCGACGTTCGGTGTGATAATAAAAGGCGGGTGAAGCATGTTTCCAGAAGGCGAAGTCAGACGGAATTTACTGGGTTGTTTTGAGACGGTGCTGCTGATGCGTCAGGCCCGGACACGCTTTGGAACCACAGCCCCGGAAGCCATTCGTTCCTTCGCCATCCCGGTTTTGATTTCGCCCCTGTTCCTGCTGGCGTTTTTCCTGTTTCAGGTTCCGGAAGCCTCCGAAGGGTCGCGCTACACGATCGCGATGCTTTACGCCCTGCGCATGGTCACGGTCTGGGGCATGTTCCTCGGGCTGGTCTGGTGGATTGCGCGCGAGATCGACCGCGAAGAACATTTTTTCCAGTTCGTCATCGCCAATAACTGGCTGAGCATTCCGGCGACCTTGCTGCTGCTGCCGGTTTTGTACCTGATGTTCAAAGGCACGATGACATGGGAAGAAGCCTATCCGTACATGAGCATGCTGATGGTGTATGCCTATGTCTTCACGGCTTACATGGCGTCATGGGTTTTACGGATTCCGCTGGAGCTGGGCGGGTTCATTACCTTCATCAGCTATATCGTCAACACGCATACGCTGGATGCGTTCCAGTGGCTGAGTCACAAGCTGGCCTATTAGGCGGCTTTTTTCAGGCTTTCATACAGCACACGCGTCTTTTCCGTGACGGCTGCCGATGACAGGTCGCCCTCGACCAGTTTGCGGCTGTTTTGTCCCA
>Ga0075163_10002614_pt1 | contig 24174 bp, 17 predicted proteins | sample JI1023141ADNA_FD_71478 | JGI IMG/M metagenome (GOLD analysis project Ga0075163, IMG submission 71478) | Wastewater effluent complex algal communities from Wisconsin, to seasonally profile nutrient transformation and Carbon sequestration -... | ecosystem: Engineered > WWTP > Effluent > Algae... | reverse complement strand
ATTTTTTGGAAAGTTTCTTCATGCATGTAATCCTTAATTATGGTTTTTAATGCAAAAAGACCGTTGGTGTGGTAGACTGAATTCCAATATTTTTGTTGGTCTGGAGTGTAGTTTATTCTATTATATTCACCACCCATTACCAAAGATGAAAGTTGTTTTCCCCACGGATATAGTAGTAATTCAGAATTAGTGTCATAAATGTCAATATTTGGCGAATACATGATCATACTATGTATATCTTCGTCTGCAGCGGCAAGTATCGCTGACAATGTTCCACCGGTAGAACAAGAAATCACAATCACTTTTTCCCCTAGTATTTTTCCGATATCAATGGCATCTTCAGCCGATTGAATAAAATTGTCTGGCGTCAAAGTTTTGAATGTATCATCATATGATCTTCCATGATCTTCAAGTCGAGCAAGGTACAAATTACAGCCATATCTTTTTGCAAAATCCCTGTGAATGGGCGCACCTTCTTCATGGCTAGCCGAAAACCCATGAAGATACACCACACTATAAGGTGTTTTTTGTTGGAAGCTGTCATTTGCCCAAACAATTTTTGCTTCATTACCAGGTTTAATATCCTTTGTTTTAAATTCTTTTGATTTTACATAGTCTTCTAGTGACTGAATTGGAACATTTATTTCTGTATCTAAGATTGTGGCAGGTTCAAATGTGACTTTAGGCCCCATGAAACCTACTATGGCAAGTAGAATGATAAAGAATAATAAAATTTTTAAAATTTTCACGGGATTAAGGTTTATGATATTGATTAATTATTTCCTGAATATTTACGATGGATTTCCCATACTTGTGGTATCAGAGGCGTGTTGCCATCATTTTTAATAACATAATCTGCAACTCTCACTTTTTCATCTTCTGGCAATTGATTTTTTATCCTTGCTGATACTTCTTCTTCTGATACTTGATCGCGTTCCATCACTCTTTTTATTCGAATATTTTCTGGACAAGTCACAACAATTAAAGCATCAAGGTGCTTGTAGGATTTAGTTTCAACTAATAAGGCAGCTTCTTTCAAAACGTATGTGGCATTTGTTTTTGATTTAATATTTTCGTACCATCTTTCTACATCAGTTTGCACGGCAGGATGGACTATTTTATTCATACTTTCCAAAAGACTTTTATCACTAAATATTTTAGAAGCAATGAATGCTTTGTTAGGTTTTCCGTTTTTATAATAGGATTCTGCTCCTAATAACTCCTTTATTTGTCTTTTTACGGCAGGATTAATGCTAATAATTTTTTTGGCTTCAAGATCGGCATAATAAATAGGAACACCCAAGGTCTCAAATATTTTGCAAACCGTAGTCTTACCAGAACCTATACCACCAGTGATGCCTACTTTTTTTAGCATGATTAAGTTACTTTTTTAAAAATAGTAAACGACTCCAAGCCCCTAATAATCCACTCAACCCACCTACAATGCTTCCTATCATAGCTGTCAAAAACAATACTGCACCACCAGAAATGCCACCCATCACATTTCCTAAAAGTATTGACATAGGCTCATCAAAATTTCCGTCAGACATCCAAGCTTTGACATACCAAAGTACAAATATAGCTAATAAACTCGATGCAAATGCAACAAATTTGGACAGATTAGCAAAATAACACACTACAAAACAAATGACGGCCACTATCCACCATGGCAAAAATATCTGAGCTAGATAAGTGATGAATATAATGATTGGTATTATAACTATGTTTTTCATTTTGATGCAATTAATTGGATGGATTGGGTTGTTTTATCTTTAAGTTCATCTTTTTTGGATACAAAGTTTGGATTATAGTATTCACCTTTTGACCAAGCAGGTATCATGTTTTTGTAATATTTGCTTGTCGGACTACCTGATTGACCACCAGGATATACAGCGTATGCTTTGATTTTATTTTCTAAACTTACCACCATTCTCCAACTCGGGCCAAACGACTGTCCCGTGGCATTGATGGCATCAGGGCATCCATCCACCGCAAGGTCCATCGCAGACAAAGCAGGTAATCTTGTCAAGTGATAAATATGTAAAGGTTTGTATTGCCCCCAAGTATTATTTTTTCCTTCTTTTGTACGATTATTAAAATCTGAAACAGCTTCTTGTAATGATTTTAGTACTATATCAGACGTTAATTCAATATTTGGAGTAGACTTTATATCAAAATATTTATGTCTTGGATATTTTTGAATGAACTCCAGGAGTACCCAAGGTTCAGGTAGTTTTACATCCATATTGGTACGTTCAACAACGATTTCATCCCATGTATTATTCGCCAATTTGGTATAAAAAATATCAAAAAGGGTAGGAGCTTCATGATCGGCCAGATATCTAAAGTCCCATTTATTTAATAATTCCCAACCTATTTTTAAACTATCTTTTAGTGATAGGCTATCTACAATTGGTCTTAAGGTTGTAATGAACTCAGCTGCTTTAACTGAATAGGCATCTTGTTGCATTTTTTTCATATCGTCTGCTGTTATTCCATTCATCGAGGTAAGTTTGTCATTTACACTTCGATTTCTATACCTTTCAAATTTTCCGGTGAAGTAATAAGGATAACTGCCATCTGCACTGACTTGGTTTGCTGATGATATAAAGCCACGTTTAGGATTCAGAATTTGTGGATTTTGATGTCTTGGTATGAATGCTTGCCAACCATTTTTGGTGTCATCTCCATATTCGACAAATCGTCCATCCTGGTCATATTTTGCTGGGAATCTACCATTGACCCGAAGTGCTACATCACCAGATACAGATGCAAACCCAAAGTTTTGGGCAGGTGCAATATAATTACCTGTTGCTTGGAGATAGTCATCATAATTTTTACAAGACAATGCCTGAATAAAAGTATTAAATTCGTCGGTGTCTGGTTCATCATGTGCAAGCCATCTCATGGCTAGATCATGATTTCCATCTTCCGATGTACGATAAATGGGCCCCCAATGTGTATATTTTACAGTGTCAATTAAGGATTGACCACCTTTGATATTTATTGTTTCTATCCTTGATGTTATGTCCATTTCCTTACCGTCAAGGTAGTATTTGGTTTTTTCTTTATTTGCCCATTTTATGACATAAATATCTTCAACATCTTGGCCGACATTGGTTTCTCCCCAAGCTATATATTCGTTAAAACCTATCATAATGCCAGGGAATCCAGGAAAAGAAACGCCATATGCATTAATTTCTGGTGTTTGGATTTGTACTTCAAACCATATAGAAGGTAACCCAAGACTTAGATGTGGATCATTGCAAAAGATAGGTGAGCCAGTTGCAGTTTTTGTTCCACTGACTGCCCAACTATTACTTCCTACACCTTTATCTCTGTTTTCATAAAATGATTTTAATAGTGGTTTTTTGAAGAAGGCTTTTGTGTCTTGTGGCATTCCATAAAGCGTATCGAAAACATATGGTTTTTCAGTAGGTATTACCGGGTTTTCTGTTATTTGCCTTTCAGGATATAGTAGATTAAAGTCTTCTTTTCCAAGTAATTGCATTAGATTTGTATACTCTACATCATCATTTCTACCGGCTAGAGTAAGTGACATTTGTTTAAATATCAAGGCAGATTTTAGTGGTGTCCATTCTGAAGGTTCAATATTAAATAACTTATATTCGAAAGGAAGGTTTTCTGGTTTTAAACTCTTAATATATGCATTTACACCTTCGATGTAACTAAGTACAAGGTGATAATTTGGTTGTTTTTCCCAGCCTTTGACTGCATTTTCAGCAGCAAACTTCATTCCCCTGCGTCTACTTGCAAGATCGAGTTCAATGGTACGTGGTCCGAAAATGGATGACAATTCTCCTGCTGCAACTTTTGCCAAAAACTCCATTTGGAATAATCTATTTTGTGCTTCTGCATATCCTTGAGCAAATAGGGCATCATTCAGGTTTTCGGCAAAAATATGGGGAACTCTACGTTCATCATAAATAATGTCAATATTCCCTTTAATTCCATTTTGCGAAAGTTCATAATTATTTTTTTCATTATTATTGTCTGATGTCCATGCGCCACCAAAAGGATTTAAAAATTTTCCAAGTGGTGGTAAGGGGTTATTTGGAATAGATACGGCGCCATTTAATATAAGTATGAGCGTTATGGTAAAGATAGTAGTAATACCAAAAAAGACTTTTTGCCGCATGTGCATAATGATTTAGGCAGTAATGATAATATTTATTTTTTAAACTCGACGTAAAATTATAAAAAATAGTTTAGAAAATTAACAATTATTTTATACCTATTGGGCAAATAATATTATTGAAATTTCAATGTTAGCAGGTTTATTTAATAAGAAAAGTTTAATTTTCAAATCTTACTTTTAAACTTGTTTTCGATTGTTTTACTGTCAAAATTGGTCAATTTAAAGCAATATTCATCATTTTCATGCCAATTTGTCTATTTTGATGGAATGGTATAGTTTTGGTCAACTATCTTTACATTGAAATATTTAATATCTTTGCCACTCTTTTGAAATAAAAGTGGCGAAAAGTCATTTATAAGCAATATCAATCACGAAAATATATACATAATGTTTAGTTTTATAAAAAATATTTTTGGTTCTAAGTATGAGAGAGATGTAAAGGGATACTCTGCAATAGTAAGCCAAATAAATGCACACTATGATGCTTATCAGTCACTTAGCCACGATGAGTTAAGAAATAAAACAACTGAATTCAAGCAAAGAATCAAAAATAGCCTTGCAGATATTGACGCAGATATTACTGCACTCACAGAAAAGGCAAACCAAGAACCAGATTTTGTAAATAAAGAAAATATTTACAACGAAATTGATAAAATCAAAAAAGAAAGAAATAAATACCTTGAAACAGCGCTGAAAGAAATTTTGCCTGAGGCATTTGCTGTTATTAAGGAAACATCTAGAAGATTTAAAACAAATCCTACCATAGAAGTAGAAGCTACAGATCACGATAGATTATTGGCAGTAAATAAAGAGTTTGTCTCAATACAAGGAGACAAAGCCATTTGGAAGAATAGTTGGAAGGCAGCAGGTGGTGATATCACTTGGGATATGCTTCATTATGATGTGCAGCTCATAGGTGGTATGGTGCTGCATGAAGGAAAAATCGCTGAGATGGCAACAGGTGAGGGTAAAACATTGGTAGCAACCTTACCTGCATATCTAAATGGTCTTTCTGGCGAAGGCGTTCATATCATAACGGTCAATGATTACCTAGCAAAAAGGGATAGCGAATGGGTAGGACCAATATTCCAATTTTTATTACTCACAGTAGATTGTATAGATAAATATCGTCCACACTCTCCTGAACGTATCAAAGCGTACAGATGTGACATCACTTATGGAACAAATAATGAATTTGGTTTTGACTATTTGAGAGATAATATGGTGCGCGATGCAGAAGAACTTGTGCAGCGCAAACATCATTATGCCATGGTGGATGAGGTAGATTCAGTGTTGATTGACGACGCTAGGACACCTTTGATTATCTCAGGACCTGTGCCACAGGGATTAGAAGAACAAGAATATTTAGAGTTAAATCCTAAAATTGAGAAGCTCGTTTCTGTTCAAAGACAACTTGCAACAGAGTACCTTGCTGAAGCCAAAAAACTTATCAAAGATGGAAATGCGGGTCATCTCGAAGGCGAAGGCGGTCTATCTTTATTTAGATGTTACAGAGCTTTGCCAAAATACAGACCATTAATTAAGTTTTTGAGTGAAGATGGAGTAAAAGTGATCTTGCAAAAGACAGAAAACTTCTACATGCAAGAACAAAACAAACATATGCATTTGGCTGATGCACCATTATATTTCACTATTGATGAAAAAAATAGATCAGTTGAGCTAGCAGAAAAAGGAATAGAATATCTATCAAAAGGTGAAAATGATCCTAACCTTTTTGTGATGCCAGATATCACACAGCAAATCCAAGAAATCACAAGTAGAGAAACCAAAGAAGGTATCAAACTTACAGAAGAAAAAGAGCTTTTGATTCAAGATTACTCTGTAAAATCTAGACGTCTACATGCTACAAGTCAGTTGCTAAAGGCATATACTTTATTTGACAAAGATCAGGAATATGTCGTCATTGATGAGCAAGTAAAGATCGTAGATGAGCAGACAGGTCGTATGATGGAAGGACGTAGATATTCTGATGGTCTCCACCAAGCGTTAGAAGCAAAGGAAGGTGTGAAAGTTGGAGAAATCACACAGACTTATGCTACAGTTACACTTCAGAATTATTTTAGAATGTACCATAAACTAGCAGGTATGACAGGTACCGCTGAGACAGAAGCTAGTGAATTGTGGGAAATTTACAAACTTGACGTAGTCGTCATTCCTACCAATAGGCCTATTATTAGAGATGACAAAGATGATTTAGTTTATAAAACTGCAAGAGAAAAGTTCAATGCAGTTATAGAAGATATAGGTAAATTGACAGCACAAGGCAGACCTGTCCTTGTGGGTACCACTTCTGTTGAGATTTCTGAGTTATTGAGCAGAATGCTTAATTTAAGAGGAATTAAACACAATGTATTAAATGCAAAGCAACACCAAAGAGAGGCAGAAATTGTAGCTGAAGCAGGTAAAGCGGGAGCTGTTACTATAGCTACCAACATGGCAGGTAGAGGTACGGATATCAAGATCAATGCTGAAGTCAAACAAGCAGGTGGATTAGCCATTGTAGCCACAGAAAGACATGATTCTAGAAGGGTAGATAGGCAGTTGAGAGGTAGAGCAGGAAGACAAGGAGATCCAGGTAGTTCACAGTTCTATGTTTCACTAGAAGATAACTTGATGCGTCTTTTCCAATCAGAAAGAATAGCTGGTATCATGGATAAAATGGGCCATAAAGAAGGAGAAGTTATCCAACATAATATGGTCTCTAAGTCCATAGAGAGAGCACAGAAAAAAGTAGAAGAAAACAGTTTTGGAGTAAGAAAGCGTCTCCTTGAGTATGATGATGTAATGAATATTCAGAGAGAAGCAATTTATAAAAAGAGAAATAATGCACTCCACGGCGAAAGGTTGTCAGTTGATCTACATAATATGTTCGTGGGTTCAGTTGAGAATATCATTGCGATTAACAAAAGGTCTAATGATTTTGAAGGTTATAGATTTGATTGTCTCACATCGTTAAGTATTGATCCACAAATCGATGAAGATACATTCAGAAGCATGTCGGTGGACAATCTAATTGACGAAACACTTGACGCAGTAATGAAACATTATAATTACAAGTCTGAACAAATCACTCAGATCCTTCTTCCTACCATCCAAAAGGTATATGAAACAGAAGGTCATCGTTACAAACGAATAGCAGTGCCATTTACAGATGGTCGTAATAATCCATTGCCAATAGCAGCAGATCTAAAAATAGCTGTAACTACAGGTGGTGCGTCTATCATGAGAGATATCGAAAAAACCATTACTTTGGCTATTTTAGATGATCATTGGAAAGAGCATTTGAGAAATATGGACGAACTCAAAGATTCTGTACAGTCAGCTTCATTTGAGCAGAAAGATCCATTGGTTAAGTACAAAATTGAAGCATATAATTTATTTGAAGAACTTATCAACAAAATAAATAAAGATGTAGGAGCGTATTTATTTAATGGTAAGTTGTTGTTGCAGCAGGAAGTAAAAGAAGCAAGAGTACAAAAATCTGATCTTAGCAAAGTACGTACTAGTCGCGAGGAAGAAGATGCAAAAGCAGCAGCAGAAGGTGTTTCTAGAAGAAATGAAAAACCAGAAACTTTCAAAAGGGTAGAAGATAAGGTCGGTAGAAATGATCTTTGCCCATGTGGAAGCGGCAAGAAATACAAACATTGCCATGGCAAATAATTTTTTATAAATTTCAAACAATCCAATGACAGCAAGCCCGATCGTACCCATTGAAAAATACATGGAGCGATGTTTTGAGCTTGCTGCTCTTGGAGGAACAGATACCAAATCAAATCCAAATGTTGGTTCTGTTATTGTTTTTGATGGACAAATAATAGGAGAAGGTTATCACAGATATTACGGTGGTCCACATGCAGAAGTAGAAGCATTCCAAAGTGTATCAAAATCAAATCTACACAAAATAAAAGATGCTACTTGGTATGTAAGCTTAGAACCATGCTCACACTTCGGTAAAACACCGCCTTGTGCCCATAAAATTGTGGCTGAAGGTTGCAGGAAAGTAGTCATAGGATGTCTAGACCCAAATCCTTTAGTAAGTGGGAATGGTGTGAACTATTTAAAAGATCATGGAGTAGAAGTTATATCACCATTCTGTGAATCAAAAGCGAATAATATCATAGCAAAATTTAAAGCTAATTTAGAGAAAAAGCCTTACATCATCCTTAAATGGGCTCAATCCAAGGATAATTATATAAGCAAATTTGGTGAACAAACTTGGCTTACAAGTCAGACTACAGGAATGCTTACGCACAAATGGCGTACGGAAGTAGATGGAATTTTAATAGGTAAATCAACGGCACTCATTGATAACCCTTCACTTACATCGAGGCATTATTTGGGACAAAATCCGCTAAGGATCATTCTTGATACAAACCTAAGTTTGCCAGTTGATTTGAATATTTATAAGGATGAATTACCCACATGGACTGTTACACAGGATACTGTCCAAAATGATGATAAAAAAGAACAATTGGTCGTGTCAGACGTTCAGCAACTAAATAATGTTTTAGATTTGTTGTATCAAAAAGGTATTTTCTCTATCATCGTAGAAGGTGGCGCTCAAGTCATTAAATCGTTTATTTATCAAAATCTTTGGCATGAAGCGAGAATAATTAAAACGAAGGTATTATTAAAGGAAGGAATTCCTGCCCCAAATGTAAATGGTAAATTGTTGGATCGAATACAAATAGGGGATGACGATATATTTTATATTGAAAATCCTAACCAAAAAAATTAAAAGATGAATAGAAACGAACGGGCTAAGTTTGTAATAGAAAAATTGGAATCTTTATATCCTGAAACGCCTATTCCATTGGATCACAAGGATAACTATACTTTGCTAGTCGCTGTTTTATTGTCTGCACAGTGTACTGATATACGAGTGAATCAAGTAACACCACATCTTTTTGCCTTGGCCGATAATCCTAATGATATGACAAAAGTACCAGTGGAAAAAATCATGGAAGTCATTCGACCTTGTGGCCTTGCGCCTAGGAAATCTCAAGCGATATCTGATTTATCCAATATACTTATCGAAAAATATAATGGACAAGTTCCTGATAATTTTGAAGCTCTAGAGTCGTTGCCCGGTGTAGGTCATAAAACAGCATCAGTGGTCATGTCTCAGGGATTTGGTGTTCCTGCTTTTCCAGTAGATACACATATTCATAGGTTAGCTTACAGATGGTGCCTGAGCAATGGAAAAAATGTAGAAAAGACAGAAGAAGATCTTAAAAAGATTTTCCCAAAGGATATTTGGAATAAACTACATCTACAAATCATTTTTTTTGGGAGAGAATATTGTCCTGCGCGTGGTCACAATATCGATTTATGTCCTATTTGTTCAGTGATGGGACGTAAAAACGAAAAAGCGCCGAAAAAATAAATTCTTCGACGCTTTCTATAATTTAAAAGAAATACAATCTTTTATTTCTGAATAACAATTTGTTTTGTTGACACACCTTCTTTCCCTGCTATTCTTAATATATAAGTAGCAGCAGGTAGATTAGTACCATCTATTTGAGTCGTAGATGTAATTGTGTTATCATTTTTAATGATCATCTTTTCAATATTTCTACCGTACATATCCATCAGGACAACATTATATGTTTCTTTTGAATCTTTGATATTCACATTGAAGAATCCATTATTTGGATTTGGTGTTACTGTAATTTTGCTATCTAATTCAGTATCACTAACTGATGAAATGATTACTGTTAAGATTTGGCTAGCAGTATCTAATCCACATGCATTTTTAGTAATTAGTGTAACTTCATATTGTCCACCTGTACTATAAGTATGTGTAGGATCTGAAAGTTCACTTGTGTTACCGTCACCAAATGACCAGTTGTAAGTTTCTACATTATCACCTGTGAATTCAAAGACTACTTGGCCGTCATTCTGAGTTTTATCAAACTGTGCTGTAGGCAGTGGTAATATGGTAACCATCATTGTAAACGTATCCGTTCCTAAGTCATTACTTGCTATCAATCTAACAGGATATGTACCAGCCTCTGCAAATGTTACTGAAGGAGTTACTTCAGTAGAAACAGATGGATTTCCGCCTTCGATAACCCATTCAAAAGTATTAGCATTTATGGAAAGGTTCTCAAATGAAATTGGGGTATTTATACAGTTTGATTGTCCTCCTGCCATATTAAATGATGATTCAGGATACACATTAACACTCAAAGTTTGAATAAGCTCTGATGATTCACCACATACATTACTATTTATTTGAGTGATCAGGTATTCACCGTTTGATGGAGCAGTAAATGTTACGGGACTTCCCGATAAGGTCAAATCTAAACCTTGACCTGTTACTGTCCACGAAGTTGATGTTGCACCAATGCCACTATTTGATAATGTTACCAAGTTACCATCTTTTGTTGGTTGGAATCCCGTAGTTGGCACTGTTATAATGGTGATATAATCTGAAATAGTGGTTGAGCCATTTCCTGTAGGATTAGATACTACTAAACTTACATTGTATGTACCTGGTGAAGTATAATTTATGACAGGATTTTGCTGAGTTGATGTTCCCGGCGTTCCTCCTTCAAATGTCCATGACCAACCAGTAACTGATGGCGATGACTGACTTGTAAAAGCAATTTCTGAACCTGTACATGCAGTAGTAGCGCTTGCTGTAAATCCTGCGACTGGTAATAATTGTACTAAAATATTTTGTGTTGATGTAATTATACCACATTCATTTTCAGCACTTAAGGTTACAGTGTATGTTCCTTCGGCTGCATAAGTATGTTCAGTATCTTGATCATTACTCGATTGACCATCTCCAAAATTCCAATTAATGTTATTGCCATTTGTGATAGACCCATTAAATGCTACAGTCAACCCATCTCCTAAATGAGAAAATGATACTTGTGGTTGATCATTTGCATTAACGAAGTTTTGACTGGTAAGTGTATCCGAGCCATTCGCATTTGTCACGATTAATTGTACATCAAATACACCAGCTGAATTATACATCACGGTTGGGTTTGCATCTGTAGAAGTACTTGGTGTTCCTCCTTCAAAAAACCAAGTATATGAAGTAGGATTATATGTAGATGTACTTTGAAATGTTATAGATTCTGGTGTACATAAAGAACTTACAGATGTAGGCAAAAATGACGCGGATGGCGCAAGGGCAATTGTTATTACCTGGCTAGAAATCACTATGTCACAATTGTTAATTGTTTGTAATTCTACATTGTAAGTACCGTTATTTGAGTAAGTATGTATTGGGTTTTCTTCTGAACTAGTCTGGCCATCACCAAAATTCCAACTGTAAGAAGTTGCAAATTGAGAATTATTATCAAAAGTTGCAGTTGCACCTTGTAGTACATGGCTAAAACCTGTAGTAGGAAGCGGTGAAACTGTAATGTAATTATTTTTTACAATCGTATTACTTCCTATTGGATTATTAGCTCTAAGTGTAACATTAAAGGTACCATGATCAGGGTATTCGACAACAGGATTCATTTCTGTAGATGTATTTGGAATACCACCTGGGAATGTCCATAAAAATGATGTGGCATTACTAGATGATTGGTTTACATAACTTACAGATAATCCTTGACAACCAGACACGACTGATGAAGTAAAGTTTGCCACTGGTGGTGTGATGATTTCAATGATCTCTGATTTTGTATCTGATCCACATTCATTTTCTATAGTCAAAGTTATGGTATAAATTGCATCATTTTGGTAAGTGTGAAATGGATTTTGAAGTGAGCTAGTAGTTCCATCTCCAAAATCCCAAAAGAATGTATTTGCGACATCGCCTATGTAAATGCAAGAGATATCCCTTCCAGTTATATTAACCACAAAGTCAGCACTTGGTATGTCTAATACAGTTATTATATTGCCAATTGTTATGGAATTGCTATTTCCTGAACTATTAAAAGCTGTCAAAGTAGCTTCATAAGTACCCACAGAATTATATGTTACAATTGGGTTTGCGGCTGTTGATGTAGAAGGTGTACCACCTGGGAAACTCCATTGTCTAGAATTTGCATTCGAAGATTGGTCAGAGTATTGTACTACGCCTGGTAGACAACTTGTGACCACATTAAAAGTAAAATCAGCAACTGGAAAATTACCACCACCCGGACAGTTTTGTAGGCAAGTCGCATTGTTGTATTCATTTTGTATGCTTGAAATTGATGCTGCTGACCATGTATTTGTATTATTGACAGAAGGCGCCATAATAAAACCACTACCGGCGCCATCATGTTCGGCACTAAAATTATGCCCAATTTCATGAGCAACCATCACTCTTATTAAATTTGCATTACTTGTGAAATCTTGAAGAACATGATACTTAAAACTTGAACATAAAACACCTACATAAGCAATTCCAACTGTACCACCATCCATATCTCTATTTGTCCACAATCCAGCTAAGTCATGATCTGTACTGAAACCATTATTAAGAGACCAAGATCTGAAAGAAATTAGGAGTGTTTCAGCATCCGTACTATTGGTCCATGGATCGCAAGTAGCACATGATGAAATCCACTGTTCATTCATTAAGAATTGGATTTCGTCTGCAAATTCATTATCATAATTTGTTTGCACATCATTTAAAACACCAATATTATGGTTCTCCACACCAGATACACTACCATATTTGACCCTCATAGACCAATCTGAAGCGGTATTATAATTGACCAATAAACACTCACCGACTTGTCTTTGTCCTACATTTTTATCTGTATTTTTTTTGATCCTTTTGTTTTCTGCAATATCAAGTTCATATCCACATTTGTACTCTTTTTGTTCTATGATGTCTTTCGTGTTATATAAAATAAATTCGTCCGAACTTCTTACATCCAATAAATGATATACTGGCTCAATAAAGTATTGCTCACCTCCAAACCTTAAAAATCCATATATGAAATTTTCATTAAAGGTTAATGAAACTTCACTATTCGACATGCCATTTATAGTTCCTTTGGTTGGTATTGCTTTAGTACCATAATTAACTTTTAACCCGTCAGTATCGGCAACTGTTACTTGGTAATTATCGCCAATAATCCCCGAATTCTTAAGATTTAGATTCCAAGTGGCACCATTATCCAATTGAATAACAAAGTTTTCAAGATTTTCTGACCTTTGCATTTTTTTGAATACATCTTTTGAGTCAAACTTAATTATTTGATAATCTTTAAATTTGGTGTAAAGTTCAGGATATTTAGTTTCACTTTGGCCTGTCATATAGTTAGAAAATAACAGAACGACGAATAATAAAGTAGTCTTTAAAAAGCAATTATTTACTTTTTGAAAATGCATGAATTAGATTTTAAGAGATGAAAAATAATAATAATATTACTACAAAGGGATTTTGAAGGCGCAAATTAAAGAATTCTGGAATAAATTTCATAAAAATATTTCAAAAAATTTAATATGTAAAAGATATTTTTGTAAAACTATTGTATTTGGATATAAACTATATTACAACTTTACATTAACACAAAGCATATTGTGTTGTTTTTGTACTTACCATTTATTTTATTTCTTTAATTTTCCAAGTATCCGGATAACTTCAGAAGCCATGGTCAGTCCAAATAAAGCAGGCATGTATGAAATGGTTCCATAGTATGATTTTTTATAGTTTTTACCATCTGTTAGTTTTAATGCTTCTTTTGGTTGAATCTCTTCTGAAAAGACCACTTTGATTCCCCTTTTTATATTTTCTCTTTTTAATCTTTTTCTTAGACTTTGGGCAAATTTACATTCTTTAGTGGTCGAAATATCTCCTATTTTAATTTTGGAAGGGTCCAGTTTTCCGCCAGCTCCCATAGAACTGATAATTTTGAGTTTTCTGCTTTTTGCTATTTTTAAAAGAGTTAATTTAGGTGTCACGCTGTCTATGCAATCCAATATGTAGTCAAATTTACTAGTATCTAGCAAGGTTTCCATATCTTCGGGCTCAAGAAAACGATCATATGGTGTAACCAATATTTCAGGATTTATATCTTCAAACCTATCTTTAAGAAGTGCTGCTTTGGAGAGACCTATTGTTGATGTTAATGCTTGTAATTGTCTGTTAATGTTCGTAATATCTACCGTATCACCATCTATTATAGTAATTTTGCCTATACCTGCTCTTACTAAAAATTCACCTGCAAAACTCCCAACACCTCCAAGGCCGACCAACAATACATTGGCTTGTGATAAACTTTGAATTGACTCTTCACCTGTTAATAATGCTGTTCGCTCCAGCCACTTTGGTACTTCCATTTTTCTTGGTAAAACTTTTTGAAATTTTGAAACAATTGTGATTTTAATGGCTCTAGGTCCATTTTTCTTAAAGCGGCAAAAATACGATATCTATCTATAATATTTATTCGGAAGTCACTATCCGTTTCTAAAAATATATGGGTTAACGGTATATATTGGGCCATTTCTATGAAAGTGTCTTTCATTTGATGTTGTGGTGCAATGGACAGTTTGATATTCGCATCCAAAATTTGTTTTGCTAATATTTTATTGCGCATAAATCCATGTATTGCCCATTCAGTTTTACCTAAGTCTTTTTTTAATCTTATCAGTCTATCGTAAGCTCTTACACAATGAATGATGACAGGTGCATTCAGCTCATTTGCAAGATTTATTTGTTGAATGACGATTTCTTCTTGGATGTTTAGTTGCGCACCTTTCAGTTTGTCAAGTCCAAATTCACCAAGTCCAAGGCAGTTATTATCATTAACATATTTATCACTAATGAATTTCAACTCACTTTCATCCAAAACGCGCTCAGTCCACCAAGGATGATATCCAATAGTATATAATTTTGCTTTTTTGTCTTGATTTCCATGTATAGACACAACTTCAATGACTTCTTCGCCATGCCAATTAGAATGATTGTGGAAATCAATAAATGGTGAATTGTCAATTGCCAAATCAATAATTTATTTAGGAAAAATTGATAATCAATTAGAGAAAAAGATGCGGAAAAGGCTAGGTTTACCTTTCCCGCATCTATTAAAATTTAAAGAATTATTTTGGCCCTGCGGCTACTATTTCTTTGTTTACACCTTTTTCATATTTTTTGAAATTGGTTTTAAATAATTCTGCCAATTTTTTTAAAGTATTTTCATACCCTTTTTTATCAACCCATGTTTCTTTTGATTGAAGTATTTCTGAAGGAACATCCGGACAGCTTGTTGGTATTTTGAACCCAAATATAGGCTCATCTATCATTTCTACTTGATCAAAATCATTATTATGTATAGCATCAATGATGGCACGTGTATATTTAAGTTTGATTCTAGAACCTATGCCATATGGTCCTCCTGTCCATCCAGTATTTACCAACCATGCTTTTGCACCATGTTTTGTTATTTTTTCTGCTAACAATTCGGCATATTTGTTAGGATGCCATGGCATGAATGCAGCACCAAAACAAGCTGAAAATGTTGCAGATGGCTCTGTAACGCCCATTTCTGTTCCTGCCACTTTAGCAGTGTATCCTGAAATAAAATGATAACTAGCTTGTTCAGGAGTAAGGCTGCTCACTGGCGGCAACACACCATATGCGTCACACGTTAAAAAAATAATATTTTTTGGTTGTCCAGCTACACATGGTATTTTCGCATTTTGGATAAAATCGATAGGGTAGGCTGCGCGCGTATTTTCGGTGATGGAAATATCGTCATAGTCTACATTTCGAGTCTTCTCATCATACACCACGTTTTCTAAGACAGTACCAAATTTTATGGCGTTATAGATTTCAGGTTCTTTTTCTGCACTCAAATTAATTGCTTTAGCATAGCAACCACCTTCAATATTGAATACACCTTTGTCTGTCCAGCAGTGTTCATCATCTCCTATTAAGTGTCTTCTTGGGTCGGCACTGAGGGTGGTTTTACCAGTCCCAGAAAGTCCAAAAAATATAGATACATCTTCTTTGTCTCCCACATTAGCTGAACAGTGCATAGGCATCACATTTTTGAGTGGCATCAAGTAATTCATCACTGTGAATATTCCTTTTTTCATTTCGCCAGCATACTCTGTCCCTAAGATGACTATTTCTCTTTTTTCAAAATCTAATGCTACACTAGTTTTTGATGTCATCTGATTTGTAAATTTATTTGCTGGAAAAGCTCCAGAGTTAAATATAGTATAATCAGGATCTCCAAAAGATTTCAATTCTTCTTTGGTCGGTCTGATAAGCATATTATTCATGAATAACGCATGGTAAGCTCTTGTACATATTACCCTAACTTTTATTCTATACTTAGGATCCCATCCTGCAAATCCATCAAATACGTATATAATATCTCTACTATTTATGTAATCAATCGCACGGACTTTATTAATCATAAATGTATGTTCATCCAAAGGTAGATTTACATTGCCCCAATCAATATTGTTTTCTGAATCAGGGTGTTTTACTATTCTACGATCTTTTGGACTTCGGCCTGTTTTATCTCCTGAATAAACTAATAAAGCGCCTTTGTCAGAGATAATACTTCCTTTTTCGTTTTGAAGGGCCATTTCGTACAACCTAGGAACACTAAGGTTGCGATAGATTTTTGGTTGGGTAATACCCACTTTTTCCAAATTGAAAGATTTCATTTTTTATTGATTAGGTTATAAAATAATTAAAAATTTGGTCAACACAAAGTTAATAATTCATTTTGAATATTTCTTATTTATCAGGTTTTAGATAATAAATTTTGCTTTAGATCATATTTTACATCATTTTGGATGATTTCCATCACTTAGATATTCAAAGGCTTGTTTTGTAGTATGATTTATTTGTAATGTTTTCAAAGTGTCTTTTATATTTTCTAAAGGTTTTTGTTATTTCAGATGCATATTAACCGATTAGATAGTTAGGTCATTAATAATATTTATTGAATAATGAACATCGTAGAAAGGCAATAAATTGAAATCTTAAATGAAACCAATTTGATTAGTTTCACTGATCGTTAAAACAGCAATTTAGCTTTTATCATGTAAATAATGTTTTACCTTAGATATGGGTTTCTCAACAAATCAGATTTAAATGCTTAATAAAAACTGAACGGTATCTACACCATCCGCATAGGTAAGAATACTGGGACACTGTGAGTTTCCAAACGGAATTGTTGCTATCCCATCTATGTGTGTATTTGAGACTATACATTGGATCTCATCATTATGGTCGTTTATCCACTCAGTAAGTGAATTAATATTTTCATATTTTTGATAATGTAAGCTACCTATTCTAGATATGATTTGGTCAGATTCACGTAGAATGAGCATATCATTATGAAGAAATTTTTCTTTATTTAACAGCATTAAAGCAACATTGTAATCATAGTTGTTTTTATATTTATTATGAAAAATTATGTCTTTAAAATTGTCAAAAACCACAAATAGCCTTGTAATGTCATAGTCTTTAGGGACGAAAAGCATACTGACATTCCTACATCCTAAGCCGAAATAACTAAATACATCATTTCCTAGTGCTTGTAATTCCATGTCTGTCTCATTTCCTGCAATTATTGCAATGCTGTTTCTGTTTTTTCTGATGATATGTGGTACATGTTTAAAGTAGAATTCAAAATGTTTTGCAGTTGAGTTAGATCCTGTGACAATAGCCGCATCGTAATCTTCCAGTTTAGTTACTTGATTAAAATAAAAGCCGTTATTGATGTTTATTTCGATTAGTTTTTTTATCAGAAACTGCATCAGTGTTTTATCTTTATCGGAGTACTTAATCAAGCTTATATGACCTGTTAAGTAACAACACAACACATCATGAAATCCCACAAGTGGTATGTTGCCCGCAAGAATGAGCCCAATTCTTTTAGGACTTATATTGTCATCAAGTTTGTATGTGTCTATTAAAAATTGAAGCGATTTTTGATTTAGAAATTCATCACGAATTGCCATGATGGCTTTAGAAATATTTTCTTGAGTAAACCATGGGTTTTCATTTTCAGCTTGATTGAAAATTTGAATAATCTCATTTTCGTTCAAGTTGTTCAAATAAGTACCAAGTTGGATTAAATTTGCAACTCTCTCTCTTAATGCTATCATATTGATGAAATATTATGGCTGCAAAGGTAAGCTAAAACTAATGATAGATGGGATAAACTTAATATCTCATTTTATAATCTATCCAATATAAACTGAAAAATATGATTTTTTGCTGAGTAATAATTTGGATGTCTTAATTAGTGATTTTTTTATGTGCTTGTCCATTTTGGAAGATTAATATCTGTTGTTTTTAGTTTTAATATTTTTACATATTAAAATATTTTTTAATAATTTCTACATATTATTTTTTATTTAAATATATTTATTTACATTTGCGGCAGACGAAATCATACCAACCATTCAATTTTAGTAATTATGTGCCATATTGTGACAGATCGGTTTATTCAGTGTCTCGAAAAACTCAAAGAGAGAAACGAAATCAAGTCATCTAGACAGTTTGCGCTTGCTGTAGAATATCATCCTCAAAATCTAAATGATATACTCAAAGGCAAAAGAGACGTAACTATAGACCTTATCAAAAACGCTTCAGAAATATATAAAATAAATCCCTTATATATATTCACCGGTTCAGGTGATATGTTTATAAGGGATGACATAGAACAAAGTTCATCGTCTCCGAATGTAGTCAGGAGCCTTGAGAAGATTGTTTATGTACCCACAGCTGCGCATGCAGGATACATAGATCAGTATAATGACCCTGTTTTTATGGAAGATTTGGTAAGTTTTTCGCTTCCAGATTATAAATTCCAACATGGTACATATAGATGTTTTGATATAGTAGGTGATAGTATGGAACCGTCACTTTTTGCAGGAGATAAGGTGGTTTGTTCATTAGTAGATTCTAATAATTTTTATAGTTCCGTCAGAAATAATCTTGTTTATGTGATTGTTATGGAAGGTGGACTTGTAGTGAAAAGAGTCATAAACAAAATCAAAGATGACCAAACATTACTCTTATGTTCTGACAATAATTACTACCAACCTTATGGCGTACATATTGGTGAAATAAAAGAGATTTGGCATGTAGAAGTGAAGATTTCACCATATCTACCATCACCTAATAATATCAGAAATACCTTCCATGAAGAAATGGATAATATGAAGAAAACAATTAATGTACAGTCGACAGCTATACAAGCTTTAAATCAAACAGTCGAGAAACTATTAAAGCAGAATCGTTCTTTATGATGATTGCAGAATAAAATTACATCAAAAATCAAATTTAATCCCCCAAATAAAAAACCCTGAAAGTAGTGAATACAATCAGGGTTTTTGTTTTATGATGATTACTATATTATATCAATTCGTACGTATAGTTCAATACTTTAAGGATTCTTTGTCCTGTTTTAGGATTTAGGTTTTTTAAGTATATATCTACATCAATAACTTCTGAAACTTCTTTTTTGCCACTGTCAAAGGTTACATGAATAGTCGCTTTCTGACCAACTTTTATAGGTGTTTTTGGGTAATCTAGTGTAGTACAGTCGCATCCAGATGCAATATCTATTTCGATAGTCTCCGTGCCAGTATTAGTGAATACGAAGTCAAATTTTTTAATTTCCCCTTTTTTAACTTTGCCAAGGTTGATACTTTCTTTAGCAAAAGTCATATGAACACCAGATTTTTTAACTTCAGCTATTTTGTTTTTCTGAGCTGTTGACTTACTTTGTGCAGAAGCACTAAATGACAAAGATGCTATTAAAGCAACGATCATAAATTTTAAAATTTTCATGGTATATTTGTTTTGTAATGAATCAATAAAGTACAAAGGTCTGTATATTTTATAACAAATTATCTTACGAATATGTTAAAAGTAGCTTTAACAACCTATATTTTTGTATCATGGTGTTAGACGAGATAGATTTATGTAATTTTGATTGCTCTTGTCATTTCTCTCTTTCCAGGTGGTCCAGGAATAGATTCGATTGTAAAACCACAAGATTTTAGATTTCTTTTAAAAGCACCTTGAGCACAATAGCTTACTAAAACGCCGCCATCATTCAGTATTTGGTACATTTTGTTTAGAATAGGTAGCTCCCATAAATGTGGTTGACTTGAAGGTGCAAAGGCATCATAAAATACAACATCAAAGCATTTGTCTAAGCTAAGATCTTCAATAAGACTTAAGTGTTTTTTAAAATTAAATAGCTCTGTGATAATGTGACTCTGATTCCAATCAAGGTTATGAAATGATTCAAAAACTTGTCTTTCTCCAAGGATGTCTGTATAATTTAAGTTATTAAACACGGTAGCTTCAATGGGGTAAGCTTCCACAGTTTGATAGTCAATCCTAATTTTATTTTCTTTACTCCACAAAAAACTTAAAAGTGCATTTAACCCTGTTCCAAAACCCATTTCGAAAATACTAATGTTGTCTTTGCCTTTTTCAAAATGATATTTGAGTCCTGCATCTATAAACACTATATTACTTTCAGCAATCGCTCCATGTCTTGAGTGATAAGTTACATCTTCAAAAATCTTAGAGACTACTGTATGAGAACCATCACCAGATAACTGTATGACTGACCGATCAGGCATGAAAAACAAGCGTCTCCTTGAGTTCGGCGATTGTTATATCAAAATGAGATGCATCATAGATACACTCACCTTGCCTTATGAGCAAAATTTGTGGGGATTCATGGTGTACTGAAAATCTCTCAGCTACTTCATCAGAAATAGACCTGAATGATTTTAAATCTAGATAATAGGGTATTACATTTTCTAAATCATCCCAATCTTCTTCTAGCCTTCTTTTAGCCATAAGGCTTATAGAACAAGTGGTACTATGTTTAAAAATTACTACATCTTTTGTAAATGACTCTTCAATCGCTTTTAGTAGCTTTGAATTATCATCCAACAAAACCCAATTTATCATCACAATATTATTTGATGATAGGAGATATTACTTTTACAGCCGTTTTAAGTTCATATGGACAACCATAACCTCTATTACAAGAGCTAAAACCTATCACTAACATCAAAAGCGCCGCAGCTGCTATTATTTTTCTTGAATTCTTAATGTTCATTGGATTCTTAAATTTTCATTTAAACGAAATAAAGTGCAAAAATATTATTTATAAATCAATATGTAGCATTAATTTTATTAATTTGTCATTTCTTTTACTATAATTTAACATTTTCTTTTGCTTTGAGCAATGAAGGAGTACCTTTGAGCCATTAAATAGAATTATATTGATGAAGTTAAGAGTACATTTTATAGCGATAGGAGGAGCGGCGATGCATAATATAGCTTTGGATTTGCATGCGCAGGGACACTTGGTAACAGGATCAGATGATGAAATTTACGAGCCTTCTTTATCTAGATTGACCAAAGTTGGTATTGCACCAAAGAAATTTGGTTGGGATGAAGCCAATATTACACAAGATATTGATATTGTAGTATTAGGCATGCATGCTAGGGAAGATAATCCTGAGTTAGTAAAAGCGCGGGAACTGGGATTGACTATTATGTCCTATCCAGCATTCGTGTATGAGCGGTCTAAAGATAAACAACGCATTGTTATAGCAGGTAGTCATGGAAAGACAACTACTACAGCAATGATTTTGCACGTTCTAAAAAAGCTAGGAGTAAGCTTCGATTATCTTGTCGGAGCACAATTGGAAGGTTTTGATAGAATGGTCAAGCTTACCGATGCTCCACTTATAATTATAGAAGGTGATGAATATTTAAGTAGTCCATTGGATAGAGTACCTAAAATACATCATTACAAGCCGCATATCTCAGTGACAACTGGTATTGCATGGGATCATATCAACGTTTTTCCGACATTTGAAGTGTATAAAGAGCAATTCTCTATTTATTTTGATATGATAGAAAGTGGTGGTACATTAATTTATTACACAGATGATGCAGTCCTAAATGAGATTGTATTAAAAGCAAAAGATGATATCATAAAACTGCCATATACAGGACTTGTGAAAAATGATGAAATGTCCGTTGTTTTTGAAAACGAGATTTACCCTGTTTCTATCATTGGCAATCATAATCTACAAAATCTTAATGCAGCTAGATTAGTATGCCTTACTTTGGGAATAAACACAAGGAGATTTTTTAAGGCAATAGCAGATTTTTCTGGTGCCAATAAAAGGCTTCAGAAATTAAATGATTCCAAAGATAGATTGGTTTTTTTAGATTTTGCCCACGCACCTAGCAAAGTGAAAGCCACCACTACGTCTGTAAAAGAATGGTATGGGAATAAGAAATTGCTTGCGGTTCTTGAGTTACACACTTTTTCGAGTCTAAATAAGGCTTTTCTACCACAATACATAAACTCATTAGCTGCTGCAGATCAAGCCATTGTTTTTTACAACAAACATACCTTGGAGATGAAACAAATGCCTGATTTGGATGTCAGTTATATTCAAGAATGCTTTGGATATCCAGGATTGATTGTTTTGACAGACAAGGAAGAACTATCTAATCTACTAAAAGGTGACGATTACAAAGAGTATAATATTTTATTAATGACTTCTGGTAATTTTGATAAAATGTCTCTAGATTTTTAATCCTTTTAGCTTCATGTAATTTTTATAAATAATTGATTTTAAGGTGATTAGTATAGATGATTATATCTCCAGTAAGAACAATGTCATACAAGTTCATAAGGAATATTAGCTAATATGAACTTTCAAAGATATACGATCATCTTTGAAAGTTCATATTATTCGTTTTATATTTCTTTAACAAGACAAACATAGGTAGGGAAGTGGTCGCTGTAACCACCTTGGTATTTATCAAACGAGAATGTACGGAATGGATATCCTTTGTACTGTCCTGATGGTTGTACAAGAAAGGCTTTGTTAAATATATTGGCCTTTAAATAGAAATAACCTTGATTCTTTTTATTAGTCACACCTCTGGATATTACTATCTGATCGAATAAACTCCAAGAATCTCTATAAGCATTTGAACCCTGTCCTCTTCTGAAAAAATCTTCAAAAGGATTAAACATACCCGTTTTCTTTACATCTTTTATGTTTCCCACTGCTCTTAAATGTGATTTTAAACTCTCATCTGTAGGATCATCGTTTAAGTCACCCATCACAAATATTTTTGCATTTTCATTCAAACTAAATAAAGAATCAACAACATTTCTGCATAGTTTTGCCCCACTATTTCTGTGGGAAGCAGTAATCTCTCCACCTCCTCTAGAAGGCCAGTGATTGACCATTACATGGACAGTGTCTTGATCCAATAAGCCCTTCACATAAAGCACATCTCTTGTATATCTTCTTTTTCCATCATCGAAAATCATAAGTGGAATTGGTCTACTATATAATGGAGTGAAATGCGATGGATTATATAACATGCCAACATCGACTCCACGACCATCAGGAGAGTTGTAATGAATGATTTGATAATTCCTATCTTTGATTGTAGGTTGTATTACTAAGTCTTCTAGTACTTTTTTATTCTCGATTTCTGAAACACCCAATAAACTTAGTCCAGATTTAGCTTCTGAAATACCAATTTGAGATATTACATACGCCATATTTGCAAGTTTTTCTTGATATTTATCTTCTGTCCAAGACCTAGCACCACCTGGAAGGAATTCTTCATCATTAATCAAAGTGTCATCCACCGTGTCAAAAAGGTTCTCCAGATTATAAAAACCTAAAGTGACAATTTTCATTTTTTTATCTTCTTTCTGAGCATGTAGTACATTGAGAAAAGTTAAAAATGAAATGAAAAGGACTATTATTCTGGTCATTAAAGTGGATTTAGAGCCGCAAAGATAGTTGGTTTTGGTTCGTTTTCATTGGAATCTTTAAAAATTAATTTTTACTTAACTAAAGGCAAGATTTTGAAATTTTAGTACGTAAAGATTTAATTTTTATAAACTAGACCTTTTGAAATGTTATAATTTTACTTGCTGGTTTGCTATAAGCTTTAAGTGCTCTAAATGATGCATACAATGCCAAGCATATAAGGCAGATGCCTCTCGTAAGGTAAAGAATTTATCTAAATCTGG
>Ga0075163_10002613_pt1 | contig 24182 bp, 28 predicted proteins | sample JI1023141ADNA_FD_71478 | JGI IMG/M metagenome (GOLD analysis project Ga0075163, IMG submission 71478) | Wastewater effluent complex algal communities from Wisconsin, to seasonally profile nutrient transformation and Carbon sequestration -... | ecosystem: Engineered > WWTP > Effluent > Algae... | reverse complement strand
GTTCGGCCGAATTAATTGTGATGTACAAAAAGCAATTAACCGATATTAAAAACAACATCGACTCAATGGATTCTGCCATTAAAATTTTGCGAACAGATTATGGCATTACAGAGTTTGATGCACAAGTTAAAGAAGTTACCAGGGGATATTTAAAAACTGCCGGAAGTTCTTCCAATGTTGATAAAATGAAAGATGTAGAAGCTGTTAAATTGATGCGAAATTTTCAAGAAAAAGGAGGAGAATACTTGACGCTTAAAAATTTAATTAATTCGCAAAAGTCATTTTATTTTAGAAAATTGGAAGAATTCAATTTGGTAAGAACCGATATGGATAAAAAACTTACTTATTCTAATTTGGTATCGAAACCTTCGCCTGCTAATAAAAAATCATATCCTGTTCGATGGATGATTGTTTTAATCAGTGCAATTTCCTCCATCTTCTTTGCGCTGATTGTAATTGGATACATCGATAGAAAGAATGCTTTTACTGAAATCATAGAAAAATAAAATCCTTTCGGTGATTGATAAATTACATATACGCAGTTTATACTTATATAGCATCCTGTTTATTGTTGCTTCAGCGGTATGTATTGTAAAGGAGCAATATTGGTTCTTAGCTTTACCAATTGCTGCTAGTCTTGTGTTGCTTTATATATATGCATTAGACAAACTAATGCTTTTTATTTTGTTCGCTACACCACTGGCTGTAGAATATAAAAATCCCGATTTCCAAATTGCCTTTAGTATGCCAACGGAGCCTTTGATGTTTGGTATATTATTATTATTCATAATACGTTTATTGTACGAAGGTAAAATCGAAAAGAAAATACTCCGTCATCCTGTAAGCATTGCCTTACTTGCATCCTTAGTATGGACTTCAATTACTTGTTTAGCTTCATCTATGCCTCTTGTTTCATTTAAATTTTTATTAGCCCGACTATGGTTTGTATGTACCTTTTATTTTTTAGGAATTCAACTTTTTAAAAATATTGACAACATAAAAAAATTAATCTGGCTTTCAGTAATTCCTATGACAGCGGTTATTATATATACCGTAGTTTTACACAGCCAGCATGGTTTTGACGAAGATTCGGCGCATTGGGTAATGTGGCCATTTTATGCCGATCATACTGTGTACGGAGCATTATTAGCATTATTTATACCGGTTGTAATAGGTTTAAGTACCACCATTAAAACCAATCCTTTTGCAAAAGTTATTGCTTGGATTATACTCTTTGTATTTTTAGTTGGATTGGTTTTTTCATACACACGTGCTGCTTGGGTTAGTTTAGCAGCAGCAACAGGCGTTTATGTGTTAATTTTATTGCGAATTAAATTTTTAACTTTTTTACTTTCAGCAGTTACCTTGATAGTTTTGTTTTTGACTTTTCAAGAGCAAATTTTTATGAAGCTCGAAAAAAACCGTCAAGACTCTTCGAACAATTTAACTGAACATGTGCAATCAATTTCCAACATTTCGTCGGATGCATCAAACCTTGAAAGGGTAAACCGCTGGAGTTGTGCCATACGCATGTTTAAAGAACGACCTATTTTGGGATTTGGCCCTGGTACATACATGTTTAAATATGCACCTTACCAGTTTTCGTATGAAAAAACCATCATTAGTACCAACAATGGTGATAATGGAAATGCTCACAGCGAGTATATTGGCCCATTAGCCGAACAAGGAATTTTAGGATTAATCTTTGTTTTGGTTTTATTTACTACAATTATTATAACCGGCTTGCGGGTTTATAATCGTGTAGAAAACAAAGAAGCGAGAGTATATTCGCTTGTATTTTTATTAGGTTTAATAACCTATTTTGTGCATGGAATACTCAACAATTTTTTAGATCAGGACAAAGCTTCTGTACCATTTTGGGCTTTTGTAGCTGCCATAGTTGCCATCGATATTTACCAAACAAAAAAATTAGATAAAACGGCAACTCAATAAGGCTATATCGTCGATATACGGCCTGTTTTGTTTAAATTTATTGAGCGAGTTAATCAATTGATTATTTACTTCATACATGGGTAAATTTGATTTACGCATGAGTACATTGGTCATATTATCAAAACCAAATTCTTCATCCATATTATTGTTTTGCTCAACTAAACCGTCGGTATAGCAAAGTAATATACTTCCTTCAGCAACGGTGATAATACCTTCTTTAATGCGAGGAATTTCTTCGAGCATTCCTAATCCTATACATCCTGTTGTAAGCATCATTGGATTGCTTTTTGAAAGCAGGAGAGGAGGGTTATGCCCAGCATTTATGTAAGAAAGTACCTTTGTAACAGTATTGTATTTAGCGACAAAAAGTGTGATGAATTTTTCGCCCATTGCATTTTTAAAAACTAGTTCATTTAGTTCTAAAATTACCTCTGGCAAAGATGAGTTGTGTCTAAACAAGGCTCTTAAATTAGCTTGAAAATTTGCCATTAAAAGTGCTGCTGATACTCCTTTACCGGAAACATCCGCCATGCAAAAAACTACTTCATTTTTGTTGAGTCGAATAAAATCGTAATAATCGCCTCCTACTTGCTGATGTGGTTGATAGTAGGCTGCAATCTCCAATTTATCGTCGTTGGGCAAAGAGCTTGGAAATAACATAGATTGCATTTCCGAAGCCATTTTCATTTCTTTTTTTTCACCTTCCTGACGAATATTTTCAAGTGTTAACTTTTGATTTTCGATGGCAACTAAAATAATGTTAGTGAGCGTTTGGATAAAGGGTAAGTGCTTAATTGTTGGGCTCATTTCCAGTTTATCCTCGTCCAAATCACCAATCAATAAATAAGCAATGGCCTTTGCATTATGAAATACCGGGATCACCACATCAAAACTATCTGAATTTCCGAAGACATTTATTTCGGTAATTTCTTTAAACTTTAATATGTTCTCATCAAATTGAATATCGTCTTCAACGACTTGTTCCATGCCCTTTTTCAATACGCAAATCCAATCGGAAGCATGAATAAAAAGCGCCAACTTTCCAATTTTAAGGTCGTTGACTAGTATATGTTCATAAATGGTAAATAATTCCTGTGTACCTACATTGCTGTTAATCGCTTTGGTAATTTCGAGTAGCGATTTAAGCTTGAGGTTATTCATTTTTCTGCGAGAAAGCACCCCTTCACCTCGTTCTTTACCTTCTTCCTTCTTCATACAAATACTACATGAGTGGGTTTACACTTATTGATTTTCGTTTTCAAATAATTCATTTATGCGTTTCAAGTATGCAATTTCTTTCATCTTATTTCTGGCGTCCTGCACAGGTGAGCCAAAATAGGTTTTATTTCCATCAATGCTTTTTCCAACACCTGATTGACCAAGTACTACAGCGCCTTTGCCTATAGTTAAATCTTTTTGTACTCCAACTTGTCCCCACAAAGTAACATCATCTTCAATTACTACAACTCCTGCAACGCCAACTTGAGCAGCCATTAAGCAATTTTTTCCTACCACGGTGTCATGACCAATATGTATCTGATTATCGAGTTTGCTTCCTTTTCCAATTCGTGTATCACCTGAAACACCTTTATCAATGGTGCAAAGAGCGCCAATTTCAACATCGTCTTCAATTACAACACGTCCACAAGAATACATTTTATCGAAACCGCTAGGACGCTTTTTAAAGTAGAATGCATCTGCGCCAAGCACTGTACCAGCATGAATTACCACATTGTCGCCAATTACTGTATGATCGTAAATACTCACGTTGGAATGTATTAAACAGTTTTTCCCAATTTGAACTTCTTCTCCAACAAACACACCCGGTTGTAGTATAGTACCGACGCCTATTTTTGCAGTATTGCTAATGGCCATACTCGCGGCTGTAAAAGTTCGGAAATGCTTGCATAGGTAAACATAATCGCGAAACGGATCGTCTGATAAAATAATAGATTTACCTTCCGGACATTCAACTTCTTTATTAATAAGTATGGTTGTTGCTTTTGATTGAAGCGCTTTATCATAATATTTGGGATGATCAACAAAGGTTAAATCACCTTTTTCAACCATGTGAATTTCATTGATTCCGGTTATTTTAAATTCGGCAGAACCAAGATATTTTGCATTGATTAATTGTGCTATTTGCTGTAAGGTTTGTGATGGAGCTAATTGCATGAGTTACGTAAATTTTGGAACTCTAAAGTTACTATTTATATATTAAAAAAGGCTAACTCCAACTTGGAATTAGCCTTATCTTTCATTTGTATTTTTTTATTTAACACGCTCGCTGTAGCTAAAGGTGCGAGTATCGATTTTAATTTTATCGCCCTCATTACAAAATAAAGGAACATTAATAATAGCACCTGTTTCAACAGTAGCTTGTTTTAATGTGTTAGTTGCTGTATCGCCTTTTAAGCCAGGTTCAGTGTAGGTAATCACTAATTCAACAAATGTTGGAGGTTCGGCAGCAATAGGCAATTCGTTTTCAAATGCCACCTTTACTTCCATTCCTTCTTTCATAAAATTTAAACCTTGGCCAAATAAATTGGATGGAATTTCCAATTGCTCAAAAGTAGCATTGTCCATGCAAACTATATTATCGCCCTCTGCATAAATGTATTGCAACATGCGGTACTCAACACGAGCTAATTCAACTTCTTCACCCGAACGAAAACGATACTCAACCGATTTTCCGGATTTAAAGTTTTTCATTTTAGCCTGATAAAATGCTCTTAAGTTTCCCGGTGTGCGATGCTGGTATTCTGTAATTAAACACAATTCATTGTTGAAACGAATAAATGACCCTACACCAATATCAGAAGTTGTTGCCATAACTATAATTTTAATTTTTTGGATTGCAAATGTAAGCTAAATGTGTGAATGTGCAAATGCAATTCAATTGTAAAAACGCGAATGTTGGGGTGTTTTTATTCCTTAAAACCAAGTAACACATAATTACTATCGAGCAGCTGATAAGTCTTGTTATTGCTGAAATGTTGGCTGAATACTTGTTTTAATTGGGTATACTGATTTCTCTGATTGGAACTATCTACAACAAAGTTAAAATACACCAATCCAAGAGGACTGAGGCAATTTTTTATGGCTTCAATAAAAGATGCAGTACGAAACTTATCTGGAACTTCTATTTCATTAAAAACATCCACTACAATTAAATCATATTTATTTTTTGTAATATGAATATATTCTTGAGCGTCTTGTTCAAAAATTTCGCAATTATCTATACTAGCTAATTTAAAATACTGATGTGCTAACTTTATAACCTCTGAATCAATTTCAACACCGGTAATGGGGCAATTCATTTTTAATTCATGGCGTAAAATATGTGCAATGCTGCCAGTGCCGAACCCAAGAATTAAGGCTGATTTAATATTTTTCTTAGAAAGCTCAGTTCGTGAAAATACCTTTTGAAAAACCTTGTGTAAATTACCAAAAGAGTAATTTGCTTTTCCCGAATTCAATTCTAATTTTCCAAAGTTTAATACAATTTTTAACTCACTGTTGAACTTCGATGAAGTGCGAAAAACTTCACGTTCGATGATAAAACTGGAGATATAAAAAAGTGCATTTTTAACCATGAAACCAAAATGAATAGTGCAAGATAGTAAACGTGCAACTATTCAACAGCTTGCAATTGTGTTACTACTGAGTTTTTGTCAATAAAACCTATATTTTTCCAAACTTGGCTATTGTTCTTATACAGTAATAATACTGGAAGCGCATCAATTTGAAGTGATTTACAAAGTGCAGCATTTTCATCCGCATTTATTCGAACTACCTTTATTTTTCCAGCATATTCCTGGGTTAACTCATCAAGATAGGGTTTCATTTTTTTACAAGGAACACACCAATCGGCATAAAAATCAACTAATACAGGAGTAGTAGATGTTACTAGGGAAGCAAATTGTTCACTTGACATTCCGGTTTTTTCAGAATTTCCTTCAGCAACTTCCAATTCCAAATTCTGGCTACGCCATTTCATAATGCCACCCTCCATTTCATATACTTGTTTAAATCCGATAGAGCGCATTTTTTCTGCAGCTGACGAACTTCTACCACCACTCAAACAATACACAAATACTACTTGATTCTTATCAAAACCTGCAATTTTAGAATCAAAGTCATCAGCATTCCAATCAATATTTTTAGCACCTTTTAAGTGACCATTTTCAAACTCTTCTGGAGTTCGAACATCGAGTATTGGTGCTTCAGGCAATTCTTTTATTTTTTTTGAAAAGTCAACAACAGAAAGAGAAGTAGCACTGTTTTGGGAGTGCGATCCTGTACAACTGTATGCTAGTATTATCAGTAAAAAAGTAAGTGATTTAATTAATTTCATTACAAAATTGGTTTATTGATTATTAAGTGAGTTCCTGGATATAATTTTAGTTTTATCAAACTTGATAAAAAAATTAAGCCATAGTAATCTTGAAATACGAAAAGTAAGCGGCATAAATAGAACAATGGAAATTATTACAAAAGCAAGAAAATTAATGGTTTCAGAATGTATATAAAACGAATCTAAACCCCAGCATACTACAAACCATCCAACCATTAATGCATAGCTTACATACATAGCACCGTAATAGGCTCCGGGTTCTTTTTCAAATTTCTCGCCGCAATTGGAACAAGCTGTATTCATGTGCGATAATTTATTCAAATTATACGGATTTTTTTCAATAAATACAGCTGTTTGGTGACACCTTGGACATTTATTCCACAAGGTTGAATAAAGGATATTTTTAAGCATTTACGATAAATTTTGCCAATGTTGAATTAAGTTGCTGAGAAGATACTACTCCCGATTGTCGCCATTTTACTTCTCCGGACTTAAAAAGTACTAAGGTAGGTACACCTTGTATATTAAAAGAAGCAGCCAATTGAGGATTTTTATCTACATCAATTTTCAAGATTCTTGCTTGATCTTTAACAGTGTTTTTTACCGATTCTAAAATGGGTTTCATTTGTTTACACGGACCACACCATTCTGCATAAAAATCAACTAAAGTAGGAACTTCACTATTAATTAAGTCTGAAAATTTTGTTGCCATTTTTTTACACTATTGTAGTTTGCAAAGATACTTTTGATTTAATTGAATTGGAAATTAAACATGCCGTTTCTGATTTTTGCAAAATTCGTTCAGCACGTTCCTTGTCTTTCTCTGAAACCAGCTTAAGTATTGGTTTTAAGGCTATTTCAGTAATTGCATATTTTCCTTCAAGCTGCTCAAGTTTACCGGTTGCTGAACATTCGAATGAGGTAAATTCGAGTTTTGAGTTTTCGGCTATTGCCAGAAATGTAGTCATATAGCAACTGTTAACACTTGCAGTAAATAAATGTTCGGGTGACCAAATTTTTTCAATTCCTTTTGCAAATGGGGGAGGAGTTGCCACTTCAATTCTTTCGGTAAGTTCATTTGAACTTAGTTCTCCCAAGCGATTTTCCTTCCAGGCTAAATCAACTGTATAATAGTGTGCATCCATAGTTCTATTAGTTTAAATAAATGATGATGAATATTTTTAATAAAGAAATTGAAGTCTTTTATCGATTGAGCTTATTTTGTAAACTCATCCAACCACCTCCATTATGTACTTCCGAAAATCCTGCGGAACGTAACATACCTTTTGCTGAAGCACTTCTCATTCCTGAGGCACAGCAAGTAATAATAACTTTATTTTTAGCCAACTTTGAACTACCTGCTGCTAAATTTTGTAAAGGAATATTCACTGAACCTTTTATGTGCCCACCTTGAAACTCTCCTTTGGTGCGAACATCAAGCACAATGGCTCCATTTGCGACTAATGTTTTGTAATCAACTGTCGGACCAAGTCCCAACATCTTTTTAAGTAACTGTATCATTCTAGTTTTAGTTTAATTTGAGATGCAAAGGTACACCTCAATTAAGCTATGCACAGCTACTTTTGTTACACAAGTAAAATAGTTTTAGTTTATTTTTTTTCTAAATCCATTCCGCACATGCTGCAGGTATCTGCTTTATCACTTGTAACTTCCGGATGCATAGGGCACACGTATAATGCTGCTGTTTGAGTACTATCGCTAGCTGCTGCCTTTTTTTCATTGGCAGTTTGCGAACTGCATCCAAACAAAAAAAACATAGCCATGGAAGCTAGTAAAAAAATATTTTTCATAGCAAGAAAATTAGTTGTGTTAAATAGTTAGAAAAGGATTCAAATGTAAAACTATTTTCGAATTCATTCTACTGTAGTTTTCGACACTAAATAATTTACGTCCAACCATGAACCTGCATTGTAGCATTCAATTTTACTAGCACTTAATACCTGCTGCGCAACTCCACTGCGACCGCCAGAAGCACAACATAATATAAGCGGCATTTTTAATTGAGAAAGTTCTTCTAATCGATGAGTTATTTCCTGCAAAGGTATATTGGTTGATCCGGCAACATGTCCACCGCTAAATTCAGCCGGAGTTCTAACATCTACAATGGTTCCTTGTTTTTGTTTTAATACTTGTTCAAGATTCATTTTTTATTATTTATGGAGTAAGTTAATTAAGATTTTTCAAACATGGAGAAGAGCAATCCTCCCATTACAGCACCATAGAGTGAACTATTAAATGGAGATGAAGTTATTGCACAGGAACCGCTTTGGCAGCCTATAAAATAATAATAGGCAAATCCTGATATACTTCCTAAAACGATGCCTATAACTGTTAGTTTGTGCTTAATAAGGTAATTCATAGCTTAGTTGTTTAGTATTAATTTCAATTAGATGGTTTGAGTTAAAGTGCAAATTGTTTTATTCGTTCACTAAAATCATAAACCGGCACCTTTGCTCCAATTTTTGAAGCTAAAATACTTGCTCCGGCAGCACTTCTGTATCCTCCTGCACAATGCACAACGATAGGTTTCTCAGTCGGAATTTCGGGATACCGTTCACGTAATTCTGCTAATGGAATATGATAAGAACGAGAAAATATTTTTTTTGCAGCTCTTTCAGCAGATGTTCTAATATCAACTATTGTATAGTTCTCTGAAGATAATTCAAAATCCTCTGCTGGAAATTTCGGAGATGATTCATTTCCAAATTCTGAAATAAAGGCAAGCTCAACTTGATTTTCATACCCAATTTTAGCAATGCGTTTAAGGAGTGCATTTAATTCGGTTTCATTTTGCGCTTGTAAGTAAAATTTTTCGTTAGGATCAACAATGCTTCCGAGCCATGTTTCAAACTTGGTATCGTTCATTAAATTTATTGCATTTCTAAGGTGAGATGCTTTAAATAAAGCTTCTGGCCTTGTATCTATAACTAAATAGTGAGGGTTTAATGACTTTGCACATCCTTCACAAATTATTGCTTCACGAATCTCAACTGCTTGTACGCTTTTCGCGAAATTGGCTGCACCTTTTTTATTAATGCTTACATCGTGCGGAAAATACTTTGGTACATAGGGTTGATCCTGCAACAAGGAGTTTATAAAATCAGTTTCACTCATGTTTCCTAAACTCCAATTGCTGATTTTTTCGGCTCCCATAGTACTTGAAGCAGCATCGCTCAAGCCTTTTCCACACAGGCTTCCGGCACCATGCGCAGGATATACCAAAACGGAATCGGCCATTGGAAGAAATTTATTTCTCAGGGTATGATACATTAGTTTTGCTAACTCGCGTCGGTCAGTAGTAATTGCTCCTGCTTGTTCGCGCAAATCAGGACGTCCGCAATCACCAATAAATAAAGTATCACCGCTAAATACAGCTATTTCTTTTCCGTTTTCATCCAACAAGAGTGCACTTATACTATCGGGTGAATGACCCGGTGTATTGAGCGCTTTTAAGGTAACTGAACCTATGATTAGTGCATCACCTTCGTCAAAAGAAACATGTTCATATTCGGCAGCAACTAATTTACTTACATAAATGTTTGCTCCTGTATGTTTTGAAATTTCAAGATGGCTGCTTACAAAATCGGCATGAGGATGTGTTTCAATTATTGCAGTAATTTTGGCTTGATGCTTTTTTGCATAATCATAATAAGGCTGTGGGTCACGAGCCGGGTCAACCAATGCAATTTCACCATTACTAATTATAGCATAGGAATAATGCGCAAGGTTTTTGTCTTCGAATTGTTTTATTTCCATGAGTAAAAAATTGAAGTACAAAAATAGATGGATAAAAAGTAGTGCACAGCAACTTTTGTTACATAGCTGCTTTTTTGTGTTTTATAAAAACGAACACAAAAATACTTACAGCACTGCGAAGTAAACTTATTCTCCTTTTTTTCGTGTTGAAAAGCCAAAAGGCAAATACAGTGGACAAAAACTCATAAAGCTGGTAACTATAAAAATTCCGGCAAGCACTAAACCTATAGTTGCTGTTAATCCTGAAATTTTATCGAAATAATACAATGCTGCAATAACAAGAGCTACAATTATTCTAATTGCTTTGTCGAGGGTTCCCATGTTTGGTTTCATATGTTTTCTTTTTTAAATGAATATTTATATATATCAAAAGTGGAAATATAAACTGAGTGCTACGGTAACATTTGTTACATAACAAAAAAAATAAAAGCTAAGATAGAAGAAACGATGTAAAGAAAATTATAACATCGTTATTTTATTTCGTCCTAACTGAACCAATTTTTCTTCTTCCATTTGTTTCAGTAAACGTGAAATTACAACTCGTGCTGTACCAAGTTCGGCTGCTATTTGCTCGTGAGTTACAATTAGCGTGTGGCTGTTAGATAGTTCGCATTTTTTACGAATAAAATTCAGCAAACGCTCATCCATTTTTTTAAATGCTATGTCGTTCACTACTTCGAGCAATTCTTCGAAGCGTTTATGATACAATCTAAAAATATAATCGAGCCATTCAGGGAACTCCTTAATGAGAGAGGCAACCTTATCAATAGGAATAAACAACAATTCAGTAGGTTCTTCGGCGATAGCTTTTACTTTGCTTGTATCGCTGTGTATGCCACCTAAAAACGACATAATACAACTTTCGCCAGGTTTGATATAATACAACAATAATTCGCGTCCATCCTCATCGGTGCGCATCACGCGAATGGTTCCAGAGAGAACAATAGGAATCGCTTTAATGAAAGCATTTTCATTTAAAACAATTTCCTCCTCACTAAATTTTTTAAGAGTACCAAACGAAAGTAATTTTTCGCGTATTTCCGGGCTTGACTGAAATTCAGCAATGTTGTTTAACTCCATTAATAGGTAGCTTTAGGAGTTATCTAGTAAGTTCTTGAATAATACTATCTACGCTTACTCCATCTGCTTCAGCTTTGTAATTTCGAACAATGCGATGACGCAAGATTGCTGTGCTAACCGCTTTTACATCTTCCATATCGGGAGAGTATTTGCCCTGCAACATAGCATGGCATTTTGCTCCTACAATTAAAAACTGGGATGCACGTGGGCCGGCTCCCCAAGTAACGTATTTCTTAACAATTTCGGGGGCTAATTCTGAATTTGGTCGAGATTTTATGGCAAGTTTAACGGCATATTCCATCACATTTTCAGCGACAGGAATTCTTCGAACTAAATCCTGAAAAAATACTATTTGTTTATCGTCCATCACTTTTGAAAGTGTAACTTTTTTATCCGAAGTTGTATTTTTTACAACTTGTAATTCTTCCGAATAGGTAGGATAATCGAGCCAAACATTAAACATAAAACGATCGAGTTGTGCTTCTGGAAGCGGGTAGGTACCTTCTTGCTCAATTGGATTTTGTGTAGCAAGCACAAAAAATGGATTTCCTAATTCATAACGTTTTCCGGCTGCAGTAACAGCACGTTCCTGCATAGCTTCAAGCAAGGAAGATTGAGTTTTAGGTGGTGTACGATTGATTTCATCGGCCAATACAATATTTGCAAAAAGAGGACCTTTAATGAAGCGAAAATTTCGGCTCTCATCCAAAATTTCTGAACCTATAATATCAGAAGGCATTAAGTCGGGAGTAAATTGAATACGGCTAAATTGCAGTCCTAAAGTTTCGGCAATCGTATTTACTAATAAGGTTTTTGCTAAACCCGGAACTCCTACCAATAAACAATGCCCACGGCTAAAAATAGAAATAAGCACATCTCTGATTACTTCATTTTGGCCAATAATTACCTTACCGATTTCGTTGTTCAGCTCTTTGTATTTTCCAACAAAAAAGTCTACGGCTTCTGATTCTGATTTAAATTGCATATTCGTTTATTCTTTTTACAGATTATTCAGTTTTATCAACAATAAACCACTTGTGTTTAAATCCACAGGTTTTGTATTCTTGATCAATTTTCACAAAGGTGGTTTTCAATTTATTTTCAATCCAAGTATTAATTATTTCACTCTGCTTTAGCGTAAGTGTTATATTTTGAACTTTCTGATAATCGTCTTTTAAATTAGCTCTGTGAGGTTCAGTGCGGCTTTTGAGATACAAAATTCGATAGGCCTTTTTGCCATCATTGGTTTGCATTATTACAGGTTCAGAAATTTCTCCCACTTTTAATTTATCGATAGTGAAAAATAAACTTTGATCGAGTTCTGAAGTTTCAAACTTTGATGAACCGGTTTGTGGATTTGGGATTATTCCTCCATTGTTTTTACTTTCACCATCATCGCTAAACAAAAAAGCTGCAGCTTCAAACGTGAGCGAATCTTTTAAAATTAGTTGACGAACGCTATCGCACAGTAGTTGAGCCTTATAAAGATCACTTCCCGAAGTTTTAGGGCTCAATAAAATATGCCGAACATTAATTAATTCACCCCTTCTGTCGATTAGTTGAATAATGTGGAACCCGAATGGAGATTCTACAATTTTTGAAACTTCTTTTCCTTTTAGTGAAAACGCTTCTGCAGCAAACTCGGGTACTAATTCATTTCTGTTTAACAATCCTAATTCTCCACCTGCTCTTGCCGAACCAGGATCTTCAGAATACAAAACAGCTAAGGTTGAAAAATCTTCACCGTTTACAATTCTGTTTCTTAACTCAGTTAATTTCTCTTTAACGCGCGTTTTTTCCTTCTCGTCAATTGGAGGTTTTCGCATGATTTGCCCAATTTCAACTTCTGAATTCAAAAAAGGTAGACTATCAATAGGAATAGAATTAAAATAAGCCCTTACTTCGGCAGGAGTAACTTTAATATCAGCTGTTATTTTACCTTGCATGGTACGTGCAAGTAATAGCTTTCGAATATCCGGTCTAAAATCTTCCTTTATACGAGTTATGCTTTTGCCGTAATATTCTTCAAGCTTTTGTTCAGACCCCAACTGTTTAATAAAATAAGATAGGCGTTGATCTAATTCACCTTCAATTTGTGCATCGGTAATTTCAATACTATCTATACCTGCTTGATTAATTAATAATTTTTGAAAAAGTAATTCTTCAACTACCTGACACCGTGTTTCGTCGCCAGCAGGGGAGCCTTGGCTAATAAATTGTTGATACTCGTTATCAACGTCCGATTTCAAAATTAAATTTGAGCCAACAACAGCAACAATTTTATCAACTACTTTTGAATTTTGAGCAAATAATCCGTTTGCTAACAACAACAATCCCCAAAATACGCTAGTTTGCTTTTTCATTATCTTTAAATTAATAGAGCTCAAAGTTCTTATTTTTTAATTCAGTACTATAAACATCTTCTTTCATTTGATTAATCAATTGAAGCTTGCGTTTATTTAAAATGATGTTGTGTATATTTTGTTTTTCAAAACTAAGTGGAGAAGTGCTGTCTTTAATTTTAAAACCTTTTATGTTTACAAAATAGAAGCTGCCGGTATCCGTAACTTCCACCCATCTATTATTCTCTAAAAACTGTTCTTTATCATACGCTTCTATAGGTATTTCCTTTAATAAATCGTCAAATAAAAACCAGGAACTATCATCGAGGTAAAAATTCTCTGCAAATTGATAACAATAATCTTCCAACAATTTTCGGTCTTGTGGTTTATCGCTTCTACACCATTCACGCACCTTATTTAATTTGGGAGCCTTTTTATTCACCTTAACATAAAGCACTTTAATAATGTTATTTTTTAATTGAAAGTTTTGTGGGTTTTTTTCATAGTATTCCTGAATTTCAGCTTCAGTAACCAAGGTATCTAACTTTTGTCGAATTAACTCCTTTTCGTAGGCAAAGGTAATTAACGAAGTTCGGTAATCTTGTAACTGCTTTTCAATTGAAGTGGTCAGCATTTCAGCATTTAGGTTTTGTTCAGCTTTATGAAGCAACAAATTTTGACGAATCCAATTGTCAATGTAGTTTTTTACTAATTCAATGCTATCCTTTCCTTTTATATTTTTGGCAACAATTTTTTCGATGTCTGATTCGTATAAATACTTGTCAAAAACTCTAGCAATAGCCTTTTCTTGTTGTTTGGGCTTGAAATAGGAACATGCACCCAAAAGTAAAAGTATGGCACTTAAAATTGTAGTTTTCAATAGGGATTGCGCTTTTTTTGAAGTCGACAAAATTAATCAAACAAGTGAATTAGAAAAGCATTTGAATGGTTTCAAATGCCAAAAAATCAAAAATAAACACTGGTGTTACTTTAGAGAGAACATTTATTTCAACTACCTTGCGCAAAATTTTAAACCATTCAGTAAATGAATGCTCACAAACAGAACATGAAACCAGAATATGAAAGGGAGTGTAATAGTTGCTGCTTTGCTGTAAATGAGCTTATTTGCGATCCCAATCTATCTTTGAAAACTTGCAGTTACAATTGATGAAATTTCGCTACCTATTATTTCTTTTTATACTAATGATGCAGCAAGTGGTTGCTCATTCACAGCCACTAAATGCAGGTCAACAGCGAGCAAAGGGAATTATGATTGGAAGGTTTTCTGGAAAAGTGAAGGATGACACTAGTAATGAGGCTTTAGAATATGTTTCGGTTCAATTGTGGCACATGAAATTTGATTCCATAAGTAAACAAATGAAACCTGCATTAGCAGGAGGAATGCTAACCGACAGAATGGGTGAATTTTATATTGAAAATCTTTCGCTTAATGAACAATACACATTAAAGATAAGCTCGATGGGATATATTCCTTATGAGCAGAAAATAAAATTTGATATAGATCTAAAATCCGCTAACGATAGAAGTAAAATTGCTGAAAAGGCCGATAAGGATTTAGGAAATATTCGGCTTAAACAAAACACTGAATTATTGAAGGAAGTAACAATAGAAGCCGAAAAATCGCTGTATGTTATGAAGGTTGATAGAAAGGTTTTTAATGTTGATAAAAATGCAGTTAGCGAAGGAGGTTCGGCACAAGATGTTATGAAAACCATTCCAGCTGTACAGGTGGATATTGATGGAAATGTAACTTTACGTAATTCAACACCACAGCTATTCATTGATGGGAAACCTACCACGTTAACCCTTGATCAAATTCCTGCTGATGAAATTCAAAGTGTTGAAATAATTACAAACCCTTCTTCAAAGTTTGATGCCGGTGATAGTAATTCGGGTATTTTGAATTTAGTTTTAAAAAAGAACCGCAAACCCGGATATAACGGAAGCATCAGAGCTGCAACAGGAAATTTGTTAAAATACATGATTGGCGGTGATTTAAATGTAAAAGAAGGTAAACTCAATTTCTTTTTAAGTGGGAATTTAGTAAAACGTAGCATTCAATCCTATACAACAACCGCTCGAACTAGCAGTGAACAAAGAGAACTTCAAATATTACAGCAAAGTGTTACCAAGCAACAAAATCAATTTAATCATGGAAGAATTGGTATTGATTATTTAATAAATAACCGAAACACTTTAACCATTGCCCAAACATTGGTTCAAGGTAAAATGAAACCTAGCGATTTTACTGTGAATGATTCTTCGCAGGCTGCATCGGTATTTTCATATTATACCAGAAGCAGTAATTCAATGAATCAATTTTTGAACTATGGAACACAATTAAGCTTTAAACACTTATTTCCAAAAGCCGGAGAAGAGTTTACCATCGATTTAAATTACAATTCTCCAACAAATAGCAATAATGCTAATTATACAACTCAAAGCTACTTTGCGAATGGCATTTTAAATGGACCAAGTGTTTTACAAAAAACAGAAGGTGGAGGCTATAATCATTATTTTGTGGGGCAATTTGATTTTGCAAATCCATTAACTGAAAAATCAAAGTTTGAAGCCGGGGCAAGGATGTCGTCTCGTGATTTTAAAAATGAAACCAACAATTATTTTTACATTGATTCATTGGCTGATTATGTGTTATTTACAAATAATAGCAGTAAATACAAATTCACCGATAGAGTGTATGCTGTGTATGGAACTTATTCCGATCACTTAAGTAAGTTATTGTATCAAGTTGGAATGCGTTTCGAGAGTTCTGATTATTTAGGAACCATCATCAATCAAAATTCTACTTTTCATATTCAATATCCATTTAGTTTTTTTCCTAGCGCTTACCTCACTTATAAACTTCCCAAAAATCAAGATTTACAACTTAATTATTCCCGAAAAATAAATCGTCCAAACTTTTTTCAGTTAATGCCGTTTGCCGATTTTACGGATCCCCAAAATATTAATATTGGTAATGCAGGTTTAACGCCGGAATTTATTAATACAATTGATTTAGATTATCAAAAACTTACCGAAAAAGGTAGTAGTTTTTTAGCTTCGGTTTATTACAAGCACATCGACAATTTAATTACCCGATACCAATACCGCGATATTGGTGCAAATGGAATTGACAGTTTAATTTTTAACAGCTACCAAAATTCCAGCTATAGCCAAAGTTACGGATTAGAATTAACCTTGCGTACTTCACCTGTAAAATGGTGGGAAATTACCAGCAATCTAAATTTCTATAATGCTCAAATAAATGGAAGCAATTTGGCCAATGATTTAATTACAGAACAACTGAGTTGGTTTGCCAAAATGAACTGGAATTTTACCCTTCCAAAAAATGTAAGTATACAATTGTCGGGCGATTATCAATCAAGAACAGTGTTGCCTGTAGGAGGTTCGAGCGCCGGAAATACACTTGGAGGAATTCCTGGCCGTGGACCGGGTGGAGGCGGTATGGGAGGAGGAATGCGCGATCAGCAGGTTAGTTCATCTCAAGGTTACGTGAACGAAAACTATGGAATGGATGCAGCAATTAAATGGGACTTTATTAAAAATGTGGCCTCGGTTTCATTTAATGTTAGTGATGTTTTCAAAACCAAGCGTTATAACAGCTATTCTGAAACGCCATATTTTACGCAAGAATACAATCGCTACCGCGACAGGCAAAATTTCAGAATTAATCTTTCGTATCGATTTGGTAAAATGGATGCCTCCTTGTTTAAACGAAAAAACGCTGCATCAGAACTTGATCCAATGCAATAAGCTCAATATTTCTCTAGTTTTCTTGAGTATAATAAATCTTGTAAAATTTTCGACCATCTTTTTCGATACCTTGCTCTATTAATTCCTTATTGCCATGTATATAAATGTGAAAATTTTTGTCAAGCTTTAACACACTCTTAAATACCCGAGCTTGTTTTTTTACAGCCTTGTCGGAAATATCAAAATTATCGGGAAACTCAATATCATTGTCTTCGCGGTACAATTTATCAAAGCTTCGAAACGATTTTATTACTGCTGTGTCTTGAAAAACTTCACGCTCAAACTCCCCCTTATTAAAGCTTTCATGGGTTTTAAAATATTCCATAGAACGATTTAGCAATTCAATTTGCTCGGTTTTATTTACTTCAAAATCAGCTGTTAAACCGGCAGTTACATAGGTTTTGGCTAAGGATAAAAAATCTTTTGTTTGATGGTATTCATCTTTACACGGGCGTATTTGCAAAAAATTATCTCTCCAGTAATGTGCTTCAAGCGATTTGTTTGCCTTATCAACAATACAAAGGCGATATCCCTTATTCGCCTCATCATCAAAAATCAAACATCCTTTATCTAATTTTTCGCAATTGATGCCTTCTTCCAAATTAAGTTCAAAATTATCTGAATCAAGCTGCAAAAATGCTTGTTTGTTTTCCGATTTAAATAAGCCAATAGCATTTAACACATGTCCATTGACCGATAAATTTCGAAAGAAAACTACAAATAAATCGCCTGCCTTTATTTGAGGATGTGTGCTTACTTCGTACAAATGATGAGCTATATCGCAACTTAGCTTGTGGAAATTGTTTTTTTGTTCAAATAGTTTAGATGAAAATGTGAACAATGGATTTAAAGTAAAATCTTGATTGCTAAATGTGAAATTGTAAAATTCAGGCGACTGAAAAGGTGCTAAGAAAAAGCTGAAAAGCACTTCCTTTAGGCGAGTATCTTCAGCTGATATGGGTTCTTTGGATAGCATTAATTTTTCGTCGTTCGCCTTGTTTCCAATTCGATGAGCCGCTATACGAGTAATTTGGGTGTTTGTAAAATCTAACATAGACAACGAAATACGAGTAAAAGATGTTAAAAACTCGAAGATACAGTAAAATCATATTAGCATTAAATCAGCGATACATTTTGTTTGCTATAGCCGACAAATCAAGTGCTTAAATTAATTGTTGTACCTTCGCGCAAATTATAAAAATAAAGTAATAAACAAGTAATGAACAGATTTGAAGAATTAGGAATTGACAATAGAATAGTAAAAGCAATCACTGAATTGGGTTTCGAAAATCCAACCCCTATACAAGAGGCAACAATTCCCGCCTTATTAAACAACAAAAGAGATTTAGTAGGATTAGCACAAACAGGAACCGGAAAAACCGCTGCATTTGGATTACCAATGGTTCAAATGGTTGATTTTAACAGCCGTAATACGCAAGCATTGATTATTTGCCCAACACGTGAGTTATGTTTACAAATTACACGCGATTTACAAAATTTCACGAAGTATGTAGACGGTGCACATATTGTGGCAATTTATGGAGGAGCTAGCCTTGAAATGCAAAGTCGTGAACTTTCTAGAGGAGCACAAATTGTAGTGGCTACTCCAGGTAGAATGGTGGATATGATTAGTCGACGTAAAGTTAAATTAGCAGGTATTTCAATTGTGGTGCTTGATGAAGCAGATGAAATGCTAAACATGGGCTTCAAAGAAGATTTGGATAGTATTCTTTCTGAAACACCTGAAAGTAAAAACACCTGGCTATTTAGTGCTACCATGCAAAATGAAGTAGCACGCATTGCTAAAAACTACATGAGTAATCCACATGAAGTTACAGTGGGTAAACAAAATCAAGGTGCTGAAAATATTGAACACCGTTATTACATTGTACATGCAAAAGATAAATACAATGCATTAAAACGCATTGCCGATTTTAATCCGGAAATATTTGGAATTGTATTTTGCCGCACCCGGATTGAAACGCAGCAAATAGCCGAACAGCTTATTAAAGATGGTTATAATGCAGATGCATTGCATGGCGATTTATCACAACAACAGCGTGATCAGGTAATGGCACGTTATAGAAGTAAAACACTTCAAATGCTGGTAGCAACTGATGTAGCTGCGAGAGGAATCGATGTAAATGATGTAACGCACGTTATTAATTACAATTTACCCGATGATATAGAAAACTACACACACCGCAGCGGTAGAACAGCCAGAGCAGGAAAATCGGGTGTTTCAATTGTAATCATCAACATGAAAGAGGTAGGTAAAATTCGGATGATTGAACGTCAAATAGGTAAGAAATTTGTTCACGATAAATTACCAACCGGTAAGGAAGTTTGCGAAAAGCAGTTATTTTACTTGGTAAACAAAATACACGATGTAGAAGTAAATGATGCGGCAATAGATTCATTTCTTCCTAAAATAAATGAAATGCTCAACGATTTAAGCAAAGACGAGTTAATTAAACGCATGGTCTCTGCTGAATTTAACCGCTTCATTGAATATTATAAAAAATCGGCCGATTTAAATGTAGATGTAAAAAGTGCTGATAGACGAGAAAATCGCGGACAGGATGGCGCTCCAACAGGACGCTTTTTTGTAAACATAGGCGAAATGGACGGATTGAATGTAATGAGTTTACGAGATTATATATGTGAAGTTACAACACTCGATAAAGGCAAAATTGGAAGAATAGATGTAAAAGAAAAGTTTTCCTTTTTTGATATTGAACCCCGTTTATCAGAAATGGTGATGGATGCTTTTAAATCACAACGATTTAAAGGAAGAAGTGTGCATCTCGAGATTTCATCTGGTGTAGGAAGCGGTGGAAATCGCAGTAGAGGAGGAGAAGGTGGAGGATTTTCTAAAGGTTCAGGTGGAGGCGGATACAGAGGTGGAAGAGATTCAGGCGGATACCGTGGTGGAAATCGTAGCGATAAATCCTTTGGAAATAAACGTTCTTACTCAGATTCAGGAAAATCGAGTGAAGGGCGTAGTTTTTCATCACCGAAAAAAAGGAAATTTTAAAACGCTAATCCTTTTCAATCTTTTTCAAAAAAATTAACAGAACCTCCCACCCAGGTTTTGTTTTTATTGTACTTAACACCTATCATTTCACCTTTGCTCAATCGGCCAAGATTAATGACTAAGGTAGGTCGCGGTTCATCTTCTTTCCAAATATACAACATACGAATTTCAGATTTTACTTTACCATCGGGCGATTCAATCGTTGGTTCATACTGTACTTTTCTTTGTAAAATAAAATTTTGTGGATCCTTCACAGTTTCAATATCTTGTTTTGTAACATTAAAAATAACTCCTGAACCACTAAATGAAAACAATGGTTTTAATACATAATTTTCAAGGTCGCTCGGAATTTCCTTTAATTCGTTGAGAAAGGTGCATTTGGGCACAAATTCACTGTTTAAAAAGGGCATGATATATTTACTAATTCTAAAAAACCAGTTTGGATGTCCTGCCCATTCAACATCTACTTCATCTGTCATTTTAAACTCATAGCTTAAATCGGTTCGTTGAACCAGTTCATCAAAAATAATTCGGTTGTAAATCCGATAAATAGGCGTTTTTATACCATCTCTAGTATAAAACAATTTCTTTCCTTCTTTGATTATTTTAGTCAAACAAACAGCTTTAATTCCCAATTTCGCTTCAGTATAAATAAAATCAATTGCTGTATTTTGCTTCTCTGGCTCCACTTCCAGCAATATTACATTTTCGGGAGCATGCTTACCTACAAGTGCTTCCTTTACTATATTCCAATAGGATGTTTCATCTAACTCATTGAAATAATGACTAAACTTTGGATCCACATCAAAATATTGTTGGTATTTTTTAGCCAATAAATCCTGGTAGCCATATAAACTGGGAAATCCCTGCAATTCTATTAGTTGAGGCGTTAATTCTCCTTTATCATCTTTACATACAGCAAAATCAATTGCTAAACAAAGCGTATGCGTGTCTTCTCCGGGAACATTTAAATGCTTGGGAACAGCATTTTCAGTAAGCTTTTTGAAATCGTCACGGCAAATAAAATCAATCATTGAATCGCAAGCACGAATTAGCTTTTTCTTTAAATATGCTGGAACAAATACTGGAGTTTCGGCAATTCTAAAAGGTATGGTATAACCAAAACTTGTATTTAAATCATTTAAAAATGCGGCATATTTTTCGTCATTGAATGAAGCATTGTATTTTTTTCGCGCTGCGTTTACCATGGCTTGTCCTTTATTAGTAAGTGATTTGCTGATGTACAAATTTATACGAATATAAAATTATTTTCAATGTGGATTATTAAAATTGGGATGCTAAACTTTTTACTAAATTCAGCAATTTTATTGCTTCATGAAACTGTTACTACTCGACAATTACGATTCATTTACTTATAATCTGCAACACTTAATCCAAAAAGTGAGTGATTGCGAAATAGTTGTTGTTAGAAACGATGAAGTTGACTTAGCTTGCTTGAATCAGTACGATAAAATTGTGTTATCACCGGGTCCCGGTTTGCCAGAAAGTTCAGGAAAACTTATGGAAGTAATTCGTTTAACTCACTCAACCAAAAGCATTTTAGGGGTATGTTTAGGGCACCAAGCATTGGCACAATTTTTTGGCGCAAGATTAATTAATTTAGACTCCGTTTATCATGGTGTTGCCATGCCAACAATTCAATTAATGAACGACATAATTTTTGAAGGAATTCCTAAAACTTTTTTAACCGCTAGGTACCATTCATGGTTGGTCGATAAAAACTCCTTACCCGAATCACTTGAGCTACTGGCAATCGACAACCATCAAAATTGTATGGCCTTTCGGCATCGAAACTTAAAGCTTGTTGGAGTGCAATTTCACCCCGAATCAATATTAACCGAATATGGAGAACAATTCTTAAAAAACTGGATTTTAAATTAATCTTATAAGGTATGAACATAGAACTTAAAAAGGCCACAGCGGACGAAATACCACTTATACAGCAATTATCAGAATCAATCTGGAGACAGCATTATATTGATATCATCAGCAAGCAACAAATAGAATACATGTTAGCAAAAATGTATTCAACTGAAAAATTACAGCAAGAAATTAATTCAGATTTACATACTTATTTTATTGCCTACCTAAAAGATAAACCACTTGGATATATTGCAATTAGTAAGGAATCGGACAATAAAATTATGCTAAACAAGTTTTATTTATTGCAAGAACAGCGATTTCATGGCCTGGGTAAAAAAATATTTGAACTTGTTTTTTCGAACTACCCACAATCGGATATACAGTTATTTGTAAACAGACAAAATTTTAAATCCGTTAATTTTTATTTTAAAATGGGATTCAAAATTGCTGATGTTATAGACAATCATTTTGGAGAGGGTTATTATATGAATGATTTTTTTATGGTAAAAAAAACGCATTAAGATGGTGAAACTACTTTTGAGTTTGAAATTGCTACTTCTGATTACCCTAGATGTTTCGGGACAAATCTCCGATAGTATTCCAGAACTTAATAAACAAATTGTTGCATATATACAAACTGTTATCGGTAAGAAGGTTGATCGCGGCGAATGCTGGGATCTAGCAAATCAAGCGCTTACACGAAACAATGCCGATTGGAAGTTTCCAACAACTTTCGGTAAGTTGTACAATCCTGAAAAGCAATCAATATTTCCGGGTGACCTCGTGCAATTTTCGAATGTAAAAATCAAGAACAAAAATGGTGAAACCTGGACATTCCCTAAACATACAGCTATTGTGATGGAAGTGCGAGATAATGGTGTTTTACTGCTAGCTGAACAAAATGTAAATGGAAAAAAAATTGTTCAATTAGATGAGCTAGATTATAAAAACAAACTAAGTGGTAAAATGGAATTTTACCGACCTCAAAAAAAAATGTAACACTTCATATTAAGTATTGTTGTTATTGGAAAATGAACAAGTATATATATCATATAGCTTTAGAAAAGGACTTAATTAAAGCAATGAAAATCGGATATTACCAAGCTGATTCTTTGATTTCAGAAGGTTTTCTGCACTGCTCAACACTTGAAGAATTAATAAATACAGCAAACCGAATTTTTAAAAATCAACGAAATTTATTTTTGTTAGAGTTAGAAAGTACCGAAATAGAAGCAAAAACAATTTATGAAAACACCTCCGGAGGAAGTATTTTGTATCCTCACATATATGGAAATCTTAACTTACCTGCAATTCACCAAAGTTACCGCTTTGAACCTGATGAAACAGGTAAATTTGTATTTCCTAAACCGTCAGATAGTATTGCACTTGACTTCTAATAATTAAAGCGAAAATTAGTAACTAATGAAAGCACCTACATTACAACTGAATCTTTGCTTTGAGTTTATTAAGTTAATTAAATTTACTGCAAATAAATTAAGCCATTTTGAATGGAAAGAACGAATCGATGCTAAGGCTAAATCAATAGATTTTAAATCCATCCAAAATGAGTAGTTCTATTGTCATTGTTGTAATAACCTGCGTAGTATCTTTGATTGCTTTTAACAACGAGCATTGGATGCAGCGATTGAGGTTTAATGCCTATCAAATTAATCATAGCAAAAATTTTTATCGATTTTTTAGTTATGGAATTGTGCATGCCGATATGCTTCATCTGTTCGTAAATATGTACGTTTTGTACAGTTTCGGACCTTGGGTAGAATATTTTTTTGAACAATATTTTCAAGAAAAAGCAACTTTTTTTTATCTAGTACTCTATGTTGGTGCAGTGTTTACGAGTGTTATTCCCAGCTTCGAAAAGCATAAAAATCATCCTTATTACAATGCTGTTGGGGCATCGGGTGCAATTTCGGCAATAGTTTTTGCAAGTATATTGTTT
>Ga0075163_10002612_pt1 | contig 24188 bp, 13 predicted proteins | sample JI1023141ADNA_FD_71478 | JGI IMG/M metagenome (GOLD analysis project Ga0075163, IMG submission 71478) | Wastewater effluent complex algal communities from Wisconsin, to seasonally profile nutrient transformation and Carbon sequestration -... | ecosystem: Engineered > WWTP > Effluent > Algae... | reverse complement strand
TGGAGGCGGAATTCCGGATTCGGTTGACGTGGTTATGTATCAAACCAATGGTAACAATGGCAACATGTTTAGTTATGCCCAAATGCCAAAATCGCTGCCTGCAGGTGCCGGAAATAATCCAAGTATCAGTTTAGCAAAGCGAATTTATATTAAAACTAAACATACCCTTTTTAAACCATATGACTTCAAAAAAATAGACATTAGCAACACTGTAACCAAAGATTTTCTGCTTTACAACAGTGGGACTGTGGATTTATCTGTATCCTCTAATATAACTACAAATCCTGACACCTATTTTACTTCAAATCCTCCATCGGGCGGCACCATTGAGCCAAGAAAGTATAAACGGCTAGATGTAAACTTTACTCCAACACAAGCAACTACAACTTATGAAGCCGTAGTTACTGTTCCCAACAACAGCAGCATAGGAAATTACGATTTCAAAGTACGGGGTACCGGCAAAGGTACTGAAGATGTTTCTGGCACTATAGATGGTTCTATCATTGATGATATCTCATTTGGAGAGAATATTTCACTTTCAACCCCGGTTACCAAAACCATAACAGTATTAAGCTCCGGGACAGATACTGCGTACTTTTCACCGTACATTTCTCAGGGTGCAAGTCGCTTTTCAATAGTTTCGGTGGGTTCCAATGTAATTCCTCCAGGAGAAACTACCACTATGGTCCTCAGGTTTAATGGATCCCCCACAGAAGGCACTTTTAACGGGCAGGTTTATATGATTGGTTATAGTGAAGGCTCACTTCGATATGACCTTATTGCAACAGTTGCAGACATTGCAGGAGAACCAAATATTGAAATTAATTGCAACAATCAGATTCTCAATCAGAACGATACCATTCATTTTCCAGAAATTTCGGTTGGGGCGTTTGCAGATACGACCATTTCTATACAGAACACTGGCAGCGATACATTACGCATTACCAGTACAGATATAACCGGAAGCAACTTCTCTGTGCTAACCAACACCGCATCTAAACTCCCTCCTGGCAGCACCGGCCAGATCAGAATTCGATTTTTTGGCCCGGTCGGTAACCATTCCGGCTCTATTTCAATCGTTTCCAATGCCGTATCGATCAATAATCTAACGCTTTATTTTACGGGGCAGGTTATTCCACAAGGTGCTCCTCAAAGCAAATTGGAGGTCGTACAAATCGCCAATAATTTGATTAATACCAGCGGGCAAATCGGTTTGGGGCAGTTGTTGCCAAAACTATTGCTTTCGGATAATGCGGGCATAAAATGGTATGCGAGCTGGGATACTACAAATTTGTATGTGGTTAAAATTGGAGGGAATCGTGCAGAACCGGCCCTCATCTATATAAAAGCCAACTTTCCAGGGGCTGTTTTTACAGATCTTCCAACTGCATACGATGGGTTTCAGCCAAGTTTTACAGGTCCGGGTGGTATCAACTTTGCAGCCTATATGAAAGAAACTACCGTTCCTTATGATGAGTACCGAACCTGGAATGGAACATTATGGTCGGCACCAGATTTTAGCCTTCAGCCTTTGTTTGGAAACCAGGGCGCAGATATTACTTCTGTTCGGCTGCCCTGGAACAGCATTACCCAAGGTAACGGTATTCCAGATTCAATACGGCTGGTACTTTACCAAACCAATGGAAATCAGGCCGGTCTGTTTGCCTATGGCCAATCCCCTGCCGAACTGCCATCTGGTTTGGTAGTCCACCCTCCCATTCCAACCTGGCACTCTAAAAAGATTATACTCAGGCTGCCACGCAACAGTACGTTCAGTTTTGGTAATGTGCCACTGGGTAGTACAGTGGATACAACCTTTCTGCTTCAGAATATTGGCGATGCAGGAAGCAATGTTGCCGTAAATGGCAGCTCTACCATAACAGGAGCGGGTTATAGTGCTACCATCAATAGTTTTGCTGGTAATATTCCTGCTGAAAAATGGCAACATGTAAGGGTAAGATTTTCTCCTCAAGCCCTTGGTTTACAAAATGGTAGCCTACAGGTCAATGCAACTTACGATTCGCCGGCAGCACCCTATGTGGTTAACTTTGCCGCTACTGGCGTAGCACCTCCTGTTGCTGGAATAATGGCAAAAATGGGTAACAACCTGGTTGAAAATGGCAGTAACCAAAATTTAGGTATAGTCGAAATAGGGACCAGCATAGATACCACCATAAGATTTAAAAATACCGGGCAAGACACGCTCCGGATCAGCAACATTCAATTTCCGCTGGGCTGGTCTTTACTGTCGGCTTCTAAGCCAAAGTTGGCACCGGGCGATAGCTCCGCAATGATGGTGGGAAGAGATCCAGTTACCCCCGGAATTAACTTTGGTACTTTTACCTTCACCACAAATGTACCGGGCAGTTCTCCGTTTGCATTTTCTATACTACTTACAGGAGATTCTGCATTAAGCTGGTTCCCACCATTTCCTACCATAAACGACAGCATTACCATTTCGCTCAATACAGCACTGGGAAACAAGCAGTTGAAGGATTCTGCAGCGGTTTACATTCACTCTGGAATCATTACCTCTGGCCCAACCGGCACTGCCTGGCAAAACGTGCAGGGATCGTTTAATGTGCCTGCCGATTCGGTAAAACTCTTAGCAACCGGCCCAAATACCCAACGGATAAAATTCCTGATCCGGGATTTTTACAATATTTCCGGAAACCCAACCGTTTACCGATTAGGAATGGTTTTTAGAAACGGTTCTGGCACCCGGGTGGGCAAAACCCGGTTTGATGGCGATTTCTATATTCCTGTAAACCCTGCCCTGCAAACATCCAATATTCAGGTTAGGGTATCGGGCCAGCCTTTGGTGAATCAATCTACCATCAATTTTGGCGTACTTCCGGTTGGTACTACCACAGACACAACCGTTTGGATAAAGAACACCGGTAATGCTCCACTAAGCTTTAGCCTGATTAATGTTTCTGGCTTTTCCTACCAACAAATCGGAACCACTCCAGTTGAGATAGCCGTAGGCGACAGTGCCTCGGTGGTAATCCAGTTAAATGTTAATGGACAAGGAGAGCTGCCCGGATTTTTGAACCTGTTGAGTAATGCGTCTAACGCTCCGGCTTTGCTGGTAAATCTGGTAGCGAACGGCGTAGTAAGCCTTTTGCCTGCCAAAGATCTGGCAAACCTTTTGGTATACCCCACTCCAACATCAGACTACTTTGTATTTGGAGGGTTAGAAAGCGATGAAAGGGTTAATTATCAAATTATTGACTTAACTGGTAAAGTCATCCGCAGCGGAGTTGCAAAACCCAATCAACCAGAATCTGCTTCGGGCCTGGCAACTGGCATGTATTCCATTGTATTTCAAAGACGTGATGTAAATTACCATCTTCCTTTTATTAAGGAATAAGGACAAAGGCTATAAGCCCATCCCAACCTGGCGGTTGTAGGTGGAGGGTACAAGGTCTAACTTTTGCACAAATCCAACTCGGAAACTCCAATCGGGCCTGTAACCCTGGAGTTGGCTGCGAATTAATTCTACCCGTATAAAGCGGAACAATTGGTCTATGCCGTAGCCCAGTTCATAAAAACTGGGTTGCCCTTCGTTGGCAAGGCCTTTGGCAATTACCACTTCCTGCCAGGTCTTCTTTCTGAAAATCCAGCCCAGGAGCAGTCTTTTATGGAGCCACTCCAGGTGCAATTCGGCAATGGTCCGCTGGCTGCTAAACTGGTAGTAAGGTAAATTTCTAAACGCTTCTACACTTTGGCCGATCAGCAAAAGGGTTTGATTGCCCAAAACCTGGGCAGCATCCATCTGCCCGAATTTCGATTTTCTTACAAAGCCCGAAGCTCTTGTAAATACCGTAAGATCAGATTGTTCTGAAGTAAGGAACTTGCTTAAAATACTACCGGAAAGAAGTGTATAGTCTATGTTGGCGCCTGCGATTCCAGGTAGGGCATGGGTAACGAGCAACCTGATTCTGGGAGATGAGGTGGCATTAAAATAGTGGACCCCGTTGTAAATCCCACCAGTGAGGGTTGGGTACCAGTCCAGCCTTCCTGTCCAACGAAGTGCCACTGTCCGATCGGTTTCGGCGTCGGAAACAAATGGCATGTCTACATCATTGGAGGCAAAGGACTTGTTTTTTCCGCCCCATATTCCTTTTGAAACAGAATTACGCACCGGAATTCGATTGGCCCACTCTACACTGCTTTCTACCTCCAAACGACTGGTTAGTTTTCGTAAAACCTTAAGCTGCAGAAAATCCTGCTCGTACAGTTTAATAAAATTTCGGGTGTCGGTTAAGGCATACAAACTGTTGATCGAGGTAGCGATGGGGTTATTGTTGTTCACTTGTCGCATTTCTGTTCCACCACTAACCTCGGCTTCCCAAGGGCCTGATGCATACTGAAATACGCCGCTGCCCAGTAACTTTTTGCGACCAAAACTGTAGCGCATGGTTGGCCCAAACTGGAGGTAGCTTCGGTCGTCTTCCTGCTTGTTGGTGCTCTGAGAAAGATACGTTTTTAACCAAATGCTACCACTTCCGGCATATCCTTCTACCGCATTAAACTGCATATCTCCAATAGGAGAAAAGTACTTTAATACCACCGGTTTTCGCTTCAGGCTATCTGGTTTTCCGAACCTATGTGTGTAACCCATTACGGCATCCATGATACCAAATTTGCCTCCTTTGTCTGACTTTTTGGTTTCGGTGGAATCTTCGAGCTCCCTTTTAACCCGAATGCTATCCAGCTTATGAAAGCTCTTTACCTCCATCACCGTAAGCGGAACATCCCGGTTTTCTTCCCAATAAACAGAGTCCTTTTTAAAAGCATTGCTGTCTACGGTATATTCTTCGTCGGTTTCTATATGGGGTGGTTCGGGAAGTTTTTTGTTCTCCTTTTTACGGATACCGAGTTTCTCCTTAATTTTTTCCTTTACATAAGCCTTGGCAATTTGTTTCATCAACTTTTTATCCTGCTTTTCAATCGACACCAGATCAATTTCTTTTGCAGGCTTTTTAAGTTCCTCATTTGTTTTTTCATCGATTTTTTGTTCCAGTGCCTGGAATTCGGTATACAACTTTTCGTTCTTAACCAGCTGATATTGAGACAAGGAACTATTGTATTTGGCTTCGAAGCTGATGCCCAGAAGTTTACCCTTAAAATCTTGTTGAACCTGAACCGGCATCCAGATTCCTTGCACAGGGGCATATAAATTGCTCAGTTTAGTTTCGATATTTTGTACATTACCACTGAGTTTGGCGCTGTGTATACACCATAGTTGGTCTATGATATTAATTTCTCCTTCCCAAACCCGTTCACCCTTTTGTCTGGGAATCACCTTTATTTTAAAAACCTCGTATCCCCGATCGGTAAAAGCACCCAGATACTGAAACTTGTATGAGCGAAAAGATGCCGGAGAAAGTGGCGAAATGGTAGATCCGTAATTTGGGCTGTACAGATCCTCTTTGATAAACTGCTGGCCTATTTTAACATTTCCGGCCGTAGACCTTGCTGCAATCACGACTTCCTTGTAAGTATTGGGTTGTTTAAACTCCAGGTTTTCTAGGGTTTCTGTAAAAAAAACTGTGTTTTCGTCGAACCCGTTCGATTTCGCAACAGACCGCAATAAGAATGGCACTTCAAGAACCCTCCCGGAACCCCGGATATAAACCCTGGCCTTATAGCTGTCTACCAACAGTTTGTTAATTTTTGCCCGGGCTATTGCCTTCCGCATAATACTGTAGGCTGGGTCTTCGTTTCTGGAGGCTACAGTTACCTCCTTCATCTGGATACTTACCTCCTGGAGGTTAACATCAACCTCCTGCATTGCCGTAGATACTGTAATTTCTTTTGCAATGGTTTGATAACCAATACACTGAAAGTAGATTTTATACTGGCCGGCGGGTAATTCCAACTGGTACCTACCTTCCTGGTTGGCCATGGTTCCCTGGGGCTGCTTTTCAACCCCGATAGAAGCAAAGGGTATAGGTTCGCCTTTCTGGTCGGATATAAGACCCTTGATACCCGACTTCTGGCCAAATGCCTGAAAGCAAACCAGGAAAAGGAATGTGCAGAAACGATTAAACATACGAAGGCAAAACCGAAATTATTGTTGAATTACGGCCTGCCAAATATGAGAGGAACTCTAATCCTAACACCGAAAAACTTTACAAACGGTCTGCCAAAATAGAGGCGACGTTTATCCGCATGCCAGGTATGCCCAATTTTCGAAAACGCCCTAAGGCCAGATGAATAGGTGCCTAGGCTGCTGCGCTATGGCTGATCTGCGCATACTTCTGATATCGCTTTACCAAAACGTCCATCATCTCCTGGTCGTGGTAATGATATTGCCGCAAAAGGTAAATCATGGTACCAATGAGGCGAACAATGGAGTTAAATTCCACTTTCTCAGCACCCGATAACTGATTCATTTTTAGTAATTTTTCCATTCGTTGTGCCTGCGACAGCATATCGAATGAGAGATCTGCAATTGACCTGAGTTGCGCTTTTTTCGTAGAATCCTGCTGTGCACTTACCGTAAAGGGTACAGAAAGGATGTGTTGGAAAACTCTTTCGCTGTATTCAGATGCATGTGTGTGTATATGATACATGAATTCAAAGATTAAAATGAGGAGGAACGCTCCCGTCCATAGGAAAGCCCAAAGGTTGAAAATTGATAAAGCTACGGAGGTACCCAGTGTTTGGATTCCTTACATGAATGATTTTGGAGACGAAAAGAAGCGGGTATACCTTTGATGAATGCAGAATAAGATTATAATCCTGGATTTCGGCTCTCAGTATACCCAGCTTATTGCTCGAAGAATCAGAGAGTTAGAGGTGTATTGCGAAATTTTGCCCTACTATACGGAGGCCGGGCCGGATGCACATGTAAAAGGCATTATCTTATCCGGAAGTCCAAAATCTGTGCGTGAAAACGCACCCATTTCGCCAAAATCTGTTTGGTTGGCGGCGGGTATTCCGATTTTAGGCATTTGCTATGGGGCCCAGTGGCTGGCCCAAAATTTTGGGGGCGTTGTTTCGCCCAGCACCGTAAGAGAATATGGAAGAGCCCGGTTAAAGTTGCTTGGGGAATCGGCCCTAACCGACACTTTGCCAGAAGAAAGCCAGGTTTGGATGTCGCACAGCGATACCATCACAGCTCTGCCTTCTTTTTTCAGAATTACGGCAGGCACCGATACCATACCGGTGGCAGCATTCGAACATCTGCACGAACCAGTCTATGGGGTTCAGTTTCACCCGGAAGTTATCCATTCCGAATTCGGGAAACAGCTCATCCACAACTTTATAACCGGCATTTGCGGAGTGGAGAAATCCTGGACTCCGGCCCATTTTATCCACGATACCATTTCAGCGATTCGCTCTCAGGTAGGCAGTGCGCATGTTGTGTTGGGACTTTCTGGTGGGGTAGACTCTTCTGTTGCAGCCCTTTTACTGCACGAAGCGATTGGCACACAATTGCATTGCATTTTTGTTGATAACGGACTTTTAAGAAAAAATGAATTTAAAGAGGTACTCCAGTCTTATCAACATATGGGTCTTCAGGTTTCCGGGATAGATGCAAAAGAGCGATTTTATGCCGGTCTCGATGGGGTTACCGATCCAGAAAAAAAGCGAAAAATAATAGGTCGGATTTTTATAGAAGTATTTGAAGAAGAGGCATTTAAATCCGAACAGGTGGCTTTCCTTGGTCAGGGAACCATTTATCCCGATGTGATTGAATCGGTTTCTGTGCATGGCCCATCGGTAACCATAAAATCGCATCACAATGTGGGGGGCCTTCCTGAACTGATGAAGCTAAAAGTAGTGGAACCGCTTCGTACACTTTTCAAAGACGAGGTACGAAAAGTAGGGGCTGCACTTGGCCTTGACCCTCGCATACTGAACCGCCACCCCTTCCCCGGGCCTGGACTGGCCATCCGCATCCTGGGCGAGGTTACACCGGCTAAAGTCCATTTGCTTCAACATGCAGATCATATTTTCATTTCGGCTTTGAAAGAAGATGGTCTTTATGAAAACGTTTGGCAGGCAGGGGTAATACTGCTTCCTGTATATAGTGTAGGCGTTATGGGCGACGAACGCACCTACGAACAGGTCGTTTGCCTGAGAGCCGTGAGCAGCAGCGACGGTATGACAGCCGACTGGATTGATTTTCCACACCAGTTTCTGGCAAAAGTTTCGGCACAGATTATAAACCAGGTAAAAGGCATAAACAGAGTTGTGTACGACATCAGCTCTAAACCTCCGGCTACCATAGAGTGGGAGTAAAAATGCCTCCCCAAGATTCTCTGCTCCTATTTTTTGTCTTTAACCCACTTCACCAGCCAGGTATCCATTTCCCAGAGCATGTGTAAAATATTTTCTCTGGCCGCATAGCTATGGCTTTCGTATGGTAGCAAAACCAGCCGGGCTTTACCTCCATTTCCCTTGATGGCCTGAAAAAGCCGCTCGCTCTGCAAGGTAAATGTACCTGGGTTGTTATCAGCGTCTCCATGGATCATCAGCATTGGGGCTCCAAACTTGTCGGCATAGTTAAATGGCGACATTTTATGATACACACTTTGTGCCTGCCAGTAAGTTCTTTCTTCTGCCTGGAAACCAAAAGGTGTTAAGGTTCGGTTGTAGGCACCGCTTCTTGCAATCCCTGCGGCAAACAAATTGCTGTGGCAAAGCAAATTGGCCGTCATAAATGCACCATACGAATGACCCATTACTGCACACCGGTTTTTGTCTACATAACCCATTGAATCTACAGCCCTGATGGCCGCTTCGGCATCGGCTACCAATTGTTCTGTATAGGTGTCGTTTGGCTCTTCGGTGCCTTTGCCGATAATCGGGAACTGGGCATCTTCCAAAACCGCAAATCCCCGGGTGACCCAGAACACCGGCGTAGCCCAATTGATGCTGATAAAGGCATGAGGCGAATCCTTTACCTGTCCTGCTGCCTTATCGTCTTTATATTCGGTGGGGTATGCTTCCATCAACATCGGAAGCCGGCCGGTTTTGTTTTTATCGTATCCGGCCGGTAGGTATAGGGTAGCCGAAAGCTGTACTCCGTCGTTCCTTTTATAGTTGATTTTTTGTTTGCTCACATTGGCCAATGAAATGTAGGGATTCGGGCGAAAGGTGATTTGCTTGGGCGGGCTGTTTTTTGCAAAATTTCTGATGTACAGATTGGGCATCACTTTAGGGCTTTCTATACTGGTAATCATTGTTTTAGCGTTGATATCCAGTATCCGCACAATTTGTTCGTAAGTCGTTTTTCCATCGGCCCTCCATAGCCTTTTTGCCTTACCGGTGGCGATATTGTATTCATCTATAAACGGGCGGTTCCCTTCTGGCGAATAACCTTCACCTTCCAGATAGAGCGACTTGCCGTCTTTGCTGAACTCGAGCACTGGCTGATTCAATGCATTGTACACCATGGCAAAAGAACCTGGATCTGCATACAGGTCTTCCGTACTCCGGTCGAACAGTACTTTCGGGGTTTGCTTTTCCAACAGCGGATTAATAACATAGGTCCTGGTATTCCTGTTTTTCCACCACTCGTCTATCACAATGGCAAAATCATCTTTTCCAAAAAGTATGTCTGCTACCCGGTTTTTGATCACACAAATACTTCGGGGTTGGGTATAGGGAGCATCTGCCTGAAATAACTCGTCCCGGTTTGGGACATTGTTTTTCGGATTTCCCTGATCAGGAGCCTCTGCCCAAACCAAGGTGGCAGATTTATCGGTTCGCCATTGGATGTTTCTCCGCCCTTCTTCTACCGCATCAAAATCGGTTGGAATTTTATCCTGGAGTGGGCGATTATAAAAACTGCCCGATTTAGAACCCTGGCTGGTGAACAGGTTAAACTGACTGGCAAAAAATCCATAGGTTAGGGTATAGCTATAGGGTTGCATCACCTCTTCGGTCAGAATCGTACTGCCATCCGGAGACTGGGAAACACGCTTATAAACGGCTTCGGGCAATACGTTTTCCATGGGTTTACCATCAGGATAAATTCTAACCATGGCCGATTTGGCGTAATAATCAAATTTGGCTTCGTCTTGCTTGTTCCGCAGCAAATCCTGGTAGGTGCGGGCGGGAGCCTTAACCCCTGTGGCGTCCTGGGTGGCAGGTCCTTTAGGTAATTCCTTCTTTTCTAACATTTTAACTTTATTTCCTTTCCATTTACAGAGCAAACTCTTTCCATCTGCTGCCCACTGGTATGGATTACCCATGCAGCCATTTAAACCTCCATCGGATATTTTTTTCGCTAGGCCGTTTTTAAGGTCGATCACCCAGAGCGACAATTGGTTGGCTTCTACCTGTACAAAAGCGGCCTGGGTTTCGTTTGGAGAAAATTGAAGATGCTGTATCTTTAGTTTTTCCGGCAGGCCAGATAGTGGAATTTCCTTGGCCTCGGGCAATGTCGATATTCGGATTCCTGTATAAAATCCGGTTCTCGCCTGGCTAAAGTTTTCCGGATTGATTCTTAACCCGGCCAGTCGTAACTCTGGTTCGGCCAATTCTTCCAGCGATTTATATAACGGCCTTTCCAGCTGCACCAGAAACCGGTTTGCTTTGGAAATCATGTTGGCCGAAGGTGCCTTGGTATCGGCAAGCTCAAGAATCTCTTTTGGAGGCACCTGGAAATCGGTCTGACCCGCAGCCAATTGAAGGCCTGCCAAACCCAGGGCAAAGGCAAGAAGGTAGATTTTCATAACGCTGATTTTCTGGAAATGAATTTGAAATGTTATAGAAATGAAAGACAATTCAGGTACTAAAACCATACGGGCTTATGCAGACCAGAGCAGAAGCCACTGTTAATGAGGAGCCAGGGACTAGAATACTCTGATCTTTACGTATTGGAACGGCTGGTACTTAGCTATATTTTTTTTATAGTCGCTTACATAGGGCGGGCCTTGAACCAGGGTAATATCGTCCTGGAAAATAATCCGGCTCAGGTCGGCCTTAAACAAAGTAAAAATCTCCAGCATTTTGTTTCTGGCGTCTCGGGCACGCTGAGCAGTAAGGTCTTTGTTGTTGGCGAAAGATTTGGTTGGCACGTGCGAAGCCGAAGATTCTATCTGAACCTTAATATCTGAGTGCTTTTCCAACAACGGCACCAGTTTTTCTACAAATGCTTTAAAATCTACATCGGCCGATTCTATCGATTTCTCATTGTATTGAAATCGTTGCAGAAACTCTGCCGGTACAAAACGAATGGTTTGTGCGCCTCCAATTGCCTTGCCTTTTGCCTTGAGTTCGAAAAAGCCCTGCCTTTTTTTCAGAACCACATCCAACCCGGTTTCAAATTCCCAAGGTCTGCCCTTTGGATCGTAGGTAAGTCGTATGCTGCCGGTACCCTTTGGCGGAATGGCCTCTTTAGGAAAATCGCCTGTTGTGCAATGGCAGTTGGCCGATGTTTTTTCAATCCAAACGGTATCTGCAGACTGGTTTACAAAAAGATAGGTGTGGTAAACTGGTCCTCCCTGTTCTCCTATTGTACCAAAGTCGTATTGCGTGTGCTGGAACAGGAGCGGAAAAGGCTTGTCCTGAGCGCTAAGGCTTAGGCTAAGGATCAATATAAGCCCCAAAATCGGGAAAAATCGGGGCTTTACCTGCATTGCTAGTTTCTATATAAAACTGCTTTTACCGCTTTTACCGTTTTGGCGACACTAGGAAGAATAGCATCGATCAGTGTAGGGGCATATGGCAACGGTACGTCCAAACTTGTTACCCGATGAACCGGAGCATCCAGATAATCAAATGCATAGCGCTGAATATGATAAGATATTTCTGAAGAAATTGAGGCCAATGGCCAGGCTTCTTCCACAACTACCAAACGATTTGTCTTCTGCACCGATTCCACAATGGATTGGTAATCAATGGGGCGTACCGATCTTAAATCTATCACTTCTGCCGAAATACCCTCCTTTTCGAGTTCGGATGCTGCACCCAGTGCCACCTTCATCATCTTACCAAAACTGACAATGGTAACATCGGTTCCTGCCTTTTTGGTATCGGCTTTTCCGATCGGGATCAGATATTCGCCTTCAGGAACTTCTCCCTTGTCGCCATACATAAGCTCCGATTCCATAAATATAACCGGATCATTGTCTCTGATGGAAGTTTTAAGCAGGCCTTTAGCATCGTAAGGATTAGATGGTACCACCACTTTTAGCCCTGCGGTGTTGGCATACCAGTTTTCAAAGTTCTGTGAGTGTTGCGAACTCAGCATGCCTGCGTTGCCGGTTGGCCCTCTGAAAACAATAGGGCAGCCATATTGACCGCCAGACATACTCATTACTTTTGCCGCAGAGTTAATTACCTGATCAATAGCCACAAGACTGAAATTGAACGTCATAAACTCCACAATTGGGCGAAGCCCGTTCATGGCAGAGCCCACACCAATTCCTCCAAAGCCAAGCTCGGCGATTGGGGTGTCTATAACTCGATCCGGACCAAATTCGTCCAACATTCCCTGGCTTACCTTATAGGCCCCATTGTATTGGGCCACTTCTTCACCCATTAGATAAACGGACGGATCCAACCGCATTTCTTCGCTCATTGCCTCACGTAGGGCTTCCCGGAATTGTATCTCTCTCATCTATAGACGTATATTGGCTTGTATTTCAACTGGATACGAAATTCTTTGGATGGTGCCATTGGTGCTTTTTGCGCAACGACTTGTAAAGAAACACACAGCTTTGGTAAAACTTTGGTTTCTTTTCCTGAATTTCGGGCTGCAAATATAACAAAGCATGAACATGGTAATGCTTTAGGTTAAGTCTGGTTCCGAATCTGCATATGAAAATCGGTCTGTTTTATTTTTGTTTTCTGTTGGGAATGGTTGCTCAGGGACAATCTTTACCTGCCATCAGCATGGGACAGGTCTATTTGCCTGCTGTGGTAACCAACCCGTATGAAACAGATTTGCAGGCCTTGCTGCACAGCGCTTTACAATCGGATCCTCACCGATTTTCTTATAATCCTATCTTTTCCGGCAGGCAAACCACCCTTTCTCCAGAGGTTTTTCAAATCTTTTTAGATAAAATTCCTGTTCCACATGGCCTGATCTATGTTTCAGAGGCCACTGCCAGCAAAAGCGTTTTAACCTTTCCGATGTTTAATTATTCACATCCGGGTGTGCTGGAAGGGCAAATGGAGGCTACCTCCAAAATCAGAAATGAAACCCCGGTCGCCGTCTACCAAAATGGCAAATGGAAGGTTTTCTATAAAAGGGGAACCCATCAAATGTTTCCGGTTCCTGTTTCGAAAACCGAATATTTTGATGCCACCGGTACCCTCGCCTTTGTGGAAGACGGTTTCCTTCATTTACATGCCAATGAAGATTCTACGGTACGGGCTTCGGTTTTCAAACCAGATCCATCCACAAAACTTCGCAGAAACTATGGGAACGGACTAAAAGACAGTGCCGATCGAAACTCTGCTTTGCTGGTTCAGGCGCTGGATACTGTTCTGCTACAAGTGCATTTCGAAAATGATACTTTCAGCCTGAAGAATTCAAAATTTGAGATGGGAGAGTTTTCGCCCCCCATCCTACCGCTGACACGTACGAGAGCCAATAACCTTTGTTTTACCCGTGACACCGCCTTATTTGAAGAAGTAAATGTGTTTTACCATCTCAATAAGTTTCGCCAATTGATTGATTCTATCGGGTTTAACACATTGGCAGATTACCCTTTGCGGGTCGATGCCCATGGCATGGATGGAGCAGACCAGTCGGCCTACTCTCCTGTGCTTGATATTCTGGCTTATGGAACTGGAAACGTGGATGATGGAGAAGACGCTGCGGTCGTCGTCCACGAATATGGCCATGTACTGGCGCATGCTGCATTTCCATTTGGGAATGCCGGGCAAGAACGCCGGGCGGTAGAAGAAGGCATTTGCGATTATCTGGCTGGTTCTTATGCCCGAAATATTTCAGATTGGGAATGGCAGCGACTTTTTAAATGGGATGGGTGGAATGAATTCTGGCCAGGTCGTAATCTGCTGAGCACCAAACACTATCCCGAAAATTTAGTGGGGCAGATCCATCGGGATGGCGAAATATTCAGTTCTGCACTTATGAATATTGAATTGGTTTTAGGCAGAGAGGTTACCCACCGGCTTGTTCTCCAGGCTTTGTTCTCCCTCGGTCCTAATTTGTCTATGCCACAGGCTGCTTTTTCGGTTTTAAGGGCCGATTCTCTTTTATTTTCGGGCAGCCATAGCCAGGTGATCAATGCCATTTTTCAGGGCAAGGGAATTGCTCCAGGAAATATTATTGTGGGCTTGCGTCCAGAAAACCTACCGGCATCTCAATCAATAGCTGGCTATCTGGTAAATAGCGATGACTTTGTTTCCCTAAAGCCTTTGATTGGAGACGAGTGGAATACCATTTCCCTTTGCGATATCACGGGTAAAATTATTCGGTCGGTAACAGAACAATCAAATTCTGAGCAGTTTAAAATATCTACGGCGGGTATTCCTCCAGGCTGTTACCTGATTATGGCCCAATCCAACATACGAGGCATATGGCAGCCTGCCAAATGGATACGGTGATCAATTCAACGAATCGCCTCTCAATATCCGTAGTTTTTTTCGTGCTTCTGCTACAAATACAGAACCAGGGTATTCTTTAATAAGTTTCAAAAAATAAGACATTGCCTTTTCCTTGTCTTTGAGCTGATTCATATAAATATTTCCACTGTAAAACAACGCATCGTCCATATAAAGATCGCTTGCCTTTGTTTTAAAAACCTCATCCAATTGCTGAAGCGCTTCTGTGAACTGCCGGGTTGCGCTGTAGTTTTTGAAAAGCCTGTATTTGAGCTTTTCCAACACAACAGGGTTGCTAATTGTACCGGTTAGCGCCTGAATCTGGCTGATAGACTCCATGTAGTTGCCTTGAAAAGCCAATAAATCTATATCGGCAAATTTAGATAAGAAGTACCCGGTTGTATCTTCGGCCAGAATATCCTGAAGGAGCAGGCCGAGTTCAATGGCATCGTTGCTGATGTCTCTGGAAGTGCTCATTTTCAACACATCGAGCTGTTCCTGACAGAGTTCAAATTCCCCTTTAAAATAGAATACCTTGGCATTTTTGAGCTTGGCTTCATAGCCAATCAAACTTTCTGCCTCATCTTTCTCCACCTGCCCATATAATAAGCTGGCCTCCCAAGGTTCATTTTTTAGGATATACATGTCGGCAATCATCACCTTTGCCTTGTTCTGGTAGTTGGCAGGCCACCTGCGGTTTTTTAGACTTGATTCCAGAATCTGAATGGCAGTATCGGGTCGGTTCAGAAACTTTCCACATAACTCCGCAATTTTAAGGGTAAGGTCATAAGCATTGAGAAATTGACTGTTGGTAAGGTTAGAATACTCTTCGATAAGGGCTTTAACCTCTTCTTTTCGTACCGGATAGGTATTTTTTACGAGTTCTTCTCTCAACTGAATGAGCTTCTGTTGTGCCTGAAACCGATTTGGCGTTGCGGGGAAATTCTGAATCACAAATTCAAAACACTTAATAGCCAGGCGGGTTTCTTCATTATTGATGGCAAATTCTCCCAGTTGGTATACTCGTGCACCGGCCGTGTTCTGCAACAAGTCGAGTGCCTGGTACTGGGCCAATGCGCCTTCATAATCCCGCTCCTGCAGGTATAGCCATCCCAGAAAAGCCGGAAACTCCTGAGCGGAGGGTCTGGCCTGAATCTGCTTCAGTAGATCAATCTGCAGTTGTTTGCTGAAGGCTGGATCGGTAACATATTCCTGGATAAAAGATTCCAGCTCATTCTCACCAGTTACCCGGTCTGCCAGGATCTGCATTACGGTGCGTGCCGATTCTGTATAAGATTTTGATGCAAGCTGGATTTGTAGCATTTGCTTCCAGAACTGCCTGAAACCAAATATTTTAATGGCTTGTTCTAACAGCTGTGAGCGGTAGGTAAGTCCGTCGTTTTGGGTAAAAAAGTTAAAGCCCTGGTAAATGCGATCCTGACTTTTCAGCATCCAGGGAATCCAACGTGCGGTAGTAAACTTATCCTGTTCTTTGGGCCCCTCTTTCTCCTTCAGGTATTTGTACTGGTAGGTGTAAAAAGTAAATTGGTCGGGATTGCGTTTGATGAACTTTCGAAGGGTTGGCTCCACTTTTGCAGGCTTCTCCTTCTCAAGGCATTTCATCAGATTACCGAAAATGGCAACATCGGTTTGGGGGTTGCCCGCCAGGTCCTCATAAATCTCCAGCGCTTTTGCATAATTTTCTCTTTTAAAATATTCGTCGGCAAGTTCCTTTTTATTTTGGTTTTCCTGGGCAAACAAATAGCCCGTGCACAGAAAACTCAGAATCATAAACAAAGGCCACTTCCGGTATTGGCTGGTTTGCCTGGTTATCCACTTTTCCACCTGCATTATAATTATGTACAAATATTTAATTAAATCTTGTTTCTATTGTTATACCTGTGGATATGTGGATAAGTTTTGTGGATAATTAAAGTATTGCTTGAAGCTTGGTTTTATAAATCATTAAAAAAAAGAGCTTTAAGGGTTTTTCTGGATCCTATTCCATTTTGTATTTTTATGTTGGAAAGAAGGCTGTGTTCTTGTGGATATGTAGGGTTATACCGGTTATGTCTTTGGGTGTAAAGAAATGATGTGGATAGGCCTCCGTTTATCCACAATCTGTTTTAGACTTGTCCACATTTTCTGTTAACATTTCTATTTTTTAAAGTTACTCATAACCAATGGATTATCGGATAGAGAAAGACACGATGGGCGAGGTGAAAGTGCCTGCTCTTGCATACTGGGGTGCTCAAACCCAACGTTCACGGGATAATTTTCAGATTGGCGGCCAGACCATGCCCCGGGAAATTATCAGGGCGTTTGCCTATTTAAAAAAGGCTGCTGCCCAGGCAAATCAGGAGCTTGGGGTATTACCGATTGAAAAATCTGAGCTTATAGGAAAAGTTTGTGATGAGATTCTTGCAGGTAGTCTCGATGACCAGTTTCCCCTTGTCGTTTGGCAAACAGGTTCTGGTACCCAAAGCAATATGAACCTTAATGAGGTTATTGCCAATCGAGGTCATGTTTTGCAAGGTGGTCATCTTCTGGATGAGAACAAGTTCCTCCATCCGAACGACGATGTAAATAAGTCTCAATCTTCCAACGATACCTATCCTACGGCGATGAGCATTGCAGCTGTTAAAATCCTGGTTGAAAAGGTTGTTCCTGCTATAAAAGAACTCCATAAGGTCTTAGACGATAAAGCTAAGGCTTTTAGCGGTATCGTTAAAATTGGGCGTACCCATCTTATGGATGCCACCCCGCTTACCCTTGGCCAGGAATTTTCTGGTTATGCCGCCCAGCTGGCCCACGGTATTAGGCACATAGAGCAGGCCTTACCACATTTGTATGAACTGGCTTTAGGTGGTACTGCGGTTGGTACAGGCCTCAATGCCCCGAAAGGGTACGATGTTTTGGTTGCAAAGAAGATTTCGGTACTCACGGGTCATCCATTTATCACGGCTCCCAATAAGTTTGAAGCCCTGGCTGCCCACGATGCCATGGTTTTTTCCTCCGGAGCACTTAAAACGGTTGCGGTTTCGCTGATGAAAATTGCCAACGACATTCGTTTACTTGCTTCTGGTCCACGTTCAGGACTTGGTGAAATCCTTATCCCGGAGAATGAACCCGGTTCTTCGATTATGCCGGGAAAGGTAAATCCTACGCAATCAGAAGCTTTAACAATGGTTTGTGCCCAAATTATTGGTAACGACGCCGCCATTTCTGTGGGTGGTATGAATGGTCATTTTGAGCTCAATGTTTTTAAACCGGTTATCGCATTCAATTTCTTAATGGCTGCAAATTTGCTGGCCGATGGTTGTGATTCTTTTAGAAAGAATTGTGCGGTTGGGATAGAACCTAATGAGATGTTTATTAAGAGGCATCTTGAGAATTCTTTGATGTTGGTTACCTCGCTTAACACCCATATTGGTTACTACAAGGCTGCAGAAATTGCGAAGAAGGCCCACAAGGAGCACCTCACATTAAAGGAATCTGCCCTTGCTCTGGGATATGTCTCAGCTGATGAATTCGATGCCTGGGTGAAGCCAGAAGAAATGGTTTGATCTGATCTGATCTATTGGCTCCTTCAGGAGCCTTTTTTTTGATGGTTGTTCAGCTCTCTGTTTATGGCTTGCACGATACTTATTACTTCTTTCATGTATGGCAAGCCTAGGTTTTTATTGCCTTTTGGTTGATAATTAGGTCTTTATGGTTTTCTTTCTAAGTTTTTCTTTTTTCTGGCTCCTGGTTTCTATTTTTAAAAACCAGGGGTAATGGTAAGGTTCTCGATATCCCAGCCTGGTTTTAAATCTATGGGGTTATCTAGTTTGTATAAGGGTTCGGCTTTTCGTTCTCTTATTTTGTTTCCTCCGGTATACATGCCGTCATCGTTTACATCCTGGTATACCTGTAACTGGTATTTTCCTGGTTTCACGTGGAACACAAAGATTTTCCCTTTCGCTGCACCTATAAATTCGTTTTTCTCCGAAAGTAGCTCTGTTACGATGCCCTTATTTAAGTTGGCTACAATAGTTCCAGAAATTTCTCCTTGTGGTTGCAGGTCCGTTTTTTCAATGACAACTGAGTCAATCGTATAGCCTTTTCTGTTGTAAAAGCAGATGGTATCGTATCTGATTTTCACTTTGCCAGGGTTTGCTTTTGGAAGTGAAATTTCTATGCTGTTCGCATCAAATTTAGGATCAACTTTTGTCCATACAGAATCCTGATTTACCTCTGTTCTTTTTGGGATTATCGATAAATTCCAATCGAAAGTTTGTTTGACCCACAGTTTTTTCTGATCCATTCTGGTAGATACCGTTTTCCCATTCTGAAGTATACTAAGGCTTCTTGTAGAGTCTAGTTTTACGTTGTTCAATGTGTCGGTAAGTTTATTACCCAGGGTGTCTAAATAGTTCAGAATGAGTGGTCCTTTGTAAGGATAAATCCGATAGATATCTCTTTTAGGCGTCCTATATATAATATTTTGTCTAATCGGATCTGTTAGGGATATAGGACCGGTGGCCTCCAGCGAAATGGTATCCTTCCTGATCTGCTTGAAGATTTTTATCTCCTTGTACTTTTGTGGTAGTGGAGTAACGGTTTGTTTGCTGGTGCCTTCTATAAAAATAGTGTCTACATATAAATGTCCATCTTCTTCTCCATACTGATAATTTTCGTTGCCATCTTTATATACTTCTAGCGCATATTTACCTCTAGGTATCGATGTTATAGATAATAGTCTTAAACTGTCGGCAGAGGCAAAGTATAGTTGGTTGTTTCCGTTTTTGAGGGTTGCCAGAATCTTCTTTTGCTCTGGCTTATGGGATATGTCCAAGGTATTAATTTCAAGGCTACAGGTGTCTAATGTGCTACCCGTGGTGAACACCAGGTTGGTGTCGCTCAGTAGATTGCCTTCCCGGTTATCTTTTATCTTCTTTTGTAATACAATTGCGTAAGTTGTATTTTCTCTAAAACCTGAGTCTGCGGTTATTTTAAGTTTTTTCGTTCCAGGGGTTACGGTGGTTGGTGTTCGTGGAGATATTATGAGTTGCTTTTGATTGTGTTCTGAAACATCTTCATTGAATTCCAAAATGATGGACTTTCCTTTAAAGTTGGTAGTTCCTGAAGTTGGGTTGGCTGAAAGGAGTTGTGGTCGGGTAGTGTCTTTTGGCCCACCTTGCGGAGCCTGTATACTGGCGCATGCGTAACATAACGACACGATCAGTACATATAACTGGTTTCGCATATCTAATTCGACCTCGTATTGAAAAGAACAACAAGTAAAATGGTGATGCCCAGGATTATACTTCCGGCCAGGACCCAATTACCTGAGGATGACGAGGCCGTTTTTGAAGTTGTGTTTGACTTTAACAAGGAATCTGTTTCTGTCCAAATCAGGGTTGAATCTGGTTTTAGCTTTTCATCCATATGGTGAGTAGTGTAGATCCCTGCTCTGGATTGTTTTTTCCATGAAAGTATGATTTTAGGCCAGTAAGAAGACCAGAAAAGGTTGATTTATTTTGGTACCGAGCTGATATCATCCCGATGTATATGGGATCTAAAGGGAGTTGGCCTTTGTGGATATTTTTTAAACCCAGGCTATTCATGAATGGGGTAAGGCTGTTAATATCCCAATGATACAAATGTCGGGGTACATCCCATGCTGCCCAATGAGTGCCAAATGTTTCCAAATCTTTCGATTGTTGGTTTGGCACTGCAATCACGATGATTCCATTGGTTTCTAATTTGTTGGTCAGGAGTTGCATGGTTTCTCTCAACGCATGAATATGTTCCAGTACGTGCCAAAGCGTTATTACCTGGAATGATTTGCTTACAGGTAATTCATCTACATGAGCATACAGCTTTTTCCCTGTTCGGCTATAAAAGTTTTGCCGGGCGGTTTCAGATGGTTCTATGCCATCGGCCTCTTTGCCTTTACCTAGTAGAAATTCTGTAAAAAAGCCTTCCCCGGTTCCATAATCCAAGACTTGCTTCCACTCGGGCTTAAACTGTCGAACGAGTTCATACTTTGTCCCCAGCATATAATTACGGGCCGTTTGGTACACTTTAAGGAAAAGCGATGCCTTCTTTCCGGATTCGTGACTCGCATAATTGGCCGAATCGTAATATCGTCCTATTTCTTCCGGTGTGGGTCTGTCTTGGGTTAGTCGTAATCCACAATGCTGGCATTCTACGATTTTAAATTCTTCCTGGCTAAAGTAATAGTCCTTAATGGTTTGATAGGGACCCAAAGCGGCGGATTGACATGCCGGGCAATGCGATAGATTTTCAGTTTTCATCTGGATTGACAGCATAAAGAACAAGGATAGAAAGGTCTGATTGCGAGATACCACTGATTTTACGGGCCTCCCCTAAGGTTTTAGGCTTCAGCTTTTTTAATTTTTCTCTGGCCTCTTTTGAGAGTGTCTTCAGGCTTTCAAAGTCCAGGTTTCTTCTCAGTTCTTTGCGCTCGCTCAAGTTTATTTTGATCGCCATTTGCCGTTCCTTTTCTATGTAGGGCTGGTATTTTACCTGAATTTCGGCTTCTTCTATTTCTTCCGCTGTGGCGTGGTATGGATTTACCTTTTCTGCCAGGGCACTGATCAGGTCGGTAGCCTGAATTTGAGGCCGTTTCAGGATTGTTTCAATGCTCGCCTTTTCCTGTATTCCTGGAGTTGATTTCTGATCCAGAATTCCGTTAATCTCTTCTGGTAGCAATTTGTGCTGTGCCCAGAATTCCAACGTGTTTTGGATTCGCTCTTTTTTCGAACGGTATTCTGTAAGCCTTTCTTCACTGGCCAAGCCCAGCGATTTACCAATTTCTGTAAGTCGGGCATCGGCGTTGCTCTGCCGGAGTAGGGTCCTAAACTCAGCTCTGGAGGTAAACATCCGATAAGGTTCTTCGGTGCCCTTGGTGATTAGATCGTCGATCAACACCCCGATGTAGGATTGTGACCTGTCTAAAACAAACCCTTCCTGTTTCTCTACCTGCAGGTGTGCATTTATACCAGCCATCAGTCCCTGGCAGGCTGCCTCTTCGTAACCGGTAGTCCCATTTATCTGCCCTGCAAAAAACAGGTTGTCTACCAGATAGGTTTCAAGAGTGGGCTTTAATTGGGTGGGTGGAAAATAGTCGTACTCAATGGCGTATCCTGGCCTGAAAATTTTTGCATGGTCCAGGCCTTCTATCTGTTTGAGTGCTTCTACCTGAGTTTCGTATGGCAACGAAGTCGAAAATCCGTTGACATAGATTTCGACTGTATTCCATCCCTCTGGTTCTATAAATATCTGGTGTCGGTCTTTATCTGCAAACCGGGTTATTTTATCTTCTATAGATGGACAATATCTGGGTCCAAGTCCTTGAATTCTTCCATTAAACATGGGTGATTGGCTAAAGCCCTTTTCCAGTATTTTATGAACCTTGTCGTTGGTATAGGTAATCCAACAGCTTTTCTGGTTGTCTACCGCCTTGCTGTTCGACAGGTAAGAGAATTTGGATGGATTCTCGTCTCCCATCTGTTCTTCCATCCGGGTGTAATCTAAGGTTCTTCCATCAATTCTGGGTGGTGTACCGGTTTTCATTCTTCCAGTATCGAAACCTAGTTGGATAAGTTGGGCAGTAATGCCTGTTGCAGAACTTTCGGATATCCGGCCGCCGGTTAACTGTTTTTCGCCAATATGAATGATTCCATTCAGAAAGGTTCCATTTGTGAGCACCACACTTTCGCATGTGATTTGGTAGCCCAATTGCGTTTTAACCCCACAAGCCTTCCCGTTTTTTACGATGAGCTCTACCACGGTGTCTTGTAAAAAATCTACATTCTGGATTTGCTCCAGCTGGAGTCGCCATTCTTCTGCAAATCTCCATCGATCGTTTTGTGCCCTGGGGCTCCACATGGCTGGTCCTTTAGATCGATTAAGCATCCTGAACTGGATGGTTGTTTTGTCTGTTATAATACCAGACATTCCACCTAGTGCATCTATTTCTCTTACAATTTGGCCTTTGGCAACACCGCCCATAGCTGGATTACAACTCATTTGGCCAATGGTAGCCATGTTCATGGTTACCAAGAGTACTTTCGAGCCCAGGTTGGCCGCTGCTGCTGCCGCTTCGCACCCTGCATGACCAGCACCTGCTACAATTACATCGTATTTTGAAAACATCTTTTTAATATGTGTTCCACGTGGAACAGCTACAATTCGACTGTTCCGTTTTTTGAAACCATAAGGCAAAGATAGCTGGATGCCACGGTAAGGTAAAACTATTGGAAAGGGTGAGCGACCTTAGGGTTAGGTTGGCTCATTTTCTTTTGGAAAATTTATAAGAGACTGATATTCAATACGATGTGGCCCGTTCGTTTCTATTTGCAGTATTAGAGTAAAAAGGCTTCTGGAATTATAGACTTTCTATGCTAAAATACACTTCAGGTTTATGGATTCCTTTCTATAACTTGCTGTACATAAATTTAACTCTTTTTCAAAAGTAACTTACTGAAAATCAATATGTCGGATAGCAAAGCAGAAAAGCTCAAGGCCCTTCAACTCACCATAGAAAAACTTGACAAGGAATATGGAAAAGGTACCGTAATGAAGTTGAGCGATGAACGAGTTGTAGACGTACCCGCCATTTCTACCGGTTCATTGGGTTTGGATATTGCCCTTGGGGTAGGCGGATTTCCCCGAGGTAGAGTCGTAGAGATTTATGGGCCGGAAAGCTCGGGGAAAACAACATTAACTATGCATGCCATTGCACAGGCCCAGAAGGCAGGTGGTCTTGCAGCGTTTATAGATGCAGAACATGCATTTGATAAATTGTATGCCCAAAAGTTGGGAATCGACACCGAAAATCTATTGATCAGCCAACCAGACAATGGTGAGCAGGCTTTGGAAATTGCCGAACACCTGATTCGGTCTGGTGCTATTGATATCATTGTGATTGACTCTGTAGCTGCCCTTGTGCCTAAAGCTGAGTTGGAAGGAGATATGGGCGATAGCAAAATGGGGCTCCAGGCCCGGCTAATGAGCCAGGCGCTCCGTAAGCTTACCGGAACGATTAATAAAACGGGCTGCTGCTGTATTTTCATTAACCAGTTGCGTGAAAAAATTGGCGTAATGTTTGGCAATCCAGAAACAACCACGGGTGGAAATGCCTTGAAGTTTTATGCTTCTATGCGGTTGGATATCAGGAGGATTGGTCAGATTAAGGAAGGTGCTGACAATATTCTGGGCAATCGCACGAAGGTTAAGGTGGTTAAAAACAAGGTGGCCCCTCCTTTTAAAGTGGTTGAATTCGACATCATGTATGGAGAAGGAATATCGAAGGTTGGTGAAATTGTAGATCTTGGGGTGGAGCTGGAAATCGTGAAAAAATCGGGCTCGTGGTTTTCTTATGAGGGCAATAAACTTGGCCAGGGCAGGGATGCTGTTAAACAGATTTTGCAGGACAATCCAGAGCTCTCCGATGAAATTGAGGCTAAAATCAGAGCCCGCTTTAAAGGCGATGGTGATGCATCTAAAGTATTGGAAGCCAAGGATCTGGAAAAGCCATCTTTTGTAGAAGAATAACCCGAAAACGTATACTTAAAACCCGCTGCCAGCGGGTTTTTTTATGCCATTTCTGCCAGCATGTTTCCAATCTCGGT
>Ga0075163_10002611_pt1 | contig 24196 bp, 23 predicted proteins | sample JI1023141ADNA_FD_71478 | JGI IMG/M metagenome (GOLD analysis project Ga0075163, IMG submission 71478) | Wastewater effluent complex algal communities from Wisconsin, to seasonally profile nutrient transformation and Carbon sequestration -... | ecosystem: Engineered > WWTP > Effluent > Algae... | reverse complement strand
ATCCGCGCCGACCGGCACACGGAAGCCCTGCGTCTCTACGCCACGCTCCCGCCACAAGAGCACGACCCCATGTCGCTCGAGAACTACGCCATGCTCGCCGAGTCCCTCGATGATCACGAGCAGCTCCACCGCGCGTTGCAACTGACCGTGAGAGCGCAAAAGAATCCCACGGTCGAGAACTACCTCGACCTCGCCGAAGCCGCCTCCTATCTCGATGACCCGCACACCCAGACTGCGGGACTTGAGGAGGCCATCAAGCGCATTCCCGACAGCGCGCTCCTTCGTGTCTCGCTGGCCAATGCATGGCTGCGCGCGGAAGATTTCGAGCAGGCCATTGCCACTCTGACGGCCAGCCCTGCGTTGCGCGAGAACATGGAGGCCGTGGCCCTCAGTCTCTCCTTGGCTTCCGATGTGCGCGACCCCACGCGCATCCTCGATTTCGTCGGTGCGGATGTTGAGAAGCGATTTGCCCTGCCTGTCTCCTCGCGCCTCGATCTCGCCGTGCTTTACCGCGTATGCGGTGAGGCGAAGAAGTCAGACGAGATCTTTGCCACCGTGCCCGAGACTCCCGAGTCCACCGCCATGCTGGCACAGGCGCACTTTGAGGTCGGCGACTTCGAGGACGCCGCCCGCCTCATGTCCGCCCATATGAATAGCCATCCGCGCGCCGGAGCCAGCGATTGGATTTTCCTCGGGGAAATCTATGAGGCCCTCGGCCAGCCCGAGGAGGCCAAGCGCGCTTACGATTATTCCCTTGCTTTGCTCACAGCGGCTCTTCCCGACACCGCCTTCCTTCCCGATCTTAGTCCCGCCAGCACGGCCAACAAACCCTGACCCAGCCCGAAGATCCAACCTCGCATGAAAACTCTCACGCTAGCCATTCTCGCGCTGCTCCTCGTCCTTCTGCCAGTGTTGCGCGCGCAGCAGGGGCCGACAAAGCCTGCTGTTGCTCCCACCAAACAGGTAGAAAACTCGGAGGAGGAAATCCAGAAGCCCGCGCCGTTCTCCGATCAGGAGCTGCGCGTGCTACGCTCTGCCGCCACTCTGCCGGTCGAGCGCCTCCAGGAACTCCTCGTCGTGTACGAAAAACTCGACAACACCGCAATGATGGACGCACTGGCCCGCGCCATCCTAAGGCGCGATCCGAACAATCAAGACGCCCTGCGTGCTCGCGGTCTTGTGGAGCCGGAGCTTGAAACCCGTCCGGTCGGTTATCTCGAAGAGCTTGGCAAACAAGTGCTTGCTGGAAAAAAAGTCGAGGACACGGACTCTGTCGCCATCCAGGGAAACGCCCTCACCACCGATGGTCGCGCGGACGTGGCGGTGAAGCTGCTCGAAGCTCTCCGCTCGATCAATTTCGCCGGCAAACCCTTCCCCTACCTCGACGATCTCGCCTACGCTTACAGTGAGGCCGGCCGCCTAGACGACGCCATCGCGGCGTATGAAAAGATCGTCACGGAAGCTGGCCAATCATCCGAGTCGCGCGCCGAGGCTCAGAAGATCCTGCCCTCCCTCCGTGTCCGCAAACGCCTCGACGGCCTGCGCAAACAAGCCGGAGGCGATCTGGACAAACTGGTCGAACTCTCCACCAAAGCCTACCGCGACACACCCGATGACTACGACGTGATCGCCTTTCGCATCGAGACCCTTGACCGTGCCCGCCGCTACGAGGAAGCGGTGAACATGCTCGAGGCCATGAAGAAGAAATCTGGCAATGCCAATGGCTGGGCTTGGCAACCCACGCTCGCCTACGCCTACTTTGGCTCGCGTCGCTACGAGCAAGCCATCGCCGCCTTCCGCGAAATTCAGAAATCCTCCGCCTTTGATCCAGCCACGCGCATGGAAGCCGAGAGCATGATCCTCGAGATTCGCGTCGGTCGTGAGATCGAACTCGGCATGGCCGCCATGAAGCGTGGCGACATGCCCGGTGCCAAAGCCGTCCTCGACAGACTCCTGAGTGACTACTCCATCCATTCCGACACACTCGGCTACCACGCCATTTATCTGGCCAAGACCGGCCACGCGCAGGAGGCTCTCCGCATCCTGAACGCCAAGAAGGCCGAGGCACAGGCCGCGCGCCTGCCTTTCAGCCAGCAGGACGCCATCGCTGACGTGTACATGGAGATTAAGGATTACCGCATGGCCATCGCCGCCACCCGCGAGATCATCGAAGACCCGCTCTACGACGATGAAATGCGCCAGGAGGCGTATGCAAAAATTCGCGAGATCGCCATTACGCAGACACTGGAGGCAGGGTATGCCGCCCTTCAGTACGGTTACCGCGCCGACGCAAAAGGCATTCTCATACGCCTCCAGCAATTCGCCCCGGAAGACCTGGAGGTGAAAGTCTTCGCAGCCGAAGTCGCGCTCGCCTACAACCACGCGGCGCAGGCGCGCAATGATCTTCTTGCCTTGAAGAGAGCCAATCCTGTAGGCCCGTTCCCAGGTCAGGAGGCTCTCGGTGAAGCCCATTTCCGCACTGGCGAGTGGGAGCGCTCGTTCGCCGACTACGAGGAGATTCTGAACCTGCCAGGCTACGAGCCCGAGGATCTTAGCGAGGCCAGAAAACAACTGCGCGATCTGCGCCCGCTCATCCGCCCGATGGCCACGCTGAACATGGAGTTCGCCAGCGAAGAGGAAGGCGATACGATCCATACCGAGGCTACCTACTCCACGGCGTGGTGGAATGACGGGCGCTTCACCGCTTTCGCCCGCGAGGACTGGATCAATCTCGCCGAGGGCGGCTACTTCGAGGCAACGAACACCGCCCGCTTCGAAGGCGGAATTACGGCCCAGCGCAGATTTTCAGGTGGCTATTTCGCCGAGGCCACCATCGGCGGCACCGAGAGCGGTGTGCTCTACGGCGCGCGTGCTGGCAAGTTTGCCAACGGCGGCATCGGCTGGTCGCTCGCCTACATGGGCAATCAGCGCTCCACTGAGAGTGTCTCGCTCCAGGCGCTCGATGGTCGTGAGGACCGAGCCGAGTTTCAGATCGCCGGCCCCATCGGCGACCGCTGGTTGATGGAGTTTGCCGCGTACTACCATTGGATTCGCGTCGGCGGCGACCGCCTCGGCCAGGGCTACGGATTCAATGGCACTCTCGACTACATCATCCAGAAAGAGACGCGCACGCGTCCCGAGATCACCATCGGCTATTTCGGCGAGTATCACCGCTTTGACTCCGTGAGCAACGTGCCACCCTCGATCACCAAGGAAATCCGCCGCGCCGTCGTCCCGCAGGAAGAAGTGCGCTCTGCGCTCGCCTCGACCGAGGAAGTCCGCCGCGCGGTCGCTGGCAGCTTTGGCCGCGAGGTGCTCGACTCGCTCGTTGATCCCGAGACGAACCGCCATGGCGTCCGCCTCACGGTGAAGAAACACTTTGGTGACGACTGGGCCGGATACGTCCAAGTCGGCGGTTACTACGCCTTCGACGACAAGAGCCTCGACTACACCGCCGCCGCTGGCGTGGAGTATTACCTCAGTGAGGCCGCGATGATCTACGCCGAAATCCGCTACGACTCCAACGGTCGCACCTCCAGCGCCGGAGTCCTCGAGGCAAATCTCGGTGCGCTCGTCACGTTTTGATGCGCCTCGGTTCGACAGGGCGCATGTCGTGACTAGAGTCGCGGCATGAGCGCCCCACTCTCCGATCACAGCACCGCAACAAAACGCGCCGCATTCCTGCGCGCGGAGATCGAGCGGCACAACCGGTTATACTACACCGACGCGAAACCGGAGATCAGCGACAAGCAGTTCGACGAGCTGTTGCGTGAATTGCAGGACATTGAGACCGCTCATCCCGATCTCCTCACGCCCGACTCGCCCACCCAGCGCGTCGGCGGTGCGCCGATCGAGGGATTCACGCAGATTCGGCACACGGTGCCGATGATGAGCCTCGACAACACCTACTCCGAGGAAGAGCTCGTAGCCTTCTACCAGCGCCTCGTGAAGGGACTCAATCGCGAGGCCATCCACTGCACGCTGGAGCCGAAGATCGACGGCGTGGCCGTGACAGTGCGATACGAAGCCGGAGTGCTGAAGCACGCCGCCACGCGTGGTGATGGGCAGATCGGAGATGATGTCACGGTCAACATGAAGACCATCAAGTCTCTCCCCCTGCGCCTGCCTCCGAATGTGCCACAGACCTTCGAGGTGCGCGGAGAGGTCTTCATGCCCAAGAAGGGTTTTGCCAAGATGAACGAAGAGCGCGAGGAAGCCGGCGAGCCGCGCTTTGCCAATCCGCGCAACGCCACCGCCGGCACGCTCAAGCAACTCGACTCGCGGATTGTCGCCACTCGTCCACTCGAAGTCATTCTTTATGGCCTCGCTGATGCAGGGGAAGCTCAGGTGAACTCCCAGCATGAAGTCTTTGCTTTGCTCAAGGACGCCGGACTCCGCACCGCGGATCACGTCTGGAGTTGCCGCTCGGCTGACGATCTCGTCAAGGCCGTGCGCGAACTCGATGAAAAGCGCAAAGCCTTGCCCTACGAAACCGACGGCGCGGTGATCAAGGTGGATTCGTTCGATGACCAGCGCGAACTTGGTGTCACCAGCAAGGCTCCACGCTGGGCCATCGCGTACAAGTATCAGCCCGAGCAGGCCGAGACGAAACTGCTCGCCGTCGATACTCAAGTGGGCCGCACCGGTGCGTTGACTCCTGTGGCGCGACTGGAGCCGGTTTTCCTCAGTGGCTCGACGGTCAGCAACGCAACACTTCACAACTTCGAGGAGATCGAGCGCAAGGACATCCGCGTCGGTGACCACGTCATCATCGAGAAGGCGGGTGAGGTCATTCCAGCCGTCGTGAGCGTGAACACGGGCAAGCGCACCGGTCACGAGCACAAGGTGCCCATGCCAACCGAGTGCCCGATCTGCCACACGGCGGTGGCGCGCGATGAGGAACTCGTCGTCATCCGTTGCCCGAATCCTGAGTGTCCCGAGCAAGTGAAGAGGCGCATCGAGCACTTCGTGCATCGCGGCGCGATGGACATTCGAGGGCTGGGCGAGTCTGTTGTCGCCCAACTTGTGGATCTCAAGCTCGTCAGCAGCCCCGCCGACTTGTATGACCTTAACGAACTGCTCCTCGCGCGACTCGAACGGCAGGGCACAAAGAGCATCGACAACATGCTCAAGGCCATAGCCGAAAGCAAAACGCAGCCGCCGTGGCGGATTGTTTTCGGCCTCGGCATCCTTCACGTCGGCGCTTCATCCGCGCGCAACCTGCTGGAGCATTTCAGCTCCATCGACAAGCTGGCGGAGGCTAGTGTCGAAGAACTCACCCAGTGCCCCGAGATCGGAGGCATCGTGGCACCGAGCATTCACGACTGGTTCCGTGATGCTCGGAACGTCGATCTGCTCGCGCGCCTCAAATCCGCCGGACTCACCTTCGCCCAGCGCGAGACGGCGCTCGCCTCGGACAAGCTCAACGGCACCACATGGGTGATCACCGGCACGCTTAGCAAGCCGCGCGAGGAGATCGCTGAGATCATCCGCGCCAACGGCGGCAAGGTCTCGGGGAGTGTCAGCGCCAAGACCACCTACCTCCTCGCCGGGGATGAAGTCGGGTCAAAGCTCGACAAGGCCACCAAGCTCGGAGTTCGGGTCATCGACGAGGCCGCATTTCAGCAGATGCTGGATTGAGCAAGCGCGCTGCTTGTCTCAGCCTTCATGTCTCACCAGCGTTGGTTCAGTGCCAGCCATGAGCGTGGTGCCGACCAGGGACGTGAAGCTGGCGGCACCTTCGGGAGCCGCGACGTTTGAGAATTCTCGCGTGCCCAGTTCCCATTCTAGGTGGAGATACTCAGCTAGCACGTTGGTGAGGCTGAGCTGGAAAAAATTCCCGACCGCTGCCCAGACGACGATGAAATGCCCGGCGGTGCCTCCCTCCTCCACTGCGGTTCGATAATGACCCAGCACACCCTGATAGCGTGCGCCTCGTGTCGTCTGTAAAAGCACAGCACCTGCCGCGAGACTGCGTGCGGCCATCTCGCCTGAGAGTCGGCCGTCCAGCTCGGCATCCGCTGCGACCAGCGCTCCACGATCCCGCGCCGCAGCCGCAGTCCATGCCTGCGTCATTTGTGGTCCGATCAGTGGCAGGAAGTGCGCGGCGCCAAACTGCTCCCAGCGCGCCCTGACGTGCGGCCCGCGCAACGATGCGGGGTGAAAATGCACATGATCGCAGCGCGCGCGGACACCTTGCAGCAGCCAGCGCACCCATGAGGGCCCGTCGGCGAGTTCCTGCGCCGGAGTTTCCCGGTCAAAGGAAACGATGGCTGATCGCTCACTCATGTATGCGTTGCGCCGGGCTTTTCATGCGGCCAAGTATTGCCTCGCGCGACTGCGCTGCCAGTTGAAAAGTTCCCATGCCTGAAGCTTCCCATCTTGACTCCGCCAAACCCTGGTACCAGTGCCAGCGTTGTGGCAATTGCTGCCGCTGGCCGGGTGACGTGAACGTGAGTGACGCGGAGATTCCGGTGATCGCGGCCCATTTGGGCATCTCCCAGGCCGCCTTCATTGAGGACTACACCCGGATAAACTCCAAGCGCTCCGGCCTCTCGATCATCGACAAGCCAAACGGCGAGTGCATTTTCCTCGAGGGCGTGAATACCTGCGCCATACAGGACGCGAAGCCCGTCCACTGCAAGGGCTTCCCCAATGCCTGGAGTTTCCCCGGCTGGCGGGACCAATGTGAGGCGATCGAGGTTTCCGGAGGGCATTGAAACCAGGAACCGGGAACTGAGAACCCGTGAACACCCCGTCTTTTCCCTTGCGCCACGGGGTCAGATCACTACTATCCCCCCCCTCCTGTCGCGGGGGGATATTCCGTGCGGCAGGTTCCCCCAATCCTGAGACTAACAACCCATGGCCGGCAGCCTTCTCGAGTTCCCAACGTCCGTTTCCTCGCGGAGCACTGCCAGCAATCATCAGCCTATGAGAGCCGATCTCGTTGAACAAGCCGCCCAAGTCATCCCCGATTTCCCCGTGTTGATCAACATGGTGTCCAAGCGCGTCAAGCAACTCGCCTTGGGTCGCCCCGCGCTGGTTGAGCGTCGCCCTGGAATCCGCGAAGCTGACGTCGCCCTTCTGGAAATCATCCAGGGCAAAATCAAGATCGAGGACATCATCGCGGAAGAGGAGTAGGCGGCTGGTTGATTGTAGATGGTGGATTGTTGATGGTAGTCGGCTCCCCGGATTTGCGGGCGTCCCCAAGGTGATGCCGCATGCCGACCTGGATTCCCATCCACAATCCACTTCCCCACCGTGTCCGACATCGCCACCAATCGCAAAGCCCCGCGCGACTTCCACATCATCGACCGCTTCGAGGCCGGCGTGGAGCTTCGCGGCACCGAGGTGAAATCCATCCGGCAGGGCAAGGTGAACGTCTCCGACGCCTTTGCGCGCGTGGACAAGGGTCAGGTCTGGCTCTACAACCTCGACATCCAGCCCTATGACAAGGCCAGCCACGTCCAGCATGAGGCGCGGCGCACGCGCAAGCTGCTGCTGCACAAGCGCGAGATCCTGAAACTCACCGAGCAATCTCTCCAGAAAGGCCTCTCCATCCCGGTGCTGCGCATCTACTGGAAGGGGCCGCTCGTGAAGGTCGAGATCGGCACTGGCCGTGGCAAGACAAAGGGTGACCAGCGCCAGGACATCAAGGAGCGCGCCGAGAACCGCGAGGCCGCCCGTGAGGTGGCCAGATTCAACGAGCGCAGCCGAAACTAAGCCCTGTGGGGTTGCATTCCGGCGCATTGTGGCCGATGGAAATGGTCCCTTTTGCCACACGACGAAAGGGATCACTCATCTCTCCTTTGCATGAACGTTTTGGTCACAGGCGGCGCCGGCTTCATCGGCTCCCACACGGTTGAGAGGCTGCTCCGCGATGGAGCGGGCCGAATTTCCATCCTCGACAGCTTCAACGACTACTACGACCCCGCCATCAAGCGCGTGAACGTGCGCGGTTTTGCGGATCGCGTCACGATCCATGAGGGTGAACTGAACGACCGCGCGTTCGTCGAGCGCGTCTTCGACGAGGGCAAATTCGACGCCGTGATCCACCTGGCAGCGCGTGCGGGCGTGCGTCCGTCCATCGAAGCACCCGAGCTTTACATCGACACGAACATCAAGGGCACCTTCAATCTGCTCGAAGCCTGCAAGCGCACGGGCTGCAAGAAGTTCGTCTTCGCCAGCAGTTCGTCAGTCTATGGCGTGAACAAGAAAGTGCCGTTCAGCGAGGAAGACGCGATCCTCCAGACGATCAGTCCCTATGCGATGACCAAGATGGCGGGCGAGCAGATGTGCTCGAACTACTCGCACCTCGCCGGTATTCGCACCGTGTGCCTGCGCTTCTTCACCGTCTATGGCCCGCGCCAGAGGCCCGACCTCGCCATTTCCAAATTTACGCGCCGCATCGAGGACGGCCAACCCATCGACAAGTACGGCACGGGCAACACGGCCCGCGACTACACCTTCATCAGCGACATCGTCGATGGCATCATTGGCGCGTTGCACTACGAGAGCGGTCCGATCTGCGACATCTTCAATCTCGGCGGCGCGCAAACCGTGACGCTCAATGACATGATCGCCACCATCGAGAAGGCCGTTGGCAAAAAGGCCATCATCAACGAAATGCCCGAACAACCCGGCGATGTGCCACTGACGTCAGCCGATGTCAGCAAGGCAGCGCGCCTCCTCAATTTCAGATCCAGCACGCACACCAGCGAAGGCATTCCTCGGTTTGTGGAGTGGTTCCGCCAGATGCGCGCAGAGGGAATTGTCTGCTGAACGGGCGATCCGCAACATCCGCTTCAACAAACACAAAGCGGCACGGAAGCTGCGTGCTAGCATGGGTTCACCCCCATGACACGCCACGACACTCTTCTCCATTGGATCAACGAAATGCGCGCCCTCTGCCAGCCGTACTCGGTCCGCTGGTGTGACGGATCGGACACTGAATACGACGAGCTTTGCGCCCTGCTCGTTAAGAACGGCACCTTCAAGAAGCTCAACCCCGAGAAGCGCCCGAACAGCTACCTAGCGTGGTCTGACCCATCCGACGTGGCGCGAGTCGAGGATCGCACCTTCATCTGTAGCAATCGCGAAGTCGATGCGGGCCCGACGAACAATTGGATGAACCCGCGAGAGATGAAGGAGACTCTGAAGGGCGTCTTCACAGGCTGCATGAAGGGCCGCACGATGTATGTCGTGCCGTTTTGCATGGGGCCGCTCGGCTCGCCATTCTCCGTGATCGGCATCGAGGTGACGGACTCGCCCTACGTCGTCGTGAGCATGAAGATCATGGCGCGCATGGGCAAGCCGGTGCTCGATCAGCTCGCCGATGGCGGCGAGTTCGTGCCGTGCCTCCACTCCGTCGGCAAACCGCTGGCACCCGGTGAGAAGGATGTGTCGTGGCCGTGCAGCGATACAAAGTACATCGTCCACTTTCCTGAAGAACGTTCCATCTGGTCATACGGTAGCGGCTATGGCGGGAACGCGTTGCTTGGGAAAAAATGTCTCGCACTCCGCATCGCCAGCGCGATGGGCCGTGACGAAGGTTGGATGGCCGAGCACATGCTCATCAGCGGCGTGGAATCGCCCGACGGACGCAAGACCTACGTTGCCGCCGCATTCCCCAGCGCGTGCGGAAAGACCAACTTTGCCATGCTCGTGCCGCCGAGTTCATATGAAGGCTGGAAGGTCACGACCGTCGGCGATGACATCGCCTGGCTGCGTCCGGGCGCTGATGGTCGCCTTTGGGCCACGAATCCCGAGGCCGGCTACTTCGGAGTCGCGCCCGGCACTTCGTGGGACTCGAATCCGAACGCGATGGCGACGTGCAAATCGAACTCCATATTCACCAACGTCGCGCTCACCGACGATGGAGACGTGTGGTGGGAAGGCATGACCAAAGAAGCACCCGCGCATCTCATCGACTGGCGCGGACAAGACTGGACGCCCGACTGTGGTCGCCCCTCGTCTCATGCCAACTCGCGTTTCACCGCACCCGCGAAGCAATGCCCGACGATTGATCCCGACTGGGAGAAGCCGGAGGGTGTGCCGATTGATGCCATCATCTTCGGCGGCCGTCGCGCCACGACAATGCCGCTCGTATTCCAGTCCTTCAATTGGGTCCACGGCGTCTTCCTCGGTGCCAACATGGGCAGCGAGATGACCGCCGCCGCCGCTGGCACACTCGGCAAAGTGCGACGCGACCCAATGGCCATGCTGCCCTTCTGCGGCTACAACATGGGCAACTACTTCGCCCACTGGCTCCAGATGCGCAGTCGCATCGACGACCTGCCGCGCATCTTCCATGTGAACTGGTTCCGCAAGGGTGCCGACGGCAAGTTCCTCTGGCCCGGCTTCGGCGAAAACATGCGCGTACTCGAGTGGGTGGTGAAACGCACCCGCGGCGAGGCAAAAGGCCACGAGACGCTCCTCGGCTGGATGCCACGGTACAACGAGATGACTTGGACTGGACTCGACGACTTCACTCAGGACGATTTCGCCGCCGTGATGACCGTGGACCGAAAAGAATTCCGCCAGGAAATCCTCTCCGCCGAAGAACTCTACCTCGATCTCTACGACCACCTTCCAAAAGAGATGATCTACCAGCGCGAGTTGCTCGTCGGTCGCTTCGAGCGGTGACTTGGCTTGCGCAATGCGCCTGGAGATCGACTCTTGGCGCATGAAGCAACTCGAACTCAAGATCAAGGTCTCCGTCCTCTGGATGGCGAACACAGTGATCGATCTCGTGCAGATCGTGCTGTCGCTCTTCGGCGTGGGCTTTATCGAGAGTCTGCAAAAGGGACGCATCGGCGACATGGTCATCAGCGGCGGGCAGATCACGGCATTCACGTTCTCGCTCGTCGTGCCCGTCGCGATGGCGTTTCTCGTCTTCGTGATCCCAAATTCGAGGACAAACAAATGGCTGAACGTCATCCTCGCCATCGTCATCGCGGCGATGAGCTGGCTGGACTTCCTCGTTCGCGTACCGCATCTCGGAGGAGCCTTCATCGCCTCCGCCCTTGCCACCAACATCGCCCCGACGGTGCTGGTCTGGTATGCCTGGCGACTCGACCGGGCTGTGTAGCGTCTTTGTAAATTCTGTGGGAGGTCGCTCCTTTTTGCTGTCAAAAAGGCCGGATTTCTGACAAAAGGAGCGCTGGTCGGTCTGTTTTGCCTTCTGTCCCATTCCTGCATGATCAACATTCCTCTGCGTTCAGCATGTCTCGCCGCCGTGATCGTGATGGCGTCCCTCCGCGTGTGGGCAGGTGTCAGTGATCCCGAATACCTTTCACTGGGAAACTTGAACACCGAGATGATCACCGCCTCTCCCGCCAGCGCTGGCGCGGGACCGGTTGGCGATTCGAACTACTATTTCGCCGCTTCGGATCCCGAGCGAGGCACCGAGGTGTGGATGTGGCCCGGCGGCGGCGAGGCCATGATGCTCGCCGATGTGCGACCCGGTCCCGAGAGCAGCAATCCCTCGCAATTCGCGCCTCTGTCTTCGGGGCGTGCCTTTTTCATCGCCGATGATGGCTACAATGGACCGGAGCCGTGGGTGGCGAACAGCTCGGGCGCGACGAAAATCGGGGAGGTCCAGCCAGGAAACGGACATCCTGCGCCTGTGGTCCTCGGCTCGGCGGGCGGCTGGGTGTGGTTCAGTACGCCACGCACGTCTGGCTCGGTGGCGCGCACGGAAATCTGGGCGACGGATGGAAACAGTCTCCTGCAGACCGGTGTGGTGGATGAAGGCTCCATCACGCGGGTGACGACGGTGGCGAATCCGGCTTCGATGCTCTTCGTGGCCAGTCCTGTCGGCAGTGGGAGCAGCAATCTGTACTGCCAGCGGGACGATGCCAATTTGATCACCGTCGGGCAGATCCGCGACAGCGGCACGCCCGCTTTGCCTTCGACTCCCGTGTATGCCGCCACCGTGGGCTTCGTCAGCTTTCAGCGCACGGACATCAATGCTGAGCCTTATGTCTGGAGCTTCAGCGGCTCGGCGAGCGTGTTGAAGAACATCCACTCGAGTGGCGACAGCGCGCCGACGCATTTCGTCTCCAATGGGACGAACACGGTGTGCTTTGCTGCCACAACTGCTGCCAACGGTCGGGAATTATGGCAGACGAATGGAACGACAGCGACCACGGTGCTGACAAGCGACACATCCAGCGGTGCGGCGTCCAGCAATCCTGAGCCGCTGCCCATGCGCTACAATCAGCCGCATCTCTTCTTCCGCACGAACATCGCGGGCACGCCCGCGTGCTGGTATGTGAACACCGTTGTCGGCTCCGCCTCCCGCGCACTCGTCGCGCCGGATGTCACCGGCTGGCTTTACCCAACGATGGTCGGGCCGAGCGAGCTACTCTATTTCATGCCGCTGGGGGCGCAGTGGCAGTTGATGCAGGTCACAGACAAATCGACGTTTCCCTTCGTGATGTCGGCACCGCATTTCACCTCGGTGGACTCGCTCTTCAATCATGTGCGTGCCGATGATGGTACGAGCCGAAACCCATTCATGGTGGGAAACTATTCCTTCGCCGGTAATGAGCTTTGGAAGATCGGCACGTCTTCCGTGACCGTGCTCGATCCTGGAAACGGATTCGCTTCGACGAATCCGCGCTGGATCAGCGCTCAGGGCACAGGCTCGGTGCCGACGTTACTGTTCGGCGGCAACACGACGACCAACCAGATCTCGCTGTATAAAGTCCCAGCAGGCGGTGGATCGATCAATTCGGTTGGCCTGTCGGACTATCCCTTTTCTGGAGACCGCTCCAGCTTTCCTGCCGACTTCACGGAGATGGACAACGGCTTGTTCTTCTCCGCGATGGCCTACACCTCGGAGCATCAGCACTTCCGCGGGCTGTGGGTGACGACTGGCGATCACGCCTCGACCGGTCGCCTCACCGACATCGTGCATGTCGAGCAATTGGTGCGGTTTCAAAATCGAGTCTATCTCCTCGGTCGCCGTGTGAATGATGTCAGCGGCAAGAAGGAGCTGCACTACGCCAGCATCGATCTGCCGAATGGCCATGCCACGGTGCAGCGGCATCCAGACTCCATCGGCTTCGAAGTCACGCGCTTGGCCGCAGCCGCAGGGAAGCTCTTTTATGTGCAGCAGGAATCAAACGGCACGGAGACACTGCACTGCATCCTGCCAGACTTCACCGAGGCTCATCCTGCCGAGACTTTTGTGAAAAGCAGCGACGGCGTCGGTATCACCCAGCTCACGCCTTCGAGCGGTCATCTATATTTTTCCGCTTGGGCTTCCGGTGGCCGTCGTGCGTGGAGGACCGATGGCGCGACTCCATCCGAGAGCGATCATCCGACGTTCGTGAATCCGCAATTCCTCGGCGCGCTGGGAGATAGCGGCATCTTCTTCTGCGATCGCGGATCAAACTACCAACTCCGCCAGTGGGACGCGGGCACGGTCGCCGTGCAGACGGGCACTTTCGCCATCAACGATCCGCCACGAGTCGGCGCGAACGGTAAGCCCGGTGGCGTCGTATTTGACGGCTCATTCTATTTCACCAGCGGCACGGGCTCGCTCATTTATAAGACGAGCATCTCCGGCACGAGTACCGTCTATGGCTCACCCAATCTCGCGATGCGCCCCGAATGGATGCGCACGTTCGGGACGAAGCTCTTCTTCCTCGGCAATAACTCTACCCTCAACACCGTGCTGCGCTCGCTGGATGCGACGGGCTTCGTGGAGTTCATCAGCCCACCGGGGCCGCCGCTGCTGGGTGGGGGATTCTTCACGAAGTCAGACGGACTCTACTTCGGCCTGTCCTACACGAACCAAGCGAACCTCTACAAATCCGACGGCACCACGATGGGCACGGAAAGGATTCCCGCCTTCTACGATCTCGCCATGCGAAACCTCAGCGGCTACGACCTGCCCATGGGCACGCTGCGTGGCCATCTCGTGCTGCCGAGAGAAGATCATGTCAATGGATTGGAGCCCGCCGTAATCAACAGCCGGCCTGCCTTTGGCGCACCACTTCCGCTGACCGGGCTGCGCAATCAGCCGCTGACTTTCACGTATGAGCAGATCATTCCCACGCCGCCGACTGATGGCGATGGCGATCCACTCGTGATCTCCATCTCCTCCGTCCCGTCCGGCGTCCTGTCGCGGAACGGTGGAACGTATTTCAACGGCGACCCCATCTCGCCTGGCGATACGTTCTCCTGGGAGCCTCCTGTTGATGTCCACGGACCTTTCTTTTTGTTCGTGCTCAATGCGGATGATGGCTTTACGCATGGCTCCCTCTCCATCGACGCGCAGATCGACTCCGGCTTCGACATCTGGAACCGCGCGCAATTTACGCCGGAGGAACTGATGGACATGTCCATCAGCGCCGAGTGGGCCGACCCCGATAGCGACGGCGTGACGAACGGCCTGGAGTACATTTTTGGCCGACAGGCAAAACAGGGCGAGGCCGAGCCGCCCGTCACCACCAGCGTCTCGACGCCTCCCGGTGGCCAGCCGCAGATGCATCTGCGCTTCATCCGCATCGCATCCATTCCCGCAGGCATGAAACTCATCGTGCAGCACACACCTTCACTCCTCGTTCCCGAAGGAGAGTTCAATGCACCCTGGCTGCCGGTGAATACGAAGATCGAAAACGGACCCTGGTCCGATGCCGTCAACGTGACCGAGACGCCGCTCATCGATGGCCGGGTGCAAGTCGATGTCACCCTTCCCGTGCCGCTCGATGGCACCACGCCAGGCGGCTTCCTGCGCCTGCGAGTGGAATTGTGATTCTCCTCCGCAGAGGAGAGTGCGACGATGATGCGCTTGCTGGCTGCTGCTCGTTCCGCACTGCTGCCCGAATCACTTCGATTTTTTGTTCGATACAGCCGAAGCAGGTGCGGCGGGCTTCACTTCTTCGGCATTAGGTTTTGCGGTATCGGCCGGGGGCGGGCCATCAGCCGGTTTGGCTGCGTCGGCGGGCGTCGTGGCAGGAGGAGTCGGCGCCGTGGTCGCGGCTGTCGCGTCAATAGGCGGAGATTCAGGTTTCTTAAACGGGTCCACCCATTCGTGCAGCTCAAAGCCAGCGCCGATGCCTCCGACTTCCTTCAGGAACTCCGCACACTTCTCGCGCCACTTCGCTAGGTTCGGCGGTGCAAAAGGCTTCTCGGCGGTGCCGGGGAAGATGAGATAGGTGACGCGCAGATCGCTCTCGGGCCGACGGTAAGGCGTGGCTTTCTCGTTGATCGCCTTGGCGAGGAAGAGCGATGCCTCTCCCATCTTCATCGTCGGGCCGTAGTCGCCACAGATGGCGGGATAGATTTTCTTGTCGTGAATGACCACCGCGTAGTCGCCAATCTGCGGCGCGTGCTTGTTGGAGCCGATGTAGGGCTTGAAGAGCAGTGAGTTGACGATGAACGGGTCCTTGTCGGCGATGAGACTGCTGCGCGCCTTAAGGTCTTTGATCTCGAGCGTGAGTTGGTCGATGGCGCTCTTTAGCTCGCGACTGCGGGCGGTCGAGATGTCCTTCTTCGCTTTCTCTTCCTTCGCCTTTGCCAGTCGGCCTTCCCATCGCGCGAGCAGCGGATTCGGCGTCTTGGTTTTCTTCGCCCACGCATAGCTGGTGAAGGGCTGGTAGTAGTCGGACATCGAGATGTAGTCGTCCAGCTTGTCCATGCGGTCGCCATCCGAACCATCGGCCACCACGTCCATCTCGCTTTGAATGAGCAGCGCTTTCCGCTGCGTGGCGGGGTGGGATAGCTCGAGGATCGTCTCGCAATCGAAGAAGTTGTGGCGGTCCAAGATTTTGTTCAGCCGCGTGAGATCGCGCTCCACCACGTTGGTCTTGTTGTCGTAGAGCTTGTGGTAGAAGGGCGACACCTTTGAGCTGGCGAGCATTTCCGCGAGGCCCGGCAGCATGGCTGGGAGGTTCGGATTGATGCGCTGCAATTCAGGCAGGCTCTGATTTGCCTTTGGCACCCGGATGCTGAGCTGGAACTGAACCTTGTAGGCCTCGGGATCGAGTCGCTCCAGGCTGGCATATGTGCCCTGCTCGGTCAGAAGATCGGTCTTCACGGTGATGCCGTTGTAGAGCGTTGCCACGTCCACCTCTTTACGCGGGATGTACTTCTCGGGCAGTGGCGGCGGTGGCGCGGGCACTTCCTTGATGACCTCCTTGATCACTTCCTTTGTGACGGGCACTTCCTTCGTCACCACGCGATCCTTGGTCACGATCCGTTCCGTCGTCTCGCGCGCGCCGGAGACGATGTCCTTCAGCCCGCGCTGAATCTTGCCCGCATACGGCGTGAATGGCAGGATGAGAACCGTGGCGATGATGAGCAACAGCAAGAGCCGACTGAAGACCGCGACGGGTCCGAGCTTGTACTTCGGCTCCCAGATCTGCGGATCCTGGGGTTCGTTGATCGGCGATTTGTTTTCCGGTTCCTGGCTCATGCGATGGGGTCAATTGTAACTCAAGGCTGTTCGCCGCGAAAGCGTTTCGCCATCAGCCAGCGCAGCACGGCACGCGGCATCAGCCGGAAGGCCACGGCCGCTGCCGTCACGCCCATGCCGGGATAAACGCACGCCTTGCCTTTGCCCAGCGCATCGAGCGCGCAGCGCACCACGCTCTGCGGCGTCATGCGAATCAGACCCTGGCCGCTGCGATTCGTGTCGGGACCACCGGCGCGTCTGGCATTCTTGCCAAAATTGGTCGGCGTCGGGCCAGGGCAGACGGCAGAGACGATGAGGTGGTCGCTCTCCAGTTCCACGCGCAGCGCTTCCGAGAAACTGGTCACGAACGCCTTCGTCGCCGCGTACACCGCGAGGCCAGGCATCGGCACCGTCGAGGCGAGCGAGCTGACATTGATGATGCCCGCTGGCGCATCGGCACGGCGCGGCATCAAGGGCCTCAGCGCGTGCGTTAGCATGACGAGAGCGGTGATGTTCAGGTCGATCTGCCCGCGCGCACGCGCCGCGTCTCCGCTGGCAAAGGTGCCGTAGTCCCCCGCGCCCGCGTTGTTGATCAGAAGGTTTGGCTTCACCTCCATCGACGTGATCATCGCCACGAGTTGCGCCCGGCCCTCGTCCGTTGAGATGTCACACGCGCAGACGATCACCGTCAGCGCTGGGTTGAGACCGAGCAGTTCCGTCCGCACGTCCGCCAGCGCCTCCGCACGTCGCGCCACCAGCACCAGCGTCGTGGCCACGGGCGCGAGCTGGCGGGCAAACTCCGCGCCGAGACCCGAGGAGGCACCGGTGATGACGGCTGAGCAGTTGTGAAATTGAAACGGGCGCATTCGGAGGCTTGAGGTCGGAGGATAAAGGCAGGCGGTGATCGGGCAACAGTGGATGCTGGATCATGGTGATGACAAGCTTGACCATCACTCAAAGCGTTCCACCATCGACGCCTCACCCTCACTCTTCATCCCTCCCTTTCATGTCCGCACTCGAAACCGGCAAAGCCTTTCTCGACAACAACGCCAAGCAGCCAGGCGTCATCAGCACCGCCAGCGGTCTGCAATACCTCGTCCTCACCGAAGGCGCGGGCAAGACACCGAAAGCGACCGACACCGTCGTCGTAAACTACCGCGGCACGTTGCTCAATGGTTCGGAGTTCGACAGCTCCTATGGCGCGGGTCGCGAGCCGGCTGAGTTCCCGCTGAATCGCGTCATCAAAGGCTGGACCGAAGGCCTGCAAACCATGAAGGAAGGCGGCAAAACACGCTTCTTCATCCCCTCCAACCTAGCCTACGGCACACGCGGCGCCGGCATGGACATCGGGCCGAATGAGACGCTGATCTTTGAGGTCGAGCTACTCAAGGTCTGGGAAGATTGAGTCTCAACCCGGCTCCCGCCATGACCATCAATCCGCTCTCGCTCCAGCAGCCCTTCACCACCAAAGACGGCAGCACCATCCGCAGCATCCTTGACCGGACAAACGCGCCCGTCCAAAACCAGTCGCTTGCCGAGGCCACCGTGCCGACCGGCTCGGCCACGCAGCGGCACTACCACAAGCTGGCCGAGGAATTCTACTTCATCCTCGAAGGCCACGGCGTCATGGAGATCGACGGTGAGTCACGCGACGTCAGGGAAGGGGACGCCATCCTCATACCCACCGGTTCCTGGCATCAGATTACCGCCGGAGAGCACCTCCGCTTCCTCTGCTGCTGCGCGCCGCCGTATTCACACGACGACACCTATTTCGAATGACGACCGGTTGCTGGGGCTGGTGGGGAGGCGTTCCTCATGGGCGTGTTGGGCCTGAAAATTGTCTTGCCTTGAAGGCATGGCTTGCCTCAGAATTCCGATCCGAACCAATCACCCACGATGAAAAAGTCGATCCAATCCGCTGTGCTCGTTGCCCTTGGCTTGTTCCTTATGCTGGTGACATGCCGATTGCTGGACTCACACTTCACCGAGCGTGGTCGGGCGTGGCGTGCCGTCCACAATGTCGGAGATGCAGTGATCGGGTTTCGCAACAAGGAAGGTCGCTGGCCCAAGTCGCTAAACGAGTTGGGGCGAAGTGAACTTCTCCAGCACAGGGGCGTTGCGTTCACCTACGACGCCGTTACTCAAAAAGTCGAGTTGCCTATGATGTTCGGTCCCACGGTTTTGGAGCGGGCATTCTCGAACAAAGGCGGCGAGGGAAACTATGGGATGGACCTCGCTACCGTATGGTCAGCCAAGAAATCCCAGTGATCAGCCAGCTTCGGTTGGCGGTCTCCCGTCCGGCACTACTGCGATTTCGGCACGACGGGCACGGCGGGCTTGATCTCGAACTGGGGCTCCTTCATCGCCGGTGCGGCTGGCTTTGCGTCGGGTGATGCGGGAGTGGCGGTGGATGGGAGCTTGATGCGGTCGGCGGGCGGTGGTGCGTCCGAGGTAGGCGTGGCATCCGGCGCGGGCGAGGTGCCGGCGGGCGCGGCGGTGGGATCTCCCGTGGCTGTCGGTGCGGTGGCTGCGGCTGCTTCGGCCTTCTTTTTCCGGGCGGCATACGCACGGGCGGCGGAGGCCTGCTGCTTCTTCAGATAAGCCGTGTAGGACGGACCACTGCCGGTGATGGATACAGGCGTGCCGATCGGCACACTGGCAAACACGAGCGGCGCAAACGAGCGCGGCATGCGGATGCAACCGTGCGAGGCGCGGTGGCCCGGGCGGGGGATCGGTCCAGCGTGCATGCCCACGCCGTCGCCAGTGAGTCGCATGTAATACGGCATCGTCGCGCCTTCAAATCGGCCACCTTCCGGGATGGAGTCGCGGCCCATCTTGGCGTCGGAGTTCACCAGCTTCCCGGCGCTGTTGTAGGCCTTGCCGTAGAGGTTGGACTTCTTGTTGGCGGTTTTCTCGATGACCTTGAAATCACCCGTCGGCGTGGGAAAGCTCGTCAGCCCCGTGGCCACGGTGGCCCACCCGATCTGCTCCTCACCGCTGAACACGGAGACCTTCTGCTCGTCGATGTTTATCGACATGTGGCTCACCGTGCGGCCCGTGCCATTCCATTCGTAGAGCGGCTTCGGCTTGGAAGGGTCCGCGGGTGGCTCCGGTGGAGGCTTTGGCTTGGTGACGCACGATGAAATCAGCACACCCGCCAACAGGGCGGGCAGCGCTTGGGTGAGGCGGCGAAAATGGAGACGGCCTGGCAGGTGGTTCATTTGAAGAACGCCCATGTTACTTTTTTTCGGCCGCAAAACAAGCGGCGAGTCAGCCTTGCGGTCCAATCCATCAAGGTCGTTGGGCTCTGCTGCATCCGCCCATGCTTGGCGTTGGTCGTCGTTCATCCATCTCATCGCCTTGTCGCGGGATCAACGACGCGTGTCGCTCCGAGCTTACTGCCATGCTGGTTGCTTCCCCTTAGTTCCCGCCCGTTCGACACTAAACGCAGCGTGTCGATATAGACGCCACTATCCCAGCTCACTTCGAGCTTTTCAGGCGCGATCGCCTTCCATACTCCAGGTTTACTGTTTGGGGCTTCATAGAAAGCTTTGCCGTCTTCGCGGAAGTTCCAAACATGAGTGATTGCAGAGTGCTCATTCGGTTCCCATGGTGCCGCATGACACAAGACAAAATTCAATGGCTGACGGATCCCGCGGCTGAACTGCAAAAACAGTCACCCGGCACGCTGATCGTGATGGAAAACAAAGACCGTGTGCTCTTCCTGGCGCGGATCTTGGAGAAAACGGACGACGTGCTGAAGTTTCAATTGCTGCCCGGTTTCAACGTTAAGACGTTCGACGGAATGATGGTGAAGAAAGCGAAGTTTGCACTGGTGTAGCACCCGGACTCCACACGACGTATGGAGCGCCGAAGTGGTCCCCCGACCGTGATGCCGCCGTCGGAGTCGTCCATGTACGTGAGGCTCGTTCGCCAAAACGAGAGCTTTACACACTCGCGCTCTGGCGGGCGCGCCAACGCTCACGCGTCACGCCAGGACATCGTTGCTGACGCAACTGCATAGTCACGGCTCAGACGAGATCGATCTCGAAGAAGTCGCGGAAGACGGCGCGGTACACGCGGTGCTTGAACCGGGGCACCCAGCGCAGGTCGAACTCGTGCGGCAGGATCCATTTCCAGCGGATAAACTCGCGGTTGTGCGTGTTGAGGTCGATGTCGGTGTCCTGGCCGTGAAAAAGGCAGAGGAAGTAGGCCTGCTCCTGGCCGCCGTAGATGCCGTACTTGAGACGACCTCTTGGAAAGGCGTACCGGTAGCCGCCACGCTGTGACTTGATGGTGATGAGCGCGCGCCGAACGCCGATCTCCTCCTCCACCTCGCGGAAGAGCGCCTGTTCGGGCGTCTCCCCGTCATCCACTCCGCCTTGTGGGAACTGCCACGCGCCTTTGAAGCGCGTGCGCTCGGCGATGAGGATCATCCCATCGGGACGTGAGACGATGGCGGCGACGTTTGGGCGGTAGAGCAGAGGCTCGGGCGGGGGCGCTGGCCGCGAGCGTGCTGGCGTGTCTGATTCGAGATTTTCCATCAAAAGTAGCGGAGTATAGACGCATTCGTTCATTTGTCTCGGAGCGGATCAAAAATGGCCGCGCGCATTGACGGATTCCATTTGCCTCCGCTGCCGGATGCACGAAACGATCACGCCCCGCACCCCTCCTCAAAAAACGTGAATCTCTCCAGTCTCAAAGCTTTCATCTTCGATCTCGACGGCACGCTCGTCGATTCCCTGACCGATCTGGCCACGGCCGTGAACCGCATGCTCGATGACAACGGCTACCCGCGCGTGTCGATCGACATTTTTCCCCAGCACATCGGCGATGGGATGAAGAAGCTGGTGGAGCGCGCGCTGCCCGCCGACAAGCGCGACTCGGAAAATGCGGAGCGCTGCGCCGGCGAGTATCTGGCGCACTACGAAAAGTGCTGGCACGACGCGACGCATGTGTACGAGGGCATGGCGGACGTGGTGGCAAAGCTGCGCGCGCGCGGCGTGAGGCTGGGCGTGATCTCCAACAAGCCGCACCGCTTCACCGTGCTGTGCGCCGAGCATTTCTTTCCCGCTGGTAGCTTCGAGGTCATCCTCGGCCAGCGTGAGGGCATCCCGCGCAAGCCCGACGCGGCCGGCGGTCGCGAGATCGTGGAGCGCCTGGGGCTGGAGGCGGCCGAGTGCGCCTACATCGGTGACTCGGGAGTGGACATGGAGTTTGGCAAAGCCACGGGCATGAGGCGGATCGGCGCGCTGTGGGGCTTCCGAGATCGCGCGGAATTGGTCGCGGCAGGTGCGGAGGTGCTGATCACGCACCCATCGGAATTGCTGGGCGAGACGCTGTCGGAGCTGGTGGTGCAATCCACGGAAGCGTGATCGCTTCTCCCCATCAGGGAGCAGAACTGACGAAACGCGCACCGACTAGGTCTCATTTGCCGACGAGCAGGAAAAGCCAGGGCTTGGGGCCGAGCTTCTGCACGGCGTAATCGGCGGCGGCCTCGCTGGTGAAGACGGGGATGAAGGGGCCGTCCTTGTCGGCGAAGTTCATGAAGGTGAGGGTGCTGCCGTTGCTGACCTCAAACCCATCGCGCATCTCCGGGTGGTCGGGCATGAGGATGGTCAGCTCGGCGGCCCATAACATGCGGAACATCCGGCCATGCTGCGCGGGGTCCGCTGCCATCCTGGGCAACTGACGTTCCAGATCGTTCTGCGGTTCCGGCTCCGGGCGTCACGAGGAAGATGAAGGGGGATCCATGTGTGCGGAGTGTGACGGAGGGTGTGGGAGACGGGAAGGGAAATCAGTGGGCGTTTGGGATGACTGATGAGCAGTCTTTCTCGCACTCGTCGGCTAAGCTTGCCAGGGGCAGTGCCAGACCGTGGAGAAGCTGAACATCTGCAACTTTACCTATCTGTTCTTGCCGGGGTTTACGTTGAATATGATTAACTACGAACCCAAGCCCGAGCCCAAAAAGTCATGACTTCTTCCGCGATCCTGACCGCCGATTTTCTCTTTGGGTTTAACCTGGGTCTTCTCGGCAATCCCCTGATCATTCTGCTGGTGACCATGGTGCTGTTCCTCATCCTGAGCCGTGCGCTGCGCACGAGTCAAAAACTGCGCGAGGAATCGATCAAGAACCTCAGTGGCACGACACTTCAGGAAGCGGAACTAAATCCCTCCTCGGATGCAGAGTGTTATTTGTTGCGAGGCGACCAACAGAGTGGGCCTTTTACTCCGGGTCAAATCCGGTCAATGTGGAATGCGGGATCAATCACATCGGATACGCTTTTCTATGATGACAAAATGGTTGAATGGCGTCCTGTGAAGTTTTTCTGTTTGAATGAGAAGACGGTGTCATTGAGCGCTCCCGATGTGATGCAACAGATGCTCAAAGCTCAGGAAGAAACCGCGTTCGGCGTACTCCGTCTTCATCGGATGCTCTTCATCCTCTTTGTGGTTGTGCCCTTGATCTATTGGTTAATGCGTGTGAATTGGTAGACCAAGAGCCCCGAAGGTGGGGCACTAGGCTGGATCAGGAGATGATAGGATAGGGCATTCGAGATGGTCGAAACTAGCGCTCGCGGCTTGATGATGATGCGGGAATCGAAGCCAAAAGCGAAGGCGCGGAAGACGACCTCCGCCGTGTTGGTGGTGAGAACCCGACCCACCGTCCGCGCGCTCGCACGGCGTCTCTGCCGGCTGAATTTGCCCTCGGGCAGAGTGGGTTTGCCTTCGGGCAGATCGAGTTTGCCTCCGGGCAGACCGAGTTCGCCTTCGGGCAGAGTGGGTTTGCCCAACGCTCGAAACGGGCCGAAGCCCGGCAGGGAAGAGGGGCGGGACTTCCGACCCCAATTGCCAACCTGCAAATCGATTCCGGTTTGTGAGGGTTGCTGAGCTTCACTCCTCCGCCAGCCGCCGCTTCTCTTCTTCCAGCTTGCGGCGGGTTTCGATCGGGAGGGCGTCGAGCATCTTGTCACGGATGCCGTCCTGATAAGGGAGGAGCATTTCCTCAAGCGAGTCGCGCGTCTCAGGCGGCAGCTCGAACTTCTTTTCCTCAAGCCGCTGCGCCATCAGGTCGGTGATGCGCACGAAACCCTCGCTGGCCTCTGCCATGGAGGCAGCCATGTCTGCCTGAAAGTCGAGGAGAAAATCGCTGTCCAATGCCTCGATGCGCTCCCAGTCCGGCTGCGGTTCGGTGCGGGAGAGGCGTTCGATCTCATCGAGCCGCGAGTCGTGGAGATCCCAGCGCGGCTTGAATGTGTGATGCGGCGGGGACAGGGCGCGCCCCTCGGCCAGCTTGTTTTTCCAGACGGCGATGTATTCGACAAGACTGGCCATCCGGGCAGAGGATGGCAGTCCGCCGTCGCCGGAGTTTTCGTGTGTATGGGAGGGAGTGCTCATGATGGATGTGAGGTTGAGTTTGAAGATGCGGTCTCATTTGCCAGAGGGCAAGACGGGCCAGAGAGGGGTGCAGCGCTGGAGGTAGGCGAGCCCTTGTTGATCGTCGTCTGTCATGACGCCGAGCGTGAGCTTGCAGTTCTCGGGGATGAGCTTGCCAACGAGGAGGGAGAAGTCGGTGTAGAAATCTCCATCCGCGTGGCGGAGCCAGAGGATGACGTTGTACTGGCTGGTGTCGGTCTTGTAGGACTCGGTATCGGCATCGAGATCGCAGGGATGGAAGACATAGACGCCGATGGGGACGGGGCGCTGCTCACAGAAGTCGCGGATGCCATCGCGCAGCTTGGCCGGCATTTTGTCGGCACGCACGGGCAGGACGGACATTTCCTGCCG
>Ga0075163_10002610_pt1 | contig 24201 bp, 16 predicted proteins | sample JI1023141ADNA_FD_71478 | JGI IMG/M metagenome (GOLD analysis project Ga0075163, IMG submission 71478) | Wastewater effluent complex algal communities from Wisconsin, to seasonally profile nutrient transformation and Carbon sequestration -... | ecosystem: Engineered > WWTP > Effluent > Algae... | reverse complement strand
GATGTCGCCGGTTGCGACGAGGCCAAGGAGGAGGTCAAGGAACTGGTCGATTTCCTGAAGGATCCGCAGAAGTTCCAGAAACTCGGCGGCCGCATCCCCCGTGGCGTGCTGCTCGTCGGCCCCCCGGGCACTGGCAAGACGCTGCTGGCCAAGGCCATCGCCGGTGAAGCCAAGGTGCCGTTCTTCTCGATCTCGGGTTCCGATTTCGTCGAGATGTTCGTCGGTGTCGGCGCTGCCCGCGTGCGCGACATGTTCGAGCAGGCCAAGAAGAGCGCCCCCTGCATCATCTTCGTCGATGAGATCGACGCTGTTGGGCGCCATCGTGGTGCCGGCCTGGGTGGCGGCAACGACGAGCGCGAGCAGACGCTCAACCAGATGCTGGTCGAGATGGACGGCTTCGAGACCAACCTGGGCGTCATCGTCATGGCGGCCACCAACCGGCCCGACATCCTCGACCCCGCGCTGCTGCGTCCTGGCCGCTTCGACCGCCAGGTCTATGTCACGCTGCCGGACGTGCGCGGCCGGGAGCAGATCCTGAACGTGCATATGCGCAAGGTGCCTGTCGGCCAGGACATCCGTGCCGACATCCTGGCGCGCGGCACGCCGGGCTTCTCGGGTGCCGATCTGGCCAACCTGGTCAACGAGGCTGCCCTGTTCGCCGCCCGCCGCAACGGCAGGGTGGTGGAGATGGTCGACTTCGAGAAGGCCAAGGACAAGATCATGATGGGCCCCGAGCGCAAGTCCATGGTCATGCCCGAGGAAGAGCGCCGCAACACGGCCTACCACGAGGCTGGCCATGCACTCGTCGCGCGCCTGATGCCCAAGACCGATCCGGTTCACAAGGTCACCGTCATCCCGCGCGGCCGTGCGCTGGGCGTGACGATGCAGTTGCCCGAAGGCGACCGCTACAGCATGGACAAGGAGCGCATGCTGTCGACCATCTCGGTGCTGTTCGGTGGCCGAATCGCTGAAGAGGTGTTCATGCACCAGATGACCACCGGTGCCAGCAACGATTTCGAGCGCGCCACGGCCATCGCCCGCGACATGGTCACCCGCTACGGCATGACCGATGAGCTCGGCCCGATGGTCTATGCCGAGAACGAGGGCGAAGTCTTCCTGGGCCGCTCGGTGACCAAGACGACCACCATGTCCGAGGAGACGATGCGCAAGGTCGACTCGGTGATTCGCCGCATCATCGACGAGCAGTACACGATCGCCCGCCGGCACATCGAGCAGAACCAGGACAAGATGCACGCGATGGCCACGGCACTGCTCGAGTGGGAGACCATCGACGCTGACCAGATCGACGACATCATGGGCGGCAAGCCGCCGCGCCCGCCGAAGGACTGGACACCCTCTGCCAGCAAGCCCGGCGCCGGCACCCCGCCGCCGGTCAATCCGGACAGCGCGCCCGCCACGGTCTGATCCTCGGCCGGCCGGAGGGCTCAACAGGGCAACGGGGCTTCGGCCCCGTTCTGCTTGCCGCTCCTCGTGTCGCCTCCTTGACCATGCCCATGCTCTGGCAGACCTCACGCCACCTCATCGACCTCGGCATCCCCCGGGTGATGGGCATCGTGAACGTCACCCCTGATTCCTTCTCGGACGGTGGGCGCCATGCCACCACCATGGCTGCTCGCGCCCATGCCGAGCGCCTGGTGGAGGAGGGGGCCGACATCCTGGACATCGGCGGCGAATCTACCCGGCCCGGATCGCAGCCGCCCACGCTCACCGAGGAAATGGTGCGGGTGCTGCCGGTGGTCCGGCATGCCGTCACACTGGGCGTGCCAGTGTCGGTGGACACCAGCCGGCCCGAGGTGATCGATGCGGTGTTGGCCGAAGGTGCCGACATCATCAACGACATCCGTGCCCTGCGTTTCCCAGGCGCGTTGGGGGCTGTGGCCCGGCACCCGCGCGCTGGCGTGTGCCTGATGCACATGCAAGGTGAACCAGCCACGATGCAGCAGGAGCCGCACTATGCCGACGTGGCCGGCGAGGTGGCCGCCTTTCTGGCGTCCCGTCTGCAGGCCGCGCTGTCGGCGGGAGTGGGGCCGGAACGTATCGTACTGGACCCCGGCTACGGCTTCGGCAAGACCCACGAGCACAATCTCACCTTGTTCAGGCAGCAGGATGCCCTGCTGTCCCTTGGTCGGCCGCTGCTGGTGGGCTGGTCGCGCAAGGGTACGCTGGGCCAGATCACCGGGCGGCCGCTAGGCGAACGGCTCACGGCCAGTGTGGCCGCAGCGCTGGCGGCGGTGGCCCGCGGCGCCCGCGTCGTCCGGGTTCACGATGTGGCCGCAACGGTGGATGCACTGAAGGTGTGGTCCGCCGCCGGGTTGGCCGCGACTCAACAAGAACAGAACCAAGGAGCGAGGATCCCATGACACGCCAATACTTCGGCACCGACGGCATCCGCGGTACGGTGGGCGAGGAGCCCATCACCGCCGACTTCGCCCTGCGGCTGGGCCATGCCGTGGGGCGGGTGCTGCAACAGGGCTTCCAGAAGCGTGGCAGCGTGCGCTCGCCCGCCGTCCTGATCGGGAAGGACACGCGGATCTCCGGGTACATGATGGAATCAGCTCTGGAGGCCGGCTTTGCCTCCGCAGGCGTCGACGTGCTTCTGACGGGGCCATTGCCGACGCCTGGGGTGGCCTACCTCACCCGCGCGCTGCGGCTGGACCTGGGCGTGGTGATCAGCGCTTCGCACAATGCTTACCCGGACAATGGCATCAAGTTCTTTTCCGCCAAGGGCGAAAAGCTGCCTGACGCCTGGGAGCACTCGGTCGAGGCTGCACTCGCCGAGCCGCCGCAGTGGGTGGATTCGGCCCGCTTGGGGCGTGCCAGGCGCCTCGCTGACGCGCAAGGCCGCTACGTGGAGTTCTGCAAATCCACCGTCAGCGGCGAAATGACGCTGAAGGGACTGAAGCTTGTGGTCGACGCGGCCCACGGAGCGGCCTACCAGGTGGCGCCGGCGGTGTTTCACGAATTGGGCGCCAATGTCGTCAGCATCGGCTGCTCGCCGAACGGCACCAACATCAACGCCGGTTTCGGCGCCACGTCGCCACAGGCGCTGGTGGCGGCGGTGAATGAACACCAGGCTGACTACGGCGTGGCACTCGATGGAGACGCCGACCGGTTGCAACTCGTCGACGGGCAGGGCCGCCTCTACAACGGCGACGAACTGCTCTATCTGATGGCGATGGACCGCCTGGCCCAAGGCGAGTCATTGCCGGGCGTTGTCGGCACGCTCATGACCAACATGGCAGTCGAGGTCGCGCTGGTCCAGCAAGGCATCGCCTTCGTACGAGCGAAGGTCGGTGACCGCTATGTTCTGGAGGAATTGTTCCGGCGTGGCTGGTTGCTGGGGGGCGAGGGATCCGGGCACCTGCTCGCGCTGGACAAGCACAGCACCGGCGATGGCATCGTCAGTGCACTGCAGATACTGCAGGCTGTGCAGCGCAGCGGCCGGACCTTGGCCGAACTGCTGAGCGCGGTGAAGCTGTTTCCCCAGACCCTGATCAACGTACGGGTCGCTGAGGGCAGCGACTGGCAGAGCAATGCCGGCCTGGCGCGCGAGATCGACGCTGCCGGCAAGGCTTTGGGGCAGTCGGGCAGGGTGCTGATCCGGCCGTCGGGCACCGAGCCGGTGTTGCGGGTGATGGTCGAGGCGCGTGAACTCGCCGATTCCGAGTCCTGGGCCAAGCGATTGGCCGAAGCGGCGGTAGTGTGACGGTTTCGTGACATCGCCTTGACGGCCTGTCACATGACTCACCTCCAGCGATAGGGTCACGCTGCTGTCACAAATCCTTCCTAAAGTGTCGGTGAGCTAACCGATGACAGAAAGGTCTGTGACATGTTGACTACCCTGATTCGACCCCTTTGGCTGGGTGCTGCGCTGACGTTCGCCGCGACGGCATACGCACAGGACGTGACCGGCGCGGGCGCTTCCTTCCCGGCACCGATTTACGCCAAGTGGGCCGACCTGTACAACAAGGCCAGCGGCGCGCGAATCAACTACCAGTCGGTGGGCTCGGGCGCCGGCATCAAGCAGATCAAGTCCAAGACGGTCGACTTCGGCGCGTCGGACATGCCGCTGAAAGACGAAGAACTGGCTGCCGACGGCATGATCCAGTTCCCCACGGTGATCGGCGGCGTGGTGCCAGTGATCAACGTGAAGGGTCTGACACCGGGCCAATTGAAGCTGACCGGCCAGGTTCTGGGCGACATCTACCTGGGCAAGGTCACCAAGTGGAACGACGCCTCGATTGCCGCACTGAACGCCGGTGTCGCCTTGCCGGATGCGGACATCGCGGTGGTTCGCCGCGCCGATGGCTCGGGCACCAGCTTCATCTTCACCAACTATCTGTCCAAGGTCAACGCCGAGTGGAAGGCCAAGGTCGGTGAGGGTACCGCGGTGAACTGGCCGGCTGGCGCCGGCGGCAAGGGCAACGAGGGCGTCGCCTCGTATGTGCAGCGCTTGCCGAACTCGATCGGGTATGTCGAGTACGCCTACGCCAAGCAGAACAAGATGGCCCATGTGCTGATGAAGAACAAGGACGGTGTCTTCGTGGCGCCTGACGACGTGAACTTCAAGGCCGCTGCAGCCAACGCCGATTGGGCCAAGACCTTCTTCCAGGTGCTGACGGAGCAACCCGGCAAGGACTCCTGGCCGCTGACGGGCGCCACCTTCATCCTGATGCACAAGGCGCAGGCCAAGCCCGAGCAGGCATCCGCCTCGCTGAAGTTCTTCGACTGGGCCTACACCAGCGGAGACAAGGCCGCGGCAGAACTGGAGTACGTGCCTCTGCCGGACACGTTGAAGGCCCTGGTGCGCAAACAGTGGGCTGCCGAAGTCAAGGACAGCGCGGGCAAGCCCATCGCACTGAAGTAACCGGAACAAGCCCCCTCGGGGCTTTTCTGTTTGTGCCCTGATGACGGAGCGCGCAACGTGACCGCTACACTGCCGGCCAGCCCTCTACCGAGCGAGCTGCACATGCACAGAACATCCCCAGCCGGCCGCCCTGGCCCGCGCGAGGTTCGCGCCCCGTGGGCGGACCGAGCGTTCGCGATCGCGGCTCACGGCGCCGCCTGGCTGACACTGTCGCTGTTGGTCGGCATCCTGCTGTCATTGGTTGCCGGCGCCGCCCCGGCGATTCAGGAGTACGGCCTGTCGTTCCTGTGGCGAAGCGACTGGGATCCAGTCCAGAACAGCTACGGCGGTCTGGTGATGATCTACGGCACGCTGATGACCTCGGCCATCGCGCTGATCATCGCGGTTCCGGTCAGCTTCGGCATTGCGCTCTTCCTGACCGAATTGTCCCCGAATTGGTTGAAGCGCCCGCTCGGCGTGGCCATCGAACTGCTGGCTGCCGTGCCCTCGATCGTGTATGGCATGTGGGGGCTCCTGGTGTTCGGGCCCATTCTGGCGACCTATGTCCAGCAGCCGCTCCAAAGCATCTTCAAGGGTGTGCCGGTGCTCGGCACCTTGTTCGCGGGGCCGCCGGTTGGCATCGGCCTGCTGTCGGCGGGCATCATCCTCGCGATCATGGTCATTCCCTTCATCGCCTCGGTGATGCGTGACGTTTTCGAGGTCACGCCGCCGATGCTGAAGGAATCTGCCTATGGCCTGGGCTCCACCACCTGGGAGGTGATGTGGAACGTGGTGCTGCCCTACACCAAGACCGGTGTGGTCGGCGGCATCATGCTGGGCCTGGGCCGGGCGCTGGGCGAGACGATGGCGGTGACCTTTGTCATCGGCAACATGAACCAACTCAATTCGGTGTCGCTGTTCGAAGCGGCCAACAGCATCACCTCGGCGTTGGCCAATGAGTTCGCCGAGGCCGGCGAGGGCCTTCACCAGGCCTCGCTGATCTATCTCGGCCTGGTGCTCTTCTTCATCACTTTCGTGGTGCTGGCCTGCTCCAAGGTGTTGCTGGCCCAGCTCAAGAAGGGCGAGGGGACCAAGTCATGAGTTCCTTGACCACCCTCGACGCCGGCCGCCTCGCGATGCACCGGCACCGCAAGCGCGTGAATGTGCTTGCGCTTGCGCTCTCGCTCGGGGCCATGGCGTTCGGCCTGTTCTGGCTGGCCTGGATCCTGTTCGAGACCATTCGCCTTGGTGTCGGCGGGTTGGCGTGGCAGGTCTTCACGGAGATGACGCCGCCGCCGCAAGCCGAGACCGGTGGCCTGGCCAATGCCATCTTCGGCTCGCTCGTGATGGTGTCTCTGGCAACCCTGCTTGGCACGCCGATCGGCATCATGGCCGGCATCCACCTGGCCGAGTATGGCAAGGGCACCTGGCTCGGCCGGACCACACAGTTCATCAACGACATCCTGCTGTCCGCTCCGTCCATCGTGATCGGCCTGTTCATCTACGCCGTGGTGGTGTCGCGCTTCAAGTCGTTTTCTGCCTGGGCCGGCATCCTGGCTTTGGCGCTGATCGTCATCCCGGTGGTGATTCGCCAGACCGAGAACATGCTCAGCCTCGTGCCGAACGCGATGCGCGAGGCCGCTTATGCGCTGGGTACGCCGAAGTGGAAGGTGATTCTCTCCATCACGCTGAAAAGCGTGCGTGCCGGCGTGCTCACTGGCGTGCTGCTGGCGGTGGCCCGCATCTCAGGCGAAACCGCGCCGCTGCTGTTCACGGCCCTGTCGAACCAGTTCTGGACCTCGAACCTCGGCGAGCCCATGGCCAGCCTGCCGGTGACCATCTTCAAGTTCGCGATGAGCCCCTATGAGAACTGGCAGAAGCTGGCTTGGGCCGGCGTCTTCCTGATCACGATGGGCGTGCTGGCGCTGAACATCCTGGCGCGCGTGCTGTTCCGAAACAAACACTGATCTCAAGGCCCCACATGGACGCCAAAGTCGACCTGCCCGTGACCGAAAAATCCAAGATCGCTTGCCGCGACCTGAACTTCTACTACGGGAGCTTTCACGCGCTCAAGCGCATCAACCTGGACATCCCGGAGAAGAAGGTCACCGCCTTCATCGGCCCGTCGGGCTGCGGCAAATCCACCTTGCTGCGCACCTTCAACCGGATGTTCGAGCTGTACCCCGAGCAGCGCGCCGAGGGCCAGATCCTGGTCGACGGCGAGAACGTGCTCGACCGCGGGCTCGACGTCTCGCTCATTCGTGCCAAGGTCGGCATGGTCTTCCAGAAGCCCACGCCCTTTCCGATGTCGATCTATGACAACGTCGCGTTTGGCGTGAAACTCTTCGAGAACCTGTCCCGGGTCGAGATGGATGAGCGCGTCGAATGGGCGCTGAAGAAATCGGCGTTGTGGAACGAGGTGAAAGACAAGCTTGGCCAGAGCGGCTCGGGCCTTTCAGGCGGCCAGCAGCAGCGCTTGTGCATCGCACGTGGCATCGCCATCAAGCCCGAGGTGCTGCTGCTCGATGAGCCCTGCTCGGCGCTGGACCCGATCTCCACCGGGAAAATCGAGGAGCTGATCAACGAGTTGAAGAGTGACTACACCGTGGTGATCGTCACCCACAACATGCAGCAGGCTGCGCGGGTCTCGGACTACACCGCCTACATGTACCTGGGCGACCTGATCGAGTTCGGCCCGACGCGGGATCTCTTCATGAAGCCGCAGAAGAAGGACACGGAAGACTACATCACGGGCCGCTTCGGCTGAGCCCGCCAGGGAAGGACACGACATGACCGACAAGCACCTATCGACCCAGTTCGACGCCGAGTTGAGCGGCGTCTCCACCCGCGTGCTCGAGATGGGTGGCCTCGTCGAGTCGCAGGTGGCCCAGGCCATCTATGCCTTGACCAACTTCAGTGCAGAGACCGCTACGCAAGTACTGCGCATGGAAGAGCGGGTCAACCAGTTGGAGGTCGACATCGATGCCGATCTTTCGGCCATCATTGCCCGCCGCCAGCCAACAGCGCGCGACCTGCGGCTGTTGATTGCCATTTCCAAGACCATCGGCAACCTGGAGCGTGTGGGCGATGAGGCAGCACGCATCGCACGAACCGTGCAGCGCCTGATCAACACGGGGGTGTTCAGCCGTCTGCGCCTGCCGGTGGGTGACGTGTCGTTCGAGGCCGACCTCGCCACCGCCTCGCTGCGCAAGGCTCTGGACGCCTTCGCCCGCCTGGATACCGTGCAGGCGCTGGAGGTGATCAAGAACGACAACCAGATCGACGCGGAGTTCGATGGCTTGATGCGCAAGCTCATCACTTACATGATGGAAGATCCGCGCACCATTTCCGCCAGCATCGACCTCGTCTTCGTCGCCAAAGCCATCGAGCGTGTGGGCGACCACGCCAAGAACCTGGCGGAGCAGATCATCTACATCGTCAAGGGTCAGGACGTGCGGCACAACCCGGTTGAGACGGTCGAGTCGATCGCGCTCACCCGCAATTGAGCATCACCATGCCGACTGTGCTTGTCGTCGAAGACGAGGCGGCGATCGCCGAATTGATTGCCATCAACCTGCGCCACGCGGGCTTCGAAGTCACCCTGGCCGAGAACGCAGACCAGGCCACCGTGGCGGTTGACGCTGTGCTCCCCGATCTGGTGCTGCTCGACTGGATGCTCCCCGGCCAATCCGGTGTGGCGCTGGCCCGGCGCTGGCGTGCCGACGCGCGGACCAAGGAACTGCCTATCATCATGCTGACCGCGCGTGCCGACGAGACCGACAAGGTTGCCGGCCTGGACGCTGGCGCCGATGACTACCTCACCAAGCCCTTCTCGACCCAGGAACTGCTGGCCCGCATCCGCGCGGTGCTGCGCCGCCGCCTGCCCGAGGCCTTGGACTCGGCAGTCGAGGTCTCCGGACTGCGGCTCGACCCGTCGACCCGGCGCGTGACCCGCGGGGCGGTGGATCTCAAGCTGGGCCCGACCGAGTTCCGGCTGCTTCACTTTCTCATGACCCATCCGGAGCGCGTCCACAGCCGAGCCCAATTGCTCGATCGAGTCTGGGGCGACCATGTCTTCATCGAGGAACGCACGGTGGATGTCCATGTCAAGCGCCTGCGCGAGGCGCTGCAGCCAGCGCAGTGTGCCCACATGATCGAGACAGTGCGCGGCGCAGGGTACAGGCTCAGCCAGCAGGCGGTCGCTCAGACCGCGTAGGCACGGCAGCATGCCCTGGTTGTGGTTGAGGCTGCTGGTTGCCGCTGGCCTGGTGGTCGGCGGCGGCATGGCCGGCGACATGCTGGGGGCCATGTTCGGCCTGCAACGGCCCGCGGCTCTGGCGGGTGTGGTCCTGGGCGTGGCCCTGGCCACCTGGGGCGATGCGTTGCGCGGTGAACGCCTGATGCGTTGGCTCAGCGGCAAGCAGGAGACCGATCCGCCGCGGCTGATGGGCTTCTGGGGCGAGATGGCCACACGTGTCGAGCGGGCCTTGCGCCTGCGCGAGCGCCATGTCGTCGCCGAGCGCGAGCGGCTGGCGCAGTTCCTTTCTGCGATCGAGGCATCGCCGAATGGTGTGATGCTTCTCGATGCGAACGAGCAGATCGAGTGGTGCAGTGCAGTGGCCGCCGATCACCTGGGCCTCGATGCCCAACGCGACCTGCGGCAGCGGGTGACCAACCTGGTGCGGGCGCCGGCCTTCGTTGCGCTCCTGCAATCTCGCAGCGGTGACCAGACAGTGCAGATTCCCCGGCCCGGTGAACGAGGGCTGTTGTCCATTGTCGTGCGGCCCTACGGCGACGATCAACGGCTGGTGCTGACGCAGGACATCACCGAGCGCGAGCGGGCGGATGCGATGCGGCGCGATTTCGTCGCCAACGTGTCGCATGAGATCCGCACGCCTCTTACCGTGGTGGCCGGCTTCGTGGAGACCATGTCGAACCTGCCCTTGTCCGAGGTCGAGCGAAAGCGCGTGCTGGCGCTGATGAGCCAACAGACGCAGCGCATGCAGTCGCTGGTTGGCGACCTGTTGACGCTTGCCCGTCTGGAGGGCAGCCCGCGCCCTGCGGTTGACGCCTGGCTGCCGCTGGCGAGACTGGGGGCGTCAGTGGAAATGGACGCACACGGGCTGTCCGCCGGCAGGCACCGCACGGGCTTCGACTGGGGTGACGACGTCCAACTCGCGGGCAGCGAGGCTGAGTTGTTGAGTGCGGTCACCAACCTTGTTGCCAACGCGATCCGCTACACACCTGAGGGCGGCCAGGTGCAGGTCAGCTGGCGTCAACGTGCGGACGGTGCGGGCGAAATCGAGGTACGTGACACCGGCCCGGGCATTGCCGCAGAGCACCTGCCCCGGCTCACCGAACGCTTCTACCGTGTCGACGGCAGCCGCTCGCGCGACACCGGTGGCACGGGGCTCGGGTTGGCCATCGTCAAGCACGTGGCCCAGCGCCATGGGGGTGAACTGCGAATCGAGAGCACAGTCGGCCAGGGCAGTCGGTTCACGCTGGTGCTGCCGGCCAACCGAATCAAGCTGTCGGAACAAACCCCGTCCGTTGCCGCCTGAGCGAGCTGTTCACTCTGCCGCACGCCGGTAGATCACGAGTTGCTCGTTTCGCTCGGCCGGGCGACGCAGGCGCGCCACGACAGCCCAACCCGCCGGGGCCGCCTGCGCCTCCGCTGAAGTCGCCGCTCCGCGCAGTGGCACCAACAGGTGCCGACAGCCATCGACAGGCTGGGCCAGGGAAACGGATGTCAGCACCCGGTGGCTGCCATAGACTTCCAAGGCAGCAACCTGGGCCCGCGTCATGCCGGGTGCCAGCACACAGGCGCCCTCCGGCACGTGGCGGTCGACCATCGCCATCAGGGCCCGCGGGCTGCGCGCATAGTCGAGTGCCGGCAGCAGCAGGGTCATGGTCAGCAACCAGGCAAGCGCCACACCGCTGGCAGGCAGCACCAGGCTCTTCCACAGCGGGTGGCGGTTTCGGGAGGTTCGCCAACGCACCAACCACAACCACGCCAGCGTGCCCAGGCCGGCAGATATCAGGGCCAGCACCGAAAAGTGCGGCGTGAATCCTGGCGCCAGTCGAAGGATGTTGACCATGGGCTTGGCCGGCACGCCGACCTGCATCGACAGGTAGATCACCCAGACCGCCAGAGCCGAGAGGCTGAAAAAGAACACCGAGAACCAATCGATCGCCGATCCCGCACTGCGTTTCAGCGTGGGGAGTGCAAACGCTGCCAGCACCGCGAGACCGGGTACGCCCAGCATCAGGGCTCGGTCTGAGCCTCCCATCAGGATGGTGCTCACGACACTGACCAGCACGGTGACCAGGGGCACGGAGATATGCCTGCGCAACCAGTGCCGGCGCCAGCGCCACAGCGTCCACAAGGCCATCGGCCACGCGGGCCAGGTGAACCAGAGGAAGAGGCGCGCAGTGCCACCCAGGCTGGACCAATTGGCAGGCAGAGCGATCCGCCACTGCCACGCGCCGAGCCAGGCGGCGACGCCAACGGCCAACAACAGCGACGCGAGGAGCCAGGGCCACAACGCACGGGCCTCCGGATAGCGGGAGCGGAGGAACACTGGCAGGGCGAGGGCACCCAGGGCCATCGCCATGCTGGGCGCTCCGCTGCAGGCCAGCGCCGGCAGGCACAGCAGCAGGGCGAGCCGCACGGCCATCGAACGTTGAGGGGCCGCCGCCATCGCCCAAAGCAGCAGCGCCACCTCGCTGAGTTGCATCAACTCTGGCGTGGTTTCATGGCCAAGTTGCAGCAGGCCCAACGTGGCGATCGTCGCCAGCAGCGCGCCGTCGGCCAGGGCGCGGGCATAGTCGACCGGATCGGCCTCGCCGCCGAAGGCAAAGGGCACCGGCTGGGCCGCCTCGGTGCGGGCCAGGTGCAACGTGGCGTACCAGACCAGCGCCAGCGTGAGCGCCAGCAGGGCTGCGAAAGGCAGGCGCGCGGCCAGCGCCGGGTCCAGCCAACTGCCCAGCAGCTTGATGAACAACGCACCCAGCCAATGAGGCAGCAGGGCGGTTTCGGGCGGCAGGTCGCCGAGCGTGGGGGCCCACCATGGCGTGCGGCCCTCGGCGATCCCCAGCATGGTGGCGAATGCGGTCACGTCGGCATTGCGCCAAGCATCCCGGCCAAACAGGCCCGGCAGCAGGTAGGCCGCACTGAACAGCCACAGCGCCACCCGTGGCAGGCGCTGCGCCGCGCGCTGGGTGACCAGGGCGGGAGTGGGTTGGCTCGCGATCACGATGGGGCGAGAAGTCGTTACGGAACGTCCAGAAAGAAAAAAGGCAGCCAAGGCTGCCTTTCCTGCACGGTACAGCCTTGCAAGATTACTTCTTGATGCCGACGCGCGCGAACTTGTTGCGGAACTTCTCGACGCGGCCGCCCAGGGAGTCGATGCTCTTCTGGGTGCCCGTGTAGAACGGGTGCGATTCGCTCGTGGTTTCCAGCTTGAACAGCGGCAGCTCGCGGCCGTCGTCCATCTTCACGGTTTCCTTGGTCGGAGCGCAGGAGCGTGTCACGAACTTGAAGCCGTTGGAGAGATCCACGAAGCAGACGTCGCGGTAGCTGGGGTGAATGCCTTCTTTCATCGCTGTTTCCTTTTCGCCAGAGTGCCGGCAGCCACGTCGCCCAATGCGGCGCACTTGCCTGTAGCGGTAAACCGCGCATTGTAGCGCAGCCAGCCCCGCAGCCCCAAGGGGCTCAACCGCCCCGACGCATCATGTCGAAGAAGTCGAGGTTGTTCTTGGTGGCCTTCATCTTGTCGAGGATGAACTCCATCGCCTCGATCTCGTCCATCGGGTAGAGCAGCTTGCGCAGGATCCAGGTCTTCTGAAGGATCTCTGGTTTGAGAAGCAGTTCTTCACGCCGGGTACCCGACTTGTTGATCAAGATCGACGGGTAGACACGCTTCTCGGCCATGCGCCGATCCAGGTGGATCTCGCAGTTGCCGGTGCCCTTGAACTCCTCGTAGATCACCTCGTCCATGCGCGAGCCGGTATCGATCAGCGCGGTGCCGATGATGGTCAGCGAGCCGCCTTCCTCGACATTGCGCGCCGCACCGAAGAAGCGCTTGGGGCGCTGCAGCGCGTTGGCGTCCACACCACCGGTCAGCACCTTGCCGGAACTGGGCAGCACGTTGTTGTAGGCGCGGGCCAGGCGGGTGATCGAGTCCAGCAGGATCACCACGTCCTTCTTCAGTTCGACCAGGCGCTTCGCACGCTCGATGACCATTTCGGCCACTTGCACATGGCGCGCTGCTGGCTCGTCGAAGGTGGAACTGATGACCTCGCCACGCACGGTGCGCAGCATCTCGGTCACCTCCTCGGGGCGTTCGTCGACCAGCAGGACGATCAGGTGCACGTCCGGGTGGTTGGCGATGATGGCGTGTGCGAGGTGCTGCATCATCACCGTCTTGCCGGTCTTCGGCTGGGCGACGAGCAGGGCGCGCTGGCCTTTGCCGATCGGCGCGATCAGGTCGATGATGCGGCCGGTGACGTTCTCTTCACCCTTGAAGTTGTCACGCTCGAGCTTGAACGCCTCCTTGGGGAAGAGCGGCGTCAGGTTCTCGAACATGATCTTGTGCTTGCTCTCCTCGGGTGTCAGGCCGTTGACGCGGTCGACCTTCACCAGGGCGAAGTAGCGCTCGCCGTCCTTGGGCACCCGCACTTCGCCTTCGACCAGATCGCCGGTGTGCAGGTTGAAGCGGCGGATCTGGCTGGGCGACAGGTAGATGTCGTCTGTTGACGCCATGTAGCTGCTGTCGATCGAGCGCAGGAAGCCGAAACCGTCGGGCAGCACCTCCAGCACGCCATCGCCGAACACTTGTTCGCCGGCTTTGGCACGCTTTTTCATGATCGCGAACATCAGCTCCTGCTTGCGCAGGCGGGCGACGTTGTCGATCTCCAGCGCCTCGCCCATCGTGATGAGCTCGGAAACGTGAAGCGCCTTCAATTCGGAAAGATGCATGGGGGGTCACCCTCGGGGTGGACGGCGTGCGCACAGTGACTGGCAGGGCCGGGTTGGTTTGCCCTCCGGCCGGTCAACAACCGGCGCTCGGGGCGCACCACGGGAAGAATCAAGGTTCGGATCGGGGAGCTGTGGGCCGGAATCCGGCGCGCCACCCGGCAAGATTGCCGTGGGCGCCGTGGCTTGGAGCTTTTCTGCAGGCAGCGGGAAGGGGCCAGGGGGCCGCCGAACCGGTGCGTCAGGGCAGATTATAGATGGCCGTCGAGGAAGGCGGTCAATTGGGCCTTCGACAGTGCGCCCACCTTGGTGGCGGCAAGCTGGCCGCCCTTGAACAACATCAGCGTGGGGATGCCGCGAATGCCGAACTTGGCAGGCACGTCGCGGTTGTCATCGACGTTCATCTTGGCGATCTGCAGGCGCTCTCCGTATTCCTTGGCGGTTTCGTCGAGGATGGGCGCAATCATCTTGCACGGGCCGCACCACTCGGCCCAGTAGTCGACCAGCACGGGCCGGTTAGCTTGCAGGACATCGGCCTCGAACGAGGCGTCGGAGACGTGTTTGATCAATTCGCTGCTCATGAAAGGTCCTTGGGGGAAGCCGCGGCTGGGAGGGGTTCGACAGTGGCCAGGCCGCAGGGGGTGGACAGGTGCAGTTGCGACTGCGAATGTTGGAAATCAAGCCCCTGCAGAGACCGGCGGGCCGGGCACAATGATTCTGACATAAAGCCTGTTGGCGCGTTGGCGCCGACGTTGCGCCGCCACTGCCCGTCACGGCTCACTGAACCGATGCCCGCTCTGCCCCCGTCGATCACCGTCTGCCGTGTTTCGCGCGGCCCCAGCAACGCCGCCTGGTGGGGTGCCGTGGTGGCCGAGATCCACGCCTGGGCGGCGTCACGACAGATCGATCTGCGCGATGCCATCTGGCTGATCCCGTACTCGGCACTGCTGGTGCCGGCACGCCATGCCCTGGCTCACCGAGGTGGCTGGCAACCGCGCGTCGAGACCATCGCCACCTTGCTCGCGCAATGCGGGCCGCGGGCCGCGGCCCAGCCGGGGGTCGATCCAGTGATCGACCGCCTGCAGGCCGCGCAGTGGCTGCGGGAGCATGCGTCAGGGGTCGATTGGGGCGGGGCCGGTCCGCGCGCATTCGCCCAAGCCGCCGAGGCGCTCGCCCGTACCGCGGGCGAATTGCGGCTCACGGCTTCTGCGCAGGCGCCGGCGCTGCTTGATGCATGGTGGCAGCGAGCGCGTGGCCTGTTGGCCCAGGGTTCCGGCCCGGGCGGGGTGGAGCGTGCCCTGGCACGGGTGGCGCTCGAGTGGGCCGCCAGCACCGGCGTTGGCGAGGTCGATCCACTGTTGGCGCTCAAGCCGGCGGCGTGGGTCGTCCTGCGTGCGGGTGGAGCAGATCCCCTGGCTGATGCGGTGCTGGCACAGGGTGTCGAGGGCCTCCTGCTTGATGCCGACCCGCCCGCCGAGTCGCCTTTCAGTGAAGTGGTCGAACTCGAATCCCCAGCCGAAGTTCGCTGTGCCGATGCGGAGGCAGAAGCACATGCCGCCTGTGCGCAGATCCTGGCCGATCTGCAGGCGCATCCCGACGGGACGATTGCCCTCGTTGCCCAGGACCGTGAAGCCGTGCGGCGCATTCGGGCACTGCTGGAGCGCTTCGGCGTGGCGGCTGCCGACGACACCGGTTGGCGCCTGTCCACCACCCGTGCGGCCGCCCGGTTGATGGGCTTGTTGCGGGCGGCGCGGCACGGTGCGTCGCAGGACGACCGCCTCAATTGGCTCAAGGACGATCAGCTCGGCAGCGAGCAAGCGGCTGCCTTGGCGGCGCTCGAGTCGCGCTGGCGCGGCGAGCGCGTCAGTGACATTGCCGCGCAAAAGGCCGACGCCTTGTGGCTGACCGCCCAGGCCCGGCTGACGCCGCTCACAGGCGATCGGCGGCTTCCTTTGTCAACATGGAGCGAGCGCGTCGCTGATCTGTGCCTGGCTGACGAGCGCGAGGCGGCCCGCTGGCGCGACGACGCTGCAGGACGCGCCGTGCTGGCCACGCTGCGTTGCGAGCCGCCCGACAGCCAAGCCGCCCATTGGCAGGCCCTGGCGCGCCAGACCATGATGACCCTCGAGGAGTACGCCGACTGGGCGGACGAGACCTTGGCCGATGCCAGCTTCGTGCCTCCCCATGCCGCCGATGCCCGTGTGGTAATCACACCGCTGGCACGAGCCATGCTTCGGCCCTTCGCCGCGGTGGTGATTCCCGGCACCGATGAGCGCAGCCTGGGCGCGGGAGAACCGGCACCCGATCTGCTCGGCCCTGCCGTTGCCACGGTGCTCGGTTTGCCAGACGCCTCCGTGCGGCGTGAACGCGAGGCCCTGGCTCTGGCCCAGGTGCTGAGGTCGCCTAACGTGACGCTGTTGCGTCGTACCGCGGAAGGGGCCGAGCCGCTGGGCGCGAGCCCGCTGCTGGAGCGCTTCAGGGCGGCCCTGCCTCCGGGGCGCGATCTGCGGCCACACTGCCCCCGCCTGCCGAGCCGCACTGCGTCACGGCAGCCGATCGTTCCGCCGGAGGCGCGGGCCACTGGCCGCTGGCCAGAAAGCCTGAGTGCCAGTGGGGTCGAGGCACTGCGGGCCTGTCCCTACCGGTTTTTCAGCCGGGTGATGCTGGGGTTGTCCGAACCCGAGGAGGTCGACCTGCCACCGGACAAGCGCGACTACGGCACCTGGTTGCATGCGGTGCTGATGCGTTTCCACAGCCAGCGTGCGGCGTCGCCCACGCTGGACGACGATCGAGCGCACATCAGCGCTTGCGCGGTGGCGCAGTCGGCCGAGACTGGCCTGTCCGAAGGCGATCTGCTGCCCTTCCTGGGCAGCTTCGAGGTCCTGGTGGAACCGTATCTCGCCTGGTGGCGCGGCCGCGAGGCGGCGGGCTGGCGCTGGTGGCAGGGCGAGCAGGACAAGCGTATCGAACCGGCTGCGCTGGGCGGCCTGGCGCTCAAGGGGCGTCTGGATCGCCTCGACCGCGACGATGGCGGTCGCATCGATCTGCTGGATTACAAGACCGTGGCGGTCGACAAGCTCAAGCGCACCGTGGCCGACCGGTTCGAGGACACCCAATTGGCCTTCTATGCCGCACTGGTGCTTGGCGCGCCGGGAGCCCCCCCCCCGGCCGAACTGGCCGCCGCGTACCTGGCGCTGGATGACAAGGCGGCGCCGCTGCTGCTGCGGCACCCAGATGTCGCCGAGTCCGCCCAGGCGCTGGTGGCCAACCTGGCCATCGAACTGCGCCGAGTGCGCGAGGGCGAACCGCTGCGTGCTCTTGGCGAGGGCGAGACGTGCGAGCACTGCGAGGCGCGTGGCCTGTGCCGCCGCGACCATTGGTCGGCCCCCGAGGAGCTTCGTTGATGGCAGCGGCTTACCTGATCGACGGCGCCCCAGCGGGCCGCGAGGCCTTTTACGCGGCCGCCTGCGACCCCGCCCAGAGCATCGTCGTCGAGGCCTGCGCCGGTGCCGGAAAGACATGGATGCTGGTGTCGCGCATCCTGCGTGCGCTGCTGGATGGCGCCGAGCCGCAGCACATCCTGGCCATCACCTTCACACGCAAGGCGGCGGGCGAAATGAGGGGGCGCCTGAACGAGTGGCTGGCTGAATTCGCCGACAACCGCTCCACCGAGGGCCAGCGGGTGCAGGCACTGGTGGACCGCGGCATGTCGCACGAGCAAGCCCGGTACGCCCAGGCCAAGCTGGGCCGATTGCAGGCCCAGCTGCTGGACAGCGGGCGGGCCGTTCAGGTCCGCACCTTCCACGCCTGGTTCGCCCAATTGCTGCGCATGGCGCCGCTTGAGGTGCTGGTGGCGCACGGCCTGCATCCCGGTGTGGGCATCCTGGAGGACGAGAGCGAACTTGGCCCAGAACTGTTCCGCCGCTTCCAGCGCCGTGTGGCCGCCGATGCCGAACTGCGCGCCAGCTACCAGGCGCTGGTGGCACGGCACGGCCGCAGCACCCTCGGCCGCTGGCTGGATGCTGCGTGGAAGCGGCGTGCCGAGATCGCACGGGCGGATGCCGCGGGCACCTTGGCGGGTGCCATCCCGCCGCCGCCCGCGCCGGCGCTGGCGCCCCTCCAGTCGTCTGACTGGCGACAGCGGGTCAGCGAACTGGCGAAACGGCTGGGCGCTGTCGACAAGACGGATCACACCACGGCTGCCAATCGGCTGGTCGACGCTTTGGCGTCGCCAGACTCACGGCTCGCTTTCGACCTGGCCTGGGCTGCCGTGCACACCCTTGCCGGCGAACTGCGCAAGCTCAAGCCATCACCTGCCGGCTTTGCCGAGCTCTCGGGCGAACTGAAGGCGATGGATCTCGACCTGCGCCAGCAGGACGCGCACGAAGACCACGGCCACATGGTCGCGCTGTCACGCCTGCTGATCGCCGAATTCACCGCGCAGAAGCGCGAGCGCGGCCTGGTCGACATGCCCGATCTCGAGCAACTCGCGCTGCAACTGCTTGGCGAGGGCGAATGGGCCGGCTGGATCCAGGAGCGGCTGGACGCGCGGCTGCGCCATGTGCTGATCGACGAGTTCCAGGACACCAGCCCGTTGCAATGGCATGCCCTTCAGCCCTGGCTTGCCAGCTATGCCGGGGCGGGTGGCGGCATGAGCGGCCGTGCGCCCCTGTCGGTCTTCATTGTTGGCGACCCCAAGCAGAGCATCTACCGTTTCCGCCGCGCCGAGCCGCGTGTGTTTGCCGCCGCCAGCGCGTTCATCGCCGAGGCCCTGGGTGGCCGCCGCCTGGCCTGCGATCACACGCGGCGCAATGCGCCCGCCGTGCTGTCGGCGTTGAACGCGGTGTTCGCCTCAGCACAGGCGGACGACGCCTATGCCGGCTTTCGCCCCCACACCACCGAGGTGGCCGCACCCGGCGACGGCGTCTGGGCGTTGCCGCGCGAGCCCCGGCCACCCCGAGCCGCTCGGCGTGACCAGGATGCACCACCGGTTTGGCGCGACAGCCTCACCGAGCCCCGGTACGAAGATAAGCAACGCCAGACGGCATTGGAGTGTCGCCATGTGGCAGCGGCCATCGCCGAGCTGTTGGCCGGTGGCGTGCTTCGGCCGCAGGACATCCAGGTGCTGGCCCGCAAGCGCAGCGTGCTGGCCCAGTTGTCCGACGCGTTGCGCGAGCGCCAGATCCCCCATGTGCGGCCAGAGGACCTGAAGCTGGCCGACGAGCCCGAGGCCCGTGACCTGATCGCCTTGCTCGACGTGCTCTGTTCGCCCGGCCACGATCTGTCGCTGGCCCAAGCCCTGAAGAGCCCCGTGTTCGGGGCAGGTGACGACGATCTGCTGTGGCTGGCCCAGCGCAGCCGAGGCCGCGGCACCTGGTGGGCCACGCTGCAGGCCGCCACTGACCGCCCAAGCGCACTGGATCGCGCCGCGCCCTGGCTGGCTCGCTGGGCCGAGTCGGCGCGCCTTTTGCCGCCTCACGACCTGCTCGACCGGATATTGCACGAGGGCGACATCGCCGCGCGCCTGCAGCAGGCCGCCGCACCCGAGCGGCGTGAACACGCTCAGGCCGTGGTCAACAGCCTGCTCGCCCAGACGCTGGCACTCGACGGCGGCCGCTACACCACACCCTACCGGTTCGTGCGGGCGCTCAAGAGCGGCCGCCTGACCGGCAGCGTCGCCGCCTCGGAATCGGCGGTGCGCCTGCTCACTGTGCACGGCGCCAAGGGGCTGGAATCCGAAGTGGTGTTCATCATGGACACCGATCCCGAACCGCGCCGCGCCGAGTCCGGCGGGCTGCTGGTCGACTGGCCGGTGGACAGCCCGCACCCGAGCCAGGTGGCTTTCGTCGGCAAGTGGGCTCGTCTGGCGCCATCGCTGCAGCCACTGCAGGACGAGGAACTGGACATGTCGGCGCGCGAGGAACTGAATGGGCTGTATGTGGCGATGACCCGGGCACGTTCACGATTGGTGCTGTCGTCTGTCGAGCCGCACCGGAAGCTGCAGGGGGAAGCCTGGTGGGACCGCCTGTCGCCACTGGCGCAGCCCTGGCAACCCGCGCCGCCGCCCGTGGCCGCCGAGCCAGCCGGCACGCAGATTGAACTCACCGCGTGGCCCACGCCACGCCTGGAGGCGCCCGTCCTGCTACCTGCGTGGCCTGCTGCGGAGCTCGCCAACGCGGACAGCCGTGCGACGCTGATCGGCGAGGCCTTTCACCGCTTGATGCAATGGGCCACCGGGCCACAAGGGCCGGTGGCTGGGGGCGAAGGTGCCTGGCTCGACAACGCGGCCGCTGCGGCGGGCGCCGAGTTCGGCCTGCTGTCGGCCGAACTGGCGCTGGCTCGCCAGGCGGCGCGTGCGGTGCTGGGCAGCGAGGCATTCGCTCCTTTTCGGAGCGGGGCCGGCCTTGTCTGGGCTGGCGACGAGGTGCCACTGGCCTGGGACGGTGAGGTGCTTCGCATCGATCGCCTGGTGGCCAAACGGGCGGCCGGTGGTTCGCACACCTGGTGGGTTCTCGACTACAAGCTCGAGGCTCGTCCGCAGGACGACCCCGAGAACCAGGCTCAGTTGTCTCGCTACCGCGTGGCGGTGGCCGCGCTGCAGCCGGGGGAGGAGGTGCGCGCCGCCTTCGTCAACGGGCTGGGCCAGGTGATACCGCTGGATTGACCGTGCGGGGAGGGTGGCGGCCTTCGGCCGTGCCACCTGCCCCTTGAGCGCGAATTACTCACGCTTTGCCGCGCAGTTCCGGGCACCGGGTGCCCGCCGAAAGCGGTTCAATCGGCGCTGACACTGGTCATCCTTCCCATGGTTTCGCCTGCCCACCACACAGCCTCGTCCGATTCGCAAGCCACCGGCAGTTCCGGTGCGGTGCGCATGTTCGGTCGATTCCAGTTGCTTCGGCTGATCGGCAAGAGCGAACGCAGCATGCTCTGGTTGGTGCTGGAGCCTCGCCAGGGCGAGGAGTTCATGTTGGCCATGCCGCGCCAGCAACCGGGTGAAGCCGCCACGGCGTGGATGCAGAACGTGCGCCGTGCTGCCCGCCTCAATCATCCCCGTCTGGCCAAACCGCTGGACATCGGCGAACACGATCGTTGGCCTTTTGTCGTCTACGAGCGCGGCACCCGCACCACCTGGGCTGAACGCTTTTCGTCGCAAGGCGAGGCTGCCACAGAACTGGCCGATTGGCTGGCCCAGGCGGCCCAAGGGCTGGCGTTCGCCCACGAAGCCGGCACGGCCCACCACGATCTGCAGCCCTGGTGGCTGGCTGTCGATGCTGACCAGAAAGTCACCGTGATGGGCTTGGAGGTGGCCAGCGTGCGGCCGATCTCCAACACCCAGGCAGGCGGGTTGGACGAGTTGCGCGCGGTACGCGACGCCGCGGCTGGCGACGTGCTGGCCCTGGGCCTGGTGGCCCATCACGGACTCGCCGGCGCGCCGGCTCTGGATGAACCCGACGTCGGCCGTGTCATCAACCGCATGCCGCCGCAGGGCATGGACTTTGTCCGCCTGCCCTGGAACGTGCCGCGCCCGATCCCTGAGCCGCTTCGTGCCATCGTCAATCGGGCGACTGATCGCCAGGAGCGCCACCGTTACCACAACGCCCGCACGTTGCAGCGCGCGCTGGAAGGCTGGATCAAGACCACCGCCGAGCAGGACGGCGGCCCGCTGGCGCTGCTGCTGGACCGCCTGCGGCAGGTCGGTACGCTGCCGGCGCAGCCGGGCGGAGCTGACCGTGTGGCCCACCTGGCGCTGATGGAAAGCGCCCGCACAGCCGACATGGCCGACATCATCCTGGACGACATCGCGCTCAGCTTCGAGTTGCTGAGGATGGTCAACAGCGCGCAGGTCGGCGGCGCCAAGGTGTCCGGCGATGGGCCGGTTCTGATGCTGCGCCGGGCCATCGCGATGGTCGGCCTGGACGGCGTTCGCCGTGCTGCGCTCTCGCTGCGTCGCTGGCCGGGGCCGATGGGCGACGAGGCTGCGCGCGACATGGAGACCCTGATCCGGCGCGTCAAGCGCGCGGCGCGGGTGGCAACGCGCCTGGTGCCGGCAGGCTACGACGGCGAAGTGGTCTACCTGATTGCCTTGTTGCAGAACCTGGGCCGCCTGCTGGTGCACTACCACTACCCCGACGAGGCTGGCCAGATCCGCCGGCTGATGCAGACCACGGTGATCGCCGAGGCTGTCAAGGACGGCAAGGCAACCACCGAACGCAAGGAAGAGCCAGGCATGAGTGCCGAAGCTGCGTCTTACGCCGTGCTGGGCGCCGACATGGAGGCGCTGGGCGCCGCCGTGGCTCGCCACTGGGGGCTGGACGACAGCGTCTTGCACATGATCCGCCGCATCCCCCCCGCGGCACCCGTGCGCACGCCCGAGAGCGATGCCGACATTCTTCGCGCCAGCGCGAGCTGCGCCAACGATCTGGTTGATGCCATGGCGCAGCCGGCTGCACGTGCGGCCAAGGCCCTGGGGCAGGTTGCTCAACGCTACGCACGACCGCTGGGTCTGACGGCGCGCGAGATGCAGGAAGCCCTGCAAAGCGATGGCATAGCCCCTGTCAGAAAGACTCCTGCCGCGGCTGCACCTGCCCCCGCACCAGACGCGGTTGCCAAGGCCAATCCCGCGGCTGGCCCCTGGGCCGGCGCGATGGCGGGCACCCTCTCATGAGCGTGGCCGCCGTGATGCCTGCCGCCGCACCGGCACGTGGGCCTGTGCAGCGTGCCGGCCGGTTCGAACTGCGCCAGGTGCTGGGTCGCGGTGCCCAGGCCACCGTCTGGCTGGGGTGGGATCCAAAGCTGCAGCGCGAAGTGGCGGTCAAGCTGATCAGCGCCAGTGCCGATTCCGAAGCGGTCACCGAATGGCTGGACGAAGCCCGGGTGATGAGTTCGCTGACCCACCCCGGCATCGTCCCCGTCTACGAGGCCGACCAGGACGGCAAGGCAACCTTCCTCGTCTTCGAACGGGTCGACGGCCCCACCCTGAGCGAGAAGCTCCGGGGGCTGGGCCCGATGCCCGCCCGCGAAGCTGCCGAATTGACGCGTGAGGTGCTTGATGCGCTGGCCTTTGCCCATGCGCGCGGCGTGGTGCACCGCGACCTGAAGCCATCGAACATCCTGATCGGAGGCGACGGCCGGGCCAGGGTGATGGACTTTGGCATCGCGGCCAAGTTGACCGCCGCACACGATGGCCGGGTCGTCGGCACGCCCGGCTACATCTCGCCCGAGGCGGCGGCTGGCCAGGCACCAACGCCAGCAATGGATGTCTATGCCGCAGGCATGCTGTTCGGACAGTTGTTGTTGGGCGGGCCGATGCGCACCGTGCCACCGACCGCTGAGGGTGCGCTGCGCCAGGTGATTCACGAAGATGTCGCGTGGCCCACCGACCGCCGGGTGGCGGTGGACGATGCCTTGCGCACGATGATCATGCGTGCTGTCGCTCGCCAACCGGATGCGCGCTTTGGCAGCGCCGCCGAGTTCCGTGATGCGCTGGCCCGCTGGCTCACGCCGCCAGACGCCGCGCCGCAACCGGGTGGCCACGGCACGCTCGAGTTCCTACTGCGCCGCATGCGCCTGCACGGCGACTTCCCGGCATTGTCCGATTCGGTGGTTCGCATCCAACGCGTCACGGCGTCCGACAAGGAGAGCCTGCAAGCCCTGTCTGCCGAGATCCTCAAGGACGTGGCGCTGACGCAGAAATTGCTCAGGCTCGTCAACACGGCGCACTTCCGGCATGTCGGTGCGGGCGAGGTGGCCACGGTGTCGCGTGCTGCTGCGTTGATCGGTTTCGCCGGCATTCGCAACATGGCCCTCTCGGTGGTTCTTCTGGAGCACATGAAGGACCAGGATCATGCCCAGCGCATGAAGGAACTGTTCCTGCAGGCGCTCTTGACTGGCACGCTGGTGGACCAGCTGTCGCCTCCCAACCGCGAGCGCGAAGAAGCCTTTCTCGGCGGGATGATGAGCCACCTCGGTCGCATGTTGGCCGAGTACTACTTTCCTGAAGAAGCGGCCAAGGTCCGACAGCGTACCGGCCGAAGCGGCCTGCGTGAACCCGCTGCGGGTGCCGCCGGCGTGGCCAGCGAATCCCGCGTGGCGGCAGACGTCCTCGGCCTGAGCTACGACGACCTCGGCCTGGGTGTGGCCCAGTCCTGGGGATTTCCGGACAGCCTGCGCCGCATCATGAGTGCGCCGCAAGACGAGGTGCCGACCCGGCTTGTCGATACCCCGGCCGAGCGAATGCGCTGGCGGGTGCGAGCTGCCGGCGAGATCGTGCAAGTCTTGATGGAGGGCGATCCAGCCCAGGTGGATCAGCGTGTCCTGGCGCTGGGCGAGCGGTACGCCCGCGCGCTGAATGTGCGCC
>Ga0075163_10002609_pt1 | contig 24202 bp, 26 predicted proteins | sample JI1023141ADNA_FD_71478 | JGI IMG/M metagenome (GOLD analysis project Ga0075163, IMG submission 71478) | Wastewater effluent complex algal communities from Wisconsin, to seasonally profile nutrient transformation and Carbon sequestration -... | ecosystem: Engineered > WWTP > Effluent > Algae... | reverse complement strand
GACGTGGCTCGGCTGGAAGACCTCACCACCTTCGTGATGGCCGGCGTTCGGGCGCAGCTGGCGTACGAGGAGCTCTCGCGCGAGGCCTCGGCGCTGCGCGCGCTCGGCAAGATCCAGGGCACGCTCTTCGTGGTCGACCGGGAAGCCAAGAAGGTCCTCTGGGCCGCCAACCGCGCCGAGGGCATCGACTGGAAGACCGACGTGCTGCCCATCGAGGCGCAAGTGGTGAACGCCGCCGAGGCCGCGCTGGCCGCCAAGACCCGCGGCGACGCGCTGCCCACGCCGCCGCGACTTCCGTGTGGCGTGGTGCAGGCGGTCACCAAGCTGGAGGGCGATCCGGTGTTCGGCGCCGCCCGCTGCGCGGTGGTGCGCACCGAACCGGTGGACGACAAGGCCACCGCCGCCATGGAAGGCCTCTCCAAGCGCGAGCGCGAGATCGCCCGGCTATTGGTTGCAGGATACAGCGGTGTGAACGTGGCGGCCATCGCCGGTCTCTCCGAGAACACGGTGCGCACCTACGTGCGGAGGCTCTACGCCAAGCTCGGCGTCTCCAACCGCGCCGACCTCGTGCGCAAGCTGGTCTCGCCGGAGCCCAAGTCCTCCACCGGCCCCTCGTCGCCCGGCTCCGCCCTCGCGCCGCCGCCCGACTCGTCCCTCGTGTACGGCGACGACACCCTCGACTGATTCTCAGGCCCCGAGCACGCGCGAGAGCCCGACCGGCGGTGCATCGGTGGGGGCGCCGACGTCGAGCCACGCGCGAAGCTCGCTCGCGTCCATGTCGAGGCGCGCGAAGCCGGTGACGATGAGATCGCCCAAGGCGGAAGAGAGCGCCGCCTCCACGTCGGCCGCGTTGGGCGCGCCGTGCTCGGCGAACACCGGGTCCGCGAAGTTCTCGTCGATGGTCTCCTGGCGCCACACCCGCAGATTCAGAAACGCGAGCGGGAGGAGCCACGGCGAGAGCGCGCGACGCTCGTCGGCGGGCAGCGAGGCCAGGTGCGCCCAGCCGATGCGACCGTGGTCCACCTCGTCGGCCAAGAGCTCGCGGAGCCCCCACTGGGCCGTCGAACCGGTTGCATGATGCATGCATAGCTCGAGGTAGGCGGCAGCGGTGGTCTCGTTGAGAATGCACTGCCCCACCACGTGCAGCGTGCTCCGCACCGCGGGGCTCGCGCCCTCGAGTCGCGGCACCACCAGCGGCAGCAGCTCCGGCGCCGGTACCTCGCGCCCGGCGTACCGACTGGCCACCACCCGCGAGAGCTCGGCGTGGCGGTGCTCGTCGTCGATGGCCCGGTGCGCCAGCGCCACCAGCTCGGCGCTCGCGTCGCGTGCGCGCAGCGCATCTACGATGACCTGAAAAGAGTCGGCCACGCGCCGCTCCATGGCCGCGCGCACCCGCCACACCGCGGCCAGGGTCTCCCGAGTGGCCTGCGGGAGCGCCTCGAGGCGGGCATCCTCCGCCGGCATCGGTCGCGAGGTGAGCGCCCCGTGGTACCGGCCGTCCTTGCGATGCTCGCTCACGGAAGCTTCTCCCATGTGCCGCCGCCCTTGCCGTCGTCCGCGCAGCGCGCGCCGCCACGAAACTGACCGAGGCACGAGCAGGTTCCGGCCGGCGTCGCGTTGGACGCAGCCGTGGGGGGCGGGCATACCCACGCGCCGCCGCGACAGTTCGGATAGTAGAACGTCGCGGGCGCAACGAGGCAGCCATCGGCCTGGACCGGGAGGCACGGGCCGACGGTGTCGATGCGCTCGTCCTTGCACGCGTTGCCGGGGTCGACGCACGGCGGAAGGGGCGTCGTCAGCACGGTGTTGTTGCCCTTGGTGGTGGGCCAGGGCACGTCGCAGAAGGCTGCGGCGATGGCATCGGGCGGCGCCGCGTCGGCGGTGGACGTAGCCGTGCCGCTCGAGCCCGCGTTGCTGCTCCCCGACGATTGCGCGGTTCCCGGCGCATCGCCGGGGCCCGAGGCCAGGCCGCCGCAGCCGGCGCTCGCGCCGAGGTTGATGCCCACCACGACGATGGTGTGAAAGAGGCGGCTCGTGCTGGCGGAAGCTGTCATGCCTGCAGGATTGCCCCGATGCCTCCGTGCGAAAATACGCAGCTGCGCACGGCGCCCGTGCACGAATCCACCGGTTTCTGCGGCACGTCGGGGCTCATCAAAGCCACTTCCCACTCCCAGCGGGGACTGGGCATGTATCTCGACGAAGTTCGAGGTCCCTGCGGATGCAGGTGCAGGTGCCAATATCGGCCTGTATGTGGAAGGCAGCGTGGGGACGGCCTCGGGCCGCGATTGCTTCGAGGTGGACGACTTCGGCATCTATCCAGCCCTGGACGGCGGGCTCGAGCCCTGCACCTGTCACTGACCCAGGCGCGCCGCCGCAACGACGAGCTTTCGCAGGAAGATCACCGCCGGGTCGAGCTCCGCGCGCCGATGCCACACCTGGCTGATGCTCATCGGCGCGAGCTTCACCGGCGGCGTGAGCACACGGAGCGGATAGCGCTCGGCGAATGCCCGCGCCACCCTTCGCCCGAGCGTCGCCACCGCGTCGCTCTCCATCACCACCAGGGGAATCGTCGAAAAGTGCGGGACCGAATAGACGATGTCGCGTGACTTCCCGTGGCGCGCCAGGGCCCGATCGATTGCGTCGTCGCTCGTCCCGAAGAGCGCCAGCTCCACGTGCGGGAGGCCCGCGAAGCGCTCGAGCCCGAGTCGAGACTCCACCTTCGGGTGATCCCGCCGCACCACGCACGCGAACGGGTCCCGGTAGACGAGCTCCGCCGCGTGCCCGGGTGGCACCACCGGCGGGATGCCGATCAAGAGATCGCACTCTCCGCGCGCCAGCGGCTCCTCTGCCAACAGACGATCGAGCGTGAGCAATCGAAGCCGCGCCCCGGGGGCCGCTGTTCGAAGGCGTCGCACCAGCCTCGGGAGCAGCGTGAGCGCGATCGCGTCGGTGCACGCGATGGTGAACGTTCGCGTGGAGCGCGCCGGCTCGAAGGTCGGCGCATCGCCCACCAGGCGCCGCGCCTCTTCCACCCAGGCTTGCAGCGGCTCGAGCAGGGCGAGCCCCCGTGCGGTGGGCGCGAGCCCGTGCGGCTCACGAGTGACCAGTGGGTCGCCGAAGATGGTCCGCGCCCGGCGAAGCGCGTTGCTCACCGCCGACTGGGTCACGTGAAGTCGCGCTGCGGCCTTGGTGGCGCTTCGCTCCCGAAGCACCGTGGCGACCACGTGGAGCAGGTTCAGGTCGATGGCCGATAGATTCACATCACGCATAACGCACATTCACATGTATCACTTCAGCGAATGACGGAGAGCGGGCAAGCTCGGGACATGAACGTTCCCCCGCCCCGCATCGACGGCTTCGCCCACGTCACCCTCCCGATTCACGATCTCGACGTCGCCGAGCGCTTCTACGTCCGGCTCCTCGGAGCCGCCCTCGTTCGTCGCTTCGATCGCGAGGCGTTTCTCGCGCACCGGCCGGACCGCGCAGACGAGGTCGACGCCGACAACAGCCCGCTTCACCTGGCGGTGCAGTTCCCCGATGCGCCCGAGCTCCACCTGTTCCTCCAGCGCGGCCGAAAGCGCCCGGTCCCTCCACCGCACCCGCACATCGCCATGAACGTCGACGCCGACCAGCTCGACGTGTTCCTCGCGCGGCTCCGGAGTGCGGGCGTGCCGGTCGACGGCCCGCGGCGCCTCGGTCCACCGGGGCACGCCTCCATCTACTTCGCCGACCCCTTCGGAAACACCCTCGAGCTGGTGACGAGCGGCTACCCGGGGCCGACGGCGTTCGGGCCCCCGGACGTCTCGGTGCTCGGCTGGGAGTAGCGTGCTATCCACTGCTCGTGCAGGAAGACCGCGAATCGCTCACCGTGCTCGACTGGATCGGGATCCTCCTGACGGGCCTGGTGGCCGCGGGGCTCCTGTCGTTCCCGGTCGCCGGCCTGCGCTACCAGGCGATGTATGCGGACTTCGGCTCGCAGACGCTGCCGCTCCTCACCCGTCTCGCCGTGTCGCTGTGGTTCCCGCTGCTGCTCGGCGTGCTGGTGGCCGCGGCGGTCGCGGTCGCCTTGACGCGGAGGGTTTCGCTCGGCGCGCGTCGGGGTCTGGTGGTGGGCGCCTTCATCCTCGGCGCCATCTGTTTGGCGTCGTGCTGGGTGGCGGTCTACCTGCCCATCTTCCAGCTCGCCGGGCAGATCCGCGCAGACTGAGCGAGTTCACGCCGTGGAGAAGTCCGGCTGCACGAGGTTTCCCCCGGGCACGCCGAGACCTCCCAGGCTGTGGCTCCCGTTCATGGGAATCTGCGACCGCCACAGGATGCGACCGGTCAGGTCGAGGGCCACGACTTCGTTGTCGCCGCTGACGTACAAGCGTTCGCCATCCACCAGCATACTGTTCGCGAGCTGGAGCTCCAGCTCGACTCGCCCGATGCGCTGGCCGTTTGCCACGGCGACGCAGTGAAGCCAGCCTTTGCTGTCGAACACGAAGATGCGGTCGGCCTCCACCGCGAACCTCCGTCCCACTCCCTCGAGATCGTACCTCCAGCGCGTCGCACCCGTTGCCCGGTCGAGGGCGACGATCTGCGTAGAGACCACGAGGAGCGGGGGATCGGTCGGCATCGTTCGGTAGTCCATGATGCCGAGCATAGCGTCGTCCCACTCGGCCTGCGCGCCTGGCCGTCCGTGATAGAGTGGAGCACATGAGGCATCGGCTCATGTCGGGAGTGCTCTCGGGGCTCGTGGCGCTGGCCGTTGTCGGCGAAGACGTGGTCCGGGCAGAGGGCGGCGCGGGTGCATCGCCGTCTCGGGCGATCGAGGTCGACCGCGTCCTTGCGGTGGTCGATGGACGGCCGGTGACCTGGCTCGAGGTGCAAGCTCGCATCCCGCCCTTCGACAAGCGCCTCGCTCCCGCCAAGAAGCTCGAGCTGCTTCGCGCTGCGGTCACGCGCCGGATCGACGCCCTCCTGGTGGCGAAGGCGGCCGTCTCCCAGGGGCTCCGCGTCGAGTCCGACGAAGTCGAACGCGCCATGACGGCGGTCGCCGCCAGCAATCACCTGACCATGGCCGAGCTCCTGGCGGCCATCCGCCAGCAGGGGTACACCATGGAGGGGTATCGCGCCGAGATTCGCGATCAGATCCTCGAGGCAAAGCTGGTGCAGCGCATGCTCACGCCCGCCGACGTCGCCGGCACCGAAGAAGAGAGGCGAGCCCGCATCGAAAGAGTTCGCGCGGAGACCCTCCAGAAGCTGCGGGCCGAAGCCTTCGTGGACGTGCGCCTATGAACGCCTTCGCGCGCGCCGGGCTCGCGCTGCTCCTGGGCCTGGGATGCGGCTGTGGATCGAAGCCTCCGAAGTCTCCGGTTCAACCCGGGGTGCAGCCGGCCATCGTCCGCCCTCCGGAGGCGGCGCGCCCACTCGTGTGCCCCACCGAGGTGCTCACCGACTCGAGCGACGTGGCCAGCCTGGAGGGGCAGCGCATCGCGAAGATCTGCGTTCACGGTGCGGAGCCGAAGGATGGCGACGTGCTTCGCGAGCGGCTCGCCGAACGTGAGGGAGGCGCATTCGCCAGCGCGCGCGCGGCCGCCGATATTCCGGCTCTGTTCGCCACCCACCTGGTGGACGACGTACGCATCACCGCGGTGCCGGTGGGGAGCGGAGGCATCATCCTGGACGTCGCAGTGAAGCCCTCTCCGCGCGTGGCGAAGGTGATCGTTCACGGGGCCAAGGTGCTGGGCGACGCGGCGGTGGCGAAGTCCCTTCGCATGCAGCCGGGCGAGCCGCTCGATCGCAAGAAGCTGCAAGAGCGCCTGCACGACATCGAGGACGAATACCTGGAGCGAGGGTTCGCGCGGGCCCATGCGTCGTTCATCCTCGAGCCCGCGGCGGGTGGCGTGACCATCACGGTGAACGTGGAGGAAGGGTCCGCCGTTCACGTGAAGAAGGTGGAGCTGACCGGACTCTCGCAGGTGAAGGCGGCCGACCTACGCGCCGCCATGAACCTGCACGCCGGCGATACCTACGTGCCGGATCAGGTCGAGCGCAACACGCTGCTGATCACCAGTGCCCTCTACGACCGCGGACATTTGCAGGCGACCGTCAAGGCGGACCCGCAGCTCGCGGGCGACGAAGCCACCGTGACGTTCGCCGTCCACGAGGGCCCCGCCTTTCGCGTGGGCAAGCTCCGCGTGAAGGGGGAGCCGCTGGGCGACGAGAAGGAAGTGCTCTCGGCGCTCGGCACCAAGCCGGGCAGCCTCTTCTCCCGCTCGACGGCGCTCCGGGACGTGCTCGTCTTGAAGGCACGCGCTCGCGCCCGCGGCTTCGAGGTGGAGATCGTCCCCGCGACGGAGCTCGACGCGAAGAAGAAGGTCGTCGATCTCACGTTCGACGTCGCGCGCGCGCCGGCGAGCTCGCGCCCTTAGCACCCTGCCCCCCTCCCACTTCCGGCTTATGCCACATGGGGGGGCTTGCGGCAAGCCCCCGAGGCTGCAGTAGATGCCTCGCCCATGACGAAGAACCAGGCTGTCGTGGACGTGGTGATCGCCGGTGGCGGACCCACCGGGATGATGCTGGCCGGTGAGCTCGCCCTCGCGAAGATCGACGTGGCCATCGTGGAGCGGCGGGCCACCCAGGCGCTCGAGGGATCGCGCGCCGGTGGTCTGCACGCGCGCACCCTCGAGGTGCTGGACCAGCGCGGTGTGGCGGACCGCTTCCTCTCCCAGGGGCAGATCGCGCAGGTCGCGGGTTTCGCGACGATCCCGCTCGACATCGGCGACTTCCCCACCCGTCACCCCTACGGCCTCGCCCTCTGGCAGGATCGCATCGAGCGCATTCTCGCCGACTGGGTCTCGGAGCTCGGGGTCGAGACGCGCCGCGGGCGCGAGGTCACCGGCTTTGCCCAGGACGACACCGGCGTCGACGTGGCGCTCGAAGGTGGCAGCTCCATACGCGCGAGCTATCTCGTCGGCTGCGATGGCGGGCGCAGCACGGTGCGCAAGCGCGCGGGGATCGCCTTCCCGGGATGGGACGCATCGGTCAGCTATCTCATCGCCGAAGTGGCCATGACCGGCGATCCGCCGGTGGGTATGCGTCGCGACGACCGCGGGGTACACGGGATCGGCAAGCTCGAAGGTGGACGCTTCCGGGTGGTGGCGGTGGAGCCGCAGGTGGAACGTGGGGAGACGCCCACGCACGACGAGCTCCGCGCCTCGCTCACCGCCACCTACGGCACCGACTACGGCGTCCACGACGTCACGTGGATCTCGCGCTTCAGCGATGCGGCGCGCCAAGCCGCCACCTATCGCAACCAACGCGTGCTCCTGGCGGGCGACGCGGCGCACGTGCATGCGCCGGCCGGCGGGCAGGGGCTCAACATCGGCGTGCAAGACGCGGTGAACCTCGGCTGGAAGCTCGCGCAGGTCGTTCGCGGGATCTCCGCCGACTCCCTGCTCGACACCTACGAAGCCGAGCGGCACCCGATCGCGCGGCGCGTGCTCGAGACGACCCTCGCACAAACGGCGCTCGGGCGTGGCGACGACCGTACCAACGCGCTGCGCGAGGCCATGGCCGAGCTCTTGAAGATGGATGAGCCGCGCAAGCGCTACGCCGGCATGATGTCGGGGCTCGACGTGCACTACGATCTCGGGCCGGGGCACCCGCTCTTGGGGCGTCGTATGCCGGATCTCGACGTGATGACGGCGAGCGGCGCCCGTCGGGTGTTCGAGCTCCTGCACGCAGCGAGACCGGTGCTCCTCTGCCTCGGCGCCACCTTCGACATCGGGACCTGGCTCGATACCGTCGACCAAATAAATGTACAGTACACCGGAGCCTGGGAGCTTCCGGTGATCGGTGCGGTGGAGGCGCCGACCGCGGTCCTCGTTCGGCCGGACGGCTACGTGGCCTGGGTCGGACGCGACACCGACGAAGGCCTGCGGGAGGCGCTCGCGAAGTGGTTCGGTGCGGGATACCCTGCTCCGCGATGAGCAGGATTCGCGCGCGTCTTCTCCAGAGCTTCGCGGTCGCCTGCGCGAGGCTCCCGCCGCCCGCAAGTCCGACGGTGGTCACGGTATCGCCGCCGCCTCCTTGGGCGGCACCGGAGAAGCCCGCGGAGACTGAGCTGCCGGGCATCACCTTGCCCGTCGCGAAAGCTGCCGCCCCGCGCGAGCCGGGCACGGCTCCCACCATCGTCGTTTCGATGGCCAAGCTGGAGCTCGATGGGCAGACCGTCGGCGATGCGCACGCCCTGCTCCAGACGCGGCGCGTCCAGCGCGTGGACGGGCTGTTTCAGGCGCTGCGGCGCGCGCGGGAGGCAGACGCCACTCGCGACTCGGTGGTCCGCCTTGCCATCGACGTGGAGACGCCCTCGGTGCTGGTGAAGAGCGTGCTGCAGACGTCGGCATTCGCCGGTTTTCCGCGGGTGTCGTTTCTGGTGCGTGCGCTCGACGGCAAGCGCGGGAGCCTTCCGATCGACGTGGTCACGCCCGGGCCACCGAGCCCCGACGCCACGCGCACCGAGGGCGACGGCGTGCACCTGGCGCTCCTCCCCTGGGGGGTGGTCGTCGGGTGGCGGAGAGCCGGCCGCATCGCTTCGCGCACCGAGGTGAAGTCGCCGCGCATCGGCGACGAGATGCGACGCGCCTGGCGCCCCGCTGCGGAGCTGCCCGCGAGCTCGAACGTGTACCTGTATGCCCGCGACGACCTCGACTTCCGGGTGGTGGTCGAGGTGATCGACGCCATTCGCCAGGCCGCACAGGACGACGCGGCGGCCGAGCCCGACGCACGCCCCCGCGCGCTCTCCTTTCACTTCGCGCCGCAGAGCGACTTCGGCCCCGAGCAGCCGCGCGAGGCTGCAGACCCGCCCGCGTCGGCGTCGGTGCCGTTCGACATGGGCGCCGCCCGTACGGCGATCTCGGCCGTGGATGTTCAATCGTGCAAGCGCGCAGACGGGCCGCTGGGGAGCGGCCGCGTGAAGATCGCCTTCGCGAGCCGCGGCGCAGTCGAGAGCGTGGTGCTCATGGCCGGCCCCTTCAAGGGCAGCTCGGTGGAGGCCTGCATTCTGCGCAAGTACGGTGCTGTCCGCATCTCTCCCTTCACCGGGCAGCCGGTGGAAGTGAGCAAGTCGTTCTCCATCCAGTGACCGGCGCGGATGGTAGAGTACGGACATGGTGTCGGCGTTCTTCAATGCGCTCAGCGGGCGACTCAGAATCGAGTTGTCGGAAGCTCCGGTGCCAATCACGCCGAACCTCTCCAACAAGCGCGCACCGCAGAACGCACGCATCGAGTCGCTTCGCCTCGATGCCTACCTCATCGAGGACGACGATTTCCGTCCGCTCACGGCCCGGGAGCTCGATGCCATCGCGCTCGACGCGCCCCAGGTGCGACTGAGGGGATTGGGCGAAGAAGAGACCACGTCGCACGCGGCGCCGGACCGCATCGCGTTCCGCGTGCGCGATCTGTTGGCGGCGGTCGAAGCGCACGAGCGCCAGACCCGCGGGGCTTCCAAGTGGTTCGACGGCGTCGACGTTCACCACGTGTTCTTCGAGGGCCTCCGCCTCCAGGAGGATGGCAGCTGGCAGGTGAGTTGGGGCTCCTGAGCTCCCCGGCTCGAGTCGATGGAACTTCTGCGTCACACGTCCGTCTAGAACGGCATGAAACAGCTCGTCGCCCTGGTCCTCGGTACACTGCTCGCCGGATCCGCCGCTGCCTGCTCGAGGACGTCGACGCCTGTGCCACCAGCTAGCTCGGAGATCACGGCCAGGGTGCTGTTCTGCGCGTACGGCGGCGTCGGCATTGCGCCGAACCCACTTCCGCCGGGCTATGAGACGCAGTTCGCCGAGATCGTCATCGAGGTGAACAACCCGGGGGCAGCGCTCGGCGGGGTGACCGTGGCCTCTGCCAACCTGCTCGACGCGCAGGGGGCCAATGCAGCTTCGATGCGTCGGGTCGACCGCTTCGTGGTGCTCCCACCGCTGGAGACGCCGGGACCCACGCTCGGCATCTTTGCCGTGTATCTGAATCCGAAGGGCACACCGTTCACGGGCACCCTCGCGCCGGGACGCACGCAGTTGCGCGCGCGCGTGTCGATCGACCGCGACCCGTCGGCGGTGCCCGCGCAATGTCGCATCACGCTGGGCGGGCCGGCACCGAAGGTGATCGAGGGCAAGGTCGACGGCAGTTGGCCGACCTGACGCTAAGACTCGTCGTGAAAGGCGCGGTAGGCCTTCACCCACGCGTTCTGCTCCGGCGCGACCGAGCCCTCGGGCACGAACGGCGCGGTCTTCGCCCAAGCCGCGTCGAAGTCGTGCGACGAGAAGGCTCCGGAGGCAAGCCAGCTCTCCAAGAACTCGCGCCACGATGCGGCCACCCGAAGGACGGGGTTCCGGAACGAGAACGAGTAGACGCCATCCGGTGTGACCACGAGCTCGGGCTCCTCGAAGGTGAGCGCGACCCCCGCGCGGATGATCTCTGCGTGCTCGTCGTCCTCGTCGTCGCTGGCGTTCTCTCGCAGCATCTTGGTGTGCTCGAGGGCGCGCGCCGCGCCCAGGAACGCGAAACCGATGCTCGCGAAGGGTTCGTCGATGCTGCCGGTGTAGGCCTTGCACCCGCGCGCGAACCAGGCGCGCACGTCGGCCGGGAGCTTGGCGCCCAGCCCCGCTTCGAGCGCCGCGATGTCCTCTTCCGACGAGGGCTCGAGCGAGTCGTCGTACACCTCCACCTCGCCACTGGCCTGGAGCTTCTGGAAGAATGTCTCGATCTTTTCGCAGAGGTCGTTCATCGCCAACCAGGCTCGCATGGGCCGCCGCGCGCGCACAAGAGGGCTCGCTAAATGGGAGCTCCTTCGAACCATTGTCGCGCGAGCGAGGCGCGCTTCTACCTCTACGCGCGCGAGAGTGCGGCCCGGCGCTGCAGCCGGTGCTCGAGCAGCACGACCTTGCGCGTGAGCGATGCTTGGGTGTGCACCTCCATCTTGGCGAAGACTTGCCGTAGCTGCGCGCGCACTGTGTCCCACGAGGTGCCGTTTGCTCGCGCGACGTCCTTCGGCGACAGCCCTTCGGCGATTCTTCGGGCCACCCGGGCTTCCGCCGGCGTGAGCGCATGGAGCGCTTGGAGCTCGCGTTCGAGCTGCACGGTCTGGTCGCCATACAGCGCGGGCTGCGCCTGCTCTCGAAGGCGTTCCTTGAGCTCGAAGGCGCGCGCCACGTGGGGCACGATGGAACCTGCGAGGCCATCGAGGGAGGTCGAGAAGCCTCCGTCGCGTCGCTCACGGAACAGGCCGAAGCCGACCACGCGATCGGGACTCTGCGCGATCGCTCCCGCGAACATTTCGCCGAGCCCGTGGGCGCGGCTCAGCTCGTTGTGCAGGGCGCTGGCCTCGTAGGTGCTTCGCGAGCAGAGCTGGCTGCCGTGTGCGAAGACGCCCGGCGGCGCCAGCCACGCGCCGGCGGCCCAGGGATCGCGATGCCAGTAGTCACGGCTGTACGCGTGCTTGAAGCTCTCCGGGAGGCCGATCGAATGAACGATCTGGCATCCACCGCGGGCGCCCTTCTCCGCCGCACGCGTCTCGACGCGAACCCCCACCGCTGCGGCGCCGAAGAGCTTCCGGAGCGCATCGAGGGCGTGGATGAGACGGCCGTCCTCGAGCACCGAAGCGTAGAGGTGGTCGACTATCTCCAGTGCGACGCGCGCTTCACGAAGGTTCGACATACCCGGGCAAATCGTAGCGAAGCCGCGTCCGCTCGTCCACGGGACCCATCGTGGGCGCCAGCGCGGCGTGCTTCTCAGCCCTCGCGATCCTTCGCCTCCAGGGCGAGGAAGCGAGCTTCGAGGTCGTCGACTCGCTCCGGCGCCCTGCCGCTCGCGACCGAGGCCGCTCGTGCCTCGAGGGCACGGAAGCGAGACTCGAGGTCATCGACGTCTTCATCGAAGGACGCATCCGCCATGTGCGCCGGGTCGGCGTCGACGACGACCGGTGTCTCGTCGCGGAACCACTTCCCGAGGGCGGAGACGACGGACGCGGCAGCGTCGCGCACCGCGCCGTCGAACGTCGTCTCCGTCCCACGCACGGTGTCCTCGACGATGGGCGGGTTCGGCGAAGCCTTGGGGCGCGGCGCCACCGCCACCTGCGACGTTCGGGCGACGCGCTCCGGCGGCCATGGATACTGGCGGCAGTAGAGCTCCTTCACTCGCGCGTCCACCGCCTCGAGCGAGAGTGCTCCGGGCCCAACGCCCGTGAGCTCCCGGTGGACGTCCGACTGCCAGAACAGCCAAGCCGCGTAGAGACGAAATGCCGAGGTGGGGTAGCCGTGCTCCTTGTGCAGCAGGACGTCCTCGCCCCTGTCCACCCTGGCCTTGAGCCCGTCGAGATAGGCGCGCTCCTGCAGCCCCATGGCGCTGGGCGAGTCGCACAGTTCGATGGCCGCATCCAGACGAACCGAAGCGTCCAGATCTCCGCCCGCGGCGACGAGGCCAAAGCGGTCCGCCGTGAGCTCCGCCATGGCCGTACACAAGTGTGCGACGGGCGCGGTTGCGCCGTGGGACCACGCCTCCAGCACCTTCGAGGATTCGACGCCGTGGGCCAGCGCGTGCCCCAGCTCGTGGCCGATGAGCGTGGCGAGGCTCGCGTCGTCGAGGTACGCGGATACCGGTCCAACCAGCCGAACCGCAAAGGGGCTCTCGCTGCACAGGGCCTGCGCCGTGATGCTGCGCGCCCGCGGCGTCTGGTACAGCACGTATGGGGCGGAAAAGCCGAGGCGCTCCGCAGCTTCGCGTGCCACCCGATGCACCCGTGAAGCCATCGCTTCCTCGAGGCGTATGCGGCGATCATTCGCCCCGTAGTCCGGCCAAAGGGCCTTCCGCTCCCTGGCCTCGGCCCACGGGAAGCGACGCTCCAGGTCGCGCTCCCATCGAACGCGGAGCTCCTCCGTCCGGTCTGCGCCCTTCGTCCTCGCCACCTCGCTCACCTCCGGGCGTAACGCCCCCCTGCCCCGAGCCCTTCCCGGAAGAGGCGCCTTTAGCGTACCCCTCCGGCACCCGGGGGGCCAAGCGCCTTCGGGGCTACACGTAGTTGAAGAAGAGCGCCTTGTGCTCCCACGCACGCGTCTCGTCGCTGGCGAGCTCCACGAATGCGTCAGCCACGTCGCAGTACGACGCCGAACCGCGCTGGATGTTGTTCGGCGTCGGCTCCGCGCGCAGCGTGCCGTGGGTCGGCTCCTCCACCATGTGCCCCATGCGCGCATAGACGAACCGGAAGTCCGGCGGCGCCGCTCGCGTACCTGATCGCGTGGCGCATGCGACTGTTCGGCCACGCCTTCAAGCGGGTCACCGGCGAGTCTCCACCGCCGCCCGCGCGCGAAGCTGACGCCCTCGAGCCGGGCGTGACCGCTCCGGCCATCTGCCCGATGATCACGGTCGGACCTCGAGATTGCCGAGGTGGTAGGTGACGCCGTTGACGACGACGTCGAGTCGATGGTTTCCCCGGAAGTGCCGCCGCGTCGTCATCGGAGCGAAGGAGACCTTACCTTCGAGGCTTACGGTGGCTCCCGGGGTGATCGCCACACGCTTCAGCTTGAAGACCTTCGGGCGCGTCCGCCCATTCGCCTTCACGAAGTGGACGACGAGATCCACCAGCAGCGCCTGGGGCTTGCGCGAGGTGCTCCGTAGCTCGAAGGCGACGGACACGCTTCCGCCGATCGCGACGCGCGCGGGCGTGATCCGCACGTGCTCGACGGCGACCGCGGGGTGCTCTCCGAAGCCGAGCAGCGAAAGCGCACCGGGCTCGCCACGCTTGATCGCGCTCCGGAGCGCGTGCTCGACGAGCGTCCGTCGAGCCTCGTTCCCGCTCTTCAGCCATGCGCCGCAGGTTCGCGTCAGCAAGTCGGGGTGAACCTTGCCGAGGTCATTCAGGTTGTTCGCGACGCTCCGGCGCACCAGCGTCGTGGGATCGTCCTTGAGCTGCTCGAGCAACGCGACGACGCGCTCGGGATGACCGTCGAGCCACGCGACGCGACTTGCCCATGGCAGCCGGAGGCGGGTGCCTTCGGACACGAGCCGCCGGACGTGCGCGTTCGGGTCCATGACCCATTTCCTGAAGAAGGCGAACGTCCGCTCCGGATCCCCGGCGATGTAGGCGCGGATGCTCGACTCCGCGCTGAAGCGCTTGGTGAGCTCGTACTGCGCGTGCATCGACAGATCGAAATGTTCGAGCCCGTGCTCGGCGATGAACAGAGCGTGCGGCAGGTAGATGAACGGCCCCATCCCCACGCCGATCAACTCGTCGGACTCGAGCTCGGGGCCCAGTGCCCGGACCACGACGTCGATCGCGTCGGGATACGCGGATGGGAGGTGCCTCTGCAGGGACGCGGCAATGTGCTTGGCGCGGTCGAGGAGCTCCAGCTTCTGCAGGCCGGTGGAGGCGTCCTTCACGAACGCCTCCACGGGAAAGCGAGAATGCGCGCGTACGAAGTCCGCCCCGATTCGACGAACGAGGCTGGGCGAGAAGAAGGTCTTGAGCGGATCAGCCATCTTGTGACGCGCCTCCAGTCAATAGGGCGCGTTCGGCCCGCGATCTTCGAGACATCGGTCCGATGGCTCGCGTCCTGCGGGGCTGCGGCGGATGGTTCGCGGGCGTAGGAGCGCGCATGGGGTACCTCGTCCGGGCGGGATTGCCCGTCCGTTGACATAGGCCTCATTGGTGACAGAAAATGGCACCATAATGGCGCGCGCCGAGCGACTCATGGAGCTTGCCGATCTGCTGCGCGGTCGTGCGTCCACCACCGTCGCCGATCTGGCGGAGGAGATGGGCGTCAGCCGCCGCACGCTGCTCCGCGATCTCTCCGCGCTCCGTGACCGCGGCATGCCCATCACCGGCGAGGCTGGCCCCGGTGGGGGCGTTCGACTGGACGGTGATCGCGGGGTCGCTGCCGTTCACCTCTCGCTCTCGGAGATCGTGGCTCTCTGGCTCGGCGCCCGGCTCTCGCAAGCAGCGAGCGATCTCCCCTGGGGCGACGCCGCCAACTCGGCGATGTCCAAGCTCCTGGGCAGCCTCCCTGCTCCGAAGGCACGTGCTCTGCGTGCGCTCTGTCGGCGGGTCATCGTCGGCGTGCCCGCGAGCGCGCAGGTGAGCAGCGGGGCGGGTGCGACGCCGCCCGAGCTCCTGCGACTGTTCGAGGAAGCATTCTCGAACGGCCTCGGGCTCGGCTTCCAGTACACCGACCGCGAAGACCGAACGACGAGCCGCCGCATCGAGCCACACGGGCTTTTGGTGCAGTCGCCGGTGTGGTACGTGCTCGCGCGCGACGTCGACAAGGCCGAGCCGCGCATGTTCCGCATGGACCGCATCTCGCGGCCGCGCATCTTGTCCGACATCACGTTCCGCCCCGACATCGCGGTCATCCAGACGCAGCTCCCCGACTGCGAGAGTTGGCGCCCGCTCACCGCGCGTTGGACGGCGTAGGTGGCTGCCCCGCCATGACGGATGCCGCGAGAAAAAAGCGTGCCTTCAGGGCCGCCGGTGTCCAAACCCCGCCGGCTCGTGCGACATAGGGTGTCGGCCTCAGGAGAAGAACATGCCGAAGTACCTCTGTTTCGTGACCTCCTCACGAACAAGCGGGCCGCCGGGAGACCGCAGGATCTCGCCGACGTGGTCGCGCTCGAGGCCATCGGGCGAGCGCGTACGTCGGGGTGACCGCAGTTGACAGGCGCACGCGCCCTTGGTTGGGTGCAGAGGCATGCAAGATGGTCCTGGAGGCTTTGACGACCGCTTCCTGGTCGGACGCGTCGTCGGGCGCGGAGGGGTCGGCGTGGTCTACCGGGCCACCGACCGGGCTTCCGGTCGCGAGGTCGCGCTCAAGGTTCTCTCCGCTGTCGACCCCGGACAGGAGGATCGCTTTCAGCGCGAGCTCGCGGCGTTGCGGGTCCTGCGTCACCCGCACATCGTCGAGGTGCTCGACGCCGGTACCGTGGACGCTTCGGGGCAGGTCTTTCTCGCGATGGAGCTGCTTCAAGGCAAGACGCTGGCCGCCCTCTGCAAGGAGGGCCCCCTCGCGCCCGCGCGCGCCGTGCGGCTCGCGTTGCAGCTGCTCTCGGCCCTGGAGCGGGCACATGATCTGGGCATCATTCATCGGGACCTGAAGCCCGGGAACCTGTTCGTGGTGAATCCCGGGGCCCGCGACGAGACGCTCAAGATCCTGGACTTCGGGCTCGCGCGTGCGATCGATGCGCCGTCCCTCACCAAGACCGGAGAGATCGTCGGAACGCCCGCCTACATGGCGCCGGAGCAGGCCCGTGGGCAACGCGTCGACGCGCGCACCGACGTGTACAGCGCGGGTGGGTGCCTCTACGCCGCGCTGGCGGGGCGCGCACCCATCCACGGCGAGTCGCCCATGCGACAGGTGGTCCGAGCCATGGCCGGCGACGCAACCCCGTTGCTCGAGGTTGCGCCGACGGTCCCAGCCGAGCTCGCGGCGGTTGTCGCGAAGGCCATGCACGTGGACCCCGCGTCACGCTTCGCATCCGCTCGAGCCATGCGGGAAGCTCTGTCGCCGACAAAAGCGGACGGGCCCGCGTCGCCACGTGCAACGCGCTTCCTCCGCGGCACTCTCGTCATGGGGCTCGTGATGGCCGCCAGCACGGTCGGCTATCTTGCGATGGCGCGGCTCACGCGACGGGCGCCGCCCCACGCGGCCAGCGCACCCGTCGTTCAGGTAGATGCGCCCACCCCGGAGCCGATCATCGCGCCGCTGCTTCCACCGCGAATCGAGCCCACCGCACGGGCGACCTACTCGGCCCGCGCTCCTGGCCGTACCGCCCCGGCTAGTACGTTTCCGCCCTGCTCGCGCGACGCAGACTGCGGCGAGCTCGAGAAGTGCTACCCGGGCGGGTGCTCCTGTATCGCCCACGTCCTCCGCTGTGGAACGCGTTGCCGGCGGCCGGGCACCACGCACGCGGACTGCGGTTGCTCTGCGTGCAAACCCAACGAGATGTGCACCGTCTCGTCGGACGGTCCGCCCCAATGCCGCCCGTGCCCCGCCGGCGCGCCTTGCTCGGGCGACTAGCACCGTCCGGAGCTGCCTCGAACCGATCCGGGTGAGCGCTCAGCTGCGCGTGTCGTTGGCAGCGTGCGAGGGGCGGCGGCCGGCCTTGGGGCGCTTGCTGCGACCGACGGGCATGGGCTCCTCGCCGGGCGCGAAGGCCAGGCGCACGGGGCTCGGCGCGAGCGCAGGCTCGGCGGCGGCCAGCGCTTCGTAGGGCGTGCGGCCGACGATGCGTCGGTCGTTCACCAGCTCCGACCAGATGCCGCCGTCGCGGGCCTCGGCCCGGGCGCACTGCCGCGGATCGAAGCGCAGGTCCGCCTCGAAGCGCGCGCCTTCGCCGCCGAGGATCGCATCGCGGGTGCCGCGGTCGGCGAGATCGCGGAACACGTTCTTCCCGAAGCGCTCGTAGTAGAGAATGGTGTGGGCGGTGGAGACGGCGCCGGCCCAGGGATACGGGCGGAGGGCCCAACCTTCGGAGAGCCCGGCCAGCTGCTCGTCCACGTCGGCGCGCTCGTCGTCGGACTTCCACGGCGTCTCGGGCGCGAAGAAGATGCCGAGCCCCAGGTGATCGCCCGAAAGCTCCCAGGTCTCGCGGATGCCGAACTTGGCTGGCTCCTGCGCCACCAGCGAGCCGTGGGTGAGGCCGAACTCGCCGACGATGTAGACTGCAAGCTTCTCGCGGCGCTCCGCCAAGAAGGCCAGGGTGTCGAGGGCCTCATCGTGGGTCTCGGTGGGAAACTCGGTGAAGCACATGGCCTCGGCGGCGATGCCGGCCTCGGTCAGGTGGTCCATCACGTCGCTCACCACCTCGATGGGCGCGCCCTTGTCGATGAGCTCGAGCACCCGCGGGGAGCCGGATTCGACGCCCAAGGCGCACGCGACGGCCCCGGCCTTGCGCAGCACGTCGGCGCGCTCCTGGGTGAGGTACTTCTCGGGCTTGAGGTCGGTGGCCCAGCGGATGTCGAGGCCGGCGTCGATGATGCCCTGCGCGAGCTTCACCAGCGTCTTGGGCGCCACCGAGTCTTGGGAGAAGTAGAAGTGATGCGTCTTGTACTTCTCCTTGAGGCCCTGGAGGTGCGACGTCATGCTGGCGAGGCCGCGCTCGCGGTAGGTGGCAGTGCCCACTTCCGCCAGGCCGTAGTGGCAAAAGGTGCACTTGCCCCAGTAGCAACCGCGGGTGGGGTCGTAGGGGAGCACCAGCGTGGGCGCCAGATACAGGTCGAGCGGCAGGCCGTCGAAGTCCGGCGGCGGGAGCACCTTGAGGTCTTCCATGCCGTGGCCGGCGAGCCACCGGGCGCCCATGAGCCGATCGCGCACAACCACGTTCGCGCATTCCCGGAGCGGGCGGCCTTCTTCGAGCGCGCGCACCAGCGCCAGCAGCGTGTGCTCGCCTTCGAAGACGCAGGCGGAGTCGAAGGGACCGAGGGCCCGCGCCAGCCGGTGCCCGGTGAGGCGGATGAGCATCTGGGTGATGCCGGGGCCGCCGCAGGTGACGTGCACCTCCGGGAGCGCGCGCTTGATCTTCTGCGCGAAAGCGTAGGCCGGCTGGAGCTGTCCGGGGAAGCACACCGAGAGGCCCACCACGCCGACCTTGGCATCGCGCAGTCGCGGAATGAGTGTATGTTCCACGTAGTCGTCGAAGGGGTCGGCGCCGGGCTTTCCGGCCAGCTCCACTTCGTCCATCGTGGTGAGCCCGAAGGGCGTGCGGTAGGCGGTGAAGTCCAGGTGCAGCGGGTGGTGCGTCGCCGACACCACGCGCAGGGCGGCGTCGATGGTGGCCACCGCCGCAGCGTAGGCGTCCGGATCGTGGAAGGTCGCCTCGCTTCGCAGCGTGGCCTTGGCCTGGGCGATGCCCGCGGGAATGGCGTGGGCCTCGGCGCGGGCGCGCACCAAGGCTGCGTACTCCAGCTGCTCGGTGTGGCCCAGGCTCTGTTGCGCGTCGAGCACCGCAAGGCGGGCCTCCAGGCGATCGCGCAGGGCCACCAGCGGCGCCTCGCGGAGCAGCGCGTCGAAGGCCTCGATGTTGGCATCGACCGGCAGCACCTCGACGCCATTTTCCCGCAGAAACGCCGCGATGGTGGGAATCGCCAGATACGGGGCGGTGGGGTCGCAGGTGGGCGGGTAAACGAGCGCAACACGCATGGGACTGCCGCTGTAGCACGGGACCGGGCAAATGCTCGTTTCTCGGCGGAAAACGGCGGCCCTGGCGGATATCATCCGCAGATGATGCGGACCATCTACGAGGGCGGCGCTTCCGTGGCCGAAAACGAATACACGCACACGGAGCTCGATGAAGCGACCGACGACTACGTCGACGTGCCGATCCCGGGCCTCGACGAGCGCGTGTCCTCGCGCGCCAAGCTCACCTTCACGCTCGATTACCCCTTCGACCGCCCGTACCACGGCGAGCTGATCACCGACGCCGGGCCCACCCTGCGGCAAGTCATCGACGCCATTCGCGCTGGGTTCCGCGTGATGTACCGGGGCGCCGCCGAGAGCGACATTCCGGGCTTCATCAACAAGCGGGTGGAGGGCGACTACGGCGCTGCCTCCCACGTCATCGGCGATCTGGTCATCGAAGCCATCGATCTGGACGAAGAGACCGGACGGCTCGATATCGGCATCGGAAGCTAGCCCCCGGTGCGCCGCAAGCGATGGCTCTTCGGCGGTCTCGCGGTGGCGCTGGGAGTGGTTGCCGCGATCGCGTGGTGGCCGCGGGGCGCGCGTGGGCCGGGAGGCCCCGAAGTGCCGGACGTGCCGGCGGTGACGGTGGTTCCCACGATGGTCTCGCGCGAGCTCCCGAAGGGCCGCCGCTACCTCGCGGTCTCGCCGCCGACGTCCGCGCGTAGCTTGCCCATCGTGCTGCTGCTCCACGGAGACGGCGGCACCGCCGAGTCGATGCGGGCGTTCACGGGCTTCGATGCCGCGTCCGGTGAAGGCGCGCACGTCGCCTATGCCCAGGTGGCCCACCGCTACTGGGGTGTGGGCGTGGAGGGTGGGTACGACGCCGAGCGCGCGTACCTCGCCGACATCGTGGCCGACCTCGGCCGGCTTCGCGGCGCCGACGTCACCCGCGTCTTCGTCCTCGGCTGGAGCAGCGGTGCCAGCGTTGCGCAGTCGTTCGCGTGCGAGCATCCGGAGGTGGCCGCGCTGACCCTCGTCGAGGCGCGCGGCGAGCGACCGTGCGCCCCGGGGACCAAGCCGCGGCCCACTCTTGTTGTGCACAATACACGCGACACCGAGCACACCGTGGCCGATGGCGATGCGTTGGTCGCCGGCTTGCGCGCGGCGCGACGCTGCGGGCCTTCTCCTTTGCCCACGCTGGTCTCCCCCTGCGTCGGCTATTCCGGATGCGAAGCGCCGCTGGCCTACTGCCGCATCGAAGGCGGTTCGCACTACCCGTGGAAGCGGACCGCCCGCGTGGCCTGGTCGTTCTTCTCCGGCAGCGGTCCGTAGCGCGGTACCCTGGTCGCATGAGCTACCGCGACGGTCAAGAGGCGTTGCAAGAACGGGTGGGGGCCCTCGAGGCGGAGCTCGCGGCGGCGAATCGAAGAATCGCCGAGCTCTCGGGCACCGCGCCCACGGTGCCCACCGGCAACGGCGAGACCTTCGGTAGGCCCTCGAGCCTCGGTGCGCCGACTTCTCTGCGTCTCGAGACGGTGGTGGACGGTGAGCTCTCGGCGAAGGGCTACGAGGCCATCGCTGCGCTCGTCCGCGAACGGCTCTCGCTCGATACGGCCCAGGTCGGCGCGCGCTTGGAGACGTTGCAGCGACCTCGGATGCCTCCCGACCACGTGGAGATCACCGTGAGAGACGGCAAGACCTACCTCCTCTTGGAGCGGAGCTGGGCCGAGCGCTCGGTGGGCGCCTGGGCCCTCGCGGGCGTCATCGCGATGTTCGGCGGCGCCATCGTGGGGGCGCTCGCGCACGACATGTTTCACACGTCCGACGTGATGTCGTTCATGCAGGCCCTCTGGGGAGCTCCTCTGTTCGGGGTCCTCGCCGCGCTGATTCTTCGCCCTCGCGTGCGCAAGAACATCGAGAAGGAGCTCGCTGCTCGCCGTGGCGCATTCGCGGCCATGGTGCAGCTCGCGGAGGAGAATTGCGTGAAGGCGAAGCAAGTGCGTGTCGCAAGCGCTGCCGTGAAGGCGGAGGAGCCCGCCGAGGAAGAGCTTGCCTCCGAGAGCATCGACGCGAGCCTGGGCATCCGCTGAGGTTTCGCCGTCGTCGCTGATGTAGCCTTGCGACAGCATGTGCGGGGGGGAGCCCATGCATATGGCCTCGACGTCCATGGACCGCCGCTTGCTTCATCGCAGCCAGCAATGTCCCGCACGCTCCCCCGTCTGCCCGCCGAGCCTCGTCCGATTGCGCCGATCACCCCCGCGCGGTCCACCGGCATGGTCGCGCTGAAGCCGCGTGTGGCGGCCTTCGGTGACGAGCTCGACCGTGCTCGCTGGGGCGCCATCCTGGCCGCCGAGTGCGCGGTGGTTCACTGGTACGCGACCGTGGCCGAGGCCCTGGTGGACCTACGAATGCAGCGCTTTCACGCGATCTTCATCCCGTCCGACGCGGCCTTCGCGCGGGCCCTGGTGCACACCCTCACTTCGCTACCGGTGGTGGTGGCGGCGCTCGAACCCCGGCGCGTGCTCGAGCAGAGCGGCCACCGCTACGAGGTCCTTCGCAGCCGCACCGACTTCGCGCGCGCGGTGCGTACGGCTCTGGTTCCGCGCACCCGGATCGTCTCACCGGCACCGAAGCGGTAGCCACTTCGCCCCACGCAGCCCTCTACGGAACGCGCGTCCGAAGATCGTTGGGCGTGCCGCCGGTGAGCTTCGGCCCCCAGACCCACAGGCGGTCCTGATTGCCGGTGATCGCGGCCCCGCCGTTGGTGCTCAGCTCGTCCCTCCAGCAGGTCCCGTCGAAGGACCGGATATAGCCGCTGAGCCCCGCGTCGTTGATCCATACGCGGCCGGCGCCGAGATAGACGGGGGAGGCCAGTGCCAGAGCGCGCGCGCGCGCCGGCGAAAGGAGCCGCCAGGTCGCGCCGTTCCAGTGGAAGATGGCCGCCTTCTGGCTGATGGCCACCACGTCGGTGGGACTGACCGCGTCGATGAACGTGAAGGTGTCGCCGAGGCCGAGCGTGGGCGACTGCGCCGTCCAGACGCCGCTCAGTCCGCGCTCCACGACGCTGGTGCTGCCGCTACCCGAGATGCGGAAGCCCTCGGTCGGGCTCACCATGAGGCCCCGCTCGGTGGTGGTGGTCCACTGGGTGCCGTCGAAGAGCACGGCGTTGCCGCCCGCGTCGACGCCCGAGCCGAAGGTGGCGCTGTACTTGCGCGCGCGCACCGGTGTGGATGTAATCTGCATGGGCCCGATGGTCGTCCCGTCGTAGCGCGACATGTACCCGGTGCTGCCGTAGGACGACACGATCCACATGAAGTCTTCGGTCTCGCCCACGATGGCGTAGACCTTGTCGGTGCTCGCGATCTTCGGGGGCGAAAGCTCGGTCCAGGTCTGCCCGTAGCGGCCGCGATAGAGCTTGCCGTCCGATACCGCGAGAAGGTCGCCGCCCGAGAGCTGTCGCAGTTGGGCCTTGTCGCCGGGCCCCACGGTGGGCGCGGTGACGCTCTGGCCGATGGGGAGGGTGTTGAACCCGCCGCCGTTGGCGGGCCGCTGGTAGGGACCGATGAAGAAGCCGTTGGTGTTCGGCGACTGGATGCCGAGGAACAGCTCGCCGGTCGCCGGCATGTACGCGCTCGTGCAGTTGCCGGTGGTGCTGGTTGCTCCGCTGCACGGAAACGCATTGCCGTTCGCGAGGTAGAACGAAGCGCCCTGGGCGATGCCGATGGCCCCCACTCCGACCGCATAGGTCGTCGTTCCGTTGCTCTGGATGTCGAGCCAGGTGCGCGTGCCCCAGGAGACCCAGGTGGCACCGTCGAAGTGAAAGGTCTCGGAACCCGAGATCCACACGTCGGTGGGCGAGAACGCGCGGATCATCCGGATGTCGGTGCCGGCCGGCGGAAGCACCGTCGGATCGCTCCACGCGGTGCCGTCCCAGTGCTTGAGCAGCGGCCCCGCCGCAACCCAGACGTCGGTCGCAGAGGCTCCGTCGAGGGCGGTGAAGGGCACGATGGCGCCGAGCTTGCCGTAGGCGGTCCAGTCGGTGCCATCCCAGCGCCACACGCCGGCCGCGCCGATGGACCAACCTTCGTTGCTCCCGAAGAACTTCATCGCGATGGTGCCCGGCGAGGGCTTGGCCGCGCGTTCGAGGTTGCCGGCGCGGTAGCGAAGCTCGGGGCCGAGCCACGCTTCCGTGGGTGACACCACGGCCACCGGCCAGGTCACGTTCGGAAGCCCGGCCAACCCGCGGACCGCGGTCCCGTCGTAGTGGGCGACGTAGCGCGTGGTGGTGTAGGTGTCTTTGACGTCGCCCGTGAACCACACGTCGCTCGCGCTGGTGCCGCCCATGCTCCGGGTGCTCCCGTTGGGCACCGTGGGCGAGACCTGATCCCAGCCGGTGACCCAGCGAATACCCGACGCAGGCATCGTGAGGGTGCCATCCCAAGCCGGCGCGCACGCCCCCGCGTCCCCTCCCCCATCCGGGCTCGAGCTGTCGGGCGCGGCATCGGCTCCGCCGTCGACGGGACCTCCGTCCGGCGTGCTGCCACCGGTTTCGGCGATGCCACTGTCCGTGGTCGAGCCGCCGTCGGGAAACGTGGATGCGTCGCCGGGACCGCTGCCGGAGGAGGCTTCACACGCCAGGAGCACCAACATCGGCAGCGCGAGCCGGGTCTTCATGTACCCAGTATGCTCGGCCGAGGCAGAGGTCGCAGCGAAGACACCAGAAACAGCGCGGCCTCACCGATTGGTGAGACCCGCTCCTACCCGTAGAGCGACTCGGCGATCTTGAAGGTGAGGGCTTCCAGGTTCTGGTAGCCGGTGCGGATCTGGTTGAGGTTGCCGTTGGCGTCGAGGGTGCGGCGAAGGGCGATGCAGTGCCCCTTGGCTTCTTCGAGCACTTCGGCGGCCACCAGATCGCGGTAGCCATCGAGGGCGGCCTCGGTGGTGTAGAGGAGCGTCTCGGCCTGGTTGCGCAGCTCGGCGAGCTCCTTGCGCGTCTCGTCGGCTTCCTTGAACTGCTCGCCTTCGTTCACCAGGCGGTCCACGTCTTCCTTGGAGAG
>Ga0075163_10002608_pt1 | contig 24208 bp, 18 predicted proteins | sample JI1023141ADNA_FD_71478 | JGI IMG/M metagenome (GOLD analysis project Ga0075163, IMG submission 71478) | Wastewater effluent complex algal communities from Wisconsin, to seasonally profile nutrient transformation and Carbon sequestration -... | ecosystem: Engineered > WWTP > Effluent > Algae... | reverse complement strand
CCGTTTTCACCGAGGAGCAACTCCAGGGCAGCGTGACCATCAGCGACTCAATGCCACCGGGCGTTCCTGCGGTCGTGCGCATTCAAAGCCAGAGCAAGACGCTGTGGGAACAGACTTTCAACACCACGGGCAAGGGCGAGCGGCGATTTGATTTCTTCTTCCCTGTCCGGGAGCTCCCGGTGCCAACCACCGGCGAGCAAGACAAGACGCTGCGGTTGCTGACCGTGCAGATCGCCGCGACAGGCGATCAGGCATCGCTGGAAAAGACACGCGCCAACAATGGGCGCGAAGTCGCCGTGCATCTGCTCACGAAGAAGCGGAAGCTGCTCATCCTCGATGGCCGCCCGCGCTGGGAGACGCGCTACATTCACAATCACTTTGATCGTGACGACCGCTGGTCGGTGAAGCTGGCGTTCGATGATTTCTCTGCGGATGCGAGCAAGGGGGCGGTGCAATCGGCCTTTCCGAGCACGCGCGATGATTTGCTCACCTATGATCTCATCTTGATCGGTGACCTCTCTCCGTCGCGATTGAAGCCGGAGCAAATCGACTGGCTCGTGGAGTTTGTGGAGAAGCGCGGTGGCGGCATGATCTTTGTGGATGGAAGCCGCGGGCATGTGGGCGAGTGGGAGAAGCTCAAATCGGGCACGCTCCTGCCCGTGGAGATGGTGGCGAAACAGGCGAACGCAGCGCTCGTGACCTACAAATGGAATCTGGAAACGGACGGCAGTCGGCTGGATGCGCTGCGCTTGAGCGAGTCACCCTCCGCGAACATGAATCTATGGCCCACCTTGCCGTCCGCACACTGGGTCGCATCGGTCAGGCCGCTACCGGGCGCGGTGACGCTGGCCACGCTGCGGAATGAGGCGAAGGAAAGCATGCCCGCGATGGTGTTTCGTCCGGTCGGTGCTGGAGCTGTATTGTATCTCGCATCGGATGAGCTGTGGCGCTGGCGTTATCAGGTGGCTGATTTGTATCACCAGCGTCTGTGGATGCAGATCGCGTCGTGGGTGGCCGCGCCGCCGTTTCAGGCCGAGGACAAGAAGCTCTCGCTCGGCACGGATCACCTTCGCTATGCCAGCGGAGAGCAGGCAGAGATTCGCGTGCGCTTGAGGAATGAGCGCGGCGAAATGATTCTCGACGGCCAGCCGCGCGCGACCTTGATGCATCAAGGCACCGAGGTCGCCACCCTCGCGCTGGAACCTGACCCGACTCATGCCGGCGTGTATCGCGCACTGACTCCGCCGTTGAAGCCGGGCGGATACGAGATCGCCGTTGCTGAGAGCGCCGTTGCGCCGAAATCGGATCTGCGCCTGACGTTGCGTGTCGATGACACGGGCAACATGGAGCTGGCAAGCCTGACGATGAACCGCCCGCTGCTCGAATCGATGGCGAACAACTCCGGCGGTCGTTTCCTCCGAGAAGAGCAAGCCGCCGCCGAATTGCCCAATCTGCTTCAATCGCTCGACCGCAAGCAGACGATCACCAAGGAGACGATCCTGTGGTCGAGCTGGTGGTGGTTTGGCGCTGTGATCGTGCTGCTGACCATCGAGTGGCTGCTGCGGAAGCGGCTGCGGCTGGTGTGATCATGCGAGCACGGCGTCTCGCTCGGCCTTGCTTAGCTCCCGCCATTTTCCCGGCGTCAACCCAAGCGACTCGAGACTCAACTCGCCAATGGCCACACGGACGAGGCGCAGCGTCGGAAAACCGACGGCGGCGGTCATGCGCCTCACCTGACGATTCTTGCCTTCGGTGAGCGTGAGCTTGATCCACGAGGTGGGTACGGTTTTGCGGAAGCGAATCGGCGGATCGCGTGGTGGGTGATTGGGTTCGTGCGACAACAGGCTGGCTTCGCAGCGCTGCGTTTTGAAGTCGCCGAGGTCAATGCCGCCAGAGAGTTGCTTCAATGCGGGTTCCTTCGCCAAGCCTTCGACCTGAGCGTGGTAGGTGCGGCGGTGACCGTGCTTGGGGTTGAGCAGCAGGTCGGTCCAGCGCGCTTCATCGCTGAGGAGCAGGAGCCCTTCTGAATCGCGATCCAGTCGTCCGATGGGATAGATATCAGGCGGGAAACCAAACTCCGCGAGTGTGCGGTGAGAGGGATGCTCTTGCGTGAACTGCGAGAGAACATCGAAGGGTTTGTAGAGGGCGATGAGCATGGGCAAAAAAATGAGGCAGGCCGTTGCGGGCCTGCCTCAATCGAATTTGTCATCACGGCCTCTCGATTGGTCGTTTGAAAATCAAAACGATGTCACGGGTGCCTCCAGCACCGCCGCCTCCTACTGAAAATGCCGTGTCAAATGTTGATGCCAGCTCCCATCCTTGATCGCCCAGCCGCGTTAAGGCTTCTGCGATCTCAGGAAGGTTGACTGCACCGCCAAGCCACCCGCCAGCCTGTGCACTGAAGATGTGGTATTGCCACTTTTGCATGGGAGGTGCGCGGGCAACTACTTCACAATGCCGAGCAGCTCCACTTCAAAAATCAGCGTCTCGTTTGGACCGATGTCGCCGCCTGCGCCGCGCTCGCCGTAGGCGATGTCTGATGGGATGGCGAGTTTCCACTTCGAGCCGACGGGCATGAGTTGAAGAGCCTCGACCCAGCCTTTGATGACACCCTGCACCTGGAAGGTGGCGGGCTCACCGCGCTTGTAGGAGCTGTCGAACTCGGTGCCATTGATCAGCGTGCCTTTGTAATGCACGGAGACATTGTCCGTGGCGGCAGGCTTGGGTCCGTCGCCCTTCTTCAAGACTTCGTATTGGAGGCCGCTGGCGGTCGTGGTGACTTCCTTGCGCTTGCCGTTTTCGGCGAGGAACTTGGTTCCTTCTGTCTTGGCTTTTTCGCCGCCCTGCTTCATCTCGCCTTGGCGTTTCTCTTCTGCCCCGGCCATGTGTGCTTGGAAGGCCTTGTAGGCTGCCTCGAGTTCGGCTTCGGTGTAGGCGGGCTTGGCACCGCTGATGCCATCCTTCGCGCCTTGCGCAAATTTTTCGGCATCCATCTTCAGTCCCTGCTGGCCGAGCTGGCCATTTTGCATGGAGGCGATCTCGCGACCCATGAGGTAGCTGATCTTGTCCATCGGGACAGCGCCTGGTGTGGCGTCTGATTTTGCTTCGGCGGGTTTGGCTGCCGAGTCTGCGGGCTTTTTCTCCTGGGCTGACACGGAAGTGACGACCGCGAGAGCGGCCACGGCTAGGGTGAGTCGGGTCTTCATTGGGGCGCGAGACTAAAGCCCGAAAGGGGTAAGTCAACGCCGGTGCGCGGCCAAAATCCAGTTTGACCGCCGAGTGGCCATGCACCATGATCGCCCTCCCAAAATCCAGACCATCATGCCCGCAAAAATCTACACGCAAAAAGACGCCAGCCTCGCACCGCTCAAGGGAAAAACTTGTGCCGTGATCGGCTTTGGCTCACAAGGACACGCCCACGCCCTCAACCTGCGCGAGAGCGGAGTGAATGTCATCATCGGCCTCTACCCTGGGAGCAAGAGCCGCAAGGTGGCTGCGGAAAAGGGATTGAAAGTCTATGACACCGGTGAAGCCGTGAAGAAGGCCGACGTGATTTTCGTCGCGGTGCCAGACACCAAGATCCCAGCCTGCTTCAACAAGGACATCAAGCCCAACCTCACGAAGGGCAAGACGCTCCTGTTCAGCCACGGATTCGCGGTTCACTTCAAGACTATCGTCGTCCAGAAGGACGTGAACGTCATCATGGTCGCTCCGAAGGGCCCGGGCCACATCGTGCGCCGCCAGTATCTCGAAGGCAAGGGCGTGCCGGCTTTGATCGCCATCTATCAAGACCCATCGAGGAACTCGAAGAAGATCGCCCTCGCATGGGCCCACGGCATCGGCGGCACGCGCGGCGGCGTCATCGAGACGAGCTTCAAGGAAGAGACCGAGACCGATCTCTTCGGCGAGCAGACTGTCCTTTGCGGCGGCGCGAGCGCTGGTGCAGGCTGGCTTTGAAGTGCTCACGGAAGCTGGCTACTCGCCCGAGATGGCCTATTTCGAGTGCTTGCATGAGCTGAAGCTCATCGTCGATCTCATGAACGAAGCTGGCATCGCCGGCATGCGTTTCTCGATCTCCGAAACCGCCAAGTGGGGTGACGTGAAGGTCGGACCGAAGATCATCGACGCCTCCGTCAAGAAGCGCATGAAAGCCGCGCTGAAGGACATCCAGACCGGCAAGTTTGCCAAGGAGTGGGTGAAGGAATACGAGGGTGGCTACAAGAACTTCAACAAGCTGCTCAAGGCAGGCGAGAAGCATCCGATTGAGAAGACCGGCGCACGTCTCCGCGGCCTGATGCCGTGGATCAAGAAGCGCGACATCAAGGGCCAGCAGGCCAGCTACGAGTGATCGGTTTCAGGTCCCTGATCTGAGATTTCAAATCAAGCAAAGCGCGGATCGGAAACGGTCCGCGCTTTTGTTTTGCCCGAAACAAATCCTGTTCATCCGGCGAATCCCGCCAATCCTGTCGCCCGCCCGCTCCGCCCATGCGCTACGCTATCTTCGATCTCGACCACACGCTGCTCCCGCACGACACCCAGGCACTGTTTTGCAATTTCGTGCTGAAACGCGAGCGCTGGCGGGTGGTGATGCACCTTTTCTTCCTCCCGATCGCGCTGCTCTATTCACTGCGGCTCGTCCACATCGAGACCGCCAAGTGCGCCTTCCTCGCTTACCTCTGGCGGATGCCGAAGGAGCGACTCATGCGCTATGCACGCGAGTTTGCCGAGACGGATGTGAAGCGCCGCTGCTACCCAGATCTCATCGCCGAAGTGGAGCGCCATCGCCGCGAGGGCCGCGTCCTTGTGCTGAACACCGCCAGCCCTCGCATCTATCCCGCCGACATCGCCCGCGTCCTCGGTTTTTATCACTGCGTGGCCACCCCGCTCGTCATTGAAGACCCCATGCCCGTGATTCCGCGCCTCGATGGTCCCAACAACAAGAACGAGCAGAAGATACCGAACATGGAGCGCGATGTGCCGGGGCTGGCCACGCTCACGCCCCAAGAGCGTGCCGACTGCTGGTCTTACTCCGATAGCTCCGCCGACATCCCGCTGCTCGAGTTCAGCGGCAGGCAAGTGCTCGTGCATCCGAGTCACTCACTTGCCGCACGATTTCCGTCCGCCACCATCCGTCGCCCGCCACGTCCCTACACAAACAAAGTCGGCGACATGTTCTGCGTGGTGCGGCAGGTCTTGGGGTTGTATTGAGAAGCAAAGCGGATAAACTCGGCCCCGCATCGAAAGGCACCCGTAGCTCAGTGGATAGAGCAGCGGATTTCTAATCCGCTGGCCGCAGGTTCGATCCCTGCCGGGTGCGCCACTTAAAACACGCCGTAACCAAGTGAATTCATAGCTTCCGGCGGCTTCATGGTGATTGGCTATGGTTGGCGGCCCTTTGTGGCGGCGTTCTAGCTGATAGCAAGCGGACTGTCACTGGAGTGGTGCCCTCGTCTTTGTGCAACTTCAGTCGCGCTTGGCATCACATACTCTTCGATGATGAACTTCGGCATTTGGCGGATTCCATTGGGCTACGCCTTCCGTACCAGCGACTGGTCGGAGGAGAAGCTCCCCGCTGGCGATCTCCAACTCGAAAGCATGGCCTTCAGCCCTGATGGCCGTCACCTCGCCACGCTCGGCGATGATTTCATCCGTCTTCCCGATCCAGTCACGCTCGAAGACAAACTCCGGCTCACGCTTCCATCACACGTCGGCTGGCTCGGACAAGGCCATCTCGTCTTCGACGCCGACGGTAGCAGCCTCATCGTTCACACCGCACTCGGCAGCGTCGTGCGCTGGGATTTGAAGGCGCTGGAGTCGAGCTTGCGTGAAATGGATATGGACACGGCGAGGTGAGTATCTCCCCGACCGTGGCGAGACTGGGTGAATGCGAGGCGTTTACTTGCATCCATGAAATCACTGTTTCTCTCCCTCTGCGTCCTTGTCTCCCTCGCCTCACACGGAGCTGACAAACCAATGTTCCGCGCCGGAGCTGCTTCCGTGGACATCACGCCGAAGATTTTCCCTTTGAACATGCCCGGCGGTTTCAGCGCGAACATGGCGGAGAGCGCGCATGATCCGCTTCATGCTAGCGCGCTCGTGCTTGATGATGGAACCACAAAGCTCGCGATGGTCGTGGTCGATACCCTGGGCGCAGGACCGGACGTGCTCGATGAAGCGAAGGCCATCGCAGTGGCGAAAACCGGCATGGCCGCTGATAAGATGCTCATCAGTTCCACGCACACGCACACCGGTCCTCCGCTGAACACACGCAGCGAGCCAGCGGCGGCGTATCGCAAACTATTCGTCGAGGGCGTGGCGGAGTCGATCATTCAGGCGCATGCCGCCTTGCAGTCAGCCGCCGTCGGCGCTGCGGTGCATCCGCTGCCCGATGAAGTCTTCAATCGGCGCTGGTATCTCAAGTCCGGCAAGATGCCGCTCAATCCTTTTGGTCGCATGGACACCGTGAAGATGAACCCCGGCACCAGCCCCGATGTGCTGGATCGTCCGGCGGGTCCGACTGATCCCGACATCACGATCCTCTCCGTCGAGGACACGAAGCGCAGGCAGGTGGCGCTGTTCGCCAACTACTCGCTGCACTATGTCGGTGGCTCGCCGCCCGCGCAGATTTCGGCGGATTATTTCGGCGAGTTCGCTCGCATCATGCCCTCGCGCTTGCGCGGCAATGGCAATCTCGTCGCCATGATGTCCAACGGCACCTCGGGCGACATCAACAACATCCCCTTCGGCACTATCAGGCCACCACGCGAGCCGTTTGAGCAGATCCGCATCGTTGCGCAAAAGGCGGCCGACGCTGTGTGGCACGCGCATCGGAAGATCGAGAAGCATCGCGCTGACGTGCGCCTCGGCATGCTGCAGCGAGAGATCACGCTGAAGTATCGTCGTCCCTCGGCCCAGGACGTGGCGGAGGCGCGGGCGATCCTCGCAATCAAGGACAAGGACGCCGTCGAGAAGCTGCCGCGTTTAGCGCAGAACTACGCGGGCAGTGTCGTTGCGGCGGCGGAGCGGAAGGAGGAAACGATCACCGTGAAACTCCAGGCGATCCGCATTGGCGACTTCGCCGTGTGCGGCATTCCGTTCGAGACCTTCGTCGAGATCGGACTCGATTTGAAAAAGCGCAGCCCCTTCCCACAGACGATGGTCATCGGTCTCGCCAACGGTCGCCACGGCTACCTGCCCACGCTGGAGCAGCACAAGCTCGGTGGTTACGAAACCTGGCTCGGAACCAACTCCGTGCAGGAGGACACGTCCGTCATTCTGACGAACAACCTGCTGGAGATGCTGGCCGAGTTGAAGCGCTAGCCCCTCCTTCACACTTCTATGAAAACACTCCTCATCACCTCGCTGTTCCTCTCCGCTCTCGGAGCCCTTGCGGAAGACAAACCCGATTTGCCCATCATCGACATCTCGGATCAGAAGCAGCGGCACACCATCATCGCCGCCGGAACGGAGACGACCTATCAAGGTCATCCGACCACCGTCTTGATGCCGGATGGCAAGACGATCTTCTGCGTCTGGTGCATCAACCACGGCGGTGCCGCAGGGCCGATGGCGCGCAGCGATGACGGTGGCGTGACGTGGACGCGTCTTGATGCGCAGATGCCGCCTGGCTTTGCCACGCATCAAAATTGCCCGAGCATCTACCGCATGACCGATCCCGCTGGCAAAGAGCGCTTGTGGGTCTTCTCCGCCGCCAAAGGCACGCGCAAGGGTCCGGGCATGCCCAGCATCATGAGCGACGATGCTGGCAAGACATGGAAGGAAATGCCGCCGCTGAACTTCCCATGCGTGATGACCTTTAGCAGCATCGTGCGGCTCAAAGACGGGCGCTATTTGGGGCTGTATCACAAAGGTCCAGGCGGTGCGGACAAGTCGCCGCTCGAGGTGCTTCAGACCATCACAGCCGACGGTGGCTTCACTTGGAATGAGCCGAAAGTCGTCGCCAGTGTCACGGGGAAGAACCCATGCGAGCCCTTCGTCTTCCGCTCGCCCGCAGGCGATGAACTCTGCTGTCTGATGCGCGAGAACACACACAAAGCGCACAGCCTTGTCATGTTCAGTCGTGATGAGGGACAAACATGGAGCACACCGGCGGACACGAACTGGGGGCTCACGGGAGACCGACACAACGGCGTGTTCACCAAGGATGGTCGCATGGTCGTCGCTTTCCGCGATCAAGCGCCCGGCAGTCCGACCAAAGGCCATTTCGTCGCCTGGGTCGGAAGGTATGACGACATCAAGAACGGTAAACCCGGCCAATACCGTGTGAAACTGCTGCACAGCCACGCCGAGCGCATTGGCGATTGCGGCTACCCCGGCATGGAACTGCTGCCCGATGGCACCATCGTCGCGACGACGTATGTGAAGTTTGCGCCCGGCCAGGAGAAGCACTCCGTGGTGAGCGTGCGCTTCGACCTCAGCACCACGGATGCGCTGTCAAAACGCTGAGTTCCCTCCTATGTCCCATTCGCACACTCCATGCCGCATTTGCGTGCTGATGACTCTTCTCGTTGTTCTGATCGTCCCCGCGAGGGCTGAGGACGTGACATTGATCGAGAAGAGACATAGTTCATACGTCATCCATCATTCCCCTGATGCGCCTGAGACAGCAAAATTGGCCGCGCGGGAGTTGCAGCAGACGATTCAGAAATCCACGGGCGTGTTGCTGGCGCTCTCGACTGAGCCAGTGACGTCTCCGGCCGTTCGCATCGTATCCGATGGCAAGCTGCCTCATGATGGCTTTGTAATCCGAGGCGTGGGCTCGGATGTCATCATCTCGGGCAACGACGACCTCGTTTCAGCAAAGCCTGACACATGGTTCGTGCCGAGTCACGGAACGCTGTTTGGCGCGATGGAGTTCCTGGAGCGTTTTGTCGGTGTGCGCTGGCTTTTTCCCGGTGAGCTTGGCGAGGACGTGCCGCATCATGATGCGTTGCGAGTGGCGATCACGGAGCCGATTCGTGGCGCGCCTGCCTTTGCCGCACGGCAGCTTGCGGGGCTTGGCGAGAGTGATCCAGGCGCGACTCTGCGTCGGAAGACCGCCATCGAGTGGATGAAGCGTCAGCGCCTGACGAACGCGCTGCATCCTTTCGTCACCGGCTATGGTCACTCGTGGGATGATTACATCAAGCCCGCTGACATGGAGGAACATCCAGAGTGGAAGTCGTCGAACGGCGAGGCCGTGCGCAAGGGCAGGGTGATGTTCTTTTGCACCACGGCGCCAGGCTTGGTGGAGCTGTTCGCCAAGCGCGTGATCGAGACGATGGATCGCAATCCGATGAGGGAGATGTCCAGCATCTCTCCCACGGATGGCGGTGGTTTTTGCTTGTGCGAGCGATGTTCGAAACTCGTTACCACCGATCCACATGGGAAAAAGAATCACGCGGTGGCGATCCTGACGTTCTACAAACAGGTCGCCGAGATCATTGAGCGCGAGCGTCCGGGGCGAAGGCTTGGCGGCTTCGTGTATTACAACTATCAGTATCCGCCGCCGGAAGCGCCGAAGCTGCCGGACAATCTCTCGCTCTGCTGGGCACCGCTGAACTACTACGGCTACGGATTGCTCAAGCCGCTGTATCGCGCCGAGTTTGAGGGTGTGATGAAGCGCTGGTGCGAGATCACACCGCACTTTTATTATCACAACTACTCCACCTGGATGCGCAGCTACCATGGCGCGCCACTGCCGGTAAGCATCGACATCGTGAAGCGCGAACTCCCCGCTGCTGCGCGAAACAAGGCCTGGGGCGCACGCATGATCGGCACCAATGCGTGGGGCGCTAACGCGCCGATCAACTATCTGGTGGCCAAGCAACTCTGGAACGCGCAACTCGATGTCAGTGCCACACTTGATGAGTGGCTGCAGCGTGCCTATGGCCCTGGCTGGAAGCACATGCGCCAGATGCATGATGAACTCGACGCCAGGATGCTCGCGCACAAAGAGGGGCAGTCACCCATCTACAACGGTGGTCAGTATGAGGCGAACGAGCCTGTGATGAAGGCCATCTACGCGCCGCTGTTTGCCTCCATCGAGCAGCACTACCGCGACACACTCACGCAGTGTGTCACTGACAAGCAGCGTCAACGGCTCGCAATGCTGGGCCACAATCTCATTCAGCTTCACCATGCACTGCGCAAAGCATCGCTCATCGCGGACGACGGAAAATCCATCTTCCACCGCGATGACGCGGCGTTTGCAACCTTCCTCAAAGACATGGAGTCCACCATGAGCCTGCATTACGACAGTCAGGGCTTGGACCACGGACCGATCTGGAAGGACCAGTATGGTGGGCCGTAGGCGAGCATCATTGCCTAGCGCTGATGATTGACGGCCTCAGATTGCCGCATGGTGGGCGCGCGAATAAGAAAGACGCATAGAACCCGGACGTAGTCATGCGTCGCATGATCCGCTGTGCTGTCTGGCTTCTGCTATCTCTTGGCTCCGTTTTCGGAGCCGGGAAGGGGCTTGAGGATGGGGGAAAGCACTGGGCGATGCTGCCACCGCAGATCGTGCCGGGTGCGAGCATCGACAGTCTTGTGGACGCGAAGCTGGCGGAGAAAAAGCTCAAGCCGAATGCGCCTGCGAGTCGTGCGGCACTCGTGCGCAGGCTGCATCTCGATCTGACTGGCTTGCCGCCGTCTGACTTGTCGAGCAAGTCCGACTTGTCCGACGTTGTTGATGCGTTGTTAAAGAGTCCGCACTTCGGCGAGCGCTGGGGGCGGCACTGGCTGGACATCGCACGCTACGCGGACAGCAACGGGCGTGATCGCAACGTCATGAACTACCACGCATGGCGCTATCGTGATTACGTCATCGCGTCGTTCAATGCGGACAAGCCATACGATGTCTTCATCCAGGAGCAGATCGCGGGCGATTTGATGCCTGCGAAAGACACGAGGCAGCGCGATGAGCGACTCACGGCCACGGCCTTCCTCGCGCTCGGTGCAAAGGCCTTCGAGGAGCTGAAGCAGGACTTGTTTCACATGGATGTCGTCGATGAGCAGATCGAGGTCATCAGTCGCGGGGTGCTGGGGCTGTCGGTGGCGTGTGCGCGGTGTCACGATCACAAATTCGATCCCATCCCCACGGCCGACTACTACGCCATCGCGGGCATTTTGCGCAGCACGCAGCCGCTTTACGGTCACGGGCCGCGTGGCATCAAGACGACGATGTTTCACCACACGGAGTTTCACGCGCTCGGTGGTGAGGTGGGGCAAAAGCTCGCTCCAGCGGCGCTCGCTTACTTCACGAAGCTGGATGCTGACATGCTGGCCATGCACACGGCGCGCAGCGATCGCTATCGCATCCAGAAGCGGCTGCCGGAGGCCAGGCGCGCGGTCGAATCGGCCACGGGCGCGGCCAAAGCGAAGGCAGAGGCCGACTTGAAGGCCATGGAGGCCGAGATCGCCGAGTGGAACGTCAAAATCAAAAAACTCGAAGACGACGTGGAGGCGCTCAAAGACGCCGCGCCGCCGCAACCGGCCTGGACGATGGGCGCACGAGATCGCGAGGCCATTTCGGACTGCCGCATTCACCTTCGTGGCGAAACGACGAGCCTCGGCGACACGGTGCCGCGCGGCTTTTTGGAGGTGATTTCGATTCCGGGTGCCAAACCGCCTGCGAAGACGCAAAGCGGCCGACTGGAGCTCGCGCAGTGGCTCACGCATCGCGACAACCCGCTCACGGCACGCGTGATGGTGAACCGCGTGTGGCAGAAGCTCTTCGGTCGAGCTTTGGTGACCACGCCGGATGATTTTGGCGTGAACGGCGCGAAGCCGAGCCATCCCGAGCTGCTCGATTACCTCGCGGTGCGCTTCATGCAGCAGGGTTGGAGCGTGAAGAAGCTCATTCGCGAGATTGTGCTGAGTCAGGCCTATCAGCGCAGCACCGATCACTCGGACCAAGGTGCCCAGAGTGATCCAGACAACGTGTGGCTCTGGCGCATGGCCCCGCGTCCGGTCGAGGTGGAGGTGCTGCGTGACTCGATTCTCGCGCTTAGCGGCCAGTTGGACCCGTATCCGCCGCAGCGGCAGTTCCTCGACCGCTTTCATCCGCAGAAGGACGCGGAGCTATTCACCTTCAAGCCCTTCCTGACGGTCGAGGCCATCGTGGATCATCATCGCAGCGTCTATCTGCCCGTCGTGCGCGGCACGCTGCCGGAAATGTTCCCGCTCTTCAACTTCGCACCACCCGAGAGGCCCGTGGCGCAGCGCGAGGAGAGCCTCGTGCCCGCGCAGTCGCTCTTTTTGATGAACAACGCCTGGGTGCTCGAACAAGCGCGTCACACCGCCACGCGTCTGCTCAGCGACACGAGCCTCACCGACGACACGCAGCGCCTGCGTCTTCTGTATGAACGTGCTTTCTCACGCCCTCCCACTCCGGCGGAGCAAACTCGTGTGCTCGCGTATTTGAAAACCGGCGGCCCCGAGACCGCATGGACCAGCCTTTGCCAAACCATCATCGCCAGCGCGGAGTTTCGCGTGGTGAGATAACCACCTTCTTGCCATGCACACCCGCCGTCAGCTCCTTCAGCAAGCCTCTGCAGGGTTTGGTTATCTGGCGTTTGCAGGTATGGCGTCGGGGGAGGGCAGGATGGCCTCGCATTTTCCGGCGCGGGCGAAGCGGGTGATTTTTCTCTGCATGCGCGGCGGGCCGTCGCACATGGAGACGTTTGATCCGAAGCCGGAGCTCACGCGGCGGCATGGCGAGCCGGGGCGCAACAAGGGCACGAAGATGCTTGGCTCGCGGTGGAAGTTCGCGAAGCACGGACAGAGCGGGATCGACATCGTGGAGCTGTTTCCGGAGCTGGCAAAGCAGGCGGACAAGCTGTGCGTGCTGCGCGGCATGCACACGGACAATGAAAACCATCCGCAGGCGCTGCAGCAGCTCCACACGGGCAGTTTTCAGTTTGTGAGGCCGTCCATGGGCTCGTGGACGGTTTACGGGCTCGGATCGGAAAACGAAAGCCTGCCCGGTTTCATCAGCATCAATCCGCTCACGGCGCTCGGCGGCCTGAGTTACTACTCCAGCGCGTTTTTGCCTGCGTCCACCTCCGCGACATTGCTCGGCAATGCCAATCAGCCCGGCGCGAAGCTTCAACTCGGCAACATCACCAACTCACGTCTCGACAACGCCGCGCAGCGTCAGCAACTCGACTTGTTGCAGGCGATGAATCGCGATCTGCTCGCCCAAACCGGCGATCCGCGCGTGGAGGGCATCATTTCATCCTACGAGCTGGCCTTTCGCATGCAGGGCGAGCTGCCGCGCGTGATGGATCTGAGCGGCGAGAGCAAAGCCACGCTGCAACTCTACGGCGCGGACAAATCGCCCACCGAGACCTTTGGCCGCCAGTGCTTGCTCGCGCGTCGATTTGCCGAGGCGGGCGTGCGATTCATCGAGATCAGTCACATGGAATGGGATCTGCACGGCTCGCTGCAAAGCGGCATGACGCGCAACTGCTCGCAGATCGACAAACCCATCGCCGGATTGCTCCACGATCTCGATCAGCGCGGTCTGCTGGAGGACACGCTCGTGCTATGGGGCGGTGAGTTTGGCCGCACGCCGGATGACGCCACGCAGGACGGCCGCGGGCACAATAACAAGGGCTACAGCATGTGGATGGCCGGCGGCGGCGTGAAAGCGGGCCACATTCACGGCGCGACGGACGATCTCGGCATCGAAGCCATCGACGGCAAGGTGCACATCCATGATTTGCACGCGACGATGCTGCACCTGCTCGGCCTGGATCACGAGCGGCTCACCTTCCGCTATGGTGGCCGTGATTTCCGGCTCACGGATGTGAAGGGGAAGGTCGTGAAGGAGATTCTTGCATGAGAACAATTCTGCTCGTGCTGCTGTCGGCAGCTTTCGCCACTGCCGCCGAGCCCATTCGCATCGGCAAAGAGCATCAGCTTTTCTTCGATGATCACCTCATTGAGCACACCGAGCATCTCACGCGGCGCGTGCAGCAGGCGCGGAAGCATGAGGCAAATCCCATGATCGTGCCGCGGGCGAAATGGGAGCCGGAGGGCTACTTTTTGCCGTCGGTGATCTTTGATGACGAGGAGCGCCTCTTCAAAGCGTGGATCGATGGCGGCGGACCGGGTGTGTTTTACTTCACCAGCAAGGACGGCATCAACTGGGAGCGGCCGAAACTGCATCTGTTTCCCGAGTTCGACGCGGAGCCGACGAATCGCGTGATCCTCAGCGGCTTCGAGTTTGATCAAAAAGAAGCGCCGCCGGACAAGCTGGCCTATTTGCGCTCACGCGAGCGAGGATGGACCTACTTTTGCTACGCGAGCGGCGTCATCAAAGACAAGCGCGAGACCGATCCGCAAAGGCGCTACAAGATGGCTTACCTCTGGATCGACCGGAAGTTCCAGCGCACACCCACATCGAAGTCGGGCAAGCTCACCGCGCTGGGCGTGGCCTTCAGCCCCGATGGCATCCATTGGACGCCACACAACGAGCCCGTGAGCTACGCCACGCTCGACGCGCCGATCCACGTGAACTGGGACGAGAAGCGTCAGCGTTGGATCATGCTCGGACGTGCCTTCGGAGTCGTCACGGATGAAAAGAAGGCCGCGCAGGCCGCCGAGCCGAATCTGCAATACAACGCTGGCCGCGCCGTGATCCGCTGCGAAAGCACCGACTTCATCCACTGGACGCCGGAGAAGGGTGATCTCGTCATGGCGAGCGATGCGCAGGACTCGCCCACCACCGAAATTTACGACATGCGCAGCATCCCGTATGCCGGTCTGCACATCGGTCTCGTGCACATGTTTTTAAACAACCCCGACAGCGTCACGCTGCCCATCCAGCTCGCCGTGAGCCGCGACAATAAAACCTGGCAGCGTCTCAGCGATCGCTCGCCCTTCCTCGCGCAGGGCGGTTTTGGCGAATGGGATCGCAGCGTCATTTCGCCGCCCACAACCGATCCGCTCGTCGTTGGTGATGAGCTTTGGTTTTACTACACCGGACGCAATGGCCTGCACAGCACGCGATTGTCCATCGCATGGACTATTTGCTGACATGGAACTGCACCCACATGGCAAATGCCTCGCTTCAAAAGACACTCTTTGAATTCTGCACCTACCATCACTTGCACATGCCCGTGATTTGCACGCCCGAACTCCTCACCCATCCCCAGTCATGAAAGATCCCATCGTCCAGGAGGTCCGTGAAGCCAGAGCGGCAGTCGCCGCCGATTTCGACTTTGATCTCCACAAGTTTTTTGCGTGGGCAAAGACACACACCGCCATCGAGAAGAAGGCCAAACACTGGCTGCCCACTGGCCCGATCAAGCAAACGGTCAAAGCGACAGCCAAGTCGAAATCGCCCGCACCTCGGAAGCGAGCCGTGCGTCCGGCTCGTGCCCTGGCTTGAAGCAAAAGCCCAAGGAAAGGCGCTTTGGAAGCGCCTCCGGGCGATTGCAAACCGCTCCGTGTTGAGGGAAAGCACACCGCGAGAGATCAAGAAGGCGCAAGAGTCCTGAAATCAGAACTCTCGCGCCTTCTTCATCTCTGGCGGTGCTCATCATCCCCGCCCACGAAAGGCCCGCAGGGACTCGTTGAGGTGCTGAAACGCCAAGGGAAAAGTCGGAAGGTATATGACTCAAAAAGCAACTAATTGCCTGCATGGTTGCGTCGGAGAGCTTTAAAAGCTTCAGTTTCTGGCCTGCAATAACCACCAAAAGCTGTGAACTCATCGGATTCCTTTCGAGTTTAGTGCTCCATAATAAAGTCGCCGACATTTCCATTTCACCCTAAATCGACAGTGCATCTTGAACCCGGAATGTTTTGGGAGATTCCCCTCGATTCGGGGAAATTTGCAGCGGGCGTGATTCTCCAAAAGGATCCACACTCGCGAACGGGTTTTCTCGCAGGTCTGCTAAATTGGATAGGTGATGAACGACCAACCCCAACCTCTTTGAAGAATGCGGGTCTCGTGCGGCAAGGAACAGTGCATTTTAAGACCATCAGGGAAACAGGTGGAGCGGTGCAAGGAATCTTGAACCTCTCTGAATATGGGATTGTTCCATTCATGGAGCGTGAATACAACTCTCCCCGTGCTCCAGTCATCCAAGGCTATTATCGAGCAGATGTTGATTTGTTCGAAGAAGAACGGATGAAACTAAGAGTTGCTTCGGGCTGGGGATACAAGGTGATCAAAATCCTGGCTGAAAATCTTAACGGAGCCTGATCGGTGGCATGTTTTGTCCCAAGTTGCTGCAAAACGTCCAATGAGAAGACGCATCTCTCCGCGTTTCATCTTCCGCATGAAGCTGCTACTTGCCTCTCTCGTCCTCTCCTCTCCCGCTTTCGCCATCACTTTGCTCGACGCGGGGAAGTCGGACTACCAGATTGTTTTGCCGGATGCGCTGCCTTCACCGGCTTTGGAGGAAAGCCTCGTGCAAACGGCGCGGCTGCTCCAAACGGCGTTTTTGGCAAACAAGGCCGAAGTCGCGGTCGTGCGGGAAAAGGAGCGGGATGCGGCGAAACCGGCGTTGATGCTCGGGAACACGCAGTTCGCACAAAAGAACGGCCTCGACGTGACGAAGCTGCGGGATTGGAGCTTTGTGCATCGGGTGGTGGGCACGGATGTGATCATCGCGGGGCATGATCATCCCTCGAAGGCGCCGACGGACAATGCGCGGCGGCCGAATTGGGATCGCGTGGGCACGGCGAAGGCGGCGGTGGACTTTGCGCGGCAGTTCATGGGCGTGCGCTTTTTGTATCCCGATCTGCCGGGCTACACGCCGGTGAGCGGCGCGGCTAAGATCGATCTGCTCGCGTCGCCCGCGATCGAGTTTCTGCCGATGGCAACGATGACCGTGCCGGAGTCGTTGAATGTGACGACCACGCCGCTGCTGCGGGTGAACACCGCGCATCCGGCGGGCGCGTCGTTTTACGATCTCGCGCACAATCGCTTCCCGCGCGTGGACGAGCAGTTCGGCGGGCACACGTGGGAGCGGGCGGTGCCGGCGGAGTTGTTTGCGGAGCACCCGGAATACTTTGCGCTGATCAGCGGCTCGCGTTTGAAACCAGAGGGTGGTCGCGCGCAGTATTGCCTGTCGAATCCCGACGTGCAGGAGCGCATCTACCGCGATCTCGCGGGCTTCTTTGACAATGGCTACGACAGCGTCGATCTCGGCCAGCCGGACGGCTTTCGCGAGTGCCAGTGCGAGAAGTGCGACGCGCTCTACGGCACCGGCAAAGACTGGTCGGAGAAGATCTGGATCTTCCACCGCGATGTCGCGCGGCGTTTGGAGAAGTCGCATCCACGCAAGCAAGTGACGATGATGAGCTACATCCTCACCGCCGCGCCGCCGAAGACCTTCAAGGCTTTCCCCGCGAACACCTGCATCATGCTCACCGGCACGAACGAGGAGGACATCGCGCCGTGGCGCGGCATCGACGTGCCGCGCGGCTTCACCGGCTACGTTTACAACTGGTGCCCGAACCTCGGCACGCGCTACACGCCGATGCGCACGCCTGGCTACATCGAGCAGCAGGTGCAACGACTCGCCGTGAACCGCATCCAGTCGCTTTACCGCGACGGCCCCGGCCAGCTCTTCGGTCTCGAAGGCCCCGTTTATTACACCATGGGCCGCATGTTTGACGATCCAGCGAACAATCACGCGAAGGACCTCGTGCCCGAGTTCTGCGAGGCCGCGTTTCAAAACAAGAGCATCGCTTTCTCCATGCGCGCCTTTTACGACGAGCTGTATCACGCCATCGCCCTCTACTCCGACCACATCGGCACGCGCACCGATGTGTGGACCTACAAACCGTTGCCCACCGATGCTCGCGGACGCAAGACGGTGCTGGACCCGTTTCAGCTCATCGCCTTCCTCTACACGCCGCGCGTGCTCGCCACAATGGAGGGCCATCTCGCGCAGGCGGAAAAGCTCGCCACCACGCCAAAGGTGAAGACGCGTCTCGCGCTCGTGCGCACCGAGTTCGACTACTTGAAGCACTTCGCGAAGGTCGTGCACCTGCATCAGGCCTGGCAGATGCTGCCCGATACCGGCTCGCTGCATCGCCTGCTCGATGCCATCGACGCGCGAAACGCCTTCATCGCCACGCTTTACGTCAAAGGGCATCAAAAGGACTGGAATCACCTATTGTTCCCCTTTCCCGGCCACGACGCGAAGCACCTGCAACTCGCCCACGACGGCTACCAGGAGCCCTACGCCAGCACCTGCTTCAATTGGGACACCAAAGCCATGCGCAACGCTCCGCCCATGGGCCTCAAGAAACTCACCCTCGCCAAAACGGCCGCCAAACTCACGCTCGACAGCCCCGAGTGGCAAAACGCCACCGCGCACTCCCTCACGCTCCTCCCGCCGCTGCACACGCTGCCGCGCCACACGACGATCCGCCTCCTTTACGACGAAAAAGCCCTCCACCTCCGCGCCGAAGCCGAACTCGGCGATGTGACCACCTTCACCGCCTTCAACCGCGACCGCGTGCTCTCCAATCAAGAAGCCATCGACCTCTACCTCGCCCCCAATCCCGCCCAACCGCTCTTCTACCGCCTCACCCAAGGCGCGACCGCCGCGTCCAAATACGACGCCCTCAACGGCCGCATCACCGACGTCATGGATCCGCGTCACGGCAAAGACGACCCCACCTGGAACGGCGACTGGACCAGCGAAACCCGCGTCGATACGAAAACCAAACGCTGGCATGCCCATCTCGTGATTCCCTTCACCACCCTCGGCGTCGAGCCCCCAACCAAAGGCATCACCTGGAAAGCCAATTTCTGCCGCAATCATCAACTCCCCCGCGAAATCATCGACCGCGCGATCTGGTCTTCCTCGCTGACGAGCACGAACATGGATGACACAGCAGTGATGGGAGAGGTCGTGTTTGAGTGAGTGTGCCAAACGATCGCTCTGCAAGCCGAGGCCGCGAGCTGAGTAGAGCTGGTGAGCCGCGCAGATTGGCAGAACAAATTCCGACGCACGGCATTGCTACCGCACCTCCCAAGCTGGCGGCAGGTCCTTGCTCTCGGGGCCATACGTTTGTGAGACGATGAAGCCGCTCGCTTGCGAGGTGTAGAAGATGCGGCCGTTGCTGACGACGGCTCCGAGGCACTCGCGGGAGTCGATGGCGGGGCCGGTGCTCACGAGTTTGCCGTCCTGGCTGAGGTCGATCATGTCCATGTTCGCGCCGAGCACATACGGCTCGCTCATGGTGAAGCGGCAGCAGGCGTAGTTGGTCTGAATGCTATAGACGACCTTGCCGGTGTCGCGGTCGAAGATGTTGCCTTTGCCGCGCAGGGCGTTGGAGAACATGAATTTCTCGCCGACGCTGACGACGTTGAGCGCGCTGGATACAGCATCGGATTTCCAGATGAGTTTGCCGGTGCTGGCATCGAGGCACCAGACGTAGCGGTCGTCGGTGCCGGCGTTGGCTTTGTTGTAGCCGCCGATGTAGAGCTTGCCGTCGCGGGCGCTGAGGGTGCATTTGGCGGTGACGTAATACTCGTTGGTCTGCCACAAAACGTTGCCGCTGGCGGGGTCGATGCACATGGTCATGCCGTTGTTTTCCACGGGCAGGCCGCGACGGCGTTTGGTCTCGGCGTCGTAGCCGAAGAAGACGCTGTAGTAGAGCTTGCCATCGAGCACGCAGATGCCGCAGTCATTGCCGCCGCGTCCGAGGTCGAAGAAGTCCTTCTCCCACACGACCTTGCCGGTTTCGAGGTCCCAGGCCCAGAGTCGCGGGTGATGATTGGCGGGGTAGTATGGGTTGTCGTTGGAGTAGATGAAGCTCATCACCTCCTTGCCATCGGCGGGCTTCACGGGCTCGCCGCCGAAGGTGTAGGGCTTCTCGCTGCCCTGCGGGGCATAGTCGCCGCTGCCGCTGGCGTAGATGGCGACCTTGCCTGCGACGACGGGCGGGAACTGTCGGCTCCAGCTCGGTGAACCGGTGAAGGGCGCTTCCCAGAGCATATTGCCCGTGGCGGCATCGAGGCAACGCACGAAGGACTTCTTGATGCCGGCCTGCGGCACCAAAAGCTTGCCGTCGATGTAGAGCGGCGAGGTGAAGCTCAAATACACATCCGGCCACCACTTGCGCCACAGGAGTCGTCCGGTGTCCTGCTCGCAGGCAATGATCTGGCCTTCGGCGGTGTGGGTGTAAAGCCGACCGCCGCCGCACACCGGCAGATGCTTCACCGTGCCTTCGAGGCGACGAGCCCAACGCATCCGCAAAGGCGGCGCGAGGTCTTGGTTGTTGGAGTTCTGTCCAGCGAAGTTGCCGTAGTTGGTGAACCAATCGTATTTGGCGTCGGCGCGTGGGCCGGTGAGGGGGGAGCGGATGGAGCCGGGGGGGGATACCACGACTTCGGCTGGGGACTTGATGCCCACACAAAAGACATAAAGCGAGCCGTCCTCTGAGGCGGCAAACACACGACTATCGGCAATTGCAACAGGCGCCGTGATGGGTGCCTTTGCCGCTGGGCGTGAGGTGATGGTCAATCCAGGTCCGTAGTTTCCGTCCGCACGCGGATAATGGAGGTAACCATCCAATCCGCCAAAGACCACATGAGTCTTCGTGATAACCGGCGGAGCAATCGCACCTGCACGAATCAGCATTTGCGATTCCTTGCTTGCCATGTCGTGCCTGATCAAACCGCGTCCGTTCTCCGGCTTCACGCGAAACACGTCGCTCCCACGAATCGCCACGGGCGAGAAGCTCAGCAACCCATCCATGCGGATGTTCGTGTCGGTGCCGGGGACGAAGTCGCCGGTCTTCACCGTGTCGCCATCGAGTCGCATGATGTCCACACGGCCGGCATTGTCGCGGCGATGCCATTGGACATAGACGTTGCCGTCGTCGTCCGCGCTTTGGCCGAAGGTGGCGGGGAACTCTTTGCCGGACCAGTCGGGAATCTCGCCCGTGGCTTTCAGCTTCGGCGCTGCGCCAGTGTCTTCGATGAACAAGGTGCGACCGCCCGCAGGCACGACGACCACGTTGCCATTGATGAGACAGATGTCGCGCGAGCAGACGAAGTGATCCTTCCACGTCACGCGACCATCGCTGGAGGTCGGCTTCGCGCCGGGCTTGAGCGTCTTCAACATGCGCGCCTCGCAGAACTTCGCCCACTGCTCGCCGCTCCAGCGATTGCCATCGAAGCCGACGACTTCCTTCACGAAGTCCCACTGCCACTTCACCTCGCCGTCGTTCGTGATCGCAAACACCTGCGCGCCGAGCGTGGCGAAATACACGCGATCCTTGCCGATGACCGGCGTGCTAAAAATCGGCTCCTTGCAGTCGATCTCCTTCACCACGACGCCCGTCGTGCGATCCAACACATAATAGATCCCCGCCGTGCTGCCGAAGTGCAGATACTTCCCGACGATGGCGGGCGAGCTGACGTTGTTCACGTTTTGCTTGCCTCCCTTGCTTTGGAACTTCCACACCGGGTTGAGCGTCGCCGCATCGAAGCACGCACAAAGCCCCGAGCCATCGACAACGAACACCTTGCCATCCGCCACCACCGGAGAGGTGTAGATGCCATCGCTCATCGCTACCGCGCCTTGCAGCCCGAGATGCTCCACGTCGATGTCCCGATCCGCCGCATTGCCCGAGTGCGCCGAGTTGAACATGAACTGCGGCCAGTCTTCGGCGCGAGCGAATACGGCAAAGCAGATGAGGAGTGCGAGCGAGAGCTTCATGCCACTCATACGACGAGCACGCCGCGAACTCGCAAAGGAGTGAGCGAGCCTGCAACTGGGCGGCAACTCGACTGCTACTTCAGCACCGGTGCCGTCTGCTCCGGCGTGACCCGTCCCGGTGGCAATTCCAGGATGCGGATGTTGCGGAAGTGGATCTCGCTGCCTTCGGACTCGAGGCAGAGGTAGCCTTTGCGCACAGTGGACTGGCTCACGCCGTTTACGAACTTCCCGTTGATGCTCAGCTTCACCACACCGTCCACGGCGACGACGTCATACGTGTTCCACTCGCCCGCGCCCTTGCAGCGAAACTCATACGACATGCTGCGCCTTCCACGCGGATTCTCCGGGACGATCTCCAGACCGTTCGCGCCGAAGAGTTCGCCGCTCACATAGCCAGGATGATTCGGCTGGCCTTCTTTTGTCGGGTGCAGCGCTGGCCACTGCAGTTCCAGCATCTGCACCTCGAGGCCTTTCGGCAGATCTTTGCCAGGGGCTGGTGTGGCATCACTCCACAAGAAGACGCCACTGTTCCCACCGGGCTTCATGTGTTTCCACTCAATGTGCAGGATGAAGTTTTCATGCTGCTTCTCGCTGCGCATCACACCGATGGGCAGACCGCTGCACACGAGAAGGCCGTCTTTGACGCTCCACGTTTCTTTCGACGTGTTCACGTCCACCCAGCCGGTGAGATCTTTGCCATTAAAGAGATCCTTGAAGACAGGGGCGTCATCCGCAGCGGCAGTGACGGCGAGGAGAAAGCAGGCGAGCAGGTGTTTCATCGCGATGAGAAACGGTCGCTCGCGGCGTGGTCTTGTGATCGGAATAAAAACGCACGTGAGCGCGATCGATCCAGCGCAATAGTCCGCCGGTCATCCCGTAACCTTTCCCATGTCCAGCAAGCCGCATCCCAATCGCCGTCACTTTCTTCAAGGCAGCCTCTCCACGCTCGCGCTCGGCGCGTTGAATGCGCAGGACGCTGCGAAGCCAAACTTCCCGCCGACGCGCATGATCACGAAGGGGCCGGGCTTCCACTGGTTCGCTTACTACGACAAGCTGCAGTTCTCGCCGGACAATCGCTTCGTGCTCAGCAACAAGGTCAGCTTCGAGCATCGCTCGCCGACGGGCGATGATGTGATCGAGGTGGGCATGGTGGACATCCAGGATGGCGACAAATGGATTCCGCTCGGCAAGTCGAATGCGTGGAACTGGCAGCAGGGCTGCATGTTGCAATGGATCCCGGGCACCGAATCGAAGATCATCTGGAACGACCGCGAGAAGGATAAGTTTGTGAGTCACATCATGGACGTGAAGACGGGCGAAAAGCACACGCTGCCGGCTCCGATCTACGCGCTGGCTCCAAATGGCAAGGAGGCTGTGTCATGCGACTTCTCACGCGTGGCGGACTGTCGGCCTGGCTACGGCTACGCGGGCATTCGCGACAAAGTTTTCGACGAGATGGCTCCGGACTCGACTGGCGTCACGCATGTGAATCTGGAGACAGGTGCGGAGAAACTCATCGTCTCGCACAAGCTCCTCGCGAATACGGGCACGGTGATGGAGAACCACCCGGATTCGAAGCATCACGCGTATCACTTGCTCGTCGGACCGAATGGGAAGCGATTCATCATGTTGCATCGCTGGACGCAGCCGAAGGGTGGGCATCTCACGCGATTGATCACGGCGAACATGGACGGTAGCGATCTGCGGATCGTGATTCCGAATGGCTATGCATCTCACTTTATCTGGCGCGATGCGACGCACATCCTGTCGCAGGCGAAGGGCTGGCTGGGCAACGACGACTGGGGTGACTTCCTCTTCGAAGACAAGGACAGCGGCATCGTGGAGGAGATCGGCCACGGCATCCTCGATAAAGGCGGCCACCTCACCTACCTGAAGAACAACGAGTGGATCCTCAACGACACCTATCCGCAGGGCGTGCGTCGCATCCAGACCCCGCATCTTTATCACATCGCATCGAAGAAGCGGATCGACCTCGGGAACTTCGTCCAGCCGCCGGAATACAAAGGCGAGTGGCGGGTGGATTGCCATCCGCGCAGCAGCCGCGATGAGCGCTGGGTGTGCGTCGATGCGCCGGATGGGAAGAACGGCCGGCAGCTTCATTTGATCGACATCAAGGGCCTGCTGACCTGATCTCGGCGGGCATTTCACGGCCTTGACCGGGTGGATTTCGGGTTCGTGCGCCATCGCGCTTGCCAGTGGGGTGTTGGTTGGTAAAGTGTTCGCATGAACACCACCACCCAAACCCCGAACATCGTCGCGTTTCGGGAGTTTTTGCGTGCTCGCTTCCCGGATGCGCACGCGCCGCAGATGGCTGAGGAGCAGCCGCTGCGGAGCGGAGTGTCGTGTGTGGAGTCGCTGAATTTGAGCAAAGGGGCGATCACCGAAGTGGTCGCGGCTTCGGCGAGTGCGGGCGCGGGCTTGCTGATGAGCGGACTGCTGCAGCGCGAGAGCGCCTGCCGCGAGCTGACCGCGCTGGTGGATGGCAG
>Ga0075163_10002606_pt1 | contig 24226 bp, 23 predicted proteins | sample JI1023141ADNA_FD_71478 | JGI IMG/M metagenome (GOLD analysis project Ga0075163, IMG submission 71478) | Wastewater effluent complex algal communities from Wisconsin, to seasonally profile nutrient transformation and Carbon sequestration -... | ecosystem: Engineered > WWTP > Effluent > Algae... | reverse complement strand
ATCGTGCTCGGCACCGGCTCGGGGCGCCCGTCGGCGATCCCCCGCATGGTCCGGCGGAGGATCTTGCCCGAGCGCGTCTTGGGCAGCCCCGGCACGATGACCACCTCCTTGAGCGCCGCCACGGGGCCGATCGCCTCGCGCACGGCGGCGACCACCTCGTCCTGCAGCACCGCCGGATCGACCTGCGCACCGGCCTTCAGCACGACGAACGCCCGCGGGACCTGGCCCTTCAGCGCATCGTGGACGCCGATCACCGCGCACTCGGCCACCATGGGATGGCCGGCCACGACGGCCTCCATCGACCCCGTCGAGAGTCGATGCCCCGCGACATTGATCACGTCGTCCGTCCGGCCCATGACGTAGACGTATCCGTCCTCGTCGAGATAGCCGCCGTCACCGGTCGTGTAGCAGCCGTCGAACACCTCGAGGTACGACTCGATGTACCGCTGGTCGTCGCGCCACAGCGTCGGCAGGGTCCCCGGCGGCAGGGGAAGCCGCAGGACGATCGCGCCGTCCTGCCCCGCGGGCACCTCCGCGCCCGCCCCGTCGACGATCCGCACGTCGAACCCCGGCACGGGCACGGTGGGCGACCCGGGCTTGATCGGCATCGGCTCGAGACCGCGGAGGTTGGCGGCGATCGGCCATCCGGTCTCGGTCTGCCACCAGTTGTCGATCACCGGGACGCCGAGTCGGTCCGTCGCCCAGTGGTAGGTGTCCGGGTCGAGTCGCTCGCCGGCGAGGAAGAGGGTGCGCAGCGACGACAGGTCGTACTCCGCGACGAGCCGGCCGTCGGGATCCTCCTTCTTGATCGCCCGGATCGCGGTGGGTGCCGTGAACAGCGCACTGACCCGGTGGTCCTGGATGACCCGCCAGAACGCACCGGCGTCGGGCGTGCCCACCGGCTTCCCCTCGTACAGCACCGTCGTGGCTCCCGAGATGAGCGGCGCGTAGACGATGTAGGAGTGGCCGACGACCCAGCCCACGTCCGAGGCGGCCCACCACACGTCGTCGGGGCCCATCCCGTACACCGCGTCGAAGGACCATGCCATGGCCACCGCATGCCCGCCGTTGTCGCGCACCACGCCCTTGGGCCGGCCCGTCGTGCCGGACGTGTAGAGGATGTACAGGGGGTCAGTCGCGCGCACGGGGACCGCGTCATGCGCCTCCGCCCGGCTCATCGCCTCCGCCCAGTCGATGTCGCCGGCGCCCATCTCGGCCAGCGCCTGCGGTCGCTGCAGGACGACCGTCGCCGCGGGCCGATGGTGCGCCAGGGCGAGGGCCTCGTCGAGCAGCGGCTTGTAGGCGATCACCCGCGACGCCTCGATTCCGCAGCTGGCCGTCACGACGGCCGTGGGCTCGGCGTCGTCGATCCGTGCCGCCAGCTCGAGCGGGGCGAAGCCACCGAACACCACGGAGTGAACGGCGCCGAGGCGGGCGCACGCGAGCATCGCCACGACCGCCTCCGGCACCATGGGCATGTACACGATGACGCGGTCTCCGGCCCCCACGCCGATCCCGGCCAGCACGCCGGCGAAGCGCGACACCTCATCGAGGAGCTCGCTGTAGGAGATCGCGCGCGAGGTGCCGGTGACGGGGCTGTCGTACTCGATCGCCGTGCGTGCGCCCCGACCGGCCGCGACATGCCGGTCGAGGGCATTGGCGCAGGTGTTGAGGATGCCGTCGGGGAACCACCGGTAGAGGGGTGCGTCGGTCGAGTCGAGTGCCTGCGTGGGGGGTTCGATCCAGTCGATGCGGGAGCTCGCCCGCAGCCAGAAGGACTCGGGGTCCTCGGCCGCCTCGCGGCGTGCCTCGACGTACGGGGTCACTGCGGGCCGGCCGACAGGCGCCGGTCGCGCTCCGTGACGGCCTTCTTGGCTGCGCCGCCGATGACCCGGATCACCACGGCGATGAAGGCGATGTCGAGTGCCATCTGCACCATCGTGACGGCGCGCGCGCCGGTGCTCACGGGGGTGATGTCGCCGAAGCCCACCGTGGCCAGCACCGTCAGGGAGAAGTAGTACGCCGTGAAGCCGTCGAGGGGCTCGGTGAAGGCGGCGGTGTCAGCCTGCGAGATCTCGATGTACGAGATGGCGAACACGGCGAGGAACATCGCCGCCACCATGATCAGCGCCTCGGCCGCGCGGATCATCGGGTACCGGGCCTTGGCGACCCGGGAGAGCTGGTGCTTGAAGAACCAGATGTAGCCCGCCGTGATGAGGATGGCGACCACAGCGGGCAGGGCCATGTTGCCGGACGGATCGTCTGGCACCAGCGTCATCATCCAGCCGATGAGGGCGAGCCCGACCACCGTGCGCAGCACCGCACCGCCGACGAGTGTCGTCTTCTGCCAGCGCGTCAGGTGCTGCAACTCGGCCGAGGTGTCGCTGGCAGCCGGGGCCTCACCGCCGTCGGGAGTCGTCATGCCGGGATTCTTCCACGGCGGGGACGCGCGAGTGCGGCGCTGGCTCAGTCGGTCGCTGCGGCCAGCTGGCCGCAGGCTCCGTCGATCTCACGGCCCCGGGTGTCGCGCACGGTCACCGGGACGCCACGCGCCTCGAGCCGGCGGACGAAGGCACGCTCGTCCTCCGGGCGCGACGCCGTCCACTTCGAGCCCGGTGTCGGGTTGAGCGGGATGAGGTTGACGTGCACCAGCTGGCCGACGAGGAGGTCGGCGAGCAGGTCGGCACGCCATGCCTGGTCGTTCACGTCCTTGATCAGCGCGTACTCGATGCTCACGCGGCGATGGGTGGTCTCCGCGTACTCCCACGCGGCGTCGAGGACCTCGGCGACCTTCCACCGCGTGTTGACCGGCACGAGGGTGTCGCGCAGGTGGTCGTCGGGGGCGTGGAGGGACACCGCCAGGGTCACGGGGACGCCCTCCGTCGCGAGCTGGCGCATGCGCGGAACCAGCCCGACGGTCGACACGGTGACACCCCGGGCACCGATGCCCAGGCCGGACGGCTGCTCCTCGGTGATGCGGCGCACCGCCCCGATGACGGCCGCGTAGTTGGCCAGGGGCTCCCCCATGCCCATGAACACGATGTTCGACACGCGGCCGGGGCCACCGGCGATCTCCCCCCGCTGGAGGGAGCGGGCACCGGCGACGACCTGCTCGACGATCTCGGCCGTCGTGAGGTTGCGCGTGAGGCCGGCCTGCCCCGTGGCGCAGAACGGGCAGTTCATGCCGCAGCCCGCCTGGGAGGAGATGCACATCGTCACGCGGCCCGGGTAGCGCATGAGGACGCTCTCGACCAGGGCGCCGTCGTGCAGCCGCCACACCGTCTTCACGGTGGTCCCCGCATCGCAGTCGATCGCCCGCACCGCGGAGAGCAGGGGCGGGAGCAGGGCCGCCCGGATCGTCTCCCGCTCGCCGGCCGGCACGTCGGTCCACTCCGACGGGTCGTCGCTGAGTCGGGTCAGCCACTGGCGCGACACCTGGTCGGCCCGGAAGGCGGGCAGCCCGAGTCCCACCACGGCCTCGCGGCGCTGGGCGGGATCGAGGTCGAGCAGGTGGACGGGCGGCTTGCCGCGCCGCGGGGCCTCGAAGACGAGCTCGCCGGGCTCGGGCACGCCGTCAGCCGCCCGAGATTCCGCTGCCGAGGAACAGCGTGAACAGCAGCCAGGAGGTGAAGGCGTTGGGGATGAGCGAGTCGAGGCGATCCATCATGCCGCCGTGGCCGGGCAGGAAGGAGCCCATGTCCTTGACCCCGAGGTCGCGCTTGATGGCGCTCTCGGCGAAGTCGCCGGCCGTGGCCGTGACCGTCATGATGAGGCCGACCACCAGGCCCTGCCACCACGGCGCGTCCAGCAGGTACACGAACGACAGCGCCCCGACGGCGCCCTGGAGCACGACCGAGCCCGCGAACCCCTCCCAGGACTTCTTGGGGCTGATCTGCGGCGCGATCGGATGCCGGCCGAAGAGCACGCCCGCCGCGTAGCCGCCGATGTCGTTGGAGATCGTCAGCAGGATGAAGACGACGACCCGCTGGGCTCCGTCGTCGGCAGCGAGCGTGAGCATGAGGAACCCGGCCATGAGCGGCAGGTAGACCGTGACGAAGGCACTGGCGGTGACATCGCGGACGTAGTTCTCGTACCCCCGGCGGATGCGCCAGATGAGCATGGCCAGGATCGCCACGCCGGTCGCGGCGAGCTGCGCCGTGGGGCCCCAGATGTAGGCGACGCCGGGCACCACCACGGCGGCCGCGTAGAGCGGCGTCCGGGCGAGGCGGATGCCGCTCTTCGCGAACGCCTGGACGAACTCCCGGACCGCGATGAGGATCGCGGCGATGACGACGAGCGCGAAGATCCACTTGAGCGTGAACAGGCTGACGAGGACCACGAGCGCCAGGACGACGCCGGAGGCGATGGCCGCCGGCAGGTTGCGGCCGGCGCGCGACGGTGCGCTCGGCACGTCGCCTGCGTCGGGATCTCCCACGGGTCAGACCTCGAGCAGTTCTGCTTCTTTGTGCTTCAGGACCTCGTCGATGTGCTCCACCGTGCGGTGGGTGACGTCGTCAAGGTGCTTCTCGGCACGGTGGACGTCGTCCTTGCCGACGTCGCCGTCCTTCTCGAGGCGGTCGAGCGACTCCTTGGCGTGACGTCGGATGTTGCGCACGGAGATGCGGGCGTCCTCGGCCTTGGTCTTGGCGATCTTGATGTAGTCGCGCCGGCGCTCCTCGGTGAGAGCAGGCAGGTTGACCCGGATGACGTTTCCGTCGGAGGTCGGGTTGACGCCGAGGTCGCTGTCGCGCAGGGCCTTCTCGATGGCTGCGAAGGCGCCCTTGTCGTAGGGCGTGATGAGCACGGAGCGCGGCTCGGGGATCTGGAACTGGGCGAGCTGGTTCACCGGGGTGTAGGTGCCGTAGTAGTCGACCATGACCTTGTTGAACATCGCCGTGGTCGCACGGCCCGTGCGGATGGTGGCGAAGTCCTCGCGTGCGACCGCCACGGCCTTGTCCATCTTCTCCTCGGCGTCCAGGAGGATCTGGTCGATCTGCTCGCTCACGAAGTCTCCCGTGGGTCCAGGTGCGGTCGGTCGTGCAGGCGGTGCCGGGGACCGGCGCCTCAGTCGAGAACTGAGACTAGCGTCCCGATCGTCTCGCCTCGGACGGCTCGGGCGATGTTGCCCTCGACGAGCAGGTTGAAGACCACGATCGGGAGGTCGTTGTCCTGGCACAGGCTGATGGCGGTGGCGTCGGCCACCTTGAGCCCCCGGGCCAGCACGTCGGCGGGCGTGAGCCTGTCGAAGCGCACGGCCGTCGGCGTCGTCCGCGGATCGGCGTCGTACACCCCGTCGACGCCCTTCGCCATGAGCACCACCTCCGCCCCGATCTCGAGGGCGCGCTGCGCGGCCGTCGTGTCGGTCGAGAAGTAGGGCTGCCCGAGCCCGGCCCCGAAGATGACCACGCGGCCCTTCTCGAGGTGCCGGATGGCCCGGCGCGGGATGTACGGCTCGGCGACCTGGCCCATCGCGATGGCGGTCTGGACCCGGGTCTCGACGCCTGCCTTCTCGCAGAAGTCCTGCAGGGCCAGGCAGTTGATGACGGTTCCGAGCATGCCCATGTAGTCGGCGCGCGCGCGATCCATGCCCCTCTCGGACAGCTGCGCCCCGCGGAAGTAGTTGCCTCCGCCGATGACGACGGCCACCTGGGTGCCGTTGCGCACCACCTCGGCGATCTGTGCGGCGATGGAGGCCACGAAGTCGGGGTCGACCCCCAGCTTGCCCTCGCCGGCGAAGGCCTCACCGGACAGCTTCAGCAGCACCCGGCCCCAGCCGCCCTCGGGCGCTTCGGGCCAGGTGTCGATGGTCCCGTCCAGGGACGGCTGAACGGCGCCGGACGATCCAGATGCGGGCTTCATGTGCCTCCCTAGGGTCGTCCGACGCCGTTCACCGTGGCGCCAAGGGCCAGTATGGCGACTAGGCCTGTCCGGGCTCGAACCGGGCGAACGCGGTGACGGCCGTGCCGGCCTCCGCGAGCACCTGGGCCACGTTCTTCTTGCTGTCGACGACGCTCGGCTGCTCGAGCAGCACTGTGTCCTTGAAGAACGCGTTGACGCGCCCCTCGATGATCTTCGGCATGGCTGCCTCGGGCTTGCCCTCCTCGACGGCGGTCGCCTCGGCGATGTGCCGCTCGTTGGCGACGACGTCGGCGGGGACGTCCTCGCGCACGAGGTACTGCGGGCGCATGGCGGCGATCTGCATGGCCGCCCCACGGGCCGCGCTCTCGTCGCCGGTGTAGGCCACGATCACGCCCACCTGCGGGGGCAGGTCGGCCGAGCGGTGGTGCAGGTAGACGGTCACGGGCGACTCGAGGACGGCCACGCGGCCCAGCTCGAGCTTCTCGCCGATGACGCCCGCCATCTCGCCGATGGCGGCGCCCGCCGTGCGGCCGTCCGCGAGGGGCGCCTCGAGGAGTGCCTCGCGATCGGCGACCTGGCCCGCCTCGGCAGCGGCCGCGACGGCCCCGGCCAGGGCGAGGAAGTCGGCGTTCTTCGCGACGAAGTCGGTCTCGCAGAGCAGCTCGATCAGGGCGTTGCCCGACGCGGCCACGAGGCCGTTGGAGGCCTCGCGCTCCGCTCCGCGCTTGGCAGCCTTCGCGGCTCCCGAGATGCGCAGCAGCTCGACGGCCTTGTCGAAGTCGCCGTCGGACTCCTCGAGGGCGCGCTTGCACTCCATCATTCCCGCGGCGGTGAGGTCGCGGAGCTTCTTGACGTCAGCGGCGTTGATTGTCGCCATGGTGAATCGTTGTCCTCCTACTAGGAAAGGGCAGGCCGGTGCCCTGGCCGGGGCTGCCGTGAGGCGCCCCCGGCCAGGGGTGGAACTAGGCGGTCGGTGCCTCGGGGGTCTCGACGACCTCGACGACCTCGATGACCTCGGCGTCAGGCGCGTCGACGACGACCGTCTCGACGACGACCTCGGCCACGGGATCGGCCGAACCGGAGAGCAGCTCGCGCTCCCACTCCGCCAGCGGCTCCTCGGCGGTCACGCCACCGGAGACGGCACCGCCAGCGCGGGCCATGAGCCCGTCGGCGACAGCGTCGGCGATGACGCGGGTGAGCAGGGCGACGGAGCGGATCGCGTCGTCGTTGCCCGGGATCGGGAAGTCGACCTCGTCCGGATCGCAGTTGGTGTCGAGCACCGCGATGACGGGGATGCCCAGCTTGCGGGCCTCGCCGACGGCGATGTGCTCCTTCTTGGTGTCGACGATCCAGACCGCGCTGGGGATCTTGCTCATCTCGCGGATGCCGCCGAGGGTCTTGACCAGCTTCTCCTTCTCGCGGCGCAGCACGAGGAGTTCCTTCTTGGTGAGCCCGGAGCCGGCCACATCGTCGTAGTCGATGAGCTCGAGCTCCTTCAGGCGCTGGATCCTCTTGTGGACCGTCTGGAAGTTGGTGAGCATGCCGCCCAGCCAGCGCTGGTTGACATAGGGCATGCCGACGCGGGTCGCCTGCTCGGCGATCGCCTCCTGCCCCTGCTTCTTGGTTCCGATGAACATGACGCTGCCGCCGTGGGCGACCGTCTCGCGCACGAACTCGTAGGCGCGGTCGATGAACGACAGCGACTGCTGCAGGTCGATGATGTAGATGCCATTGCGCTCGGTGAAGATGAAGCGCTTCATCTTGGGGTTCCAGCGACGGGTCTGGTGCCCGAAGTGGACACCGCTCTCGAGCAGCTGGCGCATAGTGACTACGGCCATGGGTGCACTCCTTTGCGGCGCAGGCCCGCAGGGGGCCGACGCTGTCGGTTGTCGGTGCCGGACGGTCGTCCGCCACCCCTGACGACCCCCGAGGCTGCTGCCCGCCGAGGCGGAACCGACCAGCGTTCGGCGCAGGCCACGCGCCTGCGATCCGGGTCGTGCGAATTCCCCGCGGATCGACGAGCGACCTCTGGGGTGCCCCCATCCTACGCGCTGGCGGGCCGTGCTCCGTCCACAGGGCGCCGGGGGCCGGTTCACGGTCCCCAGGCCGCCAGCGGGCTGCCCCGCCGGTCGCCGGCGCGGCGCAGGCTGCCTCCATGTGGATCCCCGCCCTCATCCTCGCCGTCGCGGCCGCGCTCCCCTCGACGGCCTGGCCCGTCGACGAGCCGGTGATCCTCAGCCGGTTCGACCCCCCAGCCCACGACTGGGAGGCGGGGCACCGCGGCGTCGACCTCGCCGCCCGCTCGGGCGACCCTGTGCGCGCGATGGCCGACGGCACGGTCACGGTGGCGGGGTCGGTGGCGGGAAAGCCGGTCGTGGTGGTGGCCCACGCCGGCGGACTGCGCACCACCTACGAGCCGGTCGTCGGGTCCGTGCGGCCGGGCGCCCCCGTCGCCGCGGGCGACCTCATCGGGCGGCTGGCTGCGGGCGGCGGGCACTGCGGGGGCGCTCACGGGTGCCTCCACGTGGGCCTCATCGGGCCGCAGGGCTATCTCGACCCCCTGAGCCTGGTGTCACGCGGTCCGGCCGTGCTCAAGCCCGTCAGTGCGACGCGGCCGGCGCCCCGTCGGGCGGGCTCGCCGCCGCCCGCGGATGCGCCTGGGCGAATGTGGCCCGCAGCCGCTCCACCGACACGTGCGTGTAGCGCTGGGTCGTCGACAGAGTGGCATGCCCGAGGAGCTCCTGCACCGACCGCAGGTCCGCGCCCCCCTCGAGGACATGGGTCGCCGCCGTGTGCCGCAGACCGTGCGGTGCGACCTCCGGGCCCCCGGCCCCGGCCGACAGCCGGTGCACGGCCGACCGCACCGTGCGCGGGTCGATCCTGCCGCCCCGAGCCCCCACGAACAGCGCTCCCCCGGCCGCCTCGGTGAGGCGCGGCCGCACGGCCAGCCAGGCGTCGAGCGCCCGTGCCGCGGGCAGCCCGAACGGGACCGTGCGCTCCTTGCCGCCCTTGCCGAGCACCCGGATCGTGCGCCGGTCGTGGTCGACGTCCGCCGTGTCCGAGGCGCACAGCTCCGCCACGCGGATGCCCGTCGCGTACAGCAGCTCGACGATGGCCCTGTCGCGGATCGCGACGGGGTCCCCGTCGTCGGCCGCCACCGCGGCATGCGCCATGAGGCGATCGGCCTCGCCCCTGTCCAGCACGGTCGGCAGGGTGCGCCCCACGGCCGGGCTGGCGAGCCGGTCGCCCGCGTCCGTGCCCGACAGCCCGCGCTGATGGCACCACGCCGTGAACGCCCGGGCTGACGCGGCGCGCCGCGCCACCGTGGCCCGGGCCCGACCATGGCCGCTCTGCAGGGCCAGCCAGCCCCGCAGGTGGGCGAGCGTCACCTGGTCCGGACTCGTGACCGAGCGGTCCGAGCAGTAGGACAGGAGATCGAGCACGTCGCCGCGGTAGGCGCGCACCGTGTGCGCACTGCGCCCGCGCTCGTCGCGCACATGGGCGACGAAGCCGGTGAGGGCGTCGTCGAGCGCGGGGGCGAGCACGGGTTCAGCGGCCACCCGCCCATGGTGTCAAGCGTCGCGTCTCCGAGGGGTCAGGCGCGCCAGCCGCCAGCCCTCAGCATCGGCCAGCACCCAGCCGCCCGCCTCGAGAACCCCGAGCGCCGCCCAGGCCTCCTGGATCGGGACGGCGGCGGCAGCCGCGAGCGCCTCGGCCGTGACCGTTCCGCGGGAGGGCACGGCATCGAGCACGGTGCGCTCGCGGGCCGCCAGCCCGTCACGAGGACGCGGGTCCGGGGCCACGGGACCGTGGGAGTGGGAGGCATGCGACAGGTCGAGCAGGTCGAGGACGTCACCGGGCGACTCGACGAGGAGGGCGTCGCCGTCCCGGATCATGCGGTGGCAGCCCGCCGAGGCCGGAGAGGTCACGGGACCGGGCACCGCGAGCACCGGGCGGTTCATCGCGGCGGCGGCGCGTGCCGTGGCGATGGTGCCTGATCGGGCAGCCGCCTCGACCACCAGCGTCGCGCGGCTGAGGGCGGCGATGAGGCGATTGCGGGACAGGAAGCGCTGACGGCGCACCGACTCGCCCGGTGGCGACTCGCTGACCACGAGCCCCTCGTCGGCGATGCGGGCGATCAGGGCGTCGTGGGCGCGCGGGTAGGGCATGTCCACGCCGCCGGCGAGCACGCAGATCGTCGTTCCGCCGGCCGCCAGGGCACCGCGATGGGCCGCGGCGTCGATGCCGTACGCCCCTCCCGACAGCACCGACCACCGCTCACCGCCCAGTTCCGCCGACCAGGACCGGGCGACCTCCTCGCCGTAGGCGGTGCACGCCCGCGCGCCGACCACGGCAACGCTGCGCAGGGCCAGCAGGCGCAGGCTCGCGGCCCCCGACACCCACAGGGCGAAGGGAGCCTGGTGCCCGAGGTCGTCGAGCTGGCTCGGCCAGTCGCGGTCGAGCCGGGTCACGATCGCGGCGCCGACCTCGGTCGCCCTGGCGTCGGGATCGTCCGGGCCGGCAGATGCCAGCCGGGCGCGGATGCCGTCCAGGTGCACGCTGCCCCGCCCGGTGTCCCGGAGGCGGGCCAGCGCCGCAACAGCCCCCGACTCCGCGACGAGGCGGCCGATCCGTGCATCACCCGGCTCGACTCCGTGGGCCAGCCTGATCAGCGCACGGCGCTCGGCGACACCGTCGCTCACGCCGGCCACCCCAGTCCGGCGCCGCGCAGGCCGAGGGCGACGGCGACGTCGTCGCGCCCCGGCCGGTCGCGGCCGGCGAGGTCGGCCACGGTCCATGCCATCCGCAGCACCCGGTCAGGCCCGCGCAGGTTGACGGCCCGGCGCTCCAGGTCGGCCAGCAGGTCGGCGCCACCCGAGGACGGACGCCAGTCGCGCCGGAGGCGGCCGGCGGGGATGGCGGCATTGGTGGCCCACGGCAGGCCGGCGAAGCGGTGGCTGGCCCGGGCCCGGGCCTGCACCACCCTCGCCCGCACGGTGGCCGAGTCGTCGCCTCCCTGCTGGGCCGCGAGTTCGGCGCCGGACGGCTGGGTGAGCCACATCCTGATGTCGATGCGATCGACGAGGGGCCCCGAGAGCCGGCTCGCATAGCGGCGCACGGCCTGCGCGGGACACGAGCAGCCTGCGCCGTTCCCGGTCCGCTGGCCGCAGGGGCACGGGTTCGCTGCCAGGACGAGCTGGAACGCGGCCGGGAGCAGACCGGCCCATCCGCTGCGGTGCAGCGACACCTGCCCGGACTCGAGGGGCTGGCGCAGGCCCTCGAGGCTCGGCCGCGAGAACTCCGGCGCCTCGTCGAGGAACAGCACCCCCCGGTGGGCGAGCGTCACGGCTCCGGGCCGCACGCGGTGGCCCTGGGCTGCTCCGAGGAGTGCGGCGCTGGAGGCCGAGTGATGCGGCGCCCGATAGGGCGGCCGGGTGACGTCGGGGCGGGTGAGGCCAGCCACCGAGTGGATCGCCGCCACCTCGACCGCCGTCTCGTCGTCGAGGTCGGGCAGCAGGCCGGGCAACCGCTCGGCCAGCATCGTCTTGCCCACGCCGGGAGGCCCGACGAGGGCCATGTGATGACCGCCCGCTGCGGCGACGGCCAGGGCGAAGCGGGCATGGTCGTGGCCTCGAACGTCGCACAGGTCCGGACCCTCGAGCGCCTCGCGTTCGGGTGGAACGGGCACGTTCTCACCCGGGTCGGCGCCCCGGAGGATCGCCACCACTCCCGCGAGGTCGCGCGCCGACACCACGGCGATGCCCGGGAGCCGGGCGATCTCGGACGCGTTCTGCGGCGCCACGATGATGCGGTCGAGGCCGCCGGCGCGTGCGGCGAGCGCCCCGGCCATCGCCCCGCGCGTGGGCCGCAGGCGGCCGTCAAGACCGAGCTCGCCGATGAACGTGGTCGCCGACACGTCCGCGCCCGGGAGCTGGTCGCTGGCGAGCAGCACCCCCACGGCGATCGGCAGGTCCAGTCCGGCTCCGTTCTTGGGCACCTCGGCCGGCGACAGGCTGATGGTCACCCTCTGGTTGGGCCAGGTCGCATCGATGCTGGCTACCGCGGAGCGCACCCGCCATCGCGACTCGGACACCGACGTGTCCGGGAGACCGATGACGCCGACGCTCGGCAGGCCACTCGACACGTCGACCTCGACCCGCACCAGGGCACCCGAGACGCCCCAGACCACGACTCCGTGCACCTTCGCCAATGCCATGGGCACTACACCCCGACGACGTGCAGCAGCACCGGTGGTCCGGCCGGCGGCTGGACGATGCCGATGACGTCGAAGCGGATCTCGGGCACGTGCACCTGCTGCTCGTCGAGCCAGCGCAGGGCGAGCTGCCGCAGCCGCCGCACCTTGCGGGGCCCCACGGCCTCGACCGGGCTGCCGTACCGCTCGCTGCTGCGCGTCTTGACCTCACAGACGACCAGGCGCGCGCCGTCCCGCGCGATGACGTCGACCTCCCCCAGCTCGCACCGCCAGTTGCGGGCGAGGATGGTCATCCCCTGCCGCTCGAGATGGGCCACGGCGAGGTCCTCGCCGTACCGGCCCAGTGCGTCCTTGGCGCGCATGGCGCTCACCCCCTTCGGGACGAACGCTCCCGCCGCCCGACGCAGGTGCCCATGGGCGCAGGTGCGCCTGTGGACGTCGAGCCGTCGCCGCGCGGCACTGTGCACGGCCGCCGCGGCCCTGCGCCCTCAGGCCTCGGGCAGGCGCCAGCTCCGCCGATGCTGGACGCACGTGCCCAGGCGCCGGATCGCCGCCAGGTGCTCCGGCGTCGCGTAGCCCTTGTTCTCCTCCCAGCCGTACCCGGGGAAGTCCTCGGCCAGGCGCACCATCAGGCCATCGCGCTCGGTCTTGGCGAGCACGCTGGCGGCGGCCACCGACGCGCAGGTGAGGTCGGCCTTGACCTGTGTCGTCACGGGGGCGATGGCGTCCTCCGGCGGGTCCTCGAAGAGTCCCGGCTGCTGCGGGGTCGAGAGCCAGTCATGGCTGCCGTCCAGGAGGAAGGCGTCCGGGGCGGCGGGCAGTGCGGCCATGGCGCGCCGCCCGGCGAGGCGCAGCGCGGCGATGAGGCCGACCTCGTCGATCTCCGCCGCCGAGGCGTGGCCGACCCCGGAGCCGACCACCCAGCCCCGGATGCGCGGAACGAGCGACTCACGGGCCGCCGGGGTGAGCAGCTTGCTGTCGCGCACCCCCGCGAGGGGACGTCGCACCGTGCCGTCGATGAGCACCATCCCGACCGTCACGGGGCCGCTCAGCGCGCCGCGGCCCACCTCGTCCACGGAGCAGAGGAGCTGGCGACCCGAGCGCAGGAGGTCCTTCTCGACACGCAGGGTCACGCGCACCGGGGCGCGTCGGCGAACGGGCTCAGGGGGCGGCATCCGGCGACACCGCTACTGGTCGTCGGGACCGGGCTCCGACTCGGAGTCCGGATCGGCCTTCTGGCTGGGTGACGGAGCGGTGGAGGGGCCGATCCCGCGCGGGCCGTTGACGATCGCAGGGTCGCCGAACACGCTCGGGATCGGGACCGTGCCGAACTGCGAGAAGGGCCACACCACCACGACGACGCGGCCCACGACGTTGCCGACGGGCACGGCGCCGTTGTTCTCCTCCAGGTGGAAGCGCGAGTCGCGCGAATTGCCGCGGTTGTCGCCCATGACGAACACGGAGTCGGGCGGCACGATGATGTCGAACGCGACCTGGTCCGTGGGGGCGAGGATGTAGTCCTCGACCAGCGGGACGCCGTTCAGGACGATGTGCCCCGTGGCGTCGCAGCAGGCCACCCGGTCGCCCTCGACGCCGATGACACGCTTGACGAGGTCCTGGCCGGTGTCGCTGGGAAGGACCCCGACGAACGTCATGGCGCTGCGGACCGCGCCGGCGAGGCCGCCTGCGGGGGGCGGCGGATCCTCGAGCCAGTCGCTGGGGTCCTTGAAGACCACCACCTCGCCGCGCGAGACGCCCGTGAGCGTCGTGGTGATCTTCGAGGCCAGGATCCGGTCGCTGACGAGGAGGGTGTCCTCCATGGATGCGCTCGGCACGTAGAACGCCTGGACGAGGAACGCCCGCACGAGCGCTGACAGCACGAGGGCGGAGATGACGATGATCCCCATCTCGCGGAACCACCGCCAGGTGGAGCTGGACTCCCGCCGCGGCGCCTGCCCGCGCGCATGGCGCCGACGCATGCCCGGATCCGGCTCGGGCAGCGGCTGGTGCGGGTCGCGCGCGGAGACGGCCACTAGGACGCCGACGATGCGGTGGGCGGCGCGACCGTGGCGAAGGTCGCCGGGATCTCGAGGTTCTGCAGGCTGCCGATGGGCCACAGCACGCTCATGGCCCGCCCGACGACCTTCGACTCCGGCACGAAGCCGCCTCCGGGGTCGCCGAGGTGGGCGCGCGAGTCAGCCGAGTTGGAACGGTGGTCGCCCATGACCCACAGCATGCCCTGTGGAACCACGACATCGAACCCCTGCGTGCTCGGCGCGTCGCCGGCGTAGAGGTAGGCCTCCTCGTCGAGCGGGGTGCCGTTCACCGTGATGCGGCCCTCGGCGTCGCAGCACGTCACCCGGTCGCCACCGACGCCGATGACCCTCTTGATGAAGTCCGTGGAGTCGGGCGGCACGACCCCGATCGACTGGCCGATCCAGGTCAGGACACCCGTGAACGGGTCGCGGCTGGGCACCTCGCTGGCCGGCACGAACGAGTCGGAGCCGTCGAAGACCACGATGTCGCCACGCTCGACCGAGCGCAGGTGGTAGACCGCGCGGTTCACCAGGACCCTGTCACCGATGGCGAGGGTCCCCTCCATCGAGCCAGAAGGAATCGAGAACGGCTTGGCGACGAACGTGGTGATGAGGAGCACGACGCCGATGGCGACGGCAATGGTGACGGGGACATCCCACCACGACTGCCGATCCGAGTCGGCCAAGCCGCTCAGCCCTCGGTCTTGACGTTCTCGCGGAGCTCGCGGATCTTGGCCTTCTTGCCGCGCAGCTCGCGAAGGTAGTACAGCTTGGCGCGCCGCACGTCGCCGCGGCTGACCAGCTCGATCTTCTCGATGATGGGCGTGTGCACGGGGAACGTGCGCTCGACGCCCACGCCGTAGGACACCTTGCGGACCGTGAAGGTCTCGCTGACGCCGGCGCCGGAGCGGGCGATGACGACGCCCTGGAAGAGCTGGACGCGGGTCTTGCTGCCCTCCACGACCTTGACGAACACCTTCAGGGTGTCGCCGGCGCGGAAGTCCGGAATGCCGTCCTTGAGGGAGGCTGCATCAACGGCGTCGAGCGTCTTCATGGCGGTTCGCTTCCTTGCAGGCGCCACAGGTCGCCCACGATCGTGGGGAGGTAGGTCGGACTATCGGGCCGAGCGCTCCACCGGTCCGCGTCCCCTGTGGCGGTGCGGACCGAGGCCGTCCCACGGGGAGGCCCTTCTTGGAGCCCCCGTAGTCTGCCACGATGTGGACCCCGGGCCCAAACCCGGTACCCGAGCCGCACGCGTCAGGGAGCCCACATGACCATCGACCCCCGGGCGGGTCACACCGCCCTTCCGGCCGACCTGATCGACGTGCCGGCGCTGGTCACCGCCTACTACTCCCTCCACCCGGACCCCGCCGAGCCCGCCCAGCGGGTCAGCTTCGGCACGTCCGGGCATCGCGGGTCGGCGTTCGACATCGCCTTCAACGACGACCACATCGCCGCCACCACCCAGGCCATCTGCGAGCACCGCTCGTCGGCCGGCATCGCCGGGCCGCTCTTCCTCGCCCGCGACACGCACGCCCTGAGCGAGCCGGCGTGGGTGACCGCCCTCGAGGTCCTCGCCGCCAACGGGGTCGAGGTCCTCGTCGACTCGCGCGACGGCTACACGCCCACCCCGGCGCTGTCGCACGCCATCCTCGTGCACAACCGCGGCCTGGCCCCCGGCGATCCGGCCCGGGCGGACGGGATCGTCATCACGCCGTCGCACAACCCGCCACGCGACGGCGGGTTCAAGTACAACCCGCCCGACGGCGGCCCCGCCGGCAGTGAGATCACCGGCGTCGTGCAGGCACGGGCCAACGACCTCCTCGCCGCCGGACTCGCGGGCGTGCGCCGGATCCCCATCACCCGAGCGCTGGCCGCTGCCACCACCGGGCACCACGACTTCCTGGCGTCCTACGTCGACGACCTGCCGAACGTCGTCGACCTCGACGCGATCCGCTCGGCCGGCGTGCGGATCGGGGCCGATCCGCTGGGTGGCGCGAGCGTGGCCTACTGGGCGGAGATCGCGGAGCGCCATCGCCTCGACCTGACCGTCGTCAACCCGCTCGTCGACCCCACCTGGCGCTTCATGACCCTCGACTGGGACGGCCGCATCCGGATGGACTGCTCGTCACCGCATGCCATGGCCTCCCTCATCGGGCGACGCCAGGAGTTCGACATCGCCACGGGCAATGACGCGGACTCCGACCGGCACGGCATCGTCACGCCGGACGGCGGCCTCATGAACCCCAACCACTTCCTGGCCGTCGCCATCGAGTACCTGTTCGCGCACCGGGCGTCGTGGCGGGGCGATGCGGCGGTGGGCAAGACGGTCGTCAGCTCGTCGATGATCGACCGGGTCACGGCCGGGCTGGGCCGCCGGCTGTGGGAGGTTCCCGTGGGCTTCAAGTGGTTCGTCCCCGGCCTCATCGACGGATCGGTCGGCTTCGGCGGCGAGGAGAGCGCCGGCGCGTCGTTCCTGCGTCGCGACGGCTCGGTCTGGACGACCGACAAGGACGGCATCATCGCCGCCCTCCTCGCGTCGGAGATCCTCGCCGTCACCGGGACGTCGCCGTCGCACCACTACCGGGACCTGACCGCTCGCCACGGCGACCCCGCCTACGCTCGCGTCGATGCACCCGCCACCCGCGAGCAGAAGGCCATGCTCGGCGCCCTCTCCGCCGAGCAGGTGACCGCGACGGAGCTCGCGGGCGAGCCCATCACGGCGCGCCTGACCCATGCGCCCGGCAACGGTGCCGCCATCGGCGGTCTCAAGGTGACCACCGAGAGCGGATGGTTCGCCGCCCGGCCGTCGGGCACCGAGGACGTCTACAAGATCTACGCGGAGTCGTTCCGGGGTCCGGAGCACCTGGCCCTGATCCAGTCCGACGCGCGTGCCGTCGTCGAGTCGGCGCTGGCCACGTAGGTCCTGCGCACCGTCGGACCCGCTACTCGCCGTCCCTGCCGGGGCGCCAGTCCGCAGGCGGGTCCTCGCCGACCCGTCCGTCGACCGCCTCGCGCAGCAGGTCGGCATGCCCGACGTGGCGCCCGTACTCCTCGATGAGGTCGAAGACCAGCCGGCGCAGGCTCGCGTGGCCGCCCGCGTCGTCGGACACGTGGACCAGCTGGTCGAGGCCGCCGTCGTCGATCGCCGACGCCAGCCGCTGGCGCGAGCGGGCGACGGCCTCCTCCCACAGCGCGTAGAGCAGGTCGGGCGGGTCGTCGGCCGCCGACGTGAAGAACCAGTCGTCCGTCCCGTCGTAGCCGAGCTCGCCCCAGTCCGTTCCCGACCACTCCCCCGCCAGCTTCACGCTGAACGTGTAGTCCTCCACGGAGGCGAGATGCTTGAGCAGGCCGCCCAGCGAGAGGGCGGACGACGGCAGCCGTGCCCCCAGTCCGTCGGCATCCAGGCCCCCGGCCTTCCAGGCGAAGGTGGCACGCAGGCGCTCGAGGCTGCCGATCAGGTGCTCCGTCTCGGAGCCCGCCAGCGGCGGCTCCCAGGGTGGTGGCACGCGTGGCCCGCCCGTCACGGACGTGCCTCCGCCGCCGGCGCGAGGTCGGGACGGTGCGCGGCCGTGCGCTCGCGGGCCTGCGCGAGCCGCCACTCGGCGATCCTGCCGTGATGGCCGCTCACCAGGACCTCGGGCACGTCGAGCCCGCGCCACTGCGGCGGCTTGGTGTAGACCGGGCCTTCGAGCAGTCCGGCCATGGTCCCGTCCGCGAACGAGTCGTCGCCCACGCTGGCGGAATTGCCCAGGACGCCGGGGACGAGTCGCACGACGGCCTCGACCATGACCAGGACCGCCGCCTCGCCGCCGGCGAGGACGTAGTCGCCGACGGAGACCTCGCGCACGCCCGCCCAGTCGTCACGCGCCGCATAGTGCTGGGCGACCCGGGCATCGATGCCCTCATAGCGGCCGCACGCGAACACGAGCCAGTCCAGCCCCGACCACTGCCCGGCCATGGGCTGGGAGAAGGGGACACCACTGGGCGTGGGGATGACCAGCGTCGGCGAGCCGTCGGGTGCGGTGCCGCGCACCGCGTCGAGTGCCTCACCCCACGGAGACGGGCTCATCACCATGCCGGGACCACCGCCGTACGGGGTGTCGTCGACCGTGTTGTGCCGCTCGTGGGCGAAGTCGCGCAGGTCATGGACCCGGAGGTCGATCAGGCCCGCGTCGACCGCCTTCCCGACGAGGGAGAGCCGCAGGGGCTCGAGGTAGGCGGGGAAGATCGAGACGATGTCGACGCGCATCAGGAGCCGTCCGCGTCGAGCAGTCCGTCCGGTGGGTCGATGACGATGCGTCGGGCAGCCACGTCGACCGTGGGCACGAAGGCGTTCAGGAACGGCACGAGAACCTCGCGCTCGTCCGGGCCGGCCACGACGAGGAGGTCCTGGGAGGGCAGGTGGAGCACCTCGGCCACGACGCCCACGGCTGTGCCGTCGAGCAGCTCGACGGCACAGCCGGTGAGGGTGCTGTCGTAGTACTCGTCCGGGTCGTCCGGGATCTCGTCGTCGCCGCGCTCGACATGGAGCAGAAGCCCGCGCAGGGACTCGGCGGCATTGCGGTCGGCCACGCCCTCGAACACCACGAGAAGACGCCCCGAATGCCAGTGCGTCCGCTCGACGACCAGCTGGTGCACTGGACCGTCGACCTGGAGCACGGCACCCGGGGCGAATCGCTCATCGGGCTCGTCGGTGCGTGGCTCGACCGTGACCTCACCGCGGATCCCGTGGGGTCGGCCGACGCGCCCGACGACGACGCGCATCGCTGACTAGCGCTCGACGACGTCGAGGAAGTCGATGCGCACGCCCTGATCATCATTGAGGGCCGTCACCACGGTGCGCAGTGCGGTCGCGGTGCGACCGGCGCGCCCGATGACCCGCCCCATGTCGTCCGGATGGACCCGGACGTCGAGGGAGCGGCCGCGACGGTTCGTGCGCATGCGCACGTCGACGTCCTCGGGGTGATCGACGATTCCGCGGACCAGGTGGCCCAGGGCCTCTTCGAGCATCAGGCGCTGGCCTCGTCGGCGGCAGCCTCGGCGACCTCGATGGCCTCCTCGACGGCCTCGACCGCGACCTCGTCGGCGATGTCGGCGACGATGACGGCCTCCTCGGCGACGACCTCGGCCTCAGCAGCGACGGCCAGGGCCTCGGCGGCTGCAGCGACGTCCTCGTCGGCACCGGTCTCGAGGGCCTCGATGACGGCCTCCTCGGCGACAGCCTCGGCGACGACGGCCTCGATGACGGCCTCCTCGGCGATGGCCTCAGCCACCTCCGCGACGACGACGGCCTCGGCGGCCGCCTCGACGGCCTTCTCGAGCTTCGGCTTGGGGGCCGACTTGGGCTCGGCCGCGGCGGCCTGGACGGCCGCCTCGAACGCCAGGGTCTTGCTGGGCTTGGGGGCGGCCACCTCGAGGGTGCCCTCGGCGCCCGGCAGGCCCTTGAACTTCTGCCAGTCGCCCGTCACCCGGAGGATCGCCGCGACGGCCTCGGTCGGCAGTGCGCCGACACCGAGCCAGTACTGCACGCGGTCGGAGTCGACCTTGATGATGCTCGGGTTCTCCATCGGCTGGTAGATGCCGATCTCCTCGATCGCGCGGCCGTTGCGGGCGGTGCGCGCGTCGGCGACGACGATGCGGTACTGCGGGGCGTGGATCTTGCCCAGGCGCTTCAGCTTGATCTTTACGGCCACGGGTGGCTTGTCTCCTGTTAGGTGAGGCGGTACGCGCCGTCCGCTGCGTGGGGACACAGTCTCAGGCGACAACCTTGCGGACTGCCGCCGCCGGAGGGATAGAGGGCCAACCGGGACGACAAGTGCCCCCGTATTCTGCCAGACGCGGACGGCCGTCCCGACCACGCCCCCACGCGGGCGGTCAGTTCAGGAGGTTCTTCAGCTCCGGGGGCAGCTGGGAGACGTCGAACGCCGGTGCCGTCGCGGATTCGGCCTCGATGGACTCGGGGGCCGCGGCCCGCTTGGCGGGATTGCCGCTGCGGCTCTTGCCCTTGGGCGGCTTGCCCGACTTGGCCATGCGCCCCTTCGACTTCTTGCTCCCGCCCATGCCGGGCATCCCCGGCATGCCGGGCATCCCGGGCATGCCGCCCTTGCCCATCTGCTTCATCATCTTCTGGGCGGCGCTGAACCTCTCGATGAGGTTGTTGACGTCGCTGACCGTGGCGCCCGACCCGTTGGCGATGCGGGTGCGCCGCGACCCGTTGAGGATCTTCGGGTCCTGCCGCTCCGCCGGCGTCATGGACTGGATGATGGCCGCGACGCGGTCGAGCTCGCGGTCGTCCACCTGGTCGAGCTGGGCCTTCATGTCACCCATGCCCGGAAGCATCCCGAGGATCTTGCCCAGCGAGCCCATCTTCTTGACGGCCTGCATCTGCTCGAGGAAGTCATCGAGCGAGAAGTCCTCGCCGGCCGACACCTTGCGGGCCATGCGCTCGGCCTGCTCGGCGTCGAAGGCCTTCTCGGCCTGCTCGATCAGTGTCAGGACGTCGCCCATGTCGAGGATGCGCGACGCCATGCGATCGGGGTGGAATGCCTCGAACTCGGTGAGCTTCTCGCCCACGGAGGCGTACATGATCGGGCGTCCGGTCACGCTCACGACCGAGAGCGCAGCGCCACCGCGCGCATCGCCGTCGAGCTTCGTGAGGACGACGGCATCGAAGCCCACGCCGTCCTGGAACTCCTGGGCCGTGCGGACGGCGTCCTGCCCGATCATCGCGTCGATGACCAGCAGGATGTTGTCGGGACGCGCGGCGTCGCGCACGTCGCGCAGCTGCTTCATCAGGTCGGCGTCGACGGCGAGGCGTCCCGCGGTGTCGACGATGACGATGTCGTGGAGCTTGGCCTCCGCGTGGGCCCGCGCGGCGCGCGTCACGGCCACCGGGTCGCCGACCCCGTTGCCCGGCTCCGGCGCGAACACCGGCACGCCCGCCTGGGCGCCCACCACCTGCAGCTGGTCGACCGCGTTCGGACGCTGGAGGTCCGCGGCGACGAGCAGCGGGGCATGGCCCTCGTTGCGCAGGTGCAGGGCGAGCTTGCCCGCGAGGGTCGTCTTGCCGGCGCCCTGGAGGCCGGCCAGCAGGATGACGGTGGGCGGGGTCTTCGCGAGGGTCAGCCGCGCGGTCTCGCCCCCCAGCACGGCCACGAGCTCCTCGTGGACGATCTTGACGACCTGCTGCGCGGGATTGAGCGCGCCGGACACCTCGGCCGACAGGGCCCGCTCGCGGACGACGGACGTGAACTCGCGCACCACGGTCAGGGCGACGTCCGCCTCGAGCAGTGCGGTGCGGATCTCACGGACGGTCGCGTCGACATCCGCCTCGGACAGGCGGCCCTTGCCGCGCAGACCCTTGAAGGTCGCGGCAAGGCGGTCGGAGAGGGTGGCGAACACGGAGGTCAGCGTATCTGCCGTGCGAACGGGCGACCGGCGACGGGCGTCACTCGAGCGCGGCGAGCACCGTCACGCGCAGGGCCGCGGCCCGGTCGTCGCTGAGGCGCCCGCCGACCGCGTCCGTCACGAAGAAGACGTCGACGGCGTCCGACCCCAGGGTGGAGACCTTGGCGCCGACGATGGTCGCATCGGCCGCCGCCACGGCCCGGGTGACGCGGTACAGCAGTCCGGGCTGGTCGTGCGCACGCACCTCGACCACCGTGCTCGCCCCCGTGCCGTTCGCGATGACCACGATCGGCTGAGGGTGCTCGGAGCGCGGCGTGCGGGCGTAGTCGGCGTCCCGTCGGGCCAGCCGGTCGGCCACGTCGTACGTCCCGTCGACAGCACGCCGGATGTCGTCGCTCAGCTGCTCGACGGAGGGCGGATCACCGAAGGCCGGGCGCACCGTCCACTGCTGGACCGCCCGCTCCCCCACCGTCGTCACGCGCGCGGCCAGAACGTTGAGCCGGTTCAGCGACAGGACACCGGCCACGAGTGCCAGGAGGCCGATGCGATCCGGCGCAGCGACGGTCACGACGCACGTGGAGTCGAGGACGTCCATGAGCACCCAAACGCCACTCTGCCGCAGCGCGACCTCCTGCTGCTCGGTGAGCTCGGGCGGCTCGGGCAGCGGCCGTCCGGCCATGGCCGCCCGCACCCGCTCGACGAGGTCGCCGATCAGGCCGAACCGCCAGTCGGTGCTGACGGTGGGTCCCGTGGCCAGCGCATCCGCGATGGTCAGCTCGTGCAGCAGTTCGAGGGTCGAGACGTCGCCGAGCAGCGTGGCGACCTCCCCGATGACGGCCGGATCCTCGAGATCACGCCGCGTCGCGGTGTCGCCGAGCAGGAGGTGGTGGCGCACCAGCGCGACGATCACCGCGCAGTCGTCCGCATCGAACCCCATGCGCTCGGCGAGCCCGGAGGCGATGGCCGCTCCGACGACACTGTGGTCGCCGCCCCGCGCCTTGCCGATGTCGTGCAGCAGGGCGCCCATGAGCAGGAGGTCGGGGCGCTGGACGTTGCGGGTCAGCGCGCTGGCCTGCACGGCGGTCTCGACCAGGTGCCGGTCCACGGTGAAGCGGTGCAGGGCGTTCCGCTGCGGTGCCGAGCGGACGACATCCCAGCCCGGCACGATGCGGTCGATCAGCCCGTGCTGGTCGAGTGCCTCCCAGACCCCCACCATCGCCGGCCCCGAGCCGAGGAGCGACACGAACGACTCGCGCACCTCGCGCGACCAGGGCGTCGAGGGGTCGACCGACTCGGCCGCCAGGCGGTCGACGGTGTGGGGAGACAGCCGCAGGCCGGCCTGGGCTGCTGCGGCCGCCGCGCGGAGCATGAGTCCCTCGTCGCGTGAGGGCTTCGCCTCGAGGGCGAGCACGACCTCGCCGTCCTGCATGATGACGCCGTCGGCGAGGGGCAGCCGGGCTGCTGGGCGGCGCCGGATGGGTCGGAACGCCACGCGCTGGCGATTCCTCGTCAGCCGGTCGACGCGATGCCAGGTGACGTCACTGGCGTAGGCGATCGTGCGCGCGCTGTCGAAGACCGCCCGCAGGAGGGCATCGGCCTCCGCGACGCCGACGAGGTCCTCGGCCACCGCGTCCTGCTCCTGCATCAGCAGGCGGTCGCCGCTCGTTCCCGTGACGCGATGCAGCGAGTCGCGCACGTCGAGCAGGAATCCCACCGAGTCCTCGTAGCCGTTGTGCGGCACGTCGGTGACCCACGAGGCCGCCACTCCCTTGAGGATCGTCGCATCGCGAAGTCCGCCGTACGACTCCTTGAGGTCCGGCTCCAGCAGCTGCGAGGCCTCGCCGAACCGGCGGCGGCGGTCGAGGACCATCTCGCGAAGGGCGGGGAGGCGGCGGTCGGCCATCGCGCGCCAGTCCGAGAGGACGGCGGCCTGCAGCTGCTCCGCCATCGAGGCGTCGCCGGCGACGACCCGGGCGTCGAGGAGGCCCAGCACGACCTTGATGTCATCACTGGCCAGTCGCCGCGCCTCGCTCACCGTGCGGACGCTGTGGTCGAGCTGCTGGCCCGCGTCCCAGATGGGGTACCAGAGGGCCTCGGCGACCCGACCTGCCTCGGCCGCCCCTGACTTGTGGAGGAGGAGCAGGTCGAGGTCGCTGCCCACCGTCAGCTCGCCCCGGCCGTAGCCGCCGACCGCGACGAGGCAGAACGGGTCCGACGCGGTCGCTGTCGCGACCCCGAACAGGCCGGTCAGCCACTCGTCGGTCAGGGCGGTCAGCGCAGCGCGTCGCCCCGGGCCCGAGAGCCCGGGGCGACGCGCCACTGCGTTGCGCGCGGACGGGAAGTCCGCGTCGGTGAGGGAGTGCTCCACGTGGATGCGAGCTCCCTACAGGGCTTCGGATCCGCGCTCGCCGGTGCGGACCCGGACGATCGACTCGACAGGGATCACCCACACCTTGCCGTCGCCGATCTTGCCCGTCTGCGCCGCCGCGACGATCGCGTCGACGACTCCGTCGACGACGCCGTCCTCGACGACGATCTCGATCTTCACCTTCGGCACCAGGTCGACGGTGTACTCAGCGCCGCGGTACACCTCCGTGTGGCCCTTCTGCCGGCCGAAGCCGGACGCCTCGGAGACGGTCAGACCGTGGACGCCCGCCCCCTCGAGGGCAGTCTTGACGTCCTCGAGCTTGAAGGGCTTGATGATTGC
>Ga0075163_10002605_pt1 | contig 24229 bp, 16 predicted proteins | sample JI1023141ADNA_FD_71478 | JGI IMG/M metagenome (GOLD analysis project Ga0075163, IMG submission 71478) | Wastewater effluent complex algal communities from Wisconsin, to seasonally profile nutrient transformation and Carbon sequestration -... | ecosystem: Engineered > WWTP > Effluent > Algae... | reverse complement strand
TTTTTTTTCGCCGCTCTGCGCAGACCCTGAATCGGGCCGCTTGGCTGAGCCCGGCCGCTGGGCCGCCCGGCCGCACTTGCAGCCCTCACCGTATTTCTGGTTCGACCTCTTTGGGGCGAAGCCCGAGCTGGGAGGTCAGCAGCGATCTGCGAGTGCTGCGGAGATGTCTGCCCTGGTCGGTGAGGGCGTGGGGCCGGTTACAGCTGGATCCATATTCGTCAGTCGAGCGGTATAATGAGCTGATCAGATCTGATGTTGAGCCCTGAGCAGGAAGAGGAAGTCATTGCTGAGGCGCTGCGGCGCGGGCTTTTAAAGCCCGAGCAGGTGGAGCTGCACGCTCCCGACAGCCGGCCGGCAGACCCGCGCATGCAGTCTTCGCGGGCGCTCAACAACATGATGTCGGGGGCGCTGCCGTCGACGACCAGCGGTCCGACGCTGCCGAGCAAGCGCAGCTTGCCAACGCACGGGCCGCGGCTGGATCGTCTGCGCAAGCTCGGGCTGATCGATGACGCGACGATCGAGGAGCTGCGCGGGGATCTGCGAGCGATCGCTGCCACTGCCGAGGCTGCCGCCGTCACCTCGGATGAGCGCGCGCCGGTCTCGCCGGATGGCGGGCCGGGACTGAGTGCGGCTGGGGCCAACTCCCCGGGCGGAGCGGTGCGGGTGCAGCTGCCGCTGCCCGACGCGCTGCGTCGCTGGACCCGCTACGAGATCACCGATGTGCTGGGGCAGGGCGGCATGGGCGTCGTGTATCGGGCGCGCGATCGGCGACTGGGCCGCACCGTCGCGCTGAAGTTCATCCGCCTGGCCGATCCCAAGATGGTGCAGCGCTTTCTCAACGAAGCGCGGGCGCAGGCGCGAATCACCCACGACAACATCTGCAAGGTGTACGAGGTCGACGAGGTCGCCGGCCAGCCCTACATCGCGATGGAGTACGTCGACGGCCAGACGGTGCTGTCGCTCAATAACTCCCTGTCGCTGATGCAGAAGGTGAAGCTCATCCAGGACGTGGCCGAAGCCCTGCACTCCGCCCACCGCATCGGCATCATTCATCGCGATATCAAGCCGCAGAACGTGCTGGTGGAGCAGCGGGCGGATGGGCAGCTGCGGCCGGTCTTGATGGACTTCGGGCTCGCACGCGACGTGCGCAGCCGGCTGAACCTGACCGAGACGGGCGTGGTCCTGGGCACGCCCGAGTACATGTCGCCCGAGCAGGCGCGGGGCACGAGCACCGACGGCGCGATCGACTGCCGGACCGATGTCTACAGCCTGGGCGCGATGCTCTACGAGATGCTGGTCGGCCAGCCGCCGTTTGAGGGGAGCACGTCGGTCCAGGTCCTCATCTCGGTCATCAACGACTCGGTGGTGCCGGTGCGGGCGCGCAATCCGGGAATTCCGCCGGCGCTGGAGTCGGTGGTCATGAAGTGCCTGCGCAAGCCGTCGGAAGAGCGCTATCCGACGGCGCGGGCGCTGGCCGAAGATCTGGGGCGCTTTGCCGCCGGACAGCCGGTCGTCGCTGAGCCGGTCGTCGAGCCGCCAACGATTGTCTCCAAGCCGCCGCCGCGACAGGCGCCGCCAACGGTCAGGCAGATGCGCGTGCGACCGCAGCGCTGGACGCCGGCGATCCTGGCTGGGCTGCTGCTCTTGACGCTGGCTGCGCTCGTGGCGGTGGGTGTGCGCGCCCGGCTGCGGCAGGCCAACGAGCGGCGCTTTGCCAGCGAGCAGGCGCGGCAGGCCGTGCTCTTTTCCAAGGATGTGCGCGTGATGGAGCTGTTCATGCGCGCCGCGTACGGACTGCCGCTGCACAACCTGCGCAGCGAGCAAGATCAGATCCTGCAAAAGGTGCAGCGCATCGAGTCTGAGCTGCCATCGCTGGGACCCGAAGCGCGCGGTCCGGGCGAGTACGCGCTGGGGCGCGCGGCGATGATCCTGGATCAGTGGCGGGCCGCCGAGACGCACCTACAGGCGGCGCTGAAGGCCGGCTTCGACACGCCCGAGGTCCACTTCTCGCTGGGGCTCACTTACGGCGTGCGCTATCAGCGCGCAGCTGATGAGGCGCGCCGCAACTCGGATCGCGGGTGGGTCTCTGAGAGACTGAAGGAGCTGGAGTCGCAGTATCTGGTCCGCGCGCGCAAGCACCTGGAGCAGAGCAACGGCGCGACCAGCGAGTCGGCGGCCTACACGCAGGCGCTGCTTCAGTACTATCGCGGGCAGTATGAAGCGGCGCTGGAGAGCGTCGGGCGCGCATCCGGAGAAGCGCCGTGGCTTCCCGAGATCGTCCAGCTTCAGGCGAGGCTGCTGCGCGAGCGCGCAGCGCAGTCGGGAAGCAAGGATCGGCTGCTGTTTGCCGAGTATGACCTCAAGCGCGCGGGCGAGATTCTGGGGCGGGCCATCGACATGGCGCGCAGCAACCCGTTCCTTTACATGGAGCAGGCGGAGCTCGGTCTGCTGATCCTGCGGCAGCGCGCGCTTGCGCATCAGCCGGTTCAGGCGATCACGCAGGACGTGCTCTCGATCTGTCAGCGCGCGCTGGTGGCCCAGCCCGATCTGGCCAGCGTCTACGGACTCATGGCCAGCGCCGAGGCCTATCGTGCCGAAGATGACGTGGATCGCGGCGCAGATCCGGTGCACCTTCAGGAGGGCGAGGTCGATCTCAGCGAAGCGCAGCGCCTGGCGCCCGGCGAGTCGGGGCTGCTTCCGACGGCGAATCAGCTGCACCGCGTGAGGCTCTACCACATGTTTCGGCGCGGGCTGGATCCGGTGCCGGCGCTGCTGCGCGCGCTCGAAGTGGCGCGCGATGCGGCGCAGCGGCGGCCGGACTGGGGCTCGCTGTGGGTGGATCTGGGGCGCGTGCACCTGCTGCGCGGCGAATATCTGGCCGCGCACGGGCAGGAGGAGCGCCCGGATCTGGATGAGGCTGTGGCCATGTTTCAGCGCGCGATTGCCAAGCAGCCGCAGGAGCCGCTGGCGCACACGCTGCGCGGTCAGGCCGAGCTGCGCCTGGCGCTGCGGGCGCTCAACCATGGGGAGGATCCGCTGCCGAACCTACAGCATGCGCGCGCCTCCTACACCACGGCGGCCAGCATCTCGGCCGACAACGCCAGCGTCGCGGTGGGGCAGGCGGAAGCGCAGCGCGTGGCGGCCGAGTACTCGATGCGGGCAGGCGGTCAGTCGGTCGCCGCGCGCGCCACAGCGCTGGAGCTGGCGCAGCAGGCCGCGCGGCAGTATCCGGATGTGGTGGCCAGCCAGCTGGTGCTGGCGCAGGCGCAGCGGCTGGAAGCGCAGGCGATGCTGGCCAGCGGGCAGGATCCAAGCCGCGCAATCACCGATGGACTTCAGGCGGTGGGCGCCGGGCTGAAGCTGCGCCTGGAGGATGCTGAGCTGCTGGGTCTGGAGGCGGAGCTGCACCTGCTCCAGGCGCAGTGGCACCGCCGCCAGCGGCGTCTGGCCGAGGCTGCGCTGGAGCGGGCGAGCATCGCGCTCACCGCTTCGATCAAGACCAATGGCCAGCGGGCGGCGAGCTACCTGACGCGCGCCCGGGTCGCGCAGCTGCGGGCCGAGCTGGCGGCGGGGCAGGCGGCGCAGGCGGCGCTGTCCGAGGGCCTGGAGGCGACGCGGACCGCGCTGGTGGTCTCGCCCGGGTCGGCGCAGGCGCTGCTGCTTCAGGGGCAGCTGCTGCTGGCCGAGGCGCTGCGGGCACCGGTCGCGGAGCGGACGAGCATGGCGCAGCCGGCGCTGGCAGCGCTGGAGCAGGCGCTCAAGCTGAACCCGATGCTCGGATACGAGGGCGGTCCGGCGCGAGACCGCGCCCACGAGCTGATCAATAAGTCAGGGAATTCCGCGAATTCCGCGAGCTCTGGGACTGCCGGTGGGCCGCGTGGCCCGCGGGATCAGAAGAAGCGGTAGGCGGCGGCGACGCCGAGGGTGATGCGCGGGTCGGCGATCGGGTTGGTGAAGTCGACCTCGACTCCGAAGAGCTCGCCGCGAACTTCGAACGCGGGGACGATCCGGTAGGCGACGCCGAGCTTGGGATGCAGGCGCAGACCGTAGAGGGTGCAGCTCGACAGGCCCGACGGACGCGCGCACGCGGTGCGGGACGAGAACGGGGCGCTGGAGCTGTAATCGAGGACGCCGAGGCCGAGATCCACCTCGGCCACGAGCTCCAGCGGCAGGCGCGGCACCGGCGACCAGGCGCCGCGACCACCCACCAGGAAGCCGGCGTTGCGCCAGCCCTGGCCAACCTCGATCGGGAGCCGCAGCACAAAATCGAAGGCGAAGAAGGTGTGGTCGACGACCCGGTAGTCGACGCCGAGGTTGATGGCCGCCTGGTGGGGCGCGAAGCTGTTGCCGGCCACATCGACGGCGGCGCCGATGCCGGCCGAGACAGCCAGGCGGCGGACGCGCTGCTTGGGACGGCGCTCTTCGCCCGCGGTGGTATCGGCGAGGCCCTGGCCGCCCGGGGCGGCGCTGCCGAGCTCGGCGTCGAACTTGTAGCTCTGGCCGGCGCTGAACTGGCTCTCTTTGGCCCAGCTGCGGTTGTCCTTGCGAACCTCGACGCGGTGATAGCCGCTGTCGATGTCCATGGGCTGCTGCATCGGGGTGCGGCCGTACTCATGGCCGTCGATGAACAGGAAGCCCTGCTCATTGGTGACGATCATCAGCTTGGCCAGGGTGCCCTGGAGCTCGACGACGCGCTTCTGGATGAGGACCTTGTCGGGGGCCTCGGGGACGGCGTCGAGGTAGGCCTGGTAGCCCTCGATGGCGCGCACGCCGTACTCGCCGCGATCGTAGGCGCGCGCGGCGTTGAACAGCAGATCTCCCCGACGGGAGAGCGCGTAGGCCTCTTCAAATGCCTTGGCGGCCTGCCAGTAGCGGCCAGCGATGAAGTCCCGCTCGCCAGCCTCGTAGCGCTTCTTGGCGGCGTCCAGGGCCTCATCGGCCTGGACCGCCTGCGGTGCCACGGTGGCTACCGTCGCCGCTGTGGCCAGAGCGAGTCCGGCAGAGAGTCCGAAGGGCAGCCTCAAGGCAGAGAGAGAAAACCGGGACCGACCTGGGCGGGCGGTGCCTCGATCCGCCTTGGGGTCAGCCTTTGGGTCAGCCTTCTGGGCAGCTGGAGGCAAGAGTTCGCGGATTGTCACAGAAAAAATATATCGCGAAGCACACAAAAAATGTACTCGTCACTGCATCATACGCAGCGTCCACTCGACATGAGCGGAGTCATTCGCATCATCGTCGGGCTTGGGAGACGAGCTGCTGCCGCTGCGCTGAGGCGACAGATCGCTTGGACGAACGGTCCGTCGTCCCTCGGTGGCCCCGCGTGCCGAGGCCAGGATGCGCGTGATCGCTGCGCTCAGGCGTGACGGACGCTCGTCCGTCGATTGCAGCCCGTCGCTCGCCGCACCAACTGAATCAACCTTCTTTCGAACCATGGCTTCTCTCCTCACAAAAAGACTCCCTCGCACAGCCGACGTTGCCCCCCGCCTCGTCGACCGTAGTGATCTTGTATCACGCGGGTCTGACAGCGGCGGTGGCCAACACAGACGGTGCACTGGGCGGTGCACCTGGTGTCTTTGGCAGCGCGCGGGTCGGGTGCTACGCAGCAGTTATGGGTATGGGGGGGCGATCAGATCAGAACAACAAGCCTGATAGATTATGCGATCTGCATTCCTGAATCTACGAATTCTTTGCCTAGGACTGCGGCTTGTGGCGGTCGTGGGAGTGGCTCGACGGCAGCCTGAACTCCATCGTCGCTGCGGTCGGCAGCAGCACCCCCGAGTCGTTGGGCTGAAACTCGGGGAGCTTGTTTTCCATGGTGTCGGCGTGACCGCTGGGCGGTGAGGAGCCGCGGCTCGGTGCCGGGGGGGCTGGCGGCGGGCCGGCGGGGTTTGAGGACTGCGAGGACTTGTGCGGGTGCGGGGAGCGGACGGAAGGGGCGAGATCGCCGCGCAGCAGAAACAGCGCCTCTTCGGTGCGGGGCGAGTTGTTGGTCTCGCTGTTCTCGACGTTGCCGAGCGTTCGGCGGACCACCTGCACAAGCTCGGTCAGGAGCTCGCGCGCCGTGGGTCGCAGCGACGGATCCTTTTCGAGCGTGCGCATCACCAGGGTCGCAACCGGCTCTGGGATCAGCGGATTCCATTTGCGCATGGGCGGCACCGGCTCGTTGAGGTGGTTCAGGACCATCTCCAGGAACCCGTTGGTCTCGGTGGGGAAGGGCGGCCGCCCGCACAGCATCTGGTAGAGCATCACGCCGACGCTGTAGACGTCGCTGCGGCCGTCGTAGGGACCGTGCCGCAGCCGCTCTGGCGCCATGTATGTGGGCGTTCCGAGGATGCCGCCGCCGCCGGTCATGGCCGGGCGCTCGGTGTCCACGTCGGCTCCGATGAGCTTCGCGATGCCGAAGTCGAGCACCTTGATCACCTCGCCAAAGCGGGCACGGTGCAGAAAGACGTTCTCGGGTTTGATATCGCGATGCACGATCGTGGCGGCGTGCGCCTCGACGAGCACATCGCAGATGGGCAGGATGATCTGGATGCAGCGCGACAGCGGCAGGATGGGCTTGTCGCGCAGCTCATCGGCGAGCGTGCGTCCGACCAGCAGCTCCATGGCCAGATAGGGAATGCCGCCGGGCGCGATTCCCGAGTCGAGCATGGCGACGGCGTTGGGATGGTTGAGGCGGCTCGCAGATGTGCCCTCTTGGCGAAAGCGCTTGAGCGCCTCTTCGCTGCTGAGGTTGCCGAGCGAGCGGAAGATCTTTAGCGCGACCTGCCGCTGCAACTGGATGTGCGTGGCCTTGTAGACCACCCCGAAGCCGCCGAGTCCGATGCGCCCATCCAGACGATATTTTCCGTCGACAAGGAAGCCGCTCGGCAGATCGGCGGGATTGGTGTAGACGGGCTGATTGCTCGGCTTTTCCTTTTTCAGCTCCTTGTTTTCTTTGGTGAGCTCGGCCTTTTCGCGCTCCAGATCCTTGAGCTTGCGCGAGTTGCGGATGTGGTGCTCGACGCGCACCAGCAGCTCTTCAAACTCGAAGGGGCGCAGCATGTAGTCGACGGCGCCCAGGCGGAACGCGCGCGTCTTGGCCGCGATATCGCCGCGGTCGCTCAAAAACACCACCGGAATTGCGCGAGTCTGCGGCGTCATCTTGAGCTGCCGGCAGAGCTCGAAGCTGTCCATGTCGGCGCGCTTGAGATCCAGGATCACGCCATCGGGAGGAGTGCGAAAAACGAACTGCTTGGCCTGCGGTCCGGAGTGGGCAATGTGCAGCTGAAAGCCGGCATCCTTGAGCTGATTGGCGAGCTTGTTTGCGCCCTCTGCATCGTCATCCACAAGCAGGATCACCGCGTCGCGCAGATCCACCGATGGCGCCAGCTGCGAGCGCGAAGACGGATTCATGCCCGGTACCTCTGGCATGAGGCGACCTCCAGCGCACGCCTGCACGTCATCCGCGTGGATGGTGCGCAAGCGGCAGCTAGCTGCATTCCGGTTTCGTCTGGCATTGGCGCGACCTTAAGCGCGACAGCCATCCCGGTGCCGGGTCTTGCCCCGCCGCAAGAACCCACAGCCCCCAGGCACAGCCGTTCAACACTGCTCGTGTACCTTGATTGTACAACGCGACGGCAGGCAGACGGCGGCGATGGCGCCAGGTTTTTTGCGACCGCTTTTCTGGCTGGTGTTTCTACCAGACCGCATGTGGTACGGTGCCCCCCGTGAAGGGATCTGCAACCTCTTCAACCATAATCGGCAAGCGGGTCGCAGCGACAGCATCGCCCCCAGGTCGCACACATGAAGGGCATTCGGAGGCAGGGGCCGATCCGGAGTCGCACCGCATCTGTCCGGGCTGCGGTCTGGAGCTTGTCGATCGCGGATGCAAGATGCGCTGCCTGCGCTGCGGCTTCTTTCTCGACTGCTCGGACGGTTGACGCAGCATGGCAACACTGTTTCAGTTTCTGGTCGCTGCGCCTCCGACGCCGCGCGCTGCTGCCGACGCTGCGGAGTTCTGGACGCAGCACCTTGCCGCAGCTCCATTTGCCGGTGACGCAGCGCGTCCATTCGACCTGGCGGCAGCTGGCGGCTTTGTCGCAGATCGACTGGGCTATGCGTTCTTGGCAGGTTACGGCGCTGCGCTGCAGCAGCTTGTGGGTGCGCCAATCCTGACTCCCACCGCCTTGTGTGCAACCGAAGTGGGCGGCGCGCATCCCAAGGCCATGGCGACGGAGCTGACCCGCACCGCAGCGGGCTGGGAGATGTCGGGGCGCAAGAGCTTCGTTACGTTCGGACCGCTGGTGCGAACGCTGCTGGTCGTTGCCAAGGATGCGGCAGTTACCGATGCGCAGGGACGCAGTGAGCTGGCGCTGGTGCGCATCCCCGTCGAGCGATCCGGCGTCACGATCGAGCGGCAGCCCGACCTGCCCTTTGTGCCCGAGATTCCGCACGCCGCCATCCGCTTTGAGCGCGTGCAGCTCGCCCTGGACGAGCGCTTGCCCGGCGATGGCTACGTACGTTACCTGAAGCCGTTTCGCACCATCGAAGACTGCCACGTGATGGCGGCGGCGCTGGGCTGGCTGGTGCAGGTGGCGCGGCGCTGCGGCTGGCCGCGCCCGAGCCTTCAGGAGCTGCTGATGCTCATCGCTGCGGGGCGCGAGCTGGCAGCGTGCCCACCGCTGGAGAGCGGGACGCACGTGGCGCTGGGCGGCTGGCTCGCGAGCATCGAGCACGCGATTGCCGGCACGGCGGAGCACTGGGCGCTGGTGGATGCGCCGACGCGCCAGCGCTGGGAGCGCGATCAGCCGCTGCTGAAGGTGGCGGGCAAGGTGCGTGCGCAGCGTCTGGCCACCGCGTGGGAGCGGCTCCAGACGCCGGCTGCGGATTGAAAGTTACGGCGTGAGGCGCTCGAGCATGCGCGGAAACGGAATGCTCTCGCGCACGTGGTGCAGGCCGCAGATCCAGCCAACGCAGCGCTCGATTCCCATGCCAAAGCCACCGTGCGGTACCGATCCGTAACGGCGCAGGTCGAGGTACCACTCAAAGGCGCTCTTGGGCAGGCCGTGCTTGGCGATCTGCGCCTCCAGCACCTCGATGTTGTCTTCGCGCTGGCCGCCGCCGATCACCTCGCCGGCGCCTTCGGGCGCAATCACATCGACGCCCATGGCCACGCGCGGATCGCTGGGATCGGCCTTCATGTAGAAGGCTTTGATCTCGCGCGGGTAGCGGTGAATCATGACCGGCCGATCGTACTGCTCGCTGATCACGGTCTCTTCATCGCCGCCGAAGTCGTCGCCGAAGTTGGCCTCTTTGCCGGCATTCTTGAGGATGCTGATGGCCTCTTCGTAGCGGATGCGCGGGAAGGGCTTCTGCACCTTTTCGAGCTTGGCGATGTCGCGCTCCAGGATCTCGAGCTCGGGGCGGCGATTCTTCAGCACGCGGCTCACAACCGAGCACAGGAAGTCCTCGGCCAGATCCATGATGCCGTCGAGCTCCAGGTACGCGACCTCGGGCTCGACCATCCAGAACTCGGTCAAGTGGCGGCGGGTCTTGCTCTTTTCGGCGCGGAACGTGGGACCGAAGCAGTAGGCGCGGCCCACCGCCATGGCCGCCGCCTCGCCGTAGAGCTGGCCCGACTGGGTCAGGTAGGCCTTGTCGTCGAAGTAGCCGACTTCGAAGAGGTTGGTGGTGCCTTCGCAGGCATTGGGCGTAAAGATCGGCGCATCGACCAGCACAAAGCCGTGGCTGTCGAAGTAGTCGCGCACCGCGGCAATGACCTCGGCGCGGATGCGCAGGATCGCCACCTGGCGCTTGGAGCGCAGCCACAGGTGGCGGTTGTCCATCAGGAACGCGACGCCGTGCTCCTTGGGCGTGATCGGGAACTCCTGCGTCGGCTCCTTGATGACGGTGAAGTCCTTCACCGCCAGCTCAACGCCGATCGGCGAGCGCTTGTCCTCGCGAACCAGGCCGCGAACGATGATCGAGGTCTCTTGCGGCAGGTGGTCGGCGCGGTGGAACAGCGCTTCGTCGACGTCGCCCTTGAAGACGACGGCCTGGACGATGCCGCTGCCATCGCGGACCTGCAGGAAGTGGAGCTTGCCCTTGGAGCTGCGGTTGTAGAGCCAGCCCTTTACCTCGACACTCTCGCCGATGTGTCGCTTGAGATCTTCAACGTAGACATGCCGATAGGGGGCCGGGGGCGTCGCAGCGGGGGTCTCAGTCATGGTGCGTTAACCTCACAATCCGCCGCAGCTTATCACAACTGCCCACCACAACTGAACGAGGTCGCGACGCCTGATCGTTGCGACTTGCCTACTCGCCGTGGCGGCTCAATAAATCCATCGCCTCTTCATCGGTCATGCGGTCGAGCTTGCGCTTGATCATCTGCTTCTTGAGCGGACCGGCGTGGTCGTAGAGCAGGCGATTTTCCAGGTGGTCAAACTCGTGCTGGAGCGCGCGGGCAAAGAAGTCCCGGGCGTCGATCTCCAGGGGATTGCCGTCGATGTCGAGGGCCCGCATCTTGGCGTTGAGCGAGCGCTTCACCGGAATGAAGATGCCGGGGAAGCTGAGGCAGCCCTCTTCGCGCACGTCGGTCTCTGGCGAGAGGAACTCAAACACGGGGTTAATGAACACGCGCGGCTGGTCGGTCTTTTCGCCGCCCGCAGCGACGGCATCGATGATGAAGATGCGCTCGGGAGCACCGATTTGAATGGCGGCGAGACCCGCGCCGTTCACATCGCACATCGTCTCCATCATATCGTCGACGAGCATGCGGATGTTTTTGTCCACGCTCTGCACGGTCACCGTGGGCTGGCGCAGGAAAGGTTGAGGAAAGCGGACAATCTTGCGAAGTGCCATGTTTGTTTGCGAACATAACCTGCCGCACGCCACCTGTAAAGACCGTCGCTGACGACCTGCGTCGACATTGGCGTCGCCAGGGGCTCCACAGAGCCGCCGCCGGGAGCCGCCTCAGGCGCCCGGCTGCTCGGTGCGGTTCAGCGCCGCATTCAGGGTGATGGCCGCCAGGCTGCCGACGACGATGCCATCCGAGCAGAGCAGCCGCAGGGCAGGGGGCAGCTGGCCGAGCGCCTGCGGCGTGGTGCTGACGCCCAGCCCAAGACCCAGGGCCACGGCGACGATGAACAGGTTCTGCGCGCGGCCAAAATCGACCTCGCCGAGCACGCGAATTCCCGACGCCGCGACCATGCCGAACATCACCACTCCAGCGCCGCCCAGCACCGCCTTGGGCAGCGCCGCCAAGAGCGCCGCGAACTTGGGCAGGAGCCCCAGACCCATGAGCAGCGCGCCGGCCACAGCGACGACGTAGCGGCTCTTGACCCGCGACAGGGCGACCAGGCCAGCGTTCTGGCTGAAGGTGGTGTAGGGAAAGGAGTTCAAGAGCCCGCCCAGTACCACCGCCACGCCCTCGGCGCGCAGCCCGCGGGCCACATCTTGTTCAGCCAGCGGCACCCCCACCACCTTGCTCAGCGCCATGAAGACGCCCATGGACTCGATCATGCACAGCATCGCCACCAGCAGCATGCTCAGCACCGCCCACAGGTTGAGCGCCGGCCAGCCGAAGCGCAGCGGCGTCGTGATCGCCAGCCACGGCGCCCGCGCGACCTCGGCAAACGAGATCCAGCCGAGCAGGGCCGCCACCAGCGCACCGACGGCAAGTCCGAGCAGCACCGCGATCGAGGCGAGGAAGCTGTGGCCGCGCCGCTCGCCAAAGTGAAAGACCCCGGCAATGACCAGCAGCACCAGCAGCGCCAGCAAGAGATGGCGCGGGGCGCCGAAGTCCGCGGCCCCGACGCCGCCCGCTGCCCAGCCGAGCGCCACCGGCGCCAGCGTCGTGCCGATCACCGTGACCACGCTGCCCGTGACCACCGGCGGAAACAGCCGGCGCAGCCGCCCGAACTGGCCGCTCACCAGCACCATGAACACGCCCGCCACCAGGATCGCTCCGTACACATACGGCAGCCCCAGCTGCCTGCCGATGCTGATCATGGGGCCCACCGACGTGAAGCTGACCCCCAGGAGCACCGGCAGCCGCACCCCCAGATGGCGGCCGACGCCGACGGTCTGAAGCAGGGTGGCGATGCCGCAGGTGAACAGATCGGCGCTGACCAGGAACGCCTGATCCGCCGCCGACAGCCCCAGCGCCGAGCCGACGATCAGCGGCACCGCCACGGCGCCGGCATACATGGCCAGCACGTGCTGGAGCGCCAGGATCGCCATGCGCGGCCAGGGCAGGCGGGCGTCGACCTCGCCGCGACTTTCTTCTTCGCTGGATGGGATGGATGCAGAAGTGGATGGGGACATCGGGGCGAAGAATTGCACAACTTCCCGGCCCCGCGGACTGCGGACTACTGCGACGCGGGCGAGGCGCTGCTGCGCGACATCGAGCGGGCGGCGGCCGCGATCAGCCAGCCGATGAGCGCGCCCAGAGAGGGCAGCCCCACGGCGCCCAGCAGGCACAGAAACAGGCCGAAGATCATCAGCGCCAGATCCAGCGTCCCCGCCACCATGAGGATCGGAAAGAAGATGAGCAGCCACCAGCTGAGCTCGCGCCACAGCCAGCGGGTCAGCGGAAACAGGAATGGATCCGTCGTGATATCGACCAGATGTCGGATCTGCGGTGCGTATAGACACAGTCCAACCGCGACCAGGATCCCGCAGATCAGCATCACCGCCAGGTTGGTGCGCTGATCCGCCCCGGCCGGGTAGGGGATCAGGCTGGCCATCGCCAGCGGTATGCCCGGCGACACCGGCAGCACCAGCATCAAGAGCCCCATGTCCTTTTGCCCGAGCAGAAAGCCCGCGACCACAACTCCGAGCGCGGTGAGCAGCACGGTGGCTGCGATCTGCTGGGTCGAGTAACGCATCCGTCCATCGTACCGGGCTCGGCGCAGCCCGACAATAGCTGCGCCCCCAGCCCTGGCTGCTTCGTCGCACTGCGTCAGTCCTTCATTGACAGATGGGCGCGCTCGCGACGATACTGCCGCCCATGTTTCCTGGGCTCACCGGCGCTGACTTCGACTGTTACGAGCCACGCAAGTGGAAGTCCAACGTCTTCAATCGCGAACGGATGGAAGTAAAGCAGAAGCTGCTGGCGCTCGGCCGTGAGGTCGGCGGCAGCGTGCAGGGCGGCGACGGCTCGCTGCTCTTTATCGAGACTTCCGTCGAGCACCCCGCGCTGTGGAACCACAAACAGGTGGACAGCCAGAGCGTATTTTTCTCGCGGCACGAGGCTGCGCGCAAAGAGCTGGACGGGATCATCGACCGCTCCAAGCCCATGGCGTCGCTCATCGACGATCCGACGCCGCAGCGCAACCACCTGTTTCTGGCCATCACGCTGACGCACGACGCCCTCGAAGTGTCGCTGCGGCTGCACCCCGACGCCCGCGTCGACCGCCAGAACCTGGAGCGCAAGATCGACGAGCACTATGAGGCCGAGCGCCTCATCAATGCGATCGGGGAGCTGTCCGAGGGCTATCGCCTGGGCATCACTCCGGATCTGTCTCCGGTCGAGCCGGGCGAGCTCAGTCCCGACTCGCTGGCCGAGCTGGTCGGCAAGCTGCCTGCGGGCGGCGCCATGCCCCTGCCGGGCCAGCTGCCGCACCTCTTCTATATAGGGAGGCAGCTGCCGCGCAGCGAGGCTCTGGGGCTCTCCCCCGAGGAGACCGTGCAGTGGGTGCGCGAGCGCCTGGCCGAGCTGGTGCCGATCTACCGCTTCATCGCCTGGTCGCGCGACAACGACTTTGTGTCCATGCGCCAGGTGCTGGACAAGGAAAAGACGGTCAAGCGCCAGAAGGGTCTGCACAAGGGCGACAAGGTGCGCGTGGTCCGCGGCATGTTCACGGGCAAGGACGGTGTCGTCCAGGAAGTCGATGCCAAGGGACAGCTGAAGGTCCTAGTTGGTAAGATGGTCGTGAAACTCGATGCCGCAGACGTTGAACGACCGGCCTGATGGCGCCTCCGAAGCCGCCATACCCAAAAAGACCCTGATCCACCTCCTTCGCAGCGGGGAGGAGTCCGTCTACAAACGGGTGATCGCCCTGCTGCTCTTCATCGGGTTGCTGGTTCTTTTCCGGCACCTGGTGCTGCTGGGCGTCACCTTCGTCGTGTTTGCGCACTCGCTGCGCTTTCTGGGGGCGCGGGTGGCGCGGCTGCTCGGCCAGCCCGAGAGGCGCGGCACCGTGCTGGTCCTGCTGCTGTTCGGGCTGCTGCTGGGCCTGGGGCTGTGGGCGTCGGTGCACCTGGGCGGGCGCTGGTTCCAGCGCTTCTTCCTGATGCACCAGGGCGTGTCCTTGCCCAAGGTCTTCCAGGACATGTACGAAGACCTGCTGCGGCGCCTGCCCGAGTGGCTGCCGATCGAGGGCATCAAAGATCAGGTGCCGCACGTGGTGCAGCCGGTGGTCGACTACCTGCGCGCCACCGGCCGCGTGCTCATGGAGGTCCTCATCGGCCTCATCCTGGCGGTGATCTACGTGCTGGATCGCGAGCCCGTGGATCAGCTGCTGCGCGGTCTGTCCCAGGACACGGTCGCGGGCGCGGTGCGGCGCTACTTCGGATATCTCGGCGAGGCGATCCTCATCACGATCTCGCTCCAGGTGCTGGTGGCGCTGGTCAACACGCTGCTGACGCTGCCGGTGCTGGTGGTGCTGCGGCTGCCGCACGTCATCGCCTTTTCCGCGGTCATCTTCTTTTCCAGCCTGGTGCCCGTCGTCGGAAACCTCGTCTCGGGAGCGGTGCTGATCGTGGCCAGCTACCTGTATCAGGGGCTGTGGGCGGTGAGCTTCTTCCTGGTCACGACGTTCATCCTGCACAAGATCGAGGCGTACTACTTAAACCCGCGCCTGGCTGCGCGACACGTGAATCTGCCGTCGCTGATCCTCATCATCTCGCTGATCCTGCACGAGCATGTGTTCGGGCTGGTCGGCCTGTTCATGTCGTTTCCCGTGCTGTACATCGGGCTGAACGTGCTGCGCGATCTGCGCGGCGAGATTCCGCTTGAAGCCGCGCCGCCCGTCGCTGTGGTCGCTGTTGCCCCAGCGCCGGCCGCTGCTGCTGGTCCGCCTGCCGAACCGCCAGTCACGCCTCCGCCCGCCGTTTAGCCACCATGTGATCAATCTGGATCACCCCACTTTGGAGCAGCGCCATCTCGGCTGCCCCAAGGTGGATCAGTTGCGATCGGTCGGACCAAAAAAATCGCAGGCTCTCGACGGAGAATGGTTTCGGGCCCCGCCGCCTTCCGGCTGGCACAGCGGCTGCTATGTCTCGCTGACGTAACTTCAACAACAGCAGACTCAGCGAGGCTACACCATGACCTTCTCCATCAACTTCTGGGGCGTTCGCGGCTCGATTCCCACGCCCGGCCCGGAGACCGTCGAGTTCGGCGGCAACACCTCCTGCGTCGAGGTCGTCTGCGGCGACCGCCACATTGTGCTCGACACCGGCACTGGCATGCGCGCACTCGGCCAGCGCTTCCTGCGCGACCGCAAGCGCGCCAACCTGGACGTGTTCTACACCCACCTGCACTGGGACCACCTTCAGGGCCTGCCGTTCTTCGTGCCCCTTTACATCCCCGGCACCGAGCTCGCGTTTCACGGGCCCAAGGGGCTTGAGACCGCCCTGGCGACGCAGATGGGCGAGCCCGGCTTTCCGGTGCGGCTGGGCGATGTCTCGTCGCGGCTGACGTTCGAGGAGCTCAGCGAGGGCGCCACCGTGCGGCTGGCCGACGATCTGGTCGTCTCGTCCGCGCGCCTCAACCACCCCGGCGGCGTGTTCGGCTATCGCGTCGAGTACCGCGGCCACGCCGTGGTCTATGCCACCGACACCGAGCACTTCAGCTGCCCGGATCCCAAGCTGGTGCGGCTGGCCGAGGGGGCGGATCTGCTCATCTACGACGCTCAGTACGACGACGACGAGTACGCCGGCAAGAGCGGCGCCCCGCGCACCGGCTGGGGCCACTCGACCTTCAGCGAGGGCATCCGCGTCGCCAACAGCGCCGGCGTCCGCCGCCTCGCGCTCTACCACCACGACCCCGGCCACAGCGACGATAAGGTGCGCGCCATCGAGGCCGCCGCGCAGCGCCTGCGCCCCGGCACCTTCGCCTGCCGCGAGGGCCAGAGCATCGCAATTCCGCTGTCTGCTCCTGTATCCATTCCTGTGGCCGCAGCCGGCGCTGGCCCCACTGCCAAGGTCGCCGCATGACCGGCCCGAGCCTGATGGAGAATGTGTTACCCTCGGAAGAGATGGTCCGAGGCTTCCGCTCCAACGGTGACAATGCAGACCGCCGCTCGGTGCTGCTCGCGCTCCTCGATCTGATTCGCACCGAGGTGGATCTCTACACGCTGCTGCGGCGGATCGTCGACCTCGTCGCCCAGGCCATGCAGGCCGACCGCGCCACCCTGTTTCTGCTCGACCGCCTGACCGGCGAGCTGGTGTCGCGCGCGGCCCACCTGCCCGAGCTGCCCGAGATCCGCCTGTCGATGGGGCAGGGCATTGCCGGCTATGTGGCCCAGACGCGGCGCCCGGTCAGCATCCCGCACGCCGATGGCCATCCCCGCTTTGCCGCCGACATCGATCGCCAGACCGGCTACAAGACCGTGACCGTGCTGGCCGCGCCGATGCTGGTGCGCCGCGAAGGCCAGGCGCCCGAGCCCGAGCCCGAGCTGGTCGGCGTGCTCCAGGTGCTCAACCGCAAGAGCGGCCTGTTCAACGAGACCGACAGCGACATGCTGTGCGAGCTGGCCAACGAGGTCGCCACGGCCCTGGCCCAGACCGCCCTGCGCGAGCGCATCACCGCACAGGCTCCCGAGCGCTACCACCGCATCATCGGCAGCTCGCCGCTCATGCGGCGCGTCTACGACATCATCGGCCGCGCCGCCGCCACCTCGGCCACCGTGCTGGTGCGCGGCGAGTCGGGCACCGGCAAGGAGCTGGCCGCCCGCGCCATCCACTACAACTCGCAGCGCGCCCGCGGCCCGTTTGTGAAGATCGACTGCACGGCCATCCCCGAGGGGCTGATGGAGTCGGAGCTGTTCGGGCACGAGCGCGGCGCGTTTACCGGCGCCGAGCAGCGCGTGCTTGGCAAGGCCGAGCTGGCCACCGGCGGCACCCTGTTTCTCGACGAGATCGGCGATCTGAAGCTGAGCCTTCAGGGCAAGCTCCTGCGCCTCCTTCAGGATCGCGAGTTCGAGCGCGTCGGCGGCCGCAAGACCATCTCCGTCGATGTGCGCATCGTCGCGGCCACCAACCGCGATCTGGCCGCGATGGCCGCCGCCGGCACCTTCCGCACGGATCTCTACTACCGGCTCAAGGTCGTGGAGCTCAGCCTGCCGACGCTGCGCAACCGCGGTCCCGAGGACATCGAGCGCCTGGCGCACCACTTCGTCGAGCAGTTCGCGCGCCGCCACAAAAAGCCCGTGCGCGGCCTCAGCCCCGACGCCATGGTGCGTCTGCGCGGCCACACCTGGCCGGGAAACATCCGCGAGCTTGAGCACTGCATCGAGAGCGCGGTGGCCCTGTGCGCCGGCGAGGTGATCTCGGCGGCCGACCTGCCGCTGCCCCAGACCGTGCCCAGCGCGTCGTCGCTGCCCGAGCCGCCGCGGCCCACCGCTCCCCAGGTCGCAGGCGAGCGCTCGGGCCAGGTCCCGGTCGAGCGCTCGGGCCAGATCCCGGTGGAGATCTCGGGCGACGCCCTGGTGCTGCCCGACGGTCTGACGCTGGAAGAGGTCGAGCAGCGCTACGTGCAGCGCACCATCGAGCGCTGCGGCGGCAACCGCTCGGAAGCCGCCCGCCTGCTCGGCATCGGTCGCAACACCCTCCTAAGAAAGCTGAAAGAGGTGCTATAAGACGCACCCATGCGTCACGACTACACCCTCGCCGAGATCCGCCGTATCCACGATCTGCCGCTGACCGAGCTCGTCTTCCGGGCCCAGACCGTGCACCGCGAGCACCATCCCCCCGACTCCGTCCAGCTGTGCACCTTGCTCAGCGTCAAGACCGGCGGCTGCCCCGAAGACTGTTCGTACTGCCCGCAGTCGTCGGTGCACGACGCCATGGACGCCGAGCGCTTCCTGTCGGTCGAGGAGGTCGTGGGCACTGCCCGCCGCGCCCGCGAGGCCGGCGCCACCCGCTTCTGCATGGGCGCCGCCTGGCGCGAGGTCAAGGATGGCCCGGCCTTCGATCGCGTGCTCGCCATGGTGCGCGGCGTGCGCGATCTCGGCCTCGAAGCCTGCGCCACGCTGGGCATGCTCGACGACGATCAGGCCCGTCGGCTCGCCGATGCTGGACTCAGCGCCTACAACCACAACCTGGATACCTCGCGCGCTTTTTACGGCAACATCATCCAGAGTCGCACCTACGACGACCGCCTGGCGACTTTGAAGCGCGTGCGCAAGGCCGGCATCAGCGTCTGCTGCGGCGGCATCATCGGCATGGGCGAGTCGATCGACGACCGCTGCGCCCTGCTCCAGACCCTGGCCTGCCTGGATCCGCAGCCCGAGAGCGTGCCGGTCAACGCCCTGGTGCCTGCCGAAGGGACGCCGCTGGCCAGCCGGCCGCCGGTGGATCCGCTGGAGCTGGTGCGCGTGATCGCCACGGCGCGCATCCTGATGCCGCAGAGCCGCGTGCGCCTGTCCGCGGGTCGCACGCAGCTGTCGCGCGAGGCGCAGATGCTGTGCTTTCTGGCCGGCGCCAACTCGATCTTCTACGGCGACAAGCTGCTGACCACGCCGAACCCTTCGGCCGACGAAGATGCCGAGCTCCTGCGCGCCGCCGGCCTGCGTCCGCTGGGCCCCAGCGCCGAGCTCTCCGCCAGCAGCTAGCCAACCCGCCCCCGCATGGGCATCTTGCGCAGCGCAAGATGCCCAACCGGTCGCCGCATGCGCATCTTGCGCAGCGCAAGAACCCCAAACGGCCGCCGCATGCGCATCTTGCGCAGCGCAAGAAGCGCGTACGGTCGCCGCATATGCATCTTGCGCAGCGCAAGAAGCGCGTACGGTCGCCGCATGCGCATCTTGCGCAGCGCAAGAAGCCCCAACGGCCGCCGCCTGCGCAATCGCTGGGGCGGGGGGGCTAGGGGGGGGGGCCGGTGCCGTCGCCGCCGGGGCGGCGGATGCGGCGCGCTTTGGGGATCAGCAGCCCCTCGCGGCGGATCAGGCGATTCATCTGGTCGCGGCTGATGTTCAGCACCGCCGCTGCGCGCGTCACGTCGCCGCCCTCTTCGACCAGGACCTCGGCCGCGCGCTCGCGACTGGGCAGCGGTCGCGGCGGGCTCTTCACGGACGAGCGCGAGGGCGGCTCGATCGATATGCGCGAAGGCGGCTCGCGCGTGGCCCGCGAAGGCGACGGCAGCTCACCCGGTCGCAGCGGCGGATCCTTTTCCGACACCGGGGTGCGCGATGCCAGCGTCTGCCCGAAGCGACTTCCCGGCGGACAGATGACCGTGTAGGGACTCTCGGCCATCGCCTGTCCTAGCAGGAATGCGACCTCGGACACGTGCGTCGTGTAGGTGTGGTGAAGCAGCAGCTCGATGAGCTGCGGATGAATCTGCGGCCGACCATTGACCACAAAGCGCCGGATGTCCACGTCGTCGGCCATCGCCTGCCGCAGCAGGATGTGATTGACCAGCAGCGGGATGTCCTCCTTGCGCTCGTTCAAGCCCGGCACATGCACCTCGCGCTGGAAGCGGCGCTTGAGCTCGTAGCGCATGCCCTCGGGATGATTCGTCGCGCCGATCAGGCGGAAGTCCGAGTGCTGCGGCCGACCTTCATCCCCGAGGCGAAAGTACTCGCCGTCGCGCTCCGTCACCCGCAGGAACATCGGCTGGACCTCCTCGGGCATGTCGCCGATCTCGTCCAGAAACAGCGTCGAGCGATGCGCGGCACCGATGAGGCCCACGCGCTCCTCCATGCCGGGGTTGGGAAAGTTGCGGCGGTTGCCAAACAGCACGGCCGAGGCGAGGCTCGGCGCGATGGTCGCGATGTTGTCCGCGATCATCTTGTGCTCTGCGCGCGATGACATCCGGTGCACGGCCTGCGCCGCCAGCTCCTTGCCGGTGCCGCTCTCGCCGGTGATGAGCACGTGCAGGTTGGTGCGCGCGCTGGCGGCGATGCGCTCGCGCAGCAGCCACATGGGCGGACTCTCACCCACAATGCCATCGAGATCCGCCTGCCCGAAGATGTGCGCCCGCTCCTTGGGATAGACGCGCAGCGGCGGCATCGCGAACGTGCGGCGCGTGCAGTAGAGCACCAGCTGATTGCGCAGGTGCAGTGTATCCCCCGGCCTTACCAGCGCTTCGTGCCGCGGCTGGCCGTTGACCAGCAGCGAGCAGCGGCCGACATTTCTGACCAGCAGGAACTCGCCGCGCGGGCGCAGCTCCAGCTGCCGGCGCGAGATCGCTTCGCCCTGAATCGTGGTGGCGCCATCTTCATAAGGGCCGCTGCGATCGTTGGCTCCCGGCGGCCGCTGGCGAAAAAAAAGCACCGTGCGCTCGTCCTCTTCACCTTGGGTCGAGCGCGAATCGGCAGAGCCGGGCGCGCGCCCGAGCAGCCAGACGCAGCGATCCGGGCCCAGTAGTGCGGTCTCGCCGATGCGCTCCGGCTCGCGCGCCGACCACGCGATCACCAGTGCCATGACCTCCTGATGCTGCTGTCCAGACGGCTGCGACCAGTCTTCAGGAAGCGTGACAGTGGATGGCGCCGACTGTCCCGATGGTTCGGTTGAACTTCCTGTTGAACTTGGTGGTTCTGAAGCTTTGGTGCTCATCGACTCTGTGTGCCGAGCTCCGTGTACGCGCCAGTGGGATGAAGACGCATAGTGCTGCGCGCCCGCTTCGCGCGACCCGCGTCAATACTTCGATCGTAGCGTAAGCACCGCCGGTCATGCGAGCGAATGGACGGTGCGATCGGCGACTTCTCGGCTCAAAGAGGCTGGGGTTTGTGTGCTCTGAACCGTGGGCTGAAGGTATGATCTACAGCTTGGCCGATTAGGAGTGTCCATATGCAGGTTTGGCTGTACATCCGGGATGCCAACTCCGGCGAGCGCACCATAAAAGTTCCGCCCACCGGCGCAACCATCGGTCGCTCGATCGACAACGTGGTCCGCTCTGAGGATGCCCGGGTCAGTCGACATCACGCTGCGATCACGCAGGAGAACGGGAGCTGGTACGTCACGGATCAGGGCAGCGCCGGCGGCACGTTCGTCAACGACCAGCACATCACGCGCGTGCTTTTGAATCATGGCGATGTGGTGCAGTGCGGGGGACTGGTGATGCGCTTTGTGATCGCTGCTGCAACAGCGCAGGCCACCGAGCCGGCGCGACCGGAGGCGGGCGTGCAGCAGCCGGCCCAGAGCGGTGCGTCCGAGGCGCTGTTTCGCAGTCAGTCGCCGGGCTACCTCTGGAAGGATGGCTGCGAGCCGGGCCCGGAAAATATCGAGCGATTGCTGGTCTGCATTCCGATCTTTGAAGACCCTTCGCGCACGTTTTATGACGTGGATCCGCAAGGGCAGGGCTTGCGCTTTGGTCCCGAGGTGTACCGGCTGACGCAGGTCGCCATCGAGCAGGGGCTGGTGTGCGAGTCCAACGCCGTCGATTGGCTGAGCACCAAAGCCGCGATCTATCGCAACCCGGCTGCGATCGACACGGCGGATCTGTACACCTGTCAGCGCTTGCTCACCGCGTTTGTGGACGACGATCCGCAGCTTGCGATCAAGCTGTCCGAAGCGCTGGATGGCGGGCTGCTGCTGCGGGTGCTCTGGCGCCTGCGCGCGATTCGGGATGAGATGCTGCTGGGCAACCGGCGCACTCGCGAAGAGGGGCGCATTCAGCTGCTGCTCGGCGACCTGACCAACATGGGCGTGGATGCCATCGTCGCTTCGTCCGACGAGCATCTGGGCGGCGGCGGCCGGCTGGAGCGCTACCTGCGCGAGCGCGGCGGACCCGACTTCGTGGCCGCCTGCCAGCGCATGGGCAGCTGTCCGGTGGGCGAAGCGCGCGCCATCAACGGCTATCGCCTGCCGGCCGGCGTGGTGCTGTTTACCGTCGGGCCGCAGTGGCGCGGGGGAGCGCACGGGGAGGATGCTGCGCTGGTTCGCTGCTACGACAGCTGCCTGGAGCTGGCCGCCAACACCGACCTTCACACCGTTGCATTTCCCGCCATCAGCACCGGCTTCGAGGGGTTTCCTCCGGAGCGCGCTGCGCGTCTGGCCGTGGCGTCGGTGCGGCGCTACTTCGCGCGCAATCCCGGGAGCAGCGTGTGGAAGGTCTACTTCGTCTGCTATGACGATGCGATGTTCGGTCACTATGAAGCTGCGCTGCGCCTCCCACCCGAGCCGCTGCCCGCTGGCGTGCCCGCGCTGGCTGTGAGCCCGGAGACTGCATCTGTGGACGCCAGGCCAGCGGCGGATCCGCAGCGCGATGCGGCAGCTGTGGAGCCGGTGGCCCATGCCAGGCCGCCTGCTCCCGCGATCACGCTGCCCAATCCCGAGGCGCGGCCGGTCGGGACCTTCCTTACGCACGAGCTGCTGATCAACTGCCTGTTTTCGCAGGTGACGCTGGAGGCGTTTCGCTTCAGCCGCGCCCTGCTCAATGAGCCGACGTCGCAGCTCTCGGATCTGGAGCAGCTGGTCGACGAGTGGCTGGGCGCGCACGACTCGGGGCCGGCTGCGGAGCTGGCGCAGCTGCGGCGCTGGTCCGAGGGAAACGTGCCGGGGCCGAAGCTGCTGGAGGACTTGTGCGACCGCATGGCGGTGCTCGCGCACGGGGCGCTCGGCTGGCAGCAGCCGTCGTGCCTTTATGGGTTCCGCGTGTTCTTGCGGGCGCTGCGCGACGCGTACGTGGTTCAGGCCAAGCTGTTTGGGCTGGACGCCAAGCTGGCGAAGGGCAAGCCCACTTCGGCCACGCCGCACAAGCCGCGTCCGCGCGAGCTGCCGGATGCGTGGGCCTTTGTGTATCTGGGATCCATTGTCTCGCATCGCAGCGCGCGCGTGATGGAGTCTGAGCTCATGTCCTTTGCGGCAAGCGCTGAGGTGCGACCGCTGAGCGCCGGCGATCCGGCGCTGCACCTGCGCATCGCGCGCAACCTCTCGATCGGCACGAGCACGCTTGCGGGCAGCGGCGAGGACTTCTTTCTCATCACCGGCTACCTCGCTTCGCTGGATCGCTACTACCAGCTGCGCGTTCACACCGGCACGACCGAGATGGTGCCGCGCGAGCGCTGGAGCGCAGGCAGCCTGCCGCTCGACTACGTGCTGATCGACGACAGCCACGCCAACCAGGATGTCGCCCGGTTCGATCTCTCGCCCGCAGATCCCGAGGGCTCTGCCCCATAGACCCAGGTCCCCTGTCCCTCGGGGAGAGGTGCCCAAGTCCCCTCTCCCCCTGAGGCCCTGAGGCCCTGAGGCCCTGAGGCCCTGAGGGGGAAGGAATGCGTTTGAGAGATGCCAGACTGCGCCATTGAGATTGGCTGAGGGGAATCCCTAAGCCTTCAGGTTCAGCTAGTAAAGGTGCGGTGCGGGTCTATAGTTCAAGTTTAGAAATGAGCCGGTGCTGGATCAGGCGACGCCGCTCCACGAGTACGACCCCGGAACCTGGGGGCCTGTAGAGGCCGAGCGCTTGACCGCAGGTATCGGCGGGTGGTCCAATCCGCAAGCGACCCCATAAAAGATGGGACCACAGTCACACGTCTAAAGAAAGATCTGTGAACACGAGAGGAGCTTGCGATGCAGCTGGGAATGATTGGACTCGGGCGCATGGGCGCCAACATGGTGCGGCGCCTGATGCGCGGTGGGCACGAGTGCGTGGTCTGCGATCTGTCGCCGGCCGCGGTGCAGGAGCTGGTGCAGGCGGGCGCCATCGGCTCGACCTCGCTCGAAGATTTTGTCGCCAAGCTCGCCAAGCCGCGCGTCCTCTGGCTGATGGTGCCGGCGGCGGCGGTGGCCGGCATGCTGCGCAAGCTCCAGCCGCTGCTGGAGCGCGGCGACATCGTGATCGATGGCGGAAACTCGCACTATCACGACGACATCGCCCGGTCGCGACAGCTGGGCGAGCTGGGCATTCACTATGTCGATGTGGGCACCAGCGGCGGCGTGTGGGGCCTTGAGCGCGGCTACTGTCTGATGGTGGGCGGCGATAAGGACTCGGTCAACCATATTGACCCAATCCTGGCCACCCTGGCGCCGGGCTCCAATGGGCTGGCGCCGACGCCAGGACGGACGGCGCAGGCGGGCAGCACGGCAG
>Ga0075163_10002604_pt1 | contig 24231 bp, 26 predicted proteins | sample JI1023141ADNA_FD_71478 | JGI IMG/M metagenome (GOLD analysis project Ga0075163, IMG submission 71478) | Wastewater effluent complex algal communities from Wisconsin, to seasonally profile nutrient transformation and Carbon sequestration -... | ecosystem: Engineered > WWTP > Effluent > Algae... | reverse complement strand
CACTCCAAGTCGGTCATTCCGCTGGAAGACCTGAAGACGATCAACAAGCAAATGAACGAGGGCGAACGCTCGTCGCTCAATGCCAAGAAGGAGATGATCGAGGCCAACCTGCGCCTGGTGATCTCGATCGCCAAGAAGTACACCAACCGCGGCATGCAGTTCCTCGACCTGATCCAGGAAGGCAACGTCGGCCTGATGAAGGCGGTGGAGAAGTTCGAATACCGCCGCGGCTTCAAGTTCTCGACCTACGCCACGTGGTGGATCCGCCAGGCCATCACGCGCGCCATCGCCGACCAGGCGCGCACGATCCGCGTGCCGGTGCACATGATCGAGTCGATCAACAAGATCAATCGCGTCAGCCGCGCCCACCTGCAGGAATTCGGCTTCGAGCCGGACGCCGCCACCATCGGCCAGAAGCTCGGCCTCTCGGAAGAGAAGGTGCGGCAGATCATGAAGATCGCCAAGGAGCCTGTGTCGCTGGAGGTGCCGGTCGGCGACGAGGGCGACACCACTCTGGGCGACTTCATCGAGGACAAGCACAACATCGCGCCGATGGAAGCCGCGATGCAGGCGGGCCTGCGCGCGGTGGTGGGCGAGTTGCTCGATGGCCTGTCGGCCCGCGAGGCCAAGGTGCTGCGCATGCGCTTCGGCATCGACATGAGCAGCGACCACACGCTCGAAGAAGTGGGCAAGCAGTTCGACGTCACGCGCGAACGCATCCGCCAGATCGAGGCCAAGGCGATGCGCAAGCTCAAGCACCCGAGCCGCGCGGACAAGATCCGCATGTACGCCGAGAGCCTCTGACCGGAGGCGGCTTTCAGAGCGCGGGATGCAGCTCCGTGGCTGCAGGCCCGGCCTGAGGCACGCCCACGACGCCGGCCTCGCGCAGCGCGGCGATGTCGGTCGGCGAGTAGCCCAGTTCCCCAAGCAGTTGCGCACTGTCGCCGCCGATCGACGGCGGTGGCCGCCGCAGGGGAAGGCGCTGACCGTCCAGCGTGAGCGGGAGTAGCGCGGCGTGGGTGTCGAGCGGGCGCTCCGCCCCGCTGGCATCCGCCGGAACGGTCATTGGCGCCAACCCGCCCGTGGCCCTGAGGTGCGGGTCGTCGAACAGGTCCTGCGGACGGGTGATCGGCGCATAGGGCAGGCCCAGCTTCTCGAAGCGGACTGCCAGTTCGCTGGCGGACAGGCCCGCGAAGCGCTCGCGCAACAGCGGCAGCATCCAGTCGCGGGCGCGCACCCGGTCGTTGTTGCTGCCCAGGCGCGGATCGCCCAGCAGGTCGGCAAAGTCGAACTCGCTGCAGAGCAAGGTCCACTGCGTGTCGCTGACTGCTGCCAGAAAGATCTGTTCGCCACCGGCCACGGTGAACACGTCATAGACGGCCCAGGCCGAGATCCGGCTGGGCATCGGCGCCGGCGCCTGGCCGGTGATGGCGAACTGCATCATGTGCTGGGCCACCAGCAGCACGTTGTTCTCGAACAGCGCGCTCTGCACCACCTGGCCGCGGCCGGTCTGCTCGCGCTGCCGCAGCGCCGCCATCACGCCGATGGCGCCGAACATGCCACCCATGATGTCGTTGACACTGGTGCCGGCGCGCAGCGGCCGGCCTTCGGGCCCGGTCATATAGGCCAGGCCGCCCATCATCTGCACCACCTCGTCGAGGGCCGTGCGGTGTTCGTAGGGGCCTGGCAGGAAGCCCTTGTGAGACACGTAGATCAGCCGCGGGTTCAGGCGCGCCAGGGCCGGCGCGCCCAGGCCCAGGCCGTCCATCGTGCCACTCTTGAAGTTCTCGCTGAAGACATCGGCATCGGCCACCAGACGCAGCACGATCTCGCGGCCGCGCGGCTCCTTCACGTCGAGAGCCAGACTCTTCTTGTTGCGGTTGAACATCGAGAAGAAGCCCGCCCCGGAGCCCAGCAGGCGGCGTGTGCTGTCACCGGCGATCGGCTCGACCTTGATCACTTCGGCGCCGAGGTCGGCGAGGATCATCCCGCAGGTCGGCCCCATCACCATGTGGGTGAACTCGATCACGCGCAGGCCGGCCAGCGGCAGGCTGGTGGCACTGCTCATGGCACGTCCGGCGCGGTTGGCCCGTCGAACCGCTCGACGAGCGCCACCCTCCCGTCGGCGTAGGCGAAGCCTCGCGTCAGCCCGGCTTGCGGCGTCATGCCGTACAGCGTCTCGCCCGGCAGTCCGGCCAGCAGCGGCAGGCGCGCTGCCACCAGCGCATGCAGGTCGATGCCGGTGGGAACTCCCATTGCCTCGAACATGAAGACCAGGTCCTCGGTGACGACGTTGCCCGAGGCCCCCGGCGCATGCGGGCAGCCGCCGAGCCCTCCCAAAGACGCATCGAAGGTACGCACGCCGACGTCGAAAGCCGCCAGGCAGTTGGCCAGGCCCAGGCCGCGGGTGTTGTGCATGTGGGCCGCGCCGGCCCGCTCGCCGATGGCTGCGAACAGGCGCGTGAACAGGCGGCGGACCTGCGCAGGATGGGCCATGCCCGTGGTGTCCGACAAGCCCGATTCGTCGGCACCTGCGGCGATCACCGACTCCGCCAGCCGGATGACGTCGTCCTCGGCGACGGCCCCTTGCAAGGTGCAACCGAAGGCGGTCGCGATGCCGGTCTCGACCCTGACCTGCGGCGCCAGATGGTTGCGCAGTGCGACGATCTCCCGCACCTCATCGAGCATCTGCTCGCTTGTCTTGCGCACATTGGCCATCGAGTGGGCAGCACTAGCGGAAACGGGGATCGTCAGCTTGTGGACCCCGGCATTCAATGCCGCCTCTGCGCCGCGGCGGTTCGGCACCAGGGCCATCACCGTCAGGCCGGCGTGGCCGAGGGCATGCCGCACGACGGCAGCGGTGTCAGCCATCTGAGGCAGCAGGCGCGGCGGCACGAAGGAACCGACCTCGATCTCCCTCAGACCGGCCGCAACCAGCGCGTCGATCCAAGCGCACTTGGCCGCCGTGGGCATCGTGCGAGGCACGCTCTGCAGGCCGTCGCGCGGGCCTACCTCGCTGACCAGGACCTGCGGAGTGCCCTGCGGAATGTCCATCGACGACAAAGGTGGTGTTCCGTAAGATAGAATAACGTTCGAACTGGCGAAATCCTAGCCGGTCCGCTCCCGGGCTGTCAAACCAGACTTCCGAATCGTGCCTCGCAAGCCCACCCAGCCTTCGCTGGCCGACCAGGACGCCGCGCCGGGCGGCGCCGCTGCCGTCGACCGCGCCCTGAGCCTGCTGGCGGCGTTTCGCGATGGCGACAGTGCGCTCACGCTGGCCGAGCTGGCACATCGCACCGGCCTCTACAAGAGCACGGCGCTGCGTCTGCTGGCCTCGCTCGAACATGCGCGGCTGCTTCAGCGCACCAGCGAGGGCCGCTACGCGCTGGGGGTCGAGGTAGCGCGGCTGAACGGGGTCTTTGCGGCGTCGTTCTCGCTCGAGGCACAGGCTTTGCCGGTGATGCGCGAGCTCGTGACCGCCACCCGCGAGAGCGTTGCGCTGCACGTGCGTCAGGGGGACCAGCGCCTGTGCCTGTTCAGGGTCGATTCGCCTCAGTTGCTGCGCGACCATGTCCGCGCCGGAGACCTGCTGCCGCTGGACCGTGGCGCCGGCGGCCGCGTGCTGACGGCCTTCGGTGGGGCCCGCGGAAAGGTCCACGAGCAGATCCGGCGCGATGGCGTCGTCACGCTGCACGGCGACAGGGTGCCCGACCTCACCGGTGTCTCCGCGCCGGTCTGGGGCGCTGGTGGTGAACTCGTCGGCGCTCTGACCCTGACCGCACCGGCCCAGCGCCACCAGCCCGGTTTCGCCGCGGCCGTGAAAGCTGCCGCCGAACGCCTTTCGGCCCGCCTCGGGGCGTCTGCCCGCACCGCGGGGCGCTGATCCCTGGCACCCAGGCGCCGCGCGACAGTACACAATCCGGCCGACCCGGCCACCGACAACGGCGGGCCGACACCCATCCAAGGAGACCCCATGGCGGCGTACATCTATGGCAACATCGAGATCACGGACCCGGCGCTCTATGAACAGTACCGCGCCGAAGTCCCCGCCGTCATCGCGGCCCATGGCGGGCGTTACCTGGTGCGCGGCGGCGCGACGGAGGTGCTCGAAGGCCAGGCAGCGCCCCAGCGCCAGGTGATCCTCGAGTTTCCCGACATGGCCCGGCTGAAGGGCTTCTACTTCTCTCCGGAGTACCAGCGCCTGGTGGCGATCCGCCAACGCGCATCGCGCGGACACCTGCTGGCGATCGAGGGGATGCCGCCGGCCTGATGGTCGACGCGCGGGCAAAACTCAAAGCTGTCGGGGCAAGCTCGCGATGAACAGGCCGGACGGCTATGCGTGTTTCGACACGGCCCTGGGCACCTGCGGCATCGCCTGGGGGCCCGAGGGCGTCGTCGGCGTGCAATTGCCCGAATTCGACGCCGCGGCCACCCGGGCGCGGATGAAGCGACGCTTTCCGTGCCTTGCGGAAGCCCCGCCAACGGCGGAGGCGCTTCAGGCCATCGCCGGGGTCCAGGGCCTGTTGCGGGGTGAACGGGTCGACCTGCGAACGATCAGGCTCGACATGTCAGGCGTGCCCGAGTTCCACCAGCGTGCCTATGCGCTGGCGCGCGACCTCGCCGTGGGCGAGACGATCACCTACGGCGAGATGGCTCACCGCCTCGGCCAATCGGGCGCGGCCCGCGCCGTCGGACAGGCGATGGGCAGCAACCCCTTCGCGCCAATCGTGCCGTGCCACCGCGTGCTGGCCGCCGGTGGCCACAGTGGCGGGTTCTCGGCACCCGGCGGCGCGCAGACCAAGCTGCGCATGCTGGCCATTGAAGGCGCAGCACCGAACGGGCAGCCCTCCTTGTTCTGAACGCTGTCGGACTGCCAGGTTCCGGGTTCGATCTGGCCACCGCCATAAGCTGCGGATAAGATGTATCTTTGATGGAGTTCCGATACATTGAGGTCTGACTGGAGCCACGACGATGAGTTCACCCGCCTCTGATTCACAGGTCCCTGCAGGGCCAGCCGGCCCTGGCGAGCCCACAGCCATGTCCAGCCCTCCGGTGTCGCGAGAGGAACTGATGGCGGCACTCAACGAACTGCTGGAGGCTGAACGCGCCGGCGCGCGGGTGGCGATGGACACGGGGCGCGAGATCACGGCCGCCGAACTGGCCGCACTGGTCGGTGACATCCACAAGGACGAAGTGCATTGGTGCGGCATGCTGATGCGCAACATCAAGGCCCTCGAGGGCGAGGCGTCCAGCGTGACCGGCGCGTTCTGGGGCAAGGCGATGGCGATCCCCGACGTCGAGCAGCGACTGCTGTTCCTGAACCGAGGGCAGGCCTGGGTCGTGCGCAAGCTGCAGGCGCTGATCCCACGCCTGCAGGAGGCGTCGTTGAAGGCCGATCTGACGGAGATGCTGGACGCGCATGTCAGGAACATCGAACGCGTCGAGGCCAGAGCCCGGGCGGGCGCAGCCTAGTCTTGAAGGCGGCCCAAGCCCGCGTGCCGGTCATCGAGGTTGGTAGGCCGTGTTGGACTTGAACCAACGACCAAAGGATTATGAGTCCTCTGCTCTGACCAACTGAGCTAACGGCCCCCCGAAGGTGCGCCTCATTGTAGGAGTGGGTTCCGGGTCCGCCGGACAATGCGCGCTCTCTGCCTCACCGCTTTCGGGAGAACCCATGCGCGCGCTGCCTCTCTTGCTGATCCTCGCCAGCTTTCTGACATCTGCCGCGGCCGAACCGATCGGTGAGGTCGACACCGTCTTCAAGCTGATCGGGCCCGACCACAAGATCGTCGTCGACGCCTATGACGACCCGCAGGTGCAGGGCGTGACCTGCTACGTGTCGCGGGCCAAGACGGGTGGCATCAAGGGCGGCCTGGGCCTGGCCGAGGACAAGTCCGACGCCTCGATTGCCTGTCGGCAGGTCGGGCCGATCGCCTTCCCCAAGCCGCTGCCGAAGCAGGCCGAGGTGTTCAACGAACGCATCAGCCTGGTCTTCAAGAAGCTGCGCATCGTGCGCATGGTCGATGCCAAGCGCAATGCGTTGGTCTACCTGACCTACTCCGACCGCCTGATCGAAGGCTCGCCGCAGAATGCGGTGACCGCGGTGGCCGTCGACCGCGCCACGCCGATTCCGCTGCGCTGACGGCGCGGGTTGTCGCTACTTTTGCGAGAGTGCGTTGCCGACCAGCCGCGCCGTGATGTCGACAATCTGGATCATGCGGTCGTAAGCCATCCGAGTGGGACCGATGACGCCCAGCGTGCCGACGATGCGGCCGTTGATCTCGTAGGGCGCGGTCACCACCGACAACTCCTCGAACGGCACCACCTGGCTCTCGCCGCCGATGTAGATGCGCACACCCTCGGCGCGGCTGCTGACCTCCAGCAGCCGCATCAGTTCGGTCTTCTGCTCGAAGACATCGAACAGGCGGCGCAGGCTGCGCAGGTCGTTGCCGAAGTCCTGCACGCCGAGCAGGTTGCGCTCGCCGGAGACGACGACGTTGTCGGTGTTCTCGGCGAGCACGTCGGTGCCGGCCTGAACCGCCGCCTGCATCAGGGTGCCGATCTCGGTGCGAAGGGCCTCGATCTCGTGCTGCAGCCGCTCGCGCACCTCTTCGATCGTCAGCCCTGCATAGTGCATGTTGAGGTAGTTGGTGGCCTCGATCAGCTCGGCCTGGGTGTAGTCGCGCGCGGTGAAGATCACGCGGTTCTGCACGTCGCCGTCGGGGGCCACCAGGATCACCAGCACACGCTTGTCGCCCAGGCGCAGGAACTCGATGTGGTGGAACACGCTGGCCTTGCGTGGCGCCGTCACCACGCCGACGAAGCTCGACAGGCTGGACAGCAGGTGCGCCGCCTGGGCGATGACGCGCTGTGGCTGGTCGGGGTGCAACTGCTCGCGTGCAGCGAGCATGTCGGGCGCCGCGTGGTCCAGGTCCAGCGGGCGCGCGGTGAGCATCGTGTCGACGAACAAGCGATAGCCGCGCGCGGTGGGAATGCGGCCTGCGCTGGTGTGCGGACTGACGATCAGACCGAGCTCTTCAAGGTCGGCCATCACGTTGCGGATGGTGGCTGGCGAGAGATCGAGCCCGGAGGCGCGCGACAGCGTGCGCGAGCCGACTGGCTGGCCGTCGGCGATGTAGCGTTCGACCAGGGTCTTGAGAAGTGTCTTGGCGCGGTCGTCCAACATGGCGTTCATTGTAGGGACCACGCTTGCACGGTCATCGTCCACCCAGGGGGCCTATGGTGTAATGCGCCGCATGCCGGAGCGCTTCAGACACGCCGCGATCGTCGGGAAGTACCAGGCCCGAGGCATCCGCCCCGTGCTGGAGGAGATCGCCCACTTTCTGGTCGGAGAGGGACTCGAGGTCTCCTTCGAGCGCGATACCGCGACAGCCACCGGCGTCACCGACTTCGAATCGCTGGCGCCTGAAGAACTGGGCCGCCAGTGCGACCTGGCCGTGGTGGTCGGCGGCGACGGCACGATGCTCGGCATCGCGCGCGAACTGGCCCGGTTCAACCTGCCCCTGGTCGGCATCAACCAGGGGCGCCTGGGCTTCATCACCGACATTCCCCATGGGCACTACCGCGAAGCGCTGGCGCCGATGATCGCCGGCGACTACGAAGAAGAGCATCGATCGATGCTCGAAGGCGACGTCTGGCGAGACGGCATGAAGATCTTCGAAGGCCTGTCGCTGAACGACGTGGTCGTCAGCCGCGGCGGCACCTCGGGCATGGTCGAGCTGAAGGTCGACATCGGCGACGACTTCGTCGCCAACCTGCGCGCCGACGGCCTGATCATCGCCACGCCCACGGGCTCCACCGCGTATGCGCTGTCGGCCGGCGGGCCGATCCTGCACCCGGGCATCGGCGGCTGGGTGCTGGTGCCGATCGCGTCGCACACGCTGTCGAACCGCCCGATCGTGTTGCCGGACCAGGGCGAGGTCTGCATCGGCATCGTCGCCGCCCGCGACGCCTCGGCCAACTTCGACATGCAGAGCCTGGCGAGCCTGATGCACGGCGACCAGGTGCGGGTGCGGCGCTCTGCCCACAAGGTGCGCTTCCTGCATCCACGCGGCTGGAGCTACTACGCCACCTTGCGGCGCAAGCTTCGCTGGTACGAAGGCGTGGTCTGACGCGAGGCTTCCGATGCTGCGCCGCCTGATCCTGAAGGACGTCGTCATCGTCAGCCAGCTCGAGATCGACCTCGACGCTGGCTTCACCGTGCTGACGGGCGAGACAGGCGCCGGCAAGTCGATCCTGATCGATGCGCTGCAGCTGGCGCTGGGCAACCGGGCCGAGGCAGCGCTGGTTCGCGAAGGTGCAACGCGGGCCGAGGTCAGCGCCGAGTTCGACGTGCCTGCCTCGCTCCACCCCTGGCTGGACGCCGCCGGCTTTGCGGCGCCCGACAGCTCGCTGCTGCTGCGGCGCACGGTCGACGCCCAAGGCAAGAGCCGCGCATGGATCAACGGCAGCCCAGCCACCGTGGCGCAGCTGCGCGAGGCGGCCGACCATCTGGTCGACATCCACGGGCAGCACGCCTGGCAGGGGCTCACACGGCCGACCACCGTTCGCGCGCTGCTCGACACGCAGGCCGGCATCGACACGACGCCGCTCGCACAGCGCTGGGGCGCCTGGCGTGACAGGCTCGCGGCGCTGGCCGATGCCCGCGGGAGGCGCGACACGCTCGAACGCGAGCGTGAGCGCCTGGCCTGGCAGATCGGCGAGCTCGACACGCTGGCCCCTGCGGCCGACGAATGGGTCGAGCTGAATGCCGAACAGCAGCGGCTGGCGCACGGACAGGCGCTGCTCGATGGCGCGCGAACAGCGCTCGATGCGCTCGCCGAGGCCGAGCCCGGTGCCGACACTTTGCTCGGCCGAGCCATCGATGCGCTGGAGGACGTTACCCGCTTCGACGCGGAGCTGGCTTCGGTGCTGGAAGTGTTGCGCGCGGCCCAGGCGCAAACCCAGGACGCGGCGCACACGCTGCACGCCTACCTGGGTCGCCGCGAACCGAACCCCGAACGGCTGGCCGAGATCGACAATCGACTGGGCGCCTGGATCTCGTTGGCGCGTCGCTACCGGCGCGCGCCGGAGGACCTGCCCGCTGCGCTGTTGGGGTGGAAGCAGGAACTGAAGGCGCTGGACGCCGCGGCCGACCTCGATACGCTGGAATCTGCTGCTGCCGAGGCCGAGAGGGCCTGGCGGCAGGAGGCGCGCAAGGTCAGCGCCGCGCGTTCCAGGGCGGCGCCGAAGCTGGCGGCCGCAGTGACCCAGGCGATGCAGCAGCTGGGCATGGCCGGCGGCCGCTTCGAGGTCGCGCTGTTGGCGCAGGACGAGCCGCAGGCCTTCGGGCTGGAGAGCGTCGAACTGCGGGTCGCCGGGCACGCAGGCAGCACACCGCGCGCTCTGGCCAAGGTGGCGTCGGGCGGCGAACTGTCACGGCTGGCGCTGGCGATCGCGGTGACCACCAGCCGCGGCGGTGAGGGCGGCGGCTCGGCGCCGACACTGATCTTCGACGAGATCGACGCCGGCGTCGGCGGGACGGTGGCCGACAGCGTGGGCCGCCTGATGAAGGAACTCGGCCGCACGACGCAGGTGATGGCGGTGACCCACCTGGCCCAGGTCGCCGCCTGCGCCGACCAGCACTTCGTCGTGTCCAAGGCGCTGCAAGGCAAATCGACGCTGAGCGACGTGCAACCCGTGGCCGGCGAGGCCCGTGTCAGCGAGATCGCGCGCATGCTCGGCGGCGAACGCCTCGCCGGCACCAGCCGGGCCCACGCCCAGGCCATGCTGGGCGGTGCAGCGCTGCCGCCGAAGGAACCCACGTCATGAGCGAGTGGGCACCCCTGGACGGCGGCAACCGCGACGAGGTCGTGCTTGTCACGGGCATCTCGGGTTCGGGCAAGTCGGTGGCGCTGCATGCGTTGGAGGATGCCGGCTTCTTCTGCGTCGACAATCTGCCGCCGGAACTGCTGCGGCCATTCATCCGCCTCGAACACGCCCGCTTCACCAACCGCGTCGCGGTGGCGGTCGACGTTCGAACTGCCGGCTCGTTGCCACACCTGCTGCCGCTGATCGATGAACTGCGCAGCGAAGGGCTGCGTGTGCGGCCGCTGTTCCTCGACGCCAGTACTGACGCGCTGGTGCGGCGCTTTTCCGAGACGCGCCGGCCGCACCCGCTGTCGACGATGGCGTCCGGCGGCGACTCGGCCCGCGCCCTGATCGACGCCATCGAGCTGGAACGCGAGCTGCTGGCCGACCTGCGCGAGGTTTCCACCGTCATCGACACCAGCCAGCTGCGCCCCGCGGTGCTGCGCAACTGGATCCGCTCGCTGGTGGGCGCGCGCGAAGCGCACCTGACGCTGGTCTTCGAGTCGTTCGCGTTCAAGAACGGCGTGCCGCTCGATGCCGACTACGTGTTCGACGTCCGCGTGCTGCCGAACCCGTACTACATCCGCGAACTGCGCCCGTTGACCGGGCGCGATGCGCCTGTCGCGACCTACCTCGAGACGCAGCCGGAAGTGCGCGCGATGATCTCCCAGATCGATGGCTTCCTGCAGCACTGGCTGCCATCGTTCGAGGACGACCAGCGCAGCTACCTCACCGTGGCCATCGGCTGCACCGGCGGTCAGCATCGTTCGGTCTACTGCGTGGAGATGCTGGCGCGCCGCTTCGAAGGCCGACATGCCACGCTGCTGCGCCATCGGGAACTCGATGCCCGGGACTGACCACGCGCCGCCGGCCGACCCGCTGCCGCTGTTCCCGCTGCAGATGGTGCTGTTTCCGGGTGCGGTGCTCGGGCTGAAGGTCTTCGAGGCGCGCTACATCGACCTGGTGGGCCGCTGCCTGCGCAGCGGCGAGCCCTTCGGCGTGGTCTGCCTGCGCCAGGGCCGCGAGGCCGGCCGTGCGGCGGGGCCGGTGCGTCTCGAGGAAGTGGGCGTGCTGGCCCGCATCGCCGAGGTCGACAGCGAACAGCAGGGCATCCTGCGGGTGCGCTGCAGCGGCACGCAGCGCTTCCGTCGCACTGGCGAACCCCGACAGCTGGACGACGGGCTGTGGGTGTCGGCCACCGTCGCCGTGCCCGAGGACCCGTCCCGCCTGCCGGGCCCGGCGATGTTCCAGACCGTGCGTGCACTGTCGAAGGCGATCCAGTCACTGCGCGACCAGGGCTCGATGCCCTTCGCCGAGCCCTTCCGCCTGGACGACGCGGGATGGGTGGCGAACCGATGGTGCGAGTTGCTGCCGGTGTCGCTGGCCGCCAAGCAGAAGCTGATGGAACTGGAAGATCCTGTGATCCGCTTGTCGCTCGTCGACGGCTTCCTGCGCGACAAGCAGGTCGTTCGAGACTGATCTGCAGCGTTCAGCCGGCGAGCCACTTGCGCACGGGCGCAGGCAAACCGAGACGCATCGCTTCGGCGCGGGGCACCCACCGGCCCAGCGGCAGGAGCGCTTCGATCCGCGTCCGTCGGGCCGCCGACAATCGCACCGGAAGCGTCCAGTGCAGCGGCTCGAGTGTCCAGTCGAAGTGCGTCAGCGTGTGCTGGATGGCGGGCAGCACCTCACCGTGCCCAGGCCAGTCGGCCGACAAGGTCTGCAGCATGGCGAGGCTCTCGAACTCCGGAAAGCTCCAAAGCGAAGCCCACACCCCGTGGCCGGGACGTTGGCTGAGCCACAGAGAATCCTTCCAGACCAGCCACAGCAGTGCATGGCTGCGGCGGCCGCGCTGGAGGCGTCGCGACTTCACCGGGTAGCGCTCGGGCGCCTTCTGGGCCTGCGCGGCACAGCGGCCGCTCAAAGGGCAGTCGTCACACCGCGGTCGCCGGGCCAGGCACACCGTGGCACCGAGATCCATCAGGCCCTGCGTGTAGCGCTCGATCTCCTGGTCAGGTAGCAGATCTTCGGCCAACATCCACAGCGCCCTCTCTGCAGGCGCCTCGGCGAGGTCGCGATCGAAACCCAGCACCCGCGTCAACACCCGTTTTACGTTGCCATCGAGAATCGCCGCGCGTTCGCCGGCGGAGAAGACGGCGATCGCCGCAGCCGTCGAGCGGCCGATGCCGGGCAGCGTGACCAGCACCGACGCCGACCTCGGGAACAAGCCACCATGCTCGGTCGTGACCGCGATCGCGCAGCGATGCAGGTTGCGGGCTCGGCTGTAGTAACCCAGCCCGCTCCACATCGCCAACACGTCGTCGAGCGGCGCCGCGGCCAATGCGGCAACGTCAGGAAATCGCTGCAGAAAGCGCGAGTAGTAGTCGAGTACGGTGGTGACCTGCGTCTGCTGCAGCATCACCTCCGACAGCCAGATGCGGTAGGGGTCCCGTGTGCCCTGCCAGGGCAGGTGGTGCCGGCCATGCTCGGCCTGCCAGCGCACCACCTCTTCAGCCAACGAGTCGCTGCCCGAGTTCCCACCCGGGGCCGGCGAACTCCGCCCCATCAAACCGGGGCAGGCGTGGTGGCGGCAGCCGGGATCGCAGCGTTCGCCGGCATGGGCTCGACGACCTCGCCGTGCGCAAGCTGCAACAGGCGATCGGCGAGCCGGTCGAGCTGGCGCTGCTGATCTTCGAGACGGGCGTCCTGCGCCTCGACGTCGGCAATGCGCTGCTCCAGTTCGCCCGCCGCCGACTGGATGCGTTCAAGCGAATCGCGACGGTGCTTGAAAGCCCGCCGCCGCTCGGCAAGTTGCAGATCGACCTGGTTCGACGCGGCGCGGCTCCACAGTTCGAGCTCGCTGGCTGCGCCCTCGAACACGACCCGCAGCTTGGACAGCAGCATGCGCCTGAACTGCTCCATGAAGCCAGGCGACGCCATGCGCCACGACTGCAGCAGGCCGAGGTACTGGCTGTAGTTGTGATCGATGAGATCGAGCTCGCGACCGAACCGTTCGAGTTCGGGGTGGGACTGCAGCGAAAAGGCGAAACCGTACTCGGCGTTGAGTTGCAGGAAGCTGCCGTCGAGCATCTGGCGGATCTCTTCGGCCTGCTTCTGGGCCTGGTCCAGCGATGTGCGCAGGCGCGAACACAAGGTCGCAAAGGCCTGCTTGCCGCCAAGGTTGAACGGCCTCGCGCCCAGCGTCTGCTGCATCGCGGTGACCTCCGACCGCAGCACCGAACCCGACAGGCGGCCGAGCGCCTCGCGCAGCAGCTTCTGCTGTACGGCGCGCAACGCATGCAAGCGGGCCGTGCAACGTTCGAACTCGGCTGCTTCGGCGTCGATGCGTTGCAGCATCAGCTTGACCTTGGCGCCGCTCTTGCCGCGCAGACCTCGGAGTTCGAGCATCTGCTCGGTCTGGTGGCGCCGGCGATCGTCGATCCGGCGCGAGGCCACCGTTCGCAGGCGGTTCACGACCGAAACCACGCTGCCTTCGAGCAACTCGCGTTGGCGCGGCAGCAGGCCGGCGCTCAGCGCGTCTTCGAGTTCGCCGAGACGGCTGCGCTTCAGGTCGTCGGCGTTCCCGCTCATGCGCGCCGCCAAGCCGTCGCGGGCCGACAGCGCGAACACGCGGTCGAGCGGAACCTCGAGCGTCTGCGCCACCGTCTCGCGCTGCGTCTGGATCTGCTGCTGCACCATCTCCGGCGAAATCAGCGGGTCGTACAGCGCGTCGATCTTGTTCAGCACGACGTAGCGCTCGAGCATGCCGGACGACAGGTGGTCGCGCCAGATGGCCAGGTCGGACCGCGTGACACCGGTGTCGGCCGCCAGCACGAAGACCGTGGCATGCGCCGACGGCAGCAGGCCGAGGGTCAGCTCCGGTTCGGCGCCGATGGCGTTCAGCCCCGGGGTGTCGATCACCACCAGGCCGCGCCGCAACAGCGGGTGCGGGTAGTTGATCAGTGCATGGCGCCAGGCGGGCACCTCGACCGTCCCGTCGTCCGAAGGTGTCGGGTTCTCGTCGGGCTGGTCGTCGCTCCAGAAACCAAGTCCGCGGGCGACCTCGATCGTCACGCGCTGCGTGCGCGTGACCGCCTGAAGTGCCTTGGACAGCCCTTCCGGACTGTCGGTCTCCAGCGGCACGTGCTGCCAGACCTCGTCGCGACTGCGAAGTTCCGACAACGCCAGGCCGCGCAGGCGGGTCTCGATCGGAAGCAGCGACAGCCGCGCCGGCGCACGGGGGTCGTGGTGCAGTTCGACCGGGCACATCGTCGTGCGGCCCGGCGTCGCCGGCAGCACCCTGCGGCCGGCCTCGGCGAAGAAGATGGCGTTGATCAGCTCGGACTTGCCGCGCGAGAACTCCGCGACGAAGGCCAGCACCAGCTTGTCCGACGACAGGCGCTCGCGCAGCGCGGCGAGGGCCGCGGTCTGCGGTTCGTCGACCAGGTCGTGATCGATCAGGCTCCGCGCCAGCGCCATGGCGGCACGGTCCATCTCGGCGCGCCAGACAGCGAGCTCATCCAGCTTTGAAACGATGGGGCTTTGCATGATGCGCAATTCGAGCGAAAGGGCATGCTAGCGCAAGGGAGCCCAACCCTACAGCGGAAAAACATTGGCTGACAAGTGAACACTCACCGGTGCGCACGACTTCACGCCGCCACGACAGCCCGGCAGTCAGCGGCGTTGGCACCGGCCACAGAAGTAGGTGGAACGCTGTGACTGCACCAGGCGGCGCACCGTAGTGCCGCAGACCGGACAGGCTTGTCCCTCGCGGCCGTACACCGCGGCGGAGGCCTGGAACTCGCCGTTCATGCCATGCGCGTCGCGGAAGTCCCGCAGCGTGGACCCGCCCAACGCCAGCGCCTGCGCCAAGGTCGATCGAATGGCCTCCAGCAGGCGAGCCGCCCGCGGTCGGCTGATCAGGTGGGCACGAAGCCGGGGATCGATCCCGGCGCGGAACAGGGCTTCGCAGGCGTAGATGTTGCCCGCGCCGACCACCACTTCGCCGGACAACAGCACCGTCTTGATCGGCGATCGCCGGGTGTGAAGGTCGGCGTGGAAGGTCGATGGCGTCAATGCCGGGTCGAAGGGTTCCGGACCGAGTGAGGCCAGCAATCCGGCCGCTGGCGCCACGTCGAGCCCGGCGGACCAGACCACGGCTCCGAATCGGCGCGGGTCGGTCAGGCGCAACAGCCCGCGCGAAGTCTCGAGGTCGAAGTGGTCGTGCGCGCCTGCAGGGGGTGGCAGATTGCTCAAGGACAGCGAGCCCGACATGCCCAGGTGCATCAGCAGGCCGCCGGCCTGCCCGGCGTCGGCGGCCGGGTCGCGCAGCATCGGCATCCACAGGTATTTTCCTCGGCGCGCCACCGGGCCGATGCGAGCACCCACTAGCGATTCAGGCCTGCAGCCCAGTGGCCATCGCAGTGGCTTGCCCAGGCGGACGCCCAGCACCCGGGCGTCGCGCAGGGGTTCGTCGATGCTGCGCCGGGTGACCTCGACTTCAGGGAGTTCGGGCATCGGGTCATTATGTGAGAATGATCCGCTACCCTTCGGAGTCGCGATGCCAGTGTCCCCACGATGGCGCCTTGCGCTGTTGACCGCAGCGGTCCTGTCGACGGCCGTGCTCGGTTCGGGTGCCCACGCCCAGTCGGCCGCCGCGCCAAAAACAGAGGCTGAGGGCACCCCGATCTCCAATTCGGACATCGATGCGCCGCTGTTCTACCAGTTGCTCATCGGCGAGATGGAGTTGCGTTCCGGGCAGCCCGGAACGGCCTACGAGGTGATCCTCGACGCCGCCCGACGCAACCGTGACGCCCAGTTGTTCCGCCGTGCCGTAGACATCGCGCTGGAAGCCCGTGCAGGTGAGCAGGCCCTGGCCGGCGTCAAGGCATGGCGCCAGGCGCTGCCACAGTCCCAGGACGCGCTCAAGCTGCAGTTGCAGATCCTGGGGGCACTCAACCGCACGGCCGATGCCGGCGAACCGCTGCGCACGTTGCTGAACCTCACGCCAGCCGCAGAACGTGGCGGCCTGATCGCCGCGATCCCGCGCTTCTTCCAGCGCTCGACGAACCCACGACAGAGCGCTCAGTTGATCGAAGACGTGCTCAAGCCCTATGTCGACGCCACCCCCACCCGTCTGATGTCGCTGGTGGCAATGGGACGGGCCTGGCTCGCAGCGGACGACAGCGCCCGGGCACTCGCACTGACGAAGCAAGCCGTCGCCGCCGACCCGCAGGCTCCCGGCCCGGCCTTGCTGGCCTTGGAACTGATGCCCAAGCAGGCGGATGCGGAGAAGCTGGTGCTCGCCCACCTGGCGCGACCCGGCACCGAGCCAGCCCTGCGGCTGACTTACGTGCGCAGCTTGATGGCGGCGCAGCGCTACGTCGAGGCCATCGCGCAGTTGGAAACCGTCGTCCGCGAACGCCCCGAACTGGCGCCGCCCTATCTCAGCCTGGGGGCCCTGCAACTGGAATTGCGCCAGCCGCAGAAGGCCGAGGCCGCACTCCAGCGCTACGTCCAGCTGACCCAGGCAGCCAGCCCGGTGCCGCGTCCGGCCGCAGCGGCAGCCAACGACGATGACGACGACGACGCCACCGAGCGCCCCGAGCAGGGGCTGATCCAGGCCTGGCTGATGCTCGCGCAGGCGGCCGAGCAACGCGGTGATTTCGCCGCTGCCGAGTCGTGGCTCGCCCGCATCGACGACCCCAAGCGTGCGTTGGAGGTTCAGACCCGCCGCGCCACTCTGCTGGCCCGACAGGGCAAGGTCGGCGAAGCGCGCGAGCTCGTCCGCCGTGCCCCCGAGCGCGAAACCGGCGACGCACGCGCCAAGTTGATGGCCGAAGCCAGCGTGCTGCGCGAGGTCAAGCGCTGGGGAGAGGCCTTCGAGGTTCTCGGTGCGGCGGCACAGCGCTTCCCGGAAGACAACGACCTGATCTACGAACAGGCCATGGTGGCCGAGAAGATGAACCGGCTCGACGAGATGGAGCGGCTGCTGCGCCGGGTCATCGAACTCAAGCCCGACAACGCGCACGCCTACAACGCGCTGGGCTACTCGCTCGCTGATCGCCAGGTGCGCCTGCCCGAGGCGCGCGACCTGATCCGCCGCGCACTCGACCTGTCGCCGGGCGACCCCTTCATCACCGACAGCCTCGGCTGGGTCGAATACCGGCTGGGCAATCGCGATGAGGCCCTGCGCCTGCTGCGCCAGGCCTACGCGTCGCGGCCCGACGCCGAGATCGGCGCCCATCTCGGCGAAGTGCTGTGGGCGATGGGCCAGCGCGACGAGGCGCGTCGGGTGTTGCGCGAGGCCAAGGCCCGCGACGGCAGCAACGACGTGCTGAAGGAAATGCTGGCCCGGCTCAAGGTCGACCTGTGACCGGGCGGCGCCCTGGCGCCGCGGTCGCGTGGTGCGGGTTGGGGCTGTCGATGCTGCTGGTCGGCTGTGCCACGAGACCCCCCGCCGAAGGCAACACGCCCTGGACCTCGGGCAAGCTCTCGCTGCGCATCGAGGCTCTCGACGAACGGCCGGCGCAGAGCCTTCCGGCCACCTTCGACCTGCGCGGCACCAGCGAGAACGGCGAGCTTCGGCTGACCTCGCCGCTGGGCACCCTGATCGCCGCTGCCCGCTGGTCAGGCCAACGGGCGGTGCTGCAGACCTCCGACGGTGAGCGCGAGTTTCCCGATCTCGATGCCCTGTCGCGCGAGGCTCTCGGCGAACCGTTGCCCCTGCGCGCCCTGCCCGACTGGATCGCCGGCCGCCCCTGGCCGGGTGCGGCCGTCGATCGCCGCGGCGATGGCGGGTTCGAGCAACTGGGCTGGACCATCGACCTGGCCCGGTACACACAGGGTTCGCTGACCGCCACACGACCTGCGCCTCCCGCAGTGACCCTGCGCGTGCGCATCGAGCGGCCTGAATGAGAATGGCGCCATGTCCCTGCGCAGTCTGTTCGACGTCCCGGCACCCGCCAAGCTGAACCTTTTCCTGCACGTGGTGGGCCGTCGGGCCGACGGGTACCACCTGCTGCAGTCGCCCTTCGTGCTGATCGACTGGGCCGATACGCTGCATTTCGAACGACGCGACGATGGCCAGCTGACGCGGCACGACCTCGGACCGGCGTTGCCGGCCGACGACCTGTGCCTGAAGGCCGCGCGCGCACTGCAGGCCACTTCGGGCACGACGCATGGGGTCGACATCTCGATCGACAAGCAGGTGCCCTGGGGCGCCGGCATGGGCGGCGGCAGCTCCGACGCGGCCACCACGCTGCTCGCACTGAACCGCCTGTGGGGCCTGGGCTGGCCACGCGAGCGCCTGCTCGCGATCGCCGCGACCCTGGGTGCCGACGTGCCCTTCTTCGTCGGCGGCCGCAATGCCTTCGTCGAGGGCATCGGCGACCGCTTGACCCCGATCGACTGGCCGCAGCGCTGGTACGCGGTGGTCAAGCCCGCCGCTGCGCTTGAAACACGGGCCATCTTCGAGCACCCGACGCTGGTCCGCGACACCGATCCTGTTATACTCGCGGGCTTCCTCGTTGATGCTGGACTTGATGCTGCAGTAGATGCTCAGGGCCGCACGGGTGACTCAGGCAGGTCCCAGGCGAGCGAGGTGGTTGAACCGGAGCATTTCTTCGGGCGCAACGACCTCCAAGCCCCCGCCGAACTCCAGTGCGCCGACGTATCGATGGCTGCTCGCTGGCTCGAGGCTCGCTTCGGCAACAGCCGGATGACGGGTTCGGGCAGTGCGGTGTTCGCGAGGGCTGGAAAATTTGCAGGTCCAGGCGTGCCACCCATGGCGACATTCCCGGCGGATGAACTTCCGCCAGGGTGGGTGGGACGAATGTGCCGAAGTCTTCCGGCGCACCCGCTGCTGGAGTGGGCCGCCTGAGGCTGTGTTTTGGGGTGACGGAGCGATCCGGCACCTGTGTAGGGGAGTCGCCAAGTTGGTCAAGGCATCGGATTTTGATTCCGACATGCGAGGGTTCGAGTCCTTCCTCCCCTGCCAAACCTTCATCTGACCCGGACGTTCGATGAAACCGGGTACCCCCGACGGAGAGACCACCGTGCTGTTCAACACCGTGCTGTTCACCGGAAACGCCAATCCGGTGCTCGCGCAGGAGATCGCCAGCCATCTGGGTGTCGAACTCGGGCGGGCCATGGTGGGCCGTTTCTCGGACGGCGAAGTCACCGTCGAGGTTCGCCAGAACGTTCGTGCGCGCGACATCTTCGTCGTGCAGCCGACCTGCTCGCCGACCAACGAGAACCTGATGGAACTGTTCATCATGGTCGATGCGATCAAGCGTGCCAGCGCACGGCGCATCACCGCGGTGATTCCCTATTTCGGCTACGCACGCCAGGACCGCCGGCCGCGCTCGACGCGGGTGCCGATCAGCGCCAAGGTGGTGGCCAACATGCTCGAGACGGTGGGTGTCGAGCGGGTCCTGACGATGGACCTTCACGCCGACCAGATCCAGGGCTTCTTCGACATCCCGGTCGACAACATCTACGCCTCGCCGGTGCTGCTGTCGGACCTGAAGAGCAAGAACTACCGCGACCTGGTCGTCGTCTCGCCGGACGTCGGCGGCGTGGTCCGCGCGAGGGCCCTGGCCAAGCAGCTGGGCTGCGACCTGGCCATCATCGACAAACGCCGGCCGACGGCCAATGTCTCCGAGGTGATGCACGTCATCGGCGACATCGAGGGCCGCAACTGCGTGATCATGGACGACATGATCGACACCGCCGGCACCCTGGTGAAGGCCGCCGAGGTGCTGAAGGAACGTGGCGCGCGCAGCGTGTACGCCTATTGCACGCATCCGGTCTTCTCCGGACCGGCGATCGACCGTCTGGCCCATTCGGCGCTCGACGAGATCGTGATCACCAACACCATCCCGCTGAGCGACGCCGCCAAGGCCTGCCCGAAGATCCGGCAGCTCTCGGTGGCCTTCCTGTTCGCCGAGACCATCCGCCGCATCAGCGACGGTGAATCGGTCACGTCGCTGTTCGCCGAACAGAACAACAACTTTTGAATTGAATAGCGGGCTCCTGCGGAGCCCTTGAAGGTTGCGGGCCATCGGCCCGTTTTCTGGGCGCCTGGTCGCGGGGGCCCGCATTTTGGAGAGACCATGAAATTCACTGCTTACGAGCGTACGCTGCAGGGGACCGGAGCGAGCCGCCGCCTGCGCAACGCTGCCAAGGTGCCCGGCATCGTCTACGGAGGTGCTGCAACGCCGACGATGATCGAGCTGGACCACAACGCGCTGTTCTTCGCGCTGAAGAAGGAAGCCTTCCACAGCTCCATCCTCGAGATGGACCTGGCCGGCAGCACGCAGAAGGTGTTGTTGCGCGACTTCCAGATGCACGCCTACAAGCCGATGGTCATGCACATCGACTTCCAGCGCGTCGACGAGACCACCAAGCTGCGCAAGAAGGTGCCGCTGCACTTCGTCAACGAAGAGCTGTCGCCGGCCGTCAAGACCGACAAGTGCCTGGTCAGCCACGTGCGCACCGACCTCGAGATCGAGTGCCTGGCCTCGCAACTGCCCGAATTCGTCACCATCGACCTGGGCGGCCTGACGAAGAACCAGTCGCTGCACGCCAGCGATCTGCAGCTGCCGGACGGCATCAAGGCCGTCAAGCACGGCACGCAGAACCCCGTGATCGTCGCCGTCACGCTGCCGAAGGTCGAGGAAGAAGTGGCCCCGACGGTGGTGGTGGCGCCCGAGAAGGGCAAGGGCGCCAAGCCCAAGAAGGACGAGAAGCAGAACAAGAAGTAAGCTGCCGGCGGGGGTGCCAAGCCCCCCTCCAGTCCGCCGAGGGCCCCCAAAAGGGGCCCTCTTCGTTTTCCGGTGTACTCCCCCGAGCGCGGGTCGCGGTGCCGGCGGGCCCTGCCCATAATCCTTTCCATCATGATTCGACTCTTCGTCGGCCTGGGCAACCCGGGCGCTGAATACGAGGCCACCCGGCACAACGCCGGCTTCTGGTGGATCGACGCGCTGGCCGACAAGCTCGGCGCCCGGCTGCAGCCCGAGCGCAGCTATCACGGTCTGGTGGCGCGGGTGAACCGGCCCGAAGGCCCGGTCTGGCTGCTCGAGCCGATGACCTACATGAACCGCTCCGGCCAGGCGGTGGCGCCGCTGGCGCGCTTCTTCAAGATCGAGCCCGCGCAGATCCTGGTCGTGCACGACGAGCTCGACATCGAGCCCGGCCAGGCCAAGCTCAAGCGCGGCGGCAGCGCGGCCGGCCACAACGGCCTGAAGGACATCCAGGCCCAGCTCGGCACCCAGGACTTCTGGCGCCTGCGGCTGGGCATCGGCCACCCTGGCCACCGCGCGGAGGTGGTCGACTACGTGCTGCGCAAGCCGGCACCCGAACATCGCGAAGGCATCCACAAGGCCATCGAGCAGTCGCTCGGCGCCACCGACCTGCTGCTGGCCGGCCAGATGGACGCGGCGCTGCAGAAGATCCATGCGCAGCCGCCGCGGCCCAAGCCGCCCCGTCCTGCCCCTGCGCCTGCTTCCTCCAACCCGCCGGCAGCACCGGCCGCCGCTGAACCGCCGACCGAAGGAGACCCGGAACCATGAACAAGATCGCCCTGGTGTTGTCTCTGGCCCTGTGCGGCAGCCTGCAGGCCCAGACGGTCTGGCGCTGCGGCAGCGAAGGCAAGGTCGTCTACACCGACGAGCCCTGTGCTGCAGGTCGGGCGCTGACTGCCAATGACCCGCGCACGCCTGAGCAGGTGCAGGAGGCGCGGCGGGTGGCGCAGTCTGAAGCCCAGCAGGCGCAGCGCCTGGTGCACGACCGCGAGGCTCGCGAACGCGCCCAGGGCAGCGGGCTGATCGGCATCGGGTCAGGCGACCGCGACCTGATCAAGCGTTCGACGACACTGGCGAAGAAGAAGGCTCAGAAGCGGGGTTCACGGCACCTTGAAGCAGCCAGTACTTGGCCAGCAACTGCTCGCGCGACTCGACGAACCCTGGATTGACCGGGATGCAGGCCACCGGGCAGAGCTGCACGCACTGCGGCTCGTCGAAGTGGCCGACACACTCGGTGCACTTGTGCGGGTCGATCTGGTAGATCTCCTCGCCCATCGTGATGGCCTCGTTGGGGCACTCGGGTTCGCAGACGTCGCAGTTGATGCACTCGTCGGTGATCAGCAGGGCCATGGCGGCGATGTGGCGGTCGCGCCCGTCATTCGGGCTGGGACACGCGCTCCTTGAGGCGGCGAAGCACCGAGGGTGCCACGAACTTGGAAACATCACCGCCAAGACTGGCAATCTCGCGCACGAAGGTGCCGCTGACGAACTGGAACTGGTCCGACGGGGTCATGAACACCGTCTCCACATCGGGCATCAGCTGGCGGTTCATGCCGGCCATCTGGAATTCGTACTCGAAGTCGCTCACCGCACGCAGACCGCGGATCACCACCTCGCCGCCGGCGCTGACGACGAAGTCGCGCAGCAGCCCGCGGAAGGCCGTGACTTCGACGTTCTTGTACGGTGCCGCGATCTCGGCGGCGATCTCCAGCCGCTCGGCGATCGTGAACATCGTGCGCTTGTGGTGACCCGCCGCCACGGCCAGGATCAGCCGGTCGAACAGGCGCGACGCACGACGCATCAGGTCTTCGTGGCCCAGCGTCATCGGATCGAAGGTGCCGGGGTAGATCGCAGTGAGATGTCGGGCTTGAGGTTGGGTCACGGCTCGGGCCTCCTCGTGGGGTCGGGCGGAGTGTAGCCGCGGCGAAACACCTGGAAGCTGACAGCGCCGGCCTTCGATTGGCGCCAGGGCTCCAGGCCCGGTGGCGGCTCCACCAGCGGCGCGGCAGCCTCGACATACACGAAGCCTCCCTCGACCACCAGCCGTGATGCCAGCGCTGCCGCCGGCGCCACCAGCGCGGTGTCGAACGGCGGATCGAGGAACACCACTTCGAAACGCTGCGGCGCGCAGCCCGCCAGCCAGGTCATCGCGTCGGCGCGCTCGATGCGCAATGCCTCGGCCTTCAGCCGCAACTTCGACGCCGCCAGGCTGGCCAGCAGCTGCGGGTCGCGCTCGAGCAGCACCACCTCGACGGCTCCGCGAGACGCCGCCTCGAAGCCGAGGGCGCCGCTGCCGGCGAAGGCGTCCAGGCAGCGCCAGCCGCTCAGGTCCTGGCCGAGCCAGTTGAACAGGGTTTCGCGCACACGGTCGGGCGTGGGCCGCAGGCCGGGCCGGTCGGCCACCGGCAGCTTGCTGCGCTTCCATTGGCCGCCGATCAGGCGCACCTCGTTCGCGCGCGGGGCACCGCGGGAGGCCGGTTTCACAGGCGCACCGGAATGCCGTCGCGCGCCAGCAAGGCCTTGGCCTGGCCGACGGTGAATTCACCGTAATGGAAGATGCTCGCGGCGAGCACGGCATCGGCGCCGCCGATGCGGATGCCCTCGGCCAGGTGCTCCAGCGCGCCGACACCGCCGGAGGCGATCACGGGCACCGGCACCGCATCGCTGACCGCACGTGTCAGCTCGAGGTCGAAGCCGATCTTGGTGCCGTCGCGGTCCATGCTGGTCAGCAGGATCTCGCCGGCCCCTTCGTCGGTCATGCGCTTCGCCCAGGCCACGGCGTCGAGGCCGGTGTTCTTGCGCCCGCCGTGGGTGTAGACGTCCCAGCCCCCCGGCCCGGCGCCGGCGGGCCGGCGCTTGGCATCGATGGCCACCACGATGCACTGCGAGCCGTACTTGTCGGCCGCGTCGCGGATGACCTGCGGGTTCGCCACCGCGGCCGAGTTGAAGCTGACCTTGTCGGCACCGGCGTTGAGCAGCCGCCGCACGTCTTCGACCGTGCGCACCCCGCCGCCGACCGTGAGCGGGATGAACACCTGCGACGCCACCGCCTCGATGATGTGCAGGATCAGGTCCCTCCCGTCGCTGGTGGCGGTGATGTCGAGGAAGGTCAGCTCGTCGGCACCCTGGTCGTTGTAGCGGGCAGCGATCTCCACCGGGTCGCCGGCATCGCGCAGTTCGACGAAGTTGACGCCCTTGACGACGCGGCCGGCGGTGACATCCAGGCAGGGGATGATGCGTTTGGCGAGCACGGGGTCAGGTTCTCTCAGCCGCCCAGCTCGTCGGCGCGCGCCTGCGCAGCGGTGAAGTCGAGCGCGCCGGAGTAGATCGAGCGGCCGCAGATCACGCCCTCGATGCCCTCGCCCTCGACGGCGCACAGCTGTTCGATGTCGGCCATGCCGGCCAGGCCGCCCGAGGCGATGACCGGGATGCTCAGCGCCCGCGCCAGCTTGACGGTGGCGTCGATGTTGATGCCGGTGAGCATGCCGTCGCGGCCGATGTCGGTGTAGATCACTGCGTCGACGCCGTAGTCCTCGAACTTCTTCGCCAGGTCGAC